>Ga0075425_100001989_pt1 | contig 20190 bp, 18 predicted proteins | sample SoiMethybrSBSTD4_FD_75300 | JGI IMG/M metagenome (GOLD analysis project Ga0075425, IMG submission 75300) | Bulk soil microbial communities from a Populus tree surrounding site in Tennessee, USA - Soil MetaG P. TD hybrid SBSTD4 | ecosystem: Environmental > Terrestrial > Soil > Tree plantation... | reverse complement strand
GATAGCGCGCGATGTTGGACACCACCGCTGTCTCGTCGTTGGAAAGGCCGAAGATTTGCGAGGCGGCGATCAGGTATTGCGAGTGCTTGTGATGCGCCCGCGGGCTGACGAAGATGCCGACGGCGGCCTTTCTCATCGGTGCTCGCATTGTTGATAACCAGGATGTCGTCGGCAGGTTGGGTCTGCGCTTTGAAAGAGCAGAGGCACGCGGGCAGCAGCGGATGCTCGTTATCGGTGCACACGATCATTGTGATCGTCGCCACCAGCTCCTGAGGGCGAGCATCGCGTTCAGGATACGGGCGTGACATAACAGCCGCGTACCGCGCGTGCGACGACGACGTGAATTCAGCCTTTGGCGGGTCGCGCACCTATGACGTTACGATAAAGTTCTCGCTTGGCGGTCCTGCTGCCCTGATCGGCGCGCGTCGCCGTTGCAGCGTGGCTGACGCTTCGCCGCGATCGCGGCGTTCGTTCGACTCGCCGCCATAACCCGGACGCGTGCCACAGCACCCCACGACTGTTTTCTTCACGCACAAGGCGCAGCGTACTCGCCAGATGTAACTACCCGGTAACGTGGCCTTCATTGCGCGACATCCGGCCGCGGCGCGGTCATCGTTGACAAATTCCGTCAACCGCGGACACCAAAGGAGACGTCACGAAGAAACTTCCGTCCCCGCAGTCCAGCGCGTCGACCTGAGCAAGCCGGCGAACGCCATCATGGCTTCGCTCGGTTGCCCTTGCTCCGTCGGTCCCGGCCGGCGAGCGCCTCTCGAACGATGGCCAGCTGTTTACGCTGAGCTCGCGTCACCTTGGGAAACGCCAGATCCATCTCCTCGAGCGCATCGACCACTGCATCGGCGACAACCAGTCGCGTAAACCATTTGTGATCCGCCGGGACGACATACCAGGGCGCATGAGGCGTGCTCGTTTCTCTGATCGCCGCTTCGTACGCCCTCATGTAGGCCTTCCAGTCGTTCGAGGTGTCGGCGTCGGCCATCGAGAACTTCCAGTTCTTTGACGGCTGTTCGAGCCGCTGCAAGAGACGACGTCTCTGTTCCTCTGGCGACACATGCAGAAAGAATTTGCGGATCGCGATACCGTTGCGCGTCGCATAACGCTCGAACGCATTGATATCGGCGAATCGTTCCTGCCAGATTCGCTTCGAGACGAGAGACGCCGGCAACCGCTGCGTCGCCAGCACGTCGGGGCGGACTCGCACGATGAGTGTTTCTTCATAGTACGACCGATTGAAAATGCCGATGCGGCCGCGCTCCGGCAGGCAACGGTTGGTTCGCCAGAGAAAATCGTGATCAAGCTCTTCTGCTGAAGGCGATTTAAAGGAATAGACCTGACACCCCTGGGGATTGACGCCGGACATGACGTGCTTGATCGTTCCGTCTTTGCCCGCCGCATCCATCGCCTGGAAGATCAGCAGCAGCGCCCAGCGATCCTGGGCGTAGAGCTTTTCCTGCAGGTCGGAGAGACGCGCGACGCCGCGCTCCAGCCACTTCACGGCCGCCTGCTTCGACGTCATGTCACCCGTGTCGCGCGGATCGGTATCGTCCAATCGGAACGATCGCCCGCGTGTGATGCGGAATGGCTTTGCGAAGTGACCGGCTCGTGACATGGTGCTCCTGTTGAGAAGGCACGCTCGCTACGTGGCTAGACATCTCGCAGCCATACCCGGAGGTATGCGGATGCGCTTATGGCTCGAGAGGCTGTGGCAGGACGTGCTGCCGGACGCCTCTTCGTCGGCAGACACCGATCAACGCAGTCACTCCGGCTGCTCCGGCTGAGCGATCGCCTGAACCGACACGCTGATTCGCACGTCGTCACCGACCAGAAATCCGCCCGTCTCGAGAGCCGCGTTCCACGACAGTCCGAAGTCCTTTCGGTTAATCGTAAGCTCGGTTTCGAATCCCGCCCTGGCGTTGCCCCACGGATCCTTCGCGGTTCCGAGCGAATTGACCGGCAGCGTGATCTCCCGTGCGATGCCGCGGATGGTCAATGTGCCGACCACGTCGTACGTTTCGGCACTCGTTCTGACCACTCGCGAGCTCTCGAATGTAATGGTCGGATAGGTGGCGACCGCAAAGAAATCATCGGAACGGAGATGTTGATCGCGGTCGGCGTTGTTGGTGTCGATGGACGCCGCGTCGATCGTCAGCGACACGGACGCATTTCCAGGCTCGTCTTCGTCAACGTGAACGATTCCGGAAAAATCCGAGAAGCGGCCGCGCACCTTCGTCAGCAGGTGGCGGATCTGGAAGGTGACTTCGGAATGTGCCTTGTCGATGGCATACACGCGTGCGGTCTTGGTGGCGGTCTCCGTGCGAGTCATGATGTCATCCCTTCTTCGTGTGCGAATTGTTCCTCGGCGGTTGTCCCGAGTCGTTTCAAGAGATCGGTGAGGGTCGCGCGCTCCGTCTTCGATAGGCCGCGCATGGCGCGGTCCATGGCCTGCTCGTGGCCCGCGAACACCTTCGAAATGAGCGTCCGGCCGTCCGGCGTGAGGTGAATCACCCAAGTCCGGCGATCGGTCGCGTGATCGGCTCGGGTCACGAGACCGCGGGTTTCGAGGCGATCGATCGCCGTCGTCATCGAGCCGCTCGTGAGATCGATGCGTCGGCCCAGATCGCGGACCGACTGCGGCCCCTTGTGGAGGAGTGCCTCGAGAATCGCGAAATCAGACAGGCACATGTCGAGCGCTTGAATGCTGCGTTCCGCATGGCGCTTCAGCGTGCGATGGGCTTTCATGAGCACCAGCCACGTGTGAATGCCCGACTTGTCGGCTGCTCGTGTCACGCGCTGCTCCCAATCTCCGCGTCAAGCGCTTTACGAATCGCTTGACAATTTGTATCTTAACATCATATAGTTTGATGTCAAGAGATATTCGTGTGGAAAGCCTTGGTGAGAAAGCGCACCACCAGCAGGAGGCAGGTTCATGGAAGTGGGAATTGATAGCTTCGCCGCGGCCTACACCGAATCGAGCCGGGCAGTGGCGCCGTCTGAGCGTCTCCGTGAACTCGTCGAGCAGATCGAACACGCCGACCAGCTAGGCCTCGATGTCTTCGGCGTCGGCGAGCACCACCGCGAGGAGTACCTCGATTCGGCGCCAGCCATGATTCTGGCGGCGGCCGCGTCACGGACTCGTCGCATTCGTCTGACGAGCGCCGTCACCGTGCTCAGTGCTGCCGACCCGGTCCGGGTATTTCAGCAGTTCGCCACGCTCGACCTGCTCTCGCAGGGGCGGGCAGAAATGGTCGTCGGCCGTGGCTCGTCGATCGAAGCCTTTCCGTTGTTTGGCTTTCGCCTGGAGGACTACGACGATCTCTTCGCGGAGAAACTCGAGCTGCTGCTCCAGATCCGCGACAACGAGCGCGTGCAGTGGTCCGGCCGGCACCGGCCGGCGCTGACAGGACAGGGTGTCTATCCCAGGCCGGTGCAGAATCCCTTGCCCGTCTGGCTCGGGGTTGGCGGCACGCCCCACTCGTTCGCCCGTGCCGGCGCGCTGGGTCTTCCGTTGATGGTGGCGATCATTGGCGGTGAGCCGCGCCGATTCCGACCGTTGATCGATCTGTATCGTGAAACTGGCGCTCGATACGGACACGCACCGGATCGGCTGAAAGTCGGTGTTCATGCGCTCGGCTACGTGGGCGACACGACGCAGGAAGCCGCCGACGCCTTCTTTCCTGGCTATGCCCGCGCCGTGACGGATGTCGGGAAGGAGCGTGGCTGGCCACCGGTCACGCGCGCGAGCTTCGATGCCCAGCGCGGACCGCACGGCGCGTTGCTGATTGGCAGCCCCGATGAGGTGGTCGAGAAAATCCATCGACACAGCGACGCACTGGGTGGGATCTCGCGGATCACGTTCCAGATGAACGTAACATCGCTGCCGCACGCGAGCCTGATGCGAGCGATCGAGCGGATCGGCACCAGCGTTGCGCCGGCGCTGCAGGAACAGGTGGATGCTCCTGTGATCTAGGTGACGGACACACGTGGCAGCGGCGCGTGAACGCTCAGCCGACCACGGGTGCGGACGTCGCACGGTCGTCGGGCGGCAGGGAGGGGATCTCGGACGCCCGCCATCGCGTCGGCGCCGTTGCGAAGAAGATTCAGGATCACCTGCTGACGCTGGATACGATCGCCGGTCACGGACGGGAGGTCGTCCGCCAGCTCGGACTGCACCGTGACGCGTTTTCGCTGAAGATCGCTGAACGTGAGATCGATGACTTCCCGCGTCGCATCGTTCAGGTCGAGGGACTCGAGGGTGAACGGCTTTTTGTTGAACAGTGCCCGCAGTCGTGAGATCACCTCCGACGCGCGATCCGCATCGCGAATCGTCCGCTTCACAGTCTCACGTGCACCGTCCAGATTCGGCGGGTTTGCATCGAGCATTCTCCGACAGGCGCTGCTCCGTACCCATCTCCGTATTCGTTCGACGCGACGCCGCCGGTTTTGTTCGAACACCGTGAAGAATCGGATGAGCTCGACCGACGCGACAGGCGTCGCTGTTGCGTTACGCGTCCCATTGCCGGACACACGCGCCCCGCTCGCATCGTCCAAAAGTCGCAGATCAAGTTCCTCACAAAGTCCACCGTGCGGGTCGCGCCCGCGTCGGAGGCGAAGGTGTGGCACCGGCAGGATTGTTTGTGCGTCAAACGAAGACGAAAGTGGTGGAATGCGATGTCGATTGGCGACGGCGTCGTTCGTCACGAACGTACGACCTCGATCGTCACTACTTCGGAGAGGACTGCAGCCATGACCGACGCCAGGCTCGCGGCTGATGTCGAGAGCTCGGTGGAGCTCCTACGCACCATCGCCGCGGTGCTCGATATTCGTGACGTGTTCCCACGGATCTCGGCGATCGCCAACAAAGTGGTGCCGCACGACCTGCTGACGATGATGTTTCACGATCGCGGCGGGGAGATCCTGATCGAGGCGGCATCGACCGACGAGTTTCGCGGGTTGAACCGATTGATCAAGGCCGATGATTCGGAGCCGCCCGAGGGCTTCATGATCGTCGAGGATTTCACGACGGCGGTTCTGCCGGTCGTCGAACCAGTCGACCTCCGCGAGCGTATCGTTGCCGCCGGTTTCCGCTCGTTGCTGGTCGTGATCACCCGCGCCGGACCTCAACGGATGGGTCTCGGCTTCTGGTCGAAAGCCGCTCACGCCTTCGCGCGTGACGACGTCGCGATCGCGCGGCGCGTCGCCGATCATGTCGCGCTGGCGGTGTCGCACGAGCAGCTCGCGAACGCGGCACGGCAGGTCGCCGAGGCCGACGCGCGCGCTGAGCGGCTCGAAGCACGCGTCCAGTCGCTGACCCGCGAGCTCGACGCGAAGTCCGACGGCGTCGTCGGAACGTCGCCGAAATGGAGGGACGTGCTGAAGAAAGCGGCACAGGTGGCCGAGACCGAGACGACTGTGCTGGTCACTGGAGAATCAGGCACCGGGAAGGAAGTCGTCGCGCGCTTCATCCATCGTGCGTCGGCGCGAAAGGGCGGTCCGTTCGTCGCCCTGAACTGCGCTGCGCTGCCCGAACAGCTGCTCGAGTCGGAGCTTTTCGGATACGAGCGCGGCGCGTTCACCGGCGCGCAGGCGGCCAAGCCCGGCCAGATCGAGCTGGCCGCCGGCGGGGTGCTGTTTCTCGACGAGGTCACCGAGATGACGCCGTCGGCGCAGGCGAAGTTCCTGCGCGTATTGCAGGAGCGCGAGTTCCAGCGTCTCGGTGGCGTGCGGCTGCAGAAAGCCAACGTGCGCGTCATTGCGGCGACGAACCGCGATCTGAAGAAGGCGGTCGATCGCGGCGATTTCCGTGAGGACCTGTACTACAGGCTGCAGGTGTTCGACATCCGCATTGCTCCGCTGCGTGAGCGGCGCGCCGACATTCTCGACCTGAGTGAGGCGTTCCTGCGGGAGCTCGGGCGGTCGTTCGGCCGGCCACCCGGGGGGCTGACCCACGCCGCGCGCGAAGCGCTGCTCGCGCACGACTGGCCCGGCAACGTCCGCGAGCTGCGGAATGCGCTCGAGCGGGCAGCGATCCTGTGCCAGGGAGGTTTGATCACCGCCGACCATCTGTCGCTGCAGCGTGGTGATCGGATCGCGCCAGCCCCCGAGGCGGTCGCGTCCAACGATCTGAACGTCGTCGAGCGCGAGACGATCGAGCGCGTCATGCGCGACACCGGCGGCAACAAGGCCAAGGCGGCCCGCCGACTCGGACTCTCGCGCACACAGCTCTACGTACGCCTGCGCAAGTACGACCTCGACAAGCCCGCGTACCTTTCCACTTAGAGTGCGTCTCAAAATTACGGCGGCCTCACCGTAGCGCAGGCCTTTAGGCCTGCCGACGGCCGCGCGGCAGCCCTGAAGGGCTGCGCTGCCGCATTCTGAAACGTGCTCGATAGGAGAGGCCGTCAGGCGGTGCCTCTTATCGCAGCGGGCAGCGCTGCAGACGCGGGTGGATGCGGCGCGCCATCGCCGGCCACACGCTTGGATCGCTGCGCGCGAGCGCGTCGAGTTCCTCGCCGGTCAGTTCGTAGCCCTGCTGTCGGACCTCGTCGAGCGTCTCGCGCGGACGCTCGACGAAGCGACGTCTCAGATCCTCGTCTGTCAACAACCATCCAATCACGAACTGCACGGTCTTCTGCGACATCCAGCCGATGCAAAGGCAATCTCCGCGCCAGTGCAGTTCGCCCGGCCACCGGGTGGATTCGCACACGCCGCGTCCGGCCGTGCGTGCCGATGCGCAGATGTGATCGCCGGTGAGCACCCGGTCGGACGCCGATCGTGCGCGGTCTGGGATGTTCCGCGAGAAGCCGGTTGGATCGGCGTTTGCCCTTCAGCCAACCGCGATGCCAACGGTCTCGATCACATCACCACGTCCGACCACCTGGAGCCGGACGTCCGCGCGAACGCTGTCGCTCTCCTGGTCGCGCGCGCACGTCGTGATCCTTGCGTGCGCCACGGTGCTCGCCGCGAGCGTGCGGATCGGCGGACTCGCGACGTACGGCTTCAGCGCCGACGAAATCAACAAGGTCCGGGCGATCGAGCAGTACCGTGCCGGACAGTTCGGCGCGAACGCAGAGCATCCGATGCTCATGAAGCTGGCGATGCTGGGCAGCGTCGAGCTATCCCAGGCGTGGAACCGGATCGCACCGGCGGACGCGGCAGTGCCGCTCGAGACGGCCGTGCGGTTGCCGAATGCGGTGGCCGGCGCGCTCACCACCGCGGTGCTGTTCGGCGTGGCGGATCTGCTATTTGGCGGAACCGTCGCCGCAGCCGTGGCGATGATCTGGGCGGTCGACGTCAACGCGATCGCCATCAACCGGATCGGCAAGGAGGACACCTTTCTCCTGCTGTTCTTCCTGACGGCCGTCTATTGCTACGAGCGCGCCAAGCAACTCGGGCGGACCGGGAGTACGTCCACCCAATGGTGGTACACGCTGAGCGGCGCCGCCTTCGGCCTGATGCTCGCGTCGAAGTACATGCCGCACCTGCTCGGCGTCTACGCGCTGTTCAACCTGCTGACCGACTCGGAACCCGGCGAGAACAAACCGGACCGCGTTCGCCATTTCGGAGCGATGGCGGCCGCGTTCGTGGTCGCGAACGTGACGATTCTGCTGCCCTCGACGTGGCGCTACTTCGTGAGCTACGTCGCCGGCGACATGCTGCAGCACCACGGCTATCTCTACGCCGGCACGCTGTACGTGACCAACGTGCCGATCTCGCCGCTCGGCGTGCCGGCGACGTTCTATCTGCGGCTGCTTGCGACCAAGGTGCCGCTCGTTGTGCTTGCGGCGCTCGTGGCCGGCGCGATCGAGCTCGTGCGCCGGCGGCGCGAACGGGGCTTCGTGCTCCTGCGCGTGCTCGCGGTCTTCGTGATCGTTCCCTATTCGCTGATGGCGGCGAAGTTCCTGCGCTATTCGCTGCCGCTGCTGGCGACGGTCGACCTCATCGCGGCAGTCGGTCTGGTGAGCGGCATCGAGTGGCTGCTGCGCAAAGGCTGGCTGTCGCCGTTGACGCGCACAGCGGTCGCGGGAGTGACGATTGCGATCTTTGCCGCCGGCATCGTGCTGGCGCAGCAGACGTCCGCGCCGTACTACTCGCTGTTCCGGAACGCGATCGGCGAGCGCGTCAACGTGCGGCCGACGGCGTTCCCAGAGGAAACCTACGACTACGGCGTGCGCGAGGCGGTCGACAGCATCGCGGCCGTGGCAGCGCCGTCGGCCGCGATCGTCAGCGACGCCGATGCGGTGGTCGCGCACTACCTGCACGAACAGCGGCGGCCCGATATCGGGGTGGAGTCGTTGTCGGGACACGGCGTCGATGCCCGTGCCCGCGACACCTGGATCATCGTCCAGGACGAGCACCTGACGTTCGAGAACCAGCAGCTGGTCGCGCAGCTGCGCGCGCGGCAGGCGCCGTGGCGCGACATTCGGATCGACGGACGCGTCGCCGCGCAAATCTTCCACGTGGAGGCGCGATGACCCCGATGCGGCAGCTGGTGGTCAATGCCGACGATCTCGGCCTCACCGGCGGCGTCAACGACGGCATCTTCGACGCGCACGAGCTTGGCGTTCTGACCAGCGCGAGCCTGTTCGCGAACGCGCCGGCGACCGGCGACGCGATCCGGCGTGCGCGTGCCCGAACCTCGCTCGGTGTCGGCGCGCATCTCACCCTTGTCGACGGCACACCCACGCTGCCCTCCTGCACGATTCCCACCCTGGTGACCGACGATGGACGGTTCCGCCGATCGTGGCGCCCGTTTATCGTCGCGTGTGTTCAAGGGCGGATCTCGCACGAAGAGGTCGAGCGCGAGCTGTCGGCGCAAATCGAGCGGCTCATCGATGCGGGCATCACACTGACGCATCTCGACACCCACAAGCACGTGCACCTGTATCCGCCGGTCTTTGCCATCGTGGCCCGCCTGGCGGCGCGGTTCGGCATTCCTGTCGTGCGCGTCCCGTACGAGACTGGCTCGTGGCTGAACAGCGCGCTCTGGTTCTGGGCGCAGCAAAACTACCGCGTCGCTCGCAGGCTCGGCGTGCGGACGCCGCACTTCATCGGACGCCTCGCCACGGGCGTTCTGACCCGTCAGACGCTCCGCGGGATGCTCCAGGCAGTACCTGCGGGCATCACCGAATTGATGGTTCATCCCGGCTACGTTGACGAGGCGCTGCGGCGGATGCCCACGCGTCTCGTCGAGTCGCGGCTGGAAGAGGTCGCCCTGCTGTGCAGCATGGAGACCAGAGCGCTTCTCGTCGGCGAGCGCATGCAATTGGTCCGACACGATCTCGCGCACCCAACGCGCAGGAGCCTTCGCCATGTCTCGTAGGACGCAAAGCCGCATGCGCTTGTCGATTGTCGTGCCGCTTTTCAACGAAGTCACGACGCTCGACGAACTGCATCGCCGCCTGACCGCAGTCTTGTTCTTGATCGGCATCGCCTCGGAAATCATCTACGTCGACGATGGCAGCAGTGACGGAACGGTGGAAACGCTGCAGACCATCGAAGCCCGGGACAACCTGGTGCGCGTGATCCGGCTGGCGCGCAACTACGGCCAGACCGCCGCGCTCGCGGCCGGGTTCGACGCGGCGCGCGGCGACGTGATCGTCGCGATGGACGGCGATCTGCAGCACGCGCCCGAGGAGATTCCCCGGCTGCTCGCCAAGCTCTCCGAGGGCTACGACATCGTCAGCGGCTGGCGCGAGAAACGCGTCGACAACATGTGGACGCGTCGGCTACCGTCGAAGATCGCCAACTGGCTGATGGCGAAGCTCTCCGGTGTGTCGCTGCACGATTTCGGCACCACCTTCAAGGCATATCGCGCGCCGGTGATCAAGCGGATCCGGCTCTACGGCGATCTGCATCGCTTCATCCCCGCGCTCGCGAGCTGGAGCGGCGCGCGCATCGCCGAAATTCCCATCGCCAACATCCCGCGGCCGCAGAACCAGTCGCACTACGGGCTCTCCCGGACGTGGCGTGTGGCAGCGGACCTTGTGACGGTGCGCTTCCTCCTGCGCTACGTCACCCGGCCGCTGCACTTCTTCGGGCCTGTTGGCTTCATGACCGTCGCCGCGGGACTCGGCGGCGGCGCGTGGGTGCTCGCGACGAAGATCGTCACCGGCGCGCCGGTGTTTCTCGAACACGGGCCGCTGCTCCTGCTCAGCGCGGTCCTGGTGCAGACCGGTGTCGTGCTCGTGGGTCTTGGTCTGCTCGCGGAATTGCTGACGCGCATCTACATGGATGGGCGCCAGCGGCGCATTTACACCGTCGCCGACGTCCAGCCGCGTCCGCTCGAGACCTGGGCCGGACCGCGTCCGCTGCCGGCGGCGACGCCGTCGAGGATGGTGCAATGACGCGCGCGCGCACGATCTTCACCGCGGGCGTCCTCGCGGCGGCGATGTCCTCGACGCTCATTGGCGATCGGCGGACGGAGGAGCGCGAGCCTGTCAGACGAGCGGACGACGCTGCCGCGGCGGAGCGCCACCATTACACGATCGGCGCGCGCGTGCGGCCGTTGCTCCTGTTCTGGATTTCGCGGAACGACGTCGGCGATGCGATCGTCACGCGCCGCCGTGGACCGGGTGAATCCGCGTACTCGCTGCTCATCGGCTCGGATCCCGACCGGACGCCGCTGCACATCAACCGCTGGGGTTACATCGAAGAGGAGATTCGCGGCACCGAAGCGCGGCTGCTCGGACTGATGACCGAGTCCGAGGAAGATTCCATTCAGCAGGCGGAAGCGAACGTCCGCAGCCAACCGTCGGGCGCGCACCCCTTCAAGGTGATCGAGGCGACTGTCGACGCGGAGCAGGCGCAGGCGCGAGTCGCGTCGATCAACCTGCCAGAGGACTACACGCTGCGGCAGATGCACGTCGTGCTCGACGTCGCGCGACGTGCGGCGGACGGCGGCACGCTGCGTACCGTCCGTCTGCCGCCCGGAACTCGTCCAGGCTTCCTCGCGGCGGTCTCCGACGCCATGCGGCTGCCGGATGCGCGCTCGATCCCCTACGTCTACTACGGGAAGTTCTACGACCTGCGCCGCACGCGTTCGCGTGCCGTTCCAAACGTGCAGGTAGGACAACGTTCGTACGGCCCGGGCATCGCTGCCGACTTCGTGATCGTCAACACGCGTGACGGTGAGCAGACGAAGTTCTCGATGACGTACGGCACAACGGGCGACTACGCCGAAGTCCCGCTGGCCGCGATGTACCAGCCACGGTGGTGGATGCAGGTCGAGCTGGCCATCGACGATGCGTCCGCCGAGCGCGCGCACGTGGGGGACGAGGCGGCCCGATGAAGGTGGCACGGGTGATCAACATCGTGATCGGGCTCCTCGCCGTCGCGCTGTTCGCACAATCGCTGCACGTCCTCGGTGCCGCGCAGATCGCCGCCGGCCTGACGAAGCTCGGTTGGGGGGGTCTCGCCATCCTCGCCGTCGCCGGCGCACGTGACGTGGTTCGCGCGATCGCCTGGACCTTGACGGTCGAGCAGCCGGCGCGGCTCGGACTGCTGCCCGCGCTGCGGGCGCGTCTCGCTGGCGAGGCACTCAATACGCTGCTGCCAATGGGAGTGGTCGTCGGCGAGCCGACGAAGGCGTCTCATGTGGGCGATCACCTCCCGTTCGGCGCCGCGGCTCGCGCGCTCGCGATCGAGTTCGCGTTCTATGGCGCGTCGCTCGTCCCGCTATTCGCCGCCGGCGTCGCGGCCTTCGCCATCGCCAATCGAATGACCACCGGCGTCACGCCCATCCTGCTGGCCGAGGTCGCGATTGTGATCGTGGCGGGCCTGCTAGCGCGGCGGATGCTCCGAAGGGTGCCCGCCCTGCGCGCGAATCGTCCGCGGCGCGTCGCCGTCATCGCCGCCTGTGAGACAGCGTACCAAGTGTTCGCTGTCGCCGAGGTGTACCTGACCCTTTCCCTCATCAACCCGCAGCATTCGACGATCGCGTCGGCGCTCGTGCTGGAATCCGTTAACCGCGGCGTGACGATGTTCTTCAAGATGATACCGATGCGCGTCGGCATCGACGAGGCGAGCTCGTCGTTCGTCGCTCCTTATGTCAGGCTCGATCCCGCCACCGGTCTCACGCTTGCGCTCGTACGCAAGCTGCGAATGTTGTTCTGGAGCGCCGTCGGGCTGGCGCTGCTCGTGCGTCGGCGCGCCAACGCGGTGTCGCGTGTCGCCGAGCCGAGCGTGATTGCGCCGGCGCTCGCCATCGTTCTCGCCCTCTTTGTCGCACCGCGTCTCTCGGCGCAAGAGGCGGGCGCCGTCGTCTCGGGCTCGGTCGCGATCGCGCAGCCCGACGGCCCGCCCGTTGTCGTGCCTGGCGTCACCGTGACGCTGCGATGCGGGTCCGACGAGCCGCGCGTCGAGATGTCGAACGCGCAGGGTGCATTCACATTCGATGGCGTGCCGGCGGATCGGCGTGCCTGCTCGATCGGCGCCGAGCTCGAAGGCTTCTCGTCGGCGGCGCGCACGGTCCAGGTCGCCGCCGGTCAGACGACGGTCGCGAATCTGCAGCTTGGTCTCGACACGCTGCGCGAGGAAGTGACCGTGCGCGCGGCGATCGTTCCAGTCGACGGCGATCGCTCGGCAGCGCGCGCCGAACAGCTTCAACGATCGACGATGCAGGCGGCACCGATCGCTCAGGATCGATATCAGGACGCACTGCCGTTGATTCCCGGCGTCGTGCGCGGACCGGACGGACTGCTGAACATCAGCGGACTGCGCAGCAACCAGGGCGCGCTGACATTCAACAACGCGGACGGCACCGACCCGGTGACCGGCGAAGACGCTATCGAGTTGCCGATCGACGCCGTCAGCTCGGTGCAGGTGCGCGGCGCCGCCTACGCCCCGGAGTACGGGCTCTCGGCGGGCGCCATCACCGTCGTCGAGACCGCGAAGGCTGGCGACGCCTGGGACGTCACGGTCAACGATCTCGAGCCGCGCCTTCGCCGCCGCGGCGGCGAGTTCCACGGCATTGAGTCGTGGACGCCGCGCGTGACGGTCGGCGGCCCGATCGTCACCGGCAAGGTGCAGCTGCTCGAGTCGGTGCAGTACGAGTACAGCCAGACGCGCGTGTTCGGGCTGCCGCCGTCCGAGAGCGACACACAGCTGGTGAGCTTCGAGAGCTTCACGCGCGCTGACTGGCTGCGCGGGCAGGCCGATCGCGTGACCGCGTCGATCCTCGTGTCCCCGCGCAAGACGACCTACGCCGGGTTGAACACCTTCAATCCGCAGGGCGTCACGGCGGATGTGCGGACCCACAACGTGCTCGGCAGCGTCACCGACCAGATCGTTCTCGAAAGCGGCGTCGTCGACACGCGCATGAGCGTGAAGCAGTTCGATACGACGATCAATCCGAGTCGCGGCCTCGAGCCGATGGTGCTCGCGCCGGACGTCAACTCGGGCAGCTACTTCAACGATCAGGATCGGACCAGCCGCCGCGCCGAGTGGCTGACCACCTACTCGTTCACGCCAATCGGGCCGGCGCACCTCGTCAAGGCGGGCGGAGGCGTCACCTACGAGACGTTCGACGGCTCCAGCACGAGCCGGCCGGTGCGGATCGTCCGTGAGGACGGCACGTTGAGCCAGTTGATCGCGTTCGACGGCAGCGGCAGCCTCGATCGACACAAGATCGCGGTCCGCGGCTTCGTGCAGGACGGCTGGACCGTGGGTTCGCGCCTGACGCTGCTTTACGGCGCCCGCTACGACCACGAGTCGATCACCAGCGGCGTCAATGTCTCGCCGCGAGGCTCGGTCTCGCTGGCGGCAACCTCCGACGGCCGCACGATCGTCCGCGGCGGCGGAGGCGTGTTCTACAACGCCGTCCCGCTGAACGTCGCCAGCTTCGGGCAGCTGCAGACGAGGACCGTGACGTCGTTCGGCGTTGACGGGGAAACACCCGTCGGCGAGGTTGCGCTCGCCAACGTCGTCGCGTCCGACGTGCGTGCGCCGCGCAGCGTGACCTGGAACGTCGAGATCGACCGCGAGTTGTTCACGAAGCTCTTCGTGCGCGCCGGCTATCAGGAGCGGGACAACCACGACGAGAACTACGTCGATGCCGACGATGAGGCGATCGTGCTGCGCAGCGACGGCCGATCGCGTTATCGTGAGGCGCAGGTTACCACCCGCTACACCTTCCATGGCGACGACCGCATTGTCGCGTCGTACACGCGCTCCTCGGCGAGTGGCAATCTGAACGACTACAACGGGTATTTCGGCAACATCGAGAACCCGGTGATCCGCCCCGACCAACGAGGTCCGCTGCCGTGGGACGCGCCGAACCGCGTGCTGATCTGGTCGAGCCTCACGCTGCCGCACGGATTCACCGTCTTCCCGGTTCTCGACACGCGGACTGGGTTCCCTCTGTCGTACGTCGATGCGGATCGCAACTTCGTCGGGCCGCGCAACCGCGTCGGACGCTATCCGACGTTCGTCTCGCTCGACGCGCAGATCGCGAAGAAATTCCGCGTGTTCGGCCACAATGCGACGATCGGTTTGAAGGTCTTCAACATCACCGACCATTTCAACCCGAGAGACTTCCAGGGAAACACCGCGAGTGCCGATTTCGGCGGGTTCAACAACGCCGTCGGCCGGACGTTCCGGGGCAAATGGGTCTTCGAATTTTGACCACTGGCAGCGTCGTCGCCCTCCTCGCGACGCTGAACGGTCATGCGGCGGCCGACCGCGTCGAGTTGACGCGCGCCGGCAGCCGCATCGATGTGCAGGTTGACGGTCGTGCGTTCACGTCCTACCAGTTCGATCCGTCGGTCGCGAAACCGTTCTTCTATCCCGTGCGGAGCGCCGCCGGGACGATCGTCACGCGCGGCTACCCGATGACCACCACGATCGCGGGCGACGAACGCGACGAGCCGCATCAGCGGGCGATGTATTTTGGCCACGGCGACATCAACGGGTTCGATTTCTGGGGCGAAGAGGCGTTCGCGAAGTGGAGCGATCACAGTGCGTCGACGTTCGGCCGCACGGTGTTTCGCAGCATCGACGACATCCGGAGCGGCGACGACGCCGGGTACCTGGCCGCGACCTTTGATCTGGTTACGCCGTCGGGTGTCATCGGTGAGGAGGTCCAGAAATACCGCTTCGGCGGAGACGATAGCTCGCGGGCCATCGACTGCACGTTCATTATTTGTGCGACGCGCGGCCCGCTCGCCCTCGGTGATACGAAAGAGGGTTCGTTCGCTTTCCGGGTCGTGAAGGACCTTCACCCGCCGTCCGGCCGGATGCTGAACGCCGACGGCGCCGTCGGAGAGAAGCGCATCTGGGGCAAGCGCGCGAGCTGGGTCGATTATTCCGGCCGGGTCGGTGCCGAGGACGTCGGCGTCGCGATCTTCGATCACCCGCAGAACGTGCGCACGCCCGCCTACTGGCATGCCCGCGGCTACGGGCTGCTGGCGGTCAATCCGTTCGGCCTCAAGCAATTCACCGGCGATCGCCGCCAGGATGGCAGCTACACGATTCCCGCCGGAGGCTCGCTCGTATTGCGCTACCGGGTGCTCGTCCATCACGGCGACGCGTCGCAAGCCGGCGTTGCCGGGGCGTATCGGCGCTTCGCCGAGGAGCAATAGGTCATCCATGTCGCGGGGTAGGAGCGTGACGCGGCGGGACTTCCTCAAGACGGCGGCCACGACAACCGCAAGCGCGCGAGCCTTCAGCGGCCTTACATTTCTGACCCGACCGGATCGGGTCTTCGGTGCGAACGACCGCGTGCGCGTCGCCGTCGTCGGCCTTCACGGACGCGGCAAGGATCATATCGACGCGTTGTCGAGGCTACGGAACGTGGAGGTTGCCGCGCTGTGCGACGTCGACGAAGGGCTGCTCAACGAGCGGCGCGGTCAGGCGCCGCTGGCCGTCACGGACGTGCGACGGCTGCTCGACGATCAATCCATCGATGCGGTGTCGATTGCGACGCCGAACCACTGGCATGCGCTGATCGCAATCTGGGCCTGCCAGGCGGGGAAGGACGTCTACGTCGAGAAACCGTGCTCGCACAACCTCTGGGAAGGGCGCCAGCTCGTACGCGCCGCCGACAAGTACCAGCGCATCGTTCAACACGGCACCCAGCTTCGTTCCACGCGCGCCGCGATCGAGGCGATCGATCACCTGCACAAGGGCACCGTCGGCGAGGTCTATCTGGCGCGAGGTCTGTGCTTCAAGCGTCGCAACACCATTGGACGAGCGGCGGCAGAACCGGCGCCTCGCGGTGTCGACTACGACCTGTGGACCGGGCCGGCGCCGCTGAAGCCCTTCACGCGCAACCGTTTTCACTACAACTGGCACTGGATCTGGGATACCGGCAACGGCGACCTCGGCAATCAGGGTGTCCATCAGGTCGATGCCGCGCGCTGGGGCCTCGGCGTCGGTCTTCCCAATCGTGTCTCCGCCGTTGGCGGCCATTTCATGTTCGACGACGACCAGGAGACGCCCAACACGCTGACGTGCGCGTTCGAATTCAACCAGGCCGGCGGCCGCCGAAAGATGATCGAGTTCGACGTGCGGCATTGGTTCACGAACAACGAGGCCGGCATCGGCCGGGGGCTGTTCGGCGGGCGCAATGCGATCGGCAACATCTTCTACGGCGCCAACGGCTACCTGGCGGCCGGGAACGAGGACGGCTTCAGCTACGAGAGCTGGCTCGGTCCCGAACAGAGCGCGGGGCCGCGTGGCCGTTCAGGGCACGACCATTTTTCCAACTTCATCGATTGCGTGCGGAGCCGAAAGGCGGCCGACCTGCATGCGCCGATTGAGGAGGGACACATCTCCTGCGCGTTGGTCCATCTCGCGAACGCCTCGTACCGTCTCGGCCGCGAGCTGCACTTCGATCCTGAAACGGAACAGGTCGTCGGTGACGAGGAGGCGAATCGTGTGCTCGCCGGCGGCGACCGCGGCTACCGGCCGCCGTTCGCCGTGCCCGACACGGTTTGATACCGCACCGCCGCGCCGCGCTCGCGCGCCCGTCCACCGCTCGCTCGAGCTGGCAGCGGAAACCGCACTCGCCAGCTTCGCAGAGAAATGACGAGCGAGGTCGTCAACACCCTGACGTATTCGACCAGCAGCGGGATGGCGTGGGGGGGCGCGCAACGGCCGTGTCTTGATTGCACACGACGCAGGCCGACGATCGCATGGTGCCGCGATGCGAACTCATGCGAACGGCCGATTCAGCAGGCCGTTTTCATACACGATAAGGAGACCAAGCGCGACGCTGAACAACCCAGAGAGACCGCGCAAGGCCACGCGGGTACCTGCGAAGTGGTCCACGGTGAGGCGAGCGGGCACACCGAGCAGCAAGCTCATGATCGCCATACCCATCATCGAGCCGACTCCAAACACCGCGATATAGGAGAACGCTGCCCAGGGCGATGACACAGCCGTCAGCGTCAGGAGCAGCAATGGCGCGCTGCCGGCAAGCCCGTGGACGATCCCGACCAGAAGCGGCCGGGCAACGAGCCACGCGTCCGCGTACGGCGGCTGCGCTTGCGCGGCGGGAGGCCGGGTACAAGGCGGCCAGGTGCAGCAGATCGTGGCCCCGGCGCAGTCGGCGTCATTAGCCCAACTGCCACTCTGCGGCTGTCACGAAGCTCGTCGACGCGACGGTCCGTCGTCATGAACAGCACTCCGGTCCGCAGCAACTCGTGGCCGACTTCCGGCCGCGCACGAACGCGCTGGCGAACTTGCCATCCACCTGTGGCGCGAGACGTTCGACGTCGATGCCCTGCTCTGTCAGAAACGCGCGCGCATCGTCCAACTGGTAGATCCGCCAAGGGTCCACCTCGACGTCGACGAAACCGGCCGCGCGCAGCTTGGCCGCGTACTCCGTTTCCTCGAGCGCGCCGGCGATGCATCCGACCCACAGTTCGACGCTGCGGCGGATATCGGCGGGCACCTCGCCGCGAACGACGACGTCAGACACCGCGAATCGGCCGCCAGGCTTGAGGACGCGGAAGGCTTCACGGAGTACCGCATCCTTATCGCTCGAGAGATTGATCACGCAGTTCGAGATGATCACGTCCACCGAATTGTCAGGAAGGGGAATGGCCTCGATGGTCCCCTTCAAGAACTCCACATTCGTCGCGCCGGCCTTCCGCTGATTCTCACAGGCGAGCGCGAGCATCTCGTCGGTCATGTCCAGGCCGTAGACTCGGCCCGTTGGCCCGACGCGCTTCGCCGAGAGCAGGACGTCGATCCCGCCGCCCGAGCCGAGGTCCAGAACAGTCTCGCCGGGCTGCAGCGTGATAAGCGCGGTGGGATTCCCGCAGCCGAGCGACGCCGTCACCGCGTCGGGCGGCAATCCCGTGGTCTCTGCATCGGAGTACAAGTTCGAGGTGATCGGATCACCGCCACAGGCGGAGGGCCCGCAGCATCCGGTGCTGGTCGAAGTTTTTGACACCGCGCTGGCAATGGCGCCGTATTTGTCGCGAACGGCCTGCTGCATGTCTGACATGGGCGCGCTCCTTGTATCCGTGGAAACGAATATACGGACGATAGGCGGGGCGTGCTATATTTGTCAAGTCGAATATATGGCCACACACATAAAGCGTTTGGCGGAGATGGAAGGCCTCTTCAAGGCCCTTGCGGACGTGACTCGGCTTCGGATTCTCGGTCTCCTCCTCGCGGGGGAGGTGTGCGTCTGCGACATCCACGAAAGTCTCAAGATTCCGCAGCCGAAGGCATCGAGGCATCTGGCGTACCTGCGCCGATCGGGTCTCGTCGAGACCAGGCGCGAAGGGCTCTGGATCCACTACCGCCTGGGCAGCCTCGCCGATCCGGTGATGGGTGCCATCGTCGACGCGGTACGCCATGCGCTGACGCACGTCGAGTCTGTGCAGAAGGATGGCGAACGGCTGCAGAAGCGGACGGGCTGCTGCCTGCCGTCGCCTTCAGATGTCACCGGTCTGTCGTGCTGCGCGCCGCAGACGAGCGCGCTGACGTAGTGCGATGAACGCCGGGCCCACACGAATCGAATCAGCTGACGCGGTCGACGCAGGCGTGATCCTGGATCTCGTCGCGCGCAACGGCCTCCCACTCGACGGCCTGCGTGAACATCTGCCGACCACTGTCGTGGCAAGGGACAACGGAACGATTGCCGGGACCGCGGCGCTCGAGCTCTACACAGACGGAGCGCTCTTACGCTCGGTCGCCGTCGCTCCGGAACGTCAAGGCCAGGGACTCGGTCGGGAGTTGACGAAGGCCGCCATCCGTCTCGCCGAGCAACGACACGCGCCGGCGGTCTATCTCTTGACGACGACGGCAGACCGCTTTTTCCCAGAGTTCGGCTTCCAGCGCATCGAACGTGCGGAGGTGCCGGCGAGCGTGCAGACGTCCATCGAATTCACGTCTGCGTGCCCCTCGAGTGCCACGGTGATGCGGAAGCGGCTGTAAGTCAGAGGAGTTCGTGGCGAGGATCGGCATCAACGGCTTCGGCCGGATGGGGCGCCTGGCGCTGCGAGCCGGCTGGGGAGACGTTCGTGCACATTAACGAAGTCGCGGGCGGGCCGGAAACGGCGGCGCACTTCGACGATGGTGGTCGATGGTACCTGTGTGAAGGTGCTCGCATGGTACGACAACAAGATCGGCGACGTGCACCGGATGATCGAGTTGGCTCAGAAGATCGCAGCCTCGGTATGAATGCCCCGGCCCGGAGCGTCGCAGTACCGGCGCCGACGATCAGTATCCGCAACTACATCACGGTGACCGCCGCGTACTGGGCCTTCACGCTCACAGACGGTGCGCTGCGGATGCTGGTACTGCTGCATTTCAACCAGCTCGGGTACACCCCGGTCCAACTGGCGTTCCTGTTTCTGCTCTACGAATTCTTCGGCATTGTCACGAATCTAGTGGGCGGCTGGGTCGCGTCACGCACGGGCGTGCGGTTCACACTGGTCCTCGGACTCGTGCTGCAGGTGATCGCGCTCGGATTGCTTGCGCTGCTGAACCGTGGTTGGAGCACCGCCATGTCAGTGGCCTACGTGATGGGCTGTCAGGCACTGTCCGGGATCGCCAAGGATCTGACGAAGATGAGTGCGAAGAGCGCCGTGAAGGTGTTGGTGCCGAAGGGGGACGACACCGGTCTGTTCAAATGGGTCGCCGTGCTGACGGGATCCAAGAACGCGCTGAAAGGGGCGGGGTTCTTCGTCGGCGGCGTGTTGCTGGCGGCGCTCGGCTTCC
>Ga0075425_100001988_pt1 | contig 20203 bp, 18 predicted proteins | sample SoiMethybrSBSTD4_FD_75300 | JGI IMG/M metagenome (GOLD analysis project Ga0075425, IMG submission 75300) | Bulk soil microbial communities from a Populus tree surrounding site in Tennessee, USA - Soil MetaG P. TD hybrid SBSTD4 | ecosystem: Environmental > Terrestrial > Soil > Tree plantation... | reverse complement strand
CGACGGCCGTCTCCGCTTCCAGGCACGCCAGCAGGAGCTCCTCCTTGCGAAAAGGAGAACCGAGCAGCTCGTTGACCGCCACGGCGGCCGCGACCGCCGACGCCGCGCTGCCTCCCTGCCCGCCCGAGAGGGGAAGCCCCTTCTCGACGTCGAGAGTGAAGCCGATCGCGGTCTTCCCGGCTCTTTCCCGCACGCGAACAGCCGCGATGCCCGCCGTGTTCCGTTCGAGGTCGACCGGAATGTCCGGATGGCCCGAGGAACGGACCCGGATTTCGCCGTCCGCGGCGCGCTCCGCGGTCACCCCGTCGCCTGCGCCCATCACCGCGAGGCCCAGGACGTCGAAGCCGGGTCCGAGGTTTGCGACCGTGCCGGGAGCGAAAGCGCGGACGGTTCTCATCCGCCGGCCAGCTCGAGCACGTCGTTCAAGATTCCCGCCGCGGTGACCGCGAGCCCGGCTCCCGGTCCCTGGATCACGAGCGGGTTCGCCCGGTAGCGAAGCGTCGTGAACGCGACCTGGTTGTCGGTGCCTCGCAGCCCGACAAACGGACTACCCGGGCCGACCTCGACCAATCGCACCCGGATTTTCGGGCGCGTGACCGTCGCGACGTAACGCAATCGTCGCTCCCGCGATCGGGCGCGCGCGAGCCGCGCGGCCCATTCGGGATCGAGCTCGGGGAGCCGCTCGAGGAAACGCGCGAGAGGCATCCTGCGGAAAGCGGCGGGGACGAGCGATTCCACGGCGACCTCCTCCGGCTCGCCCCGGAACCCGAGCAGGCGGCCGAGGATGACGGCCTTCCTTCCGACGTCGGCTCCGGAGAGATCGTCGCGGGGATCGGGCTCGGTGTAGCCACGGCCGATCGCCTCGCGCAGGCTCCGCGAGAAGGGGCGGCCGGCTTCGATCTCCGACAGGAGGAAGCCGAGCGTGCCGGAGAGACATCCTTCGATCTTCACGATCCGGTCTCCCGACTCGACGAGCTTGCGGTAGGTGTCGAGGATCGGGAGCCCGGCTCCGACCGTGGCCTCGAACCGCAGGCGCCGCCCGCCTTCCCGGATCGCGTGCTCGATCTTCTCCGCCTGGCCGCGAGGGCCGGAGAGCGGTCGCTTGTTCGCAAGCACCAGATCGAAGCCGGACGCGACCGCTTCCTCGAGCAGAGGGCCGGTCTTCCCGGCGGTCACGTCGACTAAGATCGGCCGGGAGAGAGCGTGCTCCGCGAGCGCTGCGATCGCCTCTCGCGCGCCGGCGACAACTCCGCGCGCTTTCTCAGAGACTGAGCGCGCCCCGGCTTTCAACGCCGCGAGGTCCTTCACGTCCCGGGACGAAAGACCCGAGGGCCGGAAAACGTAGCCTCCGCGATCGATCGCCCCGACCAGACGCAGCTTCGCGCGCCGGGACGGCCGCACGATCAGGCCGGCCAGCGTTCGCCCGACCTGGCCGAAGCCGAGCAGCACGACGTCCGTGTGCGCAAAAGCCGAGGCGCGCCCTCCACCGATCTTCGAGAGCTGAAAGGCGTCGTGGATGCGCCGCTGCGCTTCTCCCGACCGCGTCGCCTCGACGACGAAGGAGATGTTCAGCTCCGAGGAGCCCTGCGCGATCGCGACGACGTTGATGCCGGCCGGCGCGAGCGCGTTGAAGACCCGCGCCGCGATGCCCGGAGTCCCGGCCATCCCGAGGCCGACGACGGAGATCGTGGCGAGACCTCGGAGGACTTCGACGCCGTCCACTTCCCGGCGCGAAACCTCCTCGCGAAACGCCTCGAGAAGACTCTTCTGCGCGGCGTCAGCCTGGGCTTCCGGAATCCCGGCGCAGATCGAGTGCTCGGAAGAGGCCTGGGAGATGAGCGACACCGAGATGCCCTCGCGATGGAGTGCGCCGAACGTCCGGGCGGCGATCCCCGGAACCCCGAGCATTCCGTTGCCGGTGACCGTCACGAGGGCCTGCCCCGGGATCGCCGAAAGGGCCTTGACCGGATATCGCTCGAGCGTGCGCCGGCCGGAGATCTCCGTGCCCGGCTCGTCGGAAGAATCGAAGGGACGGACGAAGATCCGCGCCCGGCCCGCGGGGATCAGGGCGCGCGGGTGGAGAACTTTCGCGCCGTAGTAGGCGAGCTCGGCGGCTTCGCGGACGTTCAGTTGCGGAATCACGCGAGCGTCCGGTACGACGCGGGGGTCGGCCGTCAGGAACCCGCGGACGTCCTTCCAGAGAATGACCGACCGGGCCGCGAGCGACCGGCCGAGAAGCGTCGCCGTCAGGTCCGAGCCGCCCCGGCCGAGCGTCACGACGCGCCCCTCGGCGTCCGCTCCGAGGAAACCGGGCACGACCGGAACCGCGCCGTTCGAAAGAAGTGGCCGCAGTCTCGCGCGGGCGCGGCGATCCGTCGACGCGAGGTCGGGCGAGGCCTGCCCCGGCCGGCCGTCCGTCGCGATGACGTCGAGCGCGCTCACGTATTCGGACCGCACTCCCCGCGCGGCGAGTCCGGCCGAGAAGATCCTCGCAGCCAGGTCTTCCCCGGCGGCGAGGAGGTGGTCGATCGAGCGAGGCGAGAGCTCCCGCAGCATCCGGGGTGCGCTCGGAAGAGCCTCGAGCTCGCCGAACGCGCGCCGGACGTGCGCCAGGAGGTTCTGCCGGGCCGCCCCGGCGGCGACGACCGCGCTCGCCGACCGTTCGTATCTCTTCTGAAGGTCCGCCGCCGTCCTCCGGACCGCCGCGTCGTTGCCGCGGGAGAGATCTCCGGCGAGCTCGAGGAGCGCGTCCGTCACTCCGGCGAACGCCGAGACCACGACGACCGCGGGACGGTCTCCACTTTCGACGATCGAGAGCGCGTGGGCGAGAGCGCCCGCGTCGCGAAGCGAGGCTCCGCCGAATTTGTGGATCGAAGGGGGCGCGACCGGGCGGCTACGCTTTCCCGTCTTCCTCTCCCAGCGGGCTTTCAACCGCGCGTGTCCCTCGCCTGAGACCGGGATCCGCCCAGCCGTCGGCAAGAATCGCGACATCGCTTCCTTTCGAGTAAACCGGCGAACGGCGCCTGCGGGTCAGATTTCGCGCGCTTCGATGCTATTCTGGTTCGCGGAGGAGATTGATGGCGACGGACATCATCATGCCCCAGATGGGCGAGTCGATCGCCGAGGGCACCATCACCAAGTGGCTCAAGAAGGTGGGCGATCCGGTCAAGAGAGACGAGCCGATCTTCGAGATCTCGACCGACAAGGTCGACGCGGAGATTCCGTCTCCGGTCGCCGGGACGCTCGTCGAGATCAAGGTCGCCGAAGGCGAGACCGTCCCGATCAACACGGTGGTCGGCTCGATCGGCGAGGCGACAGAGGCCGTCGCCCCCGGCGCCGCCGCGCAAAAGCCGGCCGCGACAGCGCCCGTGCCGCCTGTCGCGCCACCGCCGCCGGCCCCGGCTGCGTCCGCGACGCCCTCCGTCGCGCCCGCAGGTACTCCTCCTGCCCCGCAGGCGGCTCCGCCTCCGGCTCCCTCGGCGGCTGCCGCTCTCGCACCCGAACCTTCTCGACCGCAGGCGACCGCTCCACCGCCTCCGGCGCCCGCCGCGCAGCCCTCTCCGGCGCTCGCCGCGCCGACGGCCCCGCAGCCCAGAGCCGCCGTCGCGACCGAGCCCGCCGGGGCGCGGATCGAGTCGATCGAGGAAAGGATCCGCCAGCGCTCCTCCCCGCTCGTCCGGAAGATCGCTCAGGAACAGGGGCTCGACATCCGCGAGATCGAAGGAACGGGCATCTATAACCGCGTGACGAAGAACGACATCCTCTCGTTCCTGGAGAACCGCAAGGTCACGGGGGCGCCGGCGACGGGATCCGTCTCATCGGGCCCTTCGGCCGCGACCGCCCCGAGCGCACCGCCCGCCCCGGTCACCCAGCCGGCGCGCATGCCGGCGGCCGAGGCCGCGCCGCGCCCCGCGCTCACGATCACGGACCGCGACGAAGTCGTCCCGATGACGAAGATCCGCAAGATCACGGCCGAGAACATGATCCTGTCGAAGCGCACCTCGGCGCACGTGACGACGGTCTTCCATGTCGATTACACGAACATCGCGAAGCTGCGGGAGCAGCACAAGGACGCGTTCCTGGCGAAGAACGGCGTAAAGCTCACGTATCTGCCGTTCATCTTCCGCGCCGCGATCCAGGCCTTGAAGGAGTTCCCCCAGGTCAACGCTTCGATCGACGGCGAGAACATCGTCTACCACAAGGACATCCACCTCGGGATGGCGGTGGCGCTCGACTGGGGACTGATCGTCCCGGTCGTCAAGCACGCCGACGAGAAGTCGATCCTCGGGCTCGCCCGGGCGGCGCAGGACCTCGCGGAACGCGCCCGGACGAAGCGGCTGAAGCCTGAGGAGATCCAGGGCGGCACCTTTACCGTGACGAACCCGGGCGTGTTCGGCTCGCTCTTCGGGACGCCGATCATTCCGCAGCCGCAGGTCGCGATCCTGGGAGTCGGCACGATCGAGAAGCGCCCGGTCGTCGTCACCGACGAGAACGGCAACGACGCGCTGGGCATCCGAACGGTGGGATTTCTCGCGCTGTCCTTCGATCACCGGCTGATCGACGGCGCCGACGCCGACCGCTTCCTGGGCGCGGTGAAGAAAACGCTCGAGAAGGCCGAGTTCGATCTGGGATAAGACCTCTCCGCTCTCGACCGCCCGCTCGGAGCCGCGGCTCGGCGGGAAGGCGCTACTCGGTCTCCTCGCTCTGGCGCTCGCCGCGCGGCTCGCGGCGGTCGCCGCCGTGGGCTTCTCGACGGTCCGTTTCGGCGACGCCCCCGCTTATCTCTCCGCGGCGACGGAGATCGCGCGGCACGGCCGCTATCCGACTTCCTCGGAGCCCTTCTACTTCCGCGCGCCGGGCTACCCGTTCTTTCTCGCCGTCACGACCTTCGGCCGGCCCGACTTCGTCGCCCTCGCGAAGGTCGCCACGGCGGCGGCGGGATCGTTCGTCGCACCTCTCCTCGCCCTTCTCTCCGCGCGGATCTTCCGGCGGCGCGGAATCGCGCTCGCGACCGGCGCCGCGGCAGCGTTCCATCCGGTCTTCCTCTGGCATTCCGCCGACATCCAGAGTGAGCCGCTGTTTACGGCTCTTCTCCTCGCCGCCGCCTTCCTTCTTCTCGCCGCGACCGACCGCCCGTCGACGACGCTCGCGCTCGGCGCCGGCGTCGTGCTCGCACTCGCCGCCCTGACCCGAGCCTCCGCGCTCGCGCTCTTTCCATTTCTCACGGCGCCTCTCCTCGACCGGCGGTATCCGCTGCGCGCGCGGGCTCATATCGCGGCCGCTGGACTCCTGGGGTTCGCCCTCGCGCTCTCCCCGTGGATCGCCCGAAACGCGGCTGTCTTCGGAGAGCTCGTCCCCGTCAACGACGCCGCGGGAAATACGTTCTACCAGGGGAACTCCGACTGGGGCGTTCGGTTCTTCGAGATCGAGAGCCGCGCGGAGTATCTGCGCTGGGTCGAAGCTCTCCATCGAGACATGGAGCGGCAGACGGAGGAGCTTCGCGCCCGCGGGCTGACTTCGCCGTCCGAGCGGGCCCGCGCTTTCATCGGGCGCGTCATCGCGGAGCGCCGCGCGGACCCCGCCGGTTGGGCGCGGCTCCTCGCGCGGAAATCGTGGGAGTGGCTGCGACCCTATCCGACACCCTGGTTCTGGCCGCCGACGGTCGTCATCGCGATCGGCTCGTACTACCTCGTGCTGTACGCGCTCGCCGTCGTCGGATTCGTCTCCGCGCCGCGGCCGGGTGTCCGCGCGTTCGCCCTCACGGTCTTAGCGGTCTCGATGGCCGCGCACGTGGTGATCCTCGTCGTCTGGCGCTTCCGCGTCCCCTATTGGGATCCTGTGCTCCTCCTGTACGGAGTCTTCGGCGCGGGCGGTACACTTCTTCCCCGATGGACACGATGAACGTCGCCGTCCCGACGCAGGGGAGGATGCCGGCCGGGCCACGCCGCGTCGAGGCGCGCTGGCTCGGGCGGATCGGGTACGAACGCGCGCTCGTCCTCCAGAGAGATGCGGCCGCCCGCGTGGCGAGAGGCGGACCGGAGACCCTCTTCCTGCTCGAACACGAGCCGGTTTTCACGCTCGGCCGCAACGCCTCGGCCGCGGACGTGCTTTTCACGCCGGAGAGACGCCGGGAGCTCCAGATCGAACTGGTCGAGGCGAATCGCGGCGGAAAGGTCACCTACCACGGGCCGGGCCAGCTCGTCGGCTATCCGATCCTGAACCTCGATCCGGATCGGCGGGACGTCCGCCGTTACGTCCGTGACCTGGAGGAAGTCCTCCTCCGGACGCTCGCCGACCTCGGCGTTTCGGCGGGCCGATCGGCCGCCCGCGAGCGCGTCTCCTCCGTCTGGGTCGGCAACGACAAGATCGCGGCGATCGGCGTGCACATCTCCCGCTGGATCACGACGCACGGATTCGCCTTGAACGTGACCGACGAGCCGCTCCCCTACTTCCGCGGAATCGTGCCCTGCGGAATCAGCGACGGCGGAGTGACCTCGATCGAGCGGGTGATGGGTCGGCGCCCCGAAGTCCGCGAGGTGGTCCCGCGACTCGTCGCGCGGTTCGCGGAGGTCTTCGGCCGGGAGACCGGGGCCGTCGCCGGATGAGCGGCCTGCCGGTTCTCCCGCACGCTTCGCGCCTCGCGCGTCCGCCCTGGTTGAAGGTCCGGTTGTCGACGACCGGCGAGTACGAGGAGGTCCGCGCGATGATGCGGCGGCTCTCACTCGTGACCGTCTGCGAGGAGGCGCGCTGCCCGAACATCCACGAGTGCTGGGCGCGCGAGCGCACGGCGACGTTCATGCTCATGGGAGACATCTGCACGCGGACGTGCGGCTTCTGCGCCGTCGGCAAAGGCGTGCCGGGCCCACTCGACGCCGAGGAGCCGGAAAGAGTGGCCGAGGCGGTTTGCGAGCTCGGCCTCTCCCACGCGGTGGTGACGTCGGTCAACCGAGACGATCTTTCCGATGGCGGCGCCGCGCATTTCGCAGAGACGATCCGCGCGATCCGCCGGCGAGTTCCGGGGTGCACGGTCGAAGTGTTGATCCCCGATTTCTGCGGAGACTGGGACGCACTCGGGATCGTCTTGCGCGAGGGGCCGGAAATCCTCAATCACAACCTCGAGTCGGTCGCGCGCCTCTACCGGCGCGTCCGGCCGCAGGCCCGCTACGAGCGGTCGCTCGAGCTGCTGGCGCGGGCCGACGCGAATCGTCGGGAGAGCGCGAGCGGAATGCGGACGAAGTCAGGGGTGATGGTCGGGCTCGGCGAGACAAAGGACGAGCTGGTTCGCGCGCTCGCCGATCTGCGGTCCGCGGGGTGCGACATCGCGACGATCGGCCAGTACCTGCAGCCCCACGAGCGGCGGCTTCCTGTCGAGCGGTACTACACGCCCGACGAGTTCGATGCCCTTCGCCGCGAGGGAGAAGCCATGGGCTTCCTGCGGGTCGAGGCGGGACCGCTCGTTCGCTCCTCGTACCATGCGCGCCGCGCGCTCGAGGCGGTCCCGGCTTGAAGCGGCCGGCCCTGTTTTTCGGAACCCTGTTTCTCGGCGCGGTCTCCGGCTTCGCCCAGACCAAAGGAGCGGAGATCCAGAAATACCAGGAAGCCGTGTACCCGGAGACGCTGCTCAAGAGCCAGCAGCAGGGAAACGTCCTCCTAGTCGGGCGGATCGACAAACAGGGGCAGATCCAGAACCTGCGGGCGCTCGCGGCGAGCTTCCCCGGGTTCATCGACCCCGCGATCGCCGCCGTGTCGGCCTGGCGCTTCAAACCGGCGATGCGCGACGGCAAGCCCGTCGAGATCGCCGCCAACGTCGGAGTGCGCTTCCGGGTCAAGAGCAACAAGCGCGGCGCGATTCCCCAGCCGATCCTGGGAGATCTTCCGGTCTTTCCCGCCGACGCTTCCGGAACGAAGACGGCGCCGGAGGGTTTCCCGATCCGCCGGGGCATCGATCCAAAGTTGCGGGCGGATGCGGTCCTGGACGTCGAGCCGCAATCGAAGGCGGGAAAGATGACGGTGCGCGTCGAAGCGACGTCGCCCACCGGACGGCCTTACATCGTCTTCGAGAGCCCGGTGGCAGTGCCCGCCAACGCCGCGGACGTCCGCGTATCGGTCGTGGCGCCCGTGGGCGCGGACTGGGAGGAGGGCGTGTGGACCTTGCGGTTTCTCGCGGACGGCCGCGAAGCGGGTGGAGGGCAGTTCTGGCTCGCCCGCGATCCTTCGCGCTTCGACTTCGCGGCGGCGCTGCGAAAGCAATAGCGCGCTCGGCCGCCGCGCTCCTTCTCCTCGCGGCCGCGGCCGGCTGCTCGACGCGAGCGGTTCAGTCCGAAGCTCCGTGCACCGGTTTCGTGGCGGCGCGGCCGAAGATGCTCCGCGCGCCCGAGCACCCGCCTCCTGCCCGGAGAGCGCGGATGGACGGGGAATCGACTCACGAGGTGCTCGTGGATCGATGGGGAAGAGTCCGGGACGTCCGGATCGTCGGAACGACCTTCATGATCTTCGCCGTCGCGTCGGACGCGGCGCTGCGAGCCGGGAGCTTCTACCCAGCGACACTCGAAGGCAAACCCGTGGGTACCCGCTTCTGGATGCGGTTCCCGTTCGGCGTCCCGAGGAACATCGAATCGTCTCCCGCTCGCAACCGGGTCACGGCGTTCGTGCCGGGCGACGAGCCGGTCCGGGCTCGGTGGCAGCTCACGGGGAGCGTGCACCGCGTGACCCTCGTGGGCGACGTCGCTTCCGTGCCGCCCGCGGAGGTCTCGGTGGTCGCGATTGCGCCGGGCGGCGCGACGCGCGTCCTCGTCCCGGCGGGACGGATCGATTCGAAACGATTCCGGATGACGGTAAAGACCGGGGATTTCTTTTCGAAACCGGGCGAGTACCGTCTGAGGCTCCAGCAGAACGACCGCCCGATCTCCGAAGGGGGGTTCACCGTGGCGGAGGACGAGAGCTCCGCCCTCGTCAACGCCTGCGGCGGGCAGTGAAAGACGGAATCGGAACCGCGCGAGGGACCGTGCGCATCGGCACCGCCGGGTGGATGTACAAGGACTGGGAGGGCATCGTCTATCCGCCGGCTCGCCGGGGCTTCGACCGCCTCGAGTTCATGGCGTCGCTCTTCGACACGAGCGAGATCAACTCGACCTTCTACCGGATTCCTCCGCCGTCGATGGCGCGCGACTGGGCGCGGCGCGTGGCGCACAACTCCCGTTTCCTCTTCACCGCGAAGCTGTACCGGGCGTTCACGCACGAAGGCAACGCCACCGGGGAGGACGAACGGGCCGTCGCGGAAGCGATGGGGGCGCTCACGGAAGCCGGGCGGCTGGGATGCGTGCTCGTGCAGGTGCCGATGTCGTTCCACTCGACCGCGGAGAACCGCGCGGTCCTCGAGAAGATCTTCGAGCGGTTCGGAAGCTTCCCGATGGCCGTCGAGTTCCGCCACTTCTCGTGGAATGGGCCGGAGACTCTCCAATTCCTGGAAGACAGGCGTGTGGGCTTCGTGAACATCGATCAGCCGCGGCTGAAAGGAAACCTTCCGGGGACGTCCTACGTGACCGGTCCCGTCGCGTACTACCGCTTTCACGGCCGAAACGCGGCGAAGTGGTTCGGACCGAACACGTCCAACGAAGAGCGCTACAACTATCTCTACTCCGAGAAAGAGCTCGAGCCGTGGGCCGAGCGGATTCGCGAAGGCCGCGCGCTGCGGGCCGACGCGAACGCGTTCGCCGTCATGAACAACCACTTCCGCGGCCAGGCCGTGGCGAACGCGCTGCAGCTCCAGCAGATGTTGATCGGCGAGACGCGCGCCGCGCCGGAGAGCCTGAGGGAGACGTACCCGTCGATCGCCGGCGCGACGAAGTCGAGCATGGCGGCCCAGAAGACTCTGTTCTGACCTTCTCCACCTTCCACACTCATCGCACCGACGACCTATGCCCAGGAAATTCCGTGGACGTTTCCCATTGTGTGTATTCCCAGGAAGGAGAGGGAATTGTCTTTCGGTCGCCCTTCGATCGCTGTGGTCAAGGCGCGTCTGTCGCGGCCGGAGCCGAAGGTCGAGTGAAGTCCCGGATGTCGCGGAACGGTGTCTTTCGGTCGGTGAAGTCCGGGCGGTAGTAGCGGTTCGCGGTTTCGAGCTCCTGCTGGAAGCCGTTCGAAAAGCCGTTCGCTTCGAGCGCGGCGACAGCCTTTTCCCACTCCCCCGCCGTAATCCCGCGGGAGAGCGCCGAGTACCGCCCGTCGTTCGCCGCGCGGTGGATCGGGTAGTACTGAGCCATGAGCGAGATCGCGACCCTCGGAGAAAGCGTCTCGGCGATCCATTCCAGCGACTCGGAGATCCCTCCGACGCCGTTGGGCAGGACCAGCATCCGGACGAGCAGTCCGCTCTTCAGGAGACCGTCCTCGCCGTAGACGAGCGCGGATCCCTTCTGTCGGTACATCTCGACGAGGGCCTCGCGCGCACGCTCCGGATAGTCCGGGATCTTCGAGTAGAGCCAACCGGCTGACGTATCGGCGTACTTGAAGTCCGGCAGATACACGTCGACGATCCCGTCGAGAACACGGAGAACTTCGACCGAGTCGTACGCGTTGGTGTTGTAGACGATCGGAAGGCGCAGCCCGTCCCGCGCCGCCAGCAGGACGGCCTTCGCCATCTGCGGCGCGTAGTGCGTCGGCGAGACGAACCCGATGTTGTGGCAGCCGCGCGCTTGCAGCTCCAGAAGCATCTCCGCGAGTCGCTCGACCGACACTTCGTTGGTCCTCTGGGTCTTCCAATCCTGGCTGATCTGCCAGTTCTGGCAGTAGACGCACCGCAAGTTGCAGTTGCCGAAGAACACGTTGCCCGCGCCCCGCGTTCCCGAGAGGACCGGCTCCTCGCCGAAGTGCGCGGTGTAGGAGGAGACGACCGGATCGAGCCCCGACGCGCAGGAGGCGAGGACGTTCGCGAGCCGGTCGTTGCCGCAATTGCGTGGACAGACCGTGCACGCGGCGAGCAACGCGTACAGCTTCCCGACGCGCTCTTCCAGGTCGCCCGACGCGAGCAGCCCGACGTAGCCCGGCTCGTACATCGATTTAGCCTAGCATTCCGGCGTGCCCGAATCGTGGGCGTCGCGCCGCATGCGCTGGGGATTCAACTTCTTCCCCGCTTTCCGGGGCACGGGCGCCCGCGTCACTTACATCTCCGGCGATTTCCATGAAGTTCACGTCGAGCTCCCTCTCAACTGGCGCACGCGGAACTACGTCGGGACGATCTTCGGCGGGAGTCTCTATGGCGCGGTCGACCCGCACTACATGATCATGCTGATCAAGATTCTCGGACCCGGATACACCGTCTGGGACAAAGCCGCGACGATTCGGTTCCGGAAACCGGGGCGCGGAAAGCTCTTTGCGCGGTTCGTGATTTCGGAGGACGAGATCGCTCGAGTCCGACGGCTGCTCGAGACGGAGAATTCGATCGATCGCGTCTATCACGTGGATCTCACCGACTCCGCCGGCGTCGTCCATGCGAGTGTGGAGAAGACGGTGTACATCCGGCGAAATCAGAGCCCCACGCCCTGATCCCCGGGGAAGGGAAAAGACTCTGTTAATCCGGAACCGGGAACGCGATCGTGTCGGGATCCGCCGGATCGTAGGGCAGCGACTTGACCATGAGGAACTCGGCGTCCACGCCGAACTGAATCGCGTGCGATTCCCCCGGCTCGAAGTACACGCCCCGGTTCTCTTCGAGCCGGAACCTCTCTTTCGCGCCGGTCTCGACGTCCACGGTCCGCACGTCGGCTTCCCCGGCGAGGAGATAGAAGAAGACTCGCGTCCGCCGGTGATAGTGGTTCCCCATCACCGCGCCGGCGTTCATCCGCCCGCACACGACGGTTCCGGCCGGGAAGCCGGCCAGGACCTCGCGGAAGACGCCGCGATCGTCGCGACGCTCGAAACGCGGGGGCAGGATTTCGTGAGGCATCAGTCATGGCTCCGGAGGCGCGCGACGAAAATCCGCGTCACGTACTGCATCCCCGTGCGGAAGAACCTCCAGAGGCTCGGCGCGGACTTCGAGATTCCCTTCTGCCGATCGCGAAACGTGTAGGGCACTTCTCGCACGGTGAGCCCTTTCCGCCGGCACGTATACAGGAATTCCATGAAGTACGCGCCGTACCCGGTAGGAATCAAGGAGACTTTGTCGAACACCGAGCGGCGGAGCACGACGAAGCCGCTGTCGTAGTCGCGGATCCCGTAGCCGAGAACGGCCGTCGCCAGCCGGTTGATCAGGCGGCTGGAGACGACGCGGAGTCGGGCCCGGTCGTCCTGGCCGCCCGGCGCGTATCGCGACCCGACGACGACGTCGAACTCGTCGAGCAGCTTCACCATTCCGGGCAGCATCGCCGGCGGCATGCACATGTCCGCGTCCATCCAGCCGACGATCGTGCCCCGGCTCTCGAGGATCCCGCGGTTGAACGCGGACGCCAGGCCGCGCGTCCCCACCCGCCGGATGACCTTGACGCGCGGGTCGTTCAGACCCTGCGCGAGCCTCCAGGTGCCGTCGGGGGAATCGTCGTCCACGACGATGACTTCCGTGGAACCACCGAGGTGCTCGAAGATTCCGCGAATCGTGTCGAGGATGTTTTCCCGCTCGTTGAAGGTGGCGAGCACGATCGAGACCCGGGGATCGCCCGGGAGGGCGCCCGGGATCCGGCTCAATCGCGGCACTCCGCGAGCTTGCCGGCGACCTCCTCGACCTGCGCCCGCGCCAGGCCGAGACCCGACGGCAGATAGAGCCCACGCTTCCAGAGGTCGTCCGACACCGGATACTCGCCGGACGTTTCGGGAAATCGCGGATCGTTGCCGGCGAAGACGGGCTGGCTGTGCATGGGGCAGAAGAAGGCGCGCGTCTCGACCCCTTTCTCCTTCATCGCCGCCATGACGCCGTCGCGGCCGCGCCGGAATGAGTCACCCAGCTTGACGCCGTACATCCAGTAGACGTTCTTCGCGCCCGGCGATTCCCACGGCAGCTCGACGTCCTCCACTCCCGCGAACGCCTCCGCGTACCAGCGCGCGATCTCGCGCTTTCTCTCGACCTTCTGCTCGACCTTCTCGGTCTGCGCGAGACCGATCGCCGCCTGGACGTTGGTGATCCGGTAGTTGAAGCCGATCTCCCGGTGGACGAACCGCGGCTCTCCGAAGGCCTGGTTGCGGAGGAGACGTATCTTGTCGGCGAGCGCCGGGTCGGAGCAGAGGACCATCCCCCCCTCTCCCGTCGTGAGGATCTTGTTGCCGTAGAAGGAAAAGCACGCGGCGTCGCCGAAGCTGCCGGCTTTCTGCCCGCCGATCTCGGCTCCGTGCGCCTCCGCGCAGTCCTCGATCACGAGGAGGTCATGGCGGCGCGCGATCTCCCGGATCGCCGGCATATCGCACGGATGCCCGTACATGTGGACCGGCATCACCGCCCGCGTGCGCGGACCGATCTTCTCTTCGAGCTTTTCCGGATCGATGCACCACGTCTTCGGGTCTGCGTCGACGAGCACGGGACGGGCGCCCGCCTGGATGACCGTATTCGCCGAGACGATCAGGGTGAAGTCGGGGATCAGCACTTCGTCGCCCGGTCCGATTCCGAGCGCGACCAGCGAGAGATGGAGAGCGGCGGTGCAGCTCGAGCAGGCCACGCCGTACGGCACGCCGCAGTACCGCGCCACGCTCTCCTCGAAACGGGTGATGTACGAACCGAGCGACGAGATCCAGTTCGTCTCGAGACAGTCGAGGACGTACCGCTTCTCGTTTCCGTCGAGGACCGGCTCCCAGACCGGGATCATTCCATTGCACCTCCCGCGGCCGCCGGAGCAGCCGGACGGCGGATGGTATCCCGCGCGACGGCGGGCTTTTCGGCCACGCAGAAGACGGAGAGGCCGAACGGAAAGCTCCCGCGAAACCTTCTCTCGATCGCGAGGACACCCGAGAGAAGCGCGTTGACGATGCGGGGAACGGGCCGCACGTCGGAGCGCGCGCGCTCGCGCGAGATTCTCCGCCGCCGGAAGAGCCGGAGAACGGCGACCGCCGGGAAGAGGAGCGAGTTGCGGTATCCGGAGCGCTGCGGAACGAGGCCGGCTTCCGAAACCAGGGCAGAGACTTCCCCCCGCCGGTACCGCCGCTTCGTCCAGACCGCCGCGTCGTGCTCACCCCGGAGGAAGTCGAACGCCGGCACCTGCGCGAGCAGGATCCCCCCGGGCCGGAGCACGCGCGCCGCCTCTTCGAGCGCCTGCCGCTCCTCCACGCGCGAGTGGCAGAGGACGTCGATCGATACGACCGCGTCGAAAGAGCCGTCCGCGAAAGGAAGCGCGGAAACGCTTCCAGAGACGAGGGCGGGGAGATTCCGCGTCCGGGAGAGGCGGATCCCTTCGAACGAGATCTCGAGGCCGACTTTCCATGCCGAGGTCGCGAGGTTCGCCAGCAGCCCCCCGGTCCCGCAACCCGCGTCGAGGATGCGAAGGCGGCCGCTCCCCGGCGCCCGGACTGCTTCGAGCCATCGCTCGATCTCCCGCCGCACGCCGACGTACCACCAGTGCCGGTCCTCGACCGCGAACATCGCCGCATACTCGGCGGAGTTCACGCGACCCAGTGCCAGTTGACGAATCGCGCGGCGGCCGCGAGGAGCAATCCGCTCGAAACGATCCACCACGCGAGCCGAACTCGCGGTCGCCCGCGTGATCCTTCGGCGAGCGCGAAATAGACCGGATAGACGACCATCAGGAACCGCGGCATCCCCCCGGAGAGCCCGGTCGTCATGGGCAGGGTGATCGCTGCCCCGGTCCACGCCGCGTCGGCCCATCGCTTTTTCACGAGCTGGTAGAAACCGACTGCGGCGAAGACGAGCGCCGCGCCGTAGTCGAGGACGAGCGTCGGGTCGCGCTTCCAGTCCGCGTCGACGAACCGGACTTTCATCGAGAGGACCCACGCCGCGATACCCGAGAGCGAGCTCGCTCCGCGGTGCCACCCCTGCATCGAGCGGAAGAAGAGACCGGGCTCGCCGTACACCCATCCGATCCCGAAGATCCAGAGGAAGACCGTCGCGGCGGGCACGAGGCCGGTCACGATCGCCCTGCCCCACGACCGGCGACCATCGCGTGACCGCTTCTCGAGCGCCGCGAGAAAGAGCGCCGGCGCCACGGCGAGGGCCGACGCGCGGGTCAGCCCGAGAAGGAATCCCCAGAGAGCGGACTTGGCGGTAGGCCCCCGCCTCGCGTCGCGGAAGGCGAGGAGCGCGAAGAGCAGGAACATCGACTCCGCGTAGACCGCCGCGAGGAAGAACGCCGTGGGAAAGAGGAGGAAGAAGGCCACGGCGGCGGCGGCGTCCTTCTCCCCGAGCCTTTCGACACCTTCCCGGTAGAACAGGCTCATCGCCAGGAAGAGACACACGTACGTCACCACGAGACCGGCGTGGAACCCGTCCATCGCGAACGTGTCGTGCAGGACCTTGGCGGTCGTGGGATACAGCGGAAAGAACGCGTGGTTCGAGGGCTTGCCGTCGGGAGGAGGCTTCCCGTAGCCCCACTCGATGATCGCGAGGTACCACCCGGAGTCGAACTTCGCGTAGAGCGGCGCGCGGAGCTCGAGCGGGATCTCCCAGCGCAGACGGTGCTCGACCGGAAGGTACGTTCGCGCGACCATTCCCCAGGCGCCGAGCGCGAGTACCCAGGCCGCGACCGCGAGAAAGAGCCGCGGCGGGCCGAAGTGGCGCCCGAGAAAACGAATCAGCTTTTCGAGGCCGGTCATGCGCCGGGAAGTCTATGGGGTCAGGGCGGAATTCGATATTCGAGAGGGTTCCAAGCCCGGAATACAGGAATACACCATTGACCCCCGGCTACAGCCGCTTCAGAGCTGCGATCGCCGGTTTCAGGTCCTGCCGGTTCTTCCAGAAGTCGGCCCAGGGGTCGGGCTTCCTCAGACGCTCGTCGAAGTTGGCGATGTTGAACTCCCCCGGATCGAGAGTCGGCTTGACCTCCGACCATCGCAGCGGCGTCGAGACGGGCGCCCGAGGGAAGCGGCGCACGCAGAAAGGCGAGACGACCGTCTGGGCGAAGCCGTTGCGGAAAGGATCGAGGTAGACGCGCCCTTTGCGCTTCGCGATGGAGCCTTCCATCGTCATCTCTTTGGGATATGCGGAGGCGAGCTTCGTCCCGAGGACTTCGGCGAACCAGCGGACGTCGTCCGCGTCCGGGCCGACCCGGATCGGCACGAAGACGTGGAGTCCTTTCTTTCCTGAAGTCTTGGCGAACGAAACGAGGTCGAGCGCGTCGAGCGCCGCCTTCACCTTGATGCCGGCTCGAGCGGCGTCGGCGAACTTCCCGGAGTCCGGATCGAGGTCGAAACAGAGCCAGTCCGGCTGCCGCGGCGTCGCCGCGCGCGCGCCCCACACGTGCACCGCGATGCATCCCAGGTTCGCGAGCGCAAGCTGCGTCTCCTTTTTCGCGCCGACGACGTAGTTGCGGATGCCGTTCTCGTGGACGATCCGTTTCGTCGGCGTGTCCCTCGGCATCGAGTCGGGCTTCTCCTTCTGAAAGAAGCACTTTCCGACGAGCCCGTTGGGACAGCGCTTGAGAGACAACAGGCGGTCGTTCACCCACGGCTTCAGCTTCGGAAAGATGAACGCGTAGAACCGCACGAGATCGAGCTTCGTGTAACCCTCGTCCGGCCAGAAGACCTTGTCCGGGTTCGAGACGGAGATCGGAAGGGATTCGGCCGCGATCGAATCTCCCGGAAGCCGCTTGCGGCGAGACGCGGTCATTTGGGCCTTGGAAAGATGACCTCGCCGGGACTCTTGTCGTCGCGCAGCCCCAGGAAGACGGGTTGGCGGAGCTTCCAGTCGTGCGTCCATTCCTGAAACCGGATCTGCGCGACGAGCTTCGGGGCGAGCCAGAGCGCGCCCTTCTCGCGCGGCGGATCGACGAACGGCGGAGTCTTCCGGACGAACGGCTGGAACTTCCTGGAGAGCGTCGCCAGCGTCTTCTGAGTGAAGCCGGTCCCGACTTTGCCGACGTATCGGAGGTCGGAGCCCTGATAGGCGCCGAGCAGCAGGGCGCCGAAGTAGGGGCGCGATCCGGCCGGCGGCGTGTAGCCGCCGATCACCAATTCCTCTTCCTGCTGGATCTTCACCTTGAGCCACTTCGTACTGCGTCCCTCCATGTATGGAGCCGAGGTGTCCTTGCCGATGACGCCTTCCCATCCCTTCCGTTTCGCCGTTCGATAAGCCGCCAGGCCGTTCGACTCGAGGCGGCGGGATGGAAAGAGATGGTCGGTGTCCCCGATCGCCTCTTCGAGCGCTTGGCGTCGAACCGGGAGGGGCTCGTTTCGAAGGTCGAGGCCTCCGCGGTAGAGGCAGTCGAAGACCGCGTAGAGGGTCGGCGCCTCGCCCTGCTGAAGGAGCTGGAATCGCGAGACGAGCTTGCGATCGAACGCGACCGCCTCGCCGTCCAAGACCAAGGTCCGGTCCGAAAGCGTCCCGATCGCGCGGGCGATGTCGGAGAAGGTCTCCGTCCGGTCCTTCGCGTTGCGGGAGAAGAGCGTGACGCGGCTCCCCTCCTTGTAAGCGAGGATGCGGTAGCCGTCGTACTTCTCTTCGTAAACCCAGCCCGGGTAGTGGAAAGGCTCGGGCACGAGGGTGGCGAGCATGGGCCGGACGCGGAATGGGATGCGGTCGGAGGCGCCGCGCGCCTTGCGGGCGGGCGCGGCGGTCACCGGTTCGAGTTCCAGACGGCTTTGCGCCGGCCGCGCTTGGGCGGCGCCAGGAGCTCCGGCTGCTTCAGGAGCTTCTTGATCAGAGCCGGCGGATCACCCGTCGCCGCCTTCACGATGTCGCCGCCCTCGTCGCGCGCGATCTCGGCCAGGATTCTCTTCGAGATGACCGAACGCGGTTCCTTCTCGGTGATGTCTTCCTTGCTCGCGTACTCGTCCCGGTGCTTGATCAGGAGCCAGGGGGGACGGCCCCCCTCCCGCGCGCGGATCCGGACGAGAACCCAGGAACCGTGCAGCTTGTGGCCGTCGAGCCGGAACTTCAAATCGCCCTTCTTCAAGGCCGCGTCGACCTCGGGGACTTCCGGAGTCCACGTGCCTTTGTCCCAGATCATCACCGTCCCGCCGCCGTACTGGCCCTCCGGGATGATCCCCTCGAACTTCGCGTACTCGATCGGATGGTCCTCCGTCTGCATTGCCATCCGTTTGACCGACGGATCGATCGACGGTCCTTTCGGCACGGCCCACGACAGAAGTACGCCCTTCCACTCGAGCCGGAAGTCGTAGTGGAGCGCCGTCGCGCGGTGCTTCTGGATGACGTACGAGAGCTTCTTCGCTTTCGCGCGGCGCGGCGTCTTGCCGCCCGCGGGCTCCGCGGTGACGTCGAAGCGTCTCTTCTTGCGATATTCGGTGAGACCCACGCTTCCGTTCCGGTGCAAAGGCGGTGCCCCTGCGACCGCGGACTTGGACTATAAACTCTTCTCAGTGCGGAACATCTTGGCCTGGGCCCTGGCCGTCGAGATCCTCGGTCTCGCGGTCCTGCCGGCGCTTCGTGCCTTCTTCGACAACCGGCGCGACGCGGCGCTCCTCTCGCGGCCGGTCGGCCTCGTGCTCGCCGGCTGGCTCGCGTGGGCCCTGTCTCTGGTCCTTCCGTTCGGCTTTTCGCGCGGCACCATTCTCTTCTCGGTCGCAGTTCTCGCCGGCGTCTCTCTTTACACCCGGCGCCGGACCGGCCGGGAGGCCGCTCCCTTCTGGGGTTCGGAGGAGAACCGCGGCGCGCTCTTCTTCTGGGCGCCGGCCGCGATCTTCGTCGCGATCCGGGCCGCCGCCCCCGAGATCCTCGGAGCCGAGAAGTTCATGGATCTCGCGTTCTTCAACTCGCTCACGCGCTGGCCGGACATGCCTCCCGCCGATCCGTGGATGGCGGGGAACACGATCAACTATTACTACTGGGGCTACATGCTGGCGGCCACGGTCGCGAAAGCAGCCGGGGTCACCCCGTTCGTCGCCTACAACCTCGCGATCGCGACCTTCGCCGGGTACGCCTTCGCCGCGGCGGGGTGCCTCGGTTTTCGCCTTTCTCGAGGACGGACTGCGGCTGCGATCGGGGCCGGCTTCGCGAGCGTTTTTGCGGGGAACCTCACGGGCGCTTTCGACGCCTGGGCGAAGCCGTTCGCCAGGGACTTCGACTACTGGCACGCCTCACGCGTGATCGGCTCGGGCGACACGATCAACGAGTTCCCGTTCTTCACGTTCTTTCACGCCGACCTGCACCCCCACCTGCTCGCCTTTCCTTTCTTCCTGGCGACTTTTGCCGTCGCGGACCGATGGATCGAGGCTGGAATACCGGAGTCGAAGGTCGAAAGCCCGACGTCCAAAGAAAGGACCGGGAGATTCGCGTCGCGCTTCGCGCCTTTCCTTCTCGTCGCGCTCGTCGCGGCGGCGGCGATCGGCGCCAACCTCTGGAACGCCCCGGCAATCGCGGTCCTGCTCGTCTTTGCCGGCGCAGCCCGCACGACACGCGGCGAGGGGCTGCCGCGGCTCGGATCGGCGCTGTCGGGAGCGCTGACCGGCGCGGGAGCGGTCCTCCTCGCGCTCGTTCTGACGCAACCCTATCGGACCTCTTACCATCTGCCGTACAACGGAATCGGAACGACCCACGCGACGTCCGGCATCCTCGAATTCCTGGGCGTCTGGGGGATCCTCTTCGCCGTCGCGACGGCGGGACTTCTCCTTTCCGCTCCCGAAGACACCGAGGAAGGACGGCGCCGGCGCGACTTTCTTCTCGCGGCTGCGGCAGTCGTTTCCCTCGGTGTCGCGTTCGCGAGGAAGGCCCCGGCGCTCGCCCCGATCCTCTTTCTCGCGTTTCTCGCGGGACGAGCCGCATGGCGTTCCCTCCGGCGCGAGCCGGACCGGGAGGTCCTGTTCGCCGCCTTCCTCTGTCTTCTCGCGCTCGGGATGATCGCGGGATGCGAGGTCGTCTACTTCAAAGACTCCTACGGCGAGCAGCTGCACCGCATGAACACGATCTTCAAGTTCTACCACCAGGCATGGCCGCTGCTCGGCATCGGCGCCGCCGTCTTCGCGGACCGCGCGTGGCGGGCCACGAAAGCCCCGCGGCGGTCGCTCGCCTTCGTCCTCGTCGTAGCGGTGTTCGCCGCGCTGCTCTACCCGACGACCGCCGCGGTCTCCCGCCTGCGCCAGCGCGACGGAGCTTTCTCCGTCG
>Ga0075425_100001986_pt1 | contig 20207 bp, 16 predicted proteins | sample SoiMethybrSBSTD4_FD_75300 | JGI IMG/M metagenome (GOLD analysis project Ga0075425, IMG submission 75300) | Bulk soil microbial communities from a Populus tree surrounding site in Tennessee, USA - Soil MetaG P. TD hybrid SBSTD4 | ecosystem: Environmental > Terrestrial > Soil > Tree plantation... | reverse complement strand
GGGGGCGAGGGTGGTGAGGAAGCCGGTGAGCATGTCCCAGCCGGAGGAGTGGCCGATGGCGACGAGGCGGGTGGCGGCGTCGAGCGCGGTGGCCCCGTCTCCGGCGGCGAGCGCCGCGGCGAGGTCGTGAAGGGGCGCGTAGGCCGCGCCTTCGAGGAGATCGCCGAGGAGGGCTGCGCTGATCCGGTGCGTGCGCTCGCGCGCGCGGGCATGAATGACGGTCGTCGCGCGCCGCCACGGTGTCGGATCGACGGCGCCGACATCCACGAGGAGCCGTCGCGCGAAGAACGCGCCGCCCACGAGATCGTCGCCCGCCGGCGTGAGACCGGGACCGAGACCGAGCAGCGGCTCGCCGAGCACGGCGGCGGCGTTCGCGTCGCCGGCGCCGCAGGCGGCGAGGAATTTCAACGCGTCGTCGGCGGCGTGGCTCAGCGGAAACGCCGGGAGCGCGCCCACGAGGAGCGCGCCGAAGCCGTCGGGCCGTCCGACACGCGTCGCTCGGCACGCGAGCTGCGCCGCCGCGCCTGCCATCGCCGCCGCGCCGATGCCGCGGGGCAGCGCCGCAGGCGACCACTCGCGAGCCGCCGACAGGTCGAGGCCGGCGATCGTGTCGGAGCCGCCACCCAGATCCGGGACGTCGGCGATGATCGCGCGCCCGTGGAGCGTCGCCCCTGGCGGCCCGAGCCATACGATGTCGCCCGCGATCTCCAGGTACACCGATCGTGACAGCCGCGTCAGCACGACCGGCGGACCTTCGGCATCGGCGAGCAGTTGCCGCGCCTTCCACCCGACGTCAGTCACCGAAACCGTCCGCACCGCGCCGAGCCTAGCACGCTCATTCCCTTTGCGGTTGCGCGGAGGGGCCCGGGACGCGGGGGACGGTGTAAGGTCGAGCGATGCGGCGTCTCGCGGGCGCGTTGCTGCTGATCGTCGCCGCGGTGACGACGGCCATTGCCGCCGAGCCTATCGCCGACTTCATCCGCCGACACTGGGCGACGCCCATACCTGCCCAGGGCCCGCCGCCGGCCGGATGGAGCGCGCTCGAGTCAGCGCTCGCTCCAGAGGCGTGCGGCACGTGTCATCCCGTTCAGTACGCCGACTGGCGGACGAGCGTGCACGCGACGTCGATGGGGCCGGGGATCGCGGGCCAGCTCGCCGAGATGGAGGCGGCGCATCGCGGGTCCACGCTCGAGTGCCGGACCTGCCATGCGCCGCTGGCGGAGCAATCGCCGCTGACGCGCACACGGAGCGGCCTCGTGGCCAACCGGTCGTTCGATCCCGCGCTGGGCGGGCGCGGCGTGGTGTGCGCGGGCTGCCATGTCCGCGGGCATCAGCGGTTCGGGCCGCCGCGCCGCGACGGCTCGCTCGCGAGCGCCTCGCCCCGCGCGAAGCTGCCCCATCGCGGCGTGACCCGAACACCGGCGTTCCTGTCGAGCGAGTTCTGTCGCGGCTGCCATCAGTTCACGCCGGCGGGCTTCGCGCTGAACGGCAAGCTGCTCCAGGACACGTACGCCGAATGGCAGGCCAGCCGCTTCGCCCGCGAGGGCGTGCAATGCCAGGACTGCCACATGCCGGATCGACGACATCTCTGGCGCGGCATCCACGACCCAGCGATGGTGGCCTCCGGCGTCGAGATCACGGTGACGCCCGACGGCCCGTCGCTCACGGCAGGCCGCGACTTCGCGGTGACGCTCGAGGTGCGGAACACGCGCGTCGGCCACGCGTTTCCGACCTACGTCACCCCGCGCGTGCTGTTGCGCGGTGAACTCGTGGACGCGGCGGGGCCCGTGGCGGGGAGCCGTCGCGAGGTGGTCGTGGCCCGCGAGGTGGCGCTCGATCTCTCGCGGGAGCTGTCCGACACCCGGCTGGGGCCGGGTCAGAGCGCGCGGCTCGCGTACAGCGGACGCGTGGAGCGGCCGGACGTCAGGTTGCGCCTGACCGTCGTCGTCGAGCCTGACGCGTTCTATACCGCGTTTTTCGAGACGTTGCTCGCACAGGGCGCCGGCCGCGGCGAAGCCGAGATCCGCGAGGCGCTCGAGGCCACGCGCCGCTCACCCTTCACCCTGTTCGAGCGCGAGATCGCCTTCGGCGGTCCTGCGGTGGGACGTGTCCCCGGTCCTACGCCAGACCGATCGCCGCGCCGTCGGCGCGAGGGTCGGAGCCGCCGCGCAGTCCGTCGTCGTGGAGCTCGATGACCTGGGCGTGGCCCATGAGATCGCTCCACGCCTCGACCGCGCGCGCGTCGTGGCCTCGGGCCCGGAGCGCGGCGATGACATCGGCCCCGAACCGATCCTCGAGACGCAGCGCGCGCGTGGTCTCGCCCCACGTCCGGCCGAGCAGCCAGCGCGGCGCTTCCACCGCGGCCTGGGGCCCGAGCCCGCGGTCGATGAGGCGGGTCACGAGGGCGGCCTGCGTCTGCGGCTGGCCCTCGCCGCCCATCGTGCCGTAGACCAGCCGCGGCCGGCCGCCGACGAGATACATGGACGGAATCAGCGTGTGCGCGGTGCGCTTGCGCGGGGCCAGACAGTTCGGATGCGCGGGATCGAGGGAGAAGAAGCACCCGCGGTTCTGGAGCAGCACGCCGGTATCTCCGGCCACGACGGCGGCGCCGAACTCGTGGTAGATGCTCTGGATCACGCACACCGCGTTGCCGTCGCCGTCGGCGGTGACGACCGCAATCGTGTCGCCGTCGCCGCGCGGGCCCTCGATCGGCATCGCTCGCGCCATCGAGATGCGCCGCCGGCGCCGCGCCAGCCGATCGGCGTCGAGACACTTGGCGACGGGAACGGAGACGACGTCGGGATCGGCGAGATACCGGTCACGGTCCTCGAAGGCGACCTTCGTCGCCTCGACGATGACGTGAACGTACTCCGTGTCGTCGAGGCTCCGGACGTCGAAGCCGTCGAGGAGACCGAGGATCGCGAGTGCCGCGAACCCCTGTGTCGGCGGCGGCAGGCTCGCCGCCTCCCCGTCGCGGTACGGCACGCGCAGCGGCTCGACCCACTCGGCGCGATGCTCGGCGAAGTCCGCGGCGCCGAGCGGGCTGCCCAGCGCGGCGGCGCCCGCGGCGATCCGCTTGCCGAGATCGCCGCGATAGAACTCGTCGGCTCCGCCCTCGGCGACGCACGTCAGCGTGCGCGCGAGCTCGGGCTGGACGAAGCGCCCCGACGCGAGCCGGTCGGGATGGAACAACGGCCAGAACGTCCGGCGCACCTGATCGGCGACGCCGTCGGCGAAGAGCGCGGCGGCCTGGGCGGTGACCCGCCGCTGCCCAGCTGACACCTCGAAGCCGTCGCGCGCGTGCGCGATCGCGCGCTCGAGGAGCGCGGACCACCGCATCGTCGAGCCGAGGGTGTCGCGGCTGTAGACGTGCGTGCTCCACCAGCCCGCCACGGTGCCAGGAACGGTGAGGGCAGCCGTCCCTCCACGCGGCGCGATCGAGCCAGCGAACCGGGAGCGATACCAGTCCGCGTCGACGGCGGCGGCGGAGCGTCCCGCGGCGTTCAATCCCGCGAGGCGGCGGTTGGGGGCGTCGTAGATCAGCCAGAAGCTGTCACCGCCGATGCCGTTCATGTGCGGATAGACGACCGCGATCGTGGCGACGGCGGAGATCGCGGCGTCCAGCGCGTTGCCGCCGTCGCGCAACGCCGCCGCGCCGGCCTCGGAGGCCAAACGGTGGGGCGTGCACACCATCCCGCGATGGCCCGAGGCTTCCGTCCCGCGAGTCACGTCGCGCTTGTCGGGGTCCATCGCGATCGGAGCCTAGCACGAGAGCCGACACGCCCCGCCGGTGTGGACTCCTCGAGAGCTCCCTGGTTGTAAGTTCCGCCACGGCCGCGAGGCCGCCGCCGGTACGAAGATGTGCAGCGTTCTACCCGATCTCGTGTCGCCTCTTCCACCGAACCATCCATCCGGAGCGCACAGACGCGCCTCGACCGTGGCACGAGTCTTGACTGCATACCGGTCGGGTAGTTTGCCTGGATGAAAGATTCCGCGATTCCGATCGACCCATCCACCATGCCGTCCGTCGCCGTGGCATCGGCGGTGATCGTTCCGCCTCGGACGCAGACACGCGACGCCGTGGGCCTCGCCGACGTGGTCGAGATCCACGATCGTGACGAGTGGAATGAGCTCGTCCTCGAGCGTCCCTACTACGAGATCGAGCAGGGCTGGGAATGGGACGAAATCCGTCGCGACTCCGGCTGGACGCCCCACCGTTACGCGGCCGTTGCCGGCGGGCGCCGTGTCGCCCTGGCCTCTGTCGCGAGCCGGCGGCTGCCCGGTCTCCCGTACTCCATACTCGACGCGTCCCACGGCCCTCTCGTCGCGCCCGAGGAAGCCCGCGCGTGGCGCGCGCTGCTCGGCGCGATTCGCGAGCTCGCCGAGCGGGATCGCGCCGTCTTCGTACGCGTGAGCCCCGGCGTCGCCGATGACAACAGCGCGCTGCGCGAAGCGCTCGCGCGTCATGGGTTTCAGGCACTGCCGGATGACTGGACGACGTGGAACCCGCCGCGCATCGTCGTCGCGTTGCGCCTGGACGCGGACGAAGAGGCTCTGCGCCGCCGCTGTCGCAAGTCCGTTCGCTACGATCTCACGGCCGCACGGCGCCGCGGTGTCGTCATCCGGGCGGCGGAGAGCAAGGCCGACCTCGTCGCATTTCATCGCATCCTCGTGGCGATGGGGCGGCAGAAGGGGTACCCCGTCCGGCGGTTCTCGCGTCTGGAAGCGCTGTGGGCCGCGTACGTCGTCGCCGGCCACGGCGTCTTGCTGCTCGCTGAGCACCACGGCGACCTTGTCGGCGGGCTGCTCGGCACGCGGTTCGGAAAGCGGGCGTACCTGCAGTCCGCGGGCGTGATGAGGACCGGTGAGCGGCTCTGTCACGGACCGCTCCTGTACTGGGAGTTCATCCGCTGGGCGCTCTCGGCGGGGTGCGCTCACATCGATTGGGGCGGCAGCGGCACGGCGTTTCCGCCACAGCCGGACGATCCGGGCTATAGCTTGTACTGGTTCAAGGCCGGGTTCGGCTCCGAGCTCCGGTATTGCGCGCCCTATCACGACCTGGTGTTCAGGCCGCAGCTCTATCGGCTGGCCAGGGCGCTCGAGGGATGGGCGCTGCCGCGAGCGTGGCGGCTACGCGCGTACCTCAATCACTGAGCGGCGATTTCCGCGCTCACGACCTCGACCGGTGTATCGAAACGTGCTGTCTCGAAAAGTTGACACTTGTCTGACGAGCGTGACACGGTGGCCGCGTGCGCCGCCGTCTCGCGTTTCTCCCGCTCCTCGTCATCCTCGCCCTCGTCTCCGTCGCGGCTGCGGCGCCGCGTCCGCTCGAGGGCGTGGTCGTCAAGATCATCGACGGCGACACTATCCACGTGCGGACCGCCGAGCGCATCGAGAAGATCCGTTACATCGGCATCAACACACCCGAGATCCACCATCCCACGCGCGGCGAGGAGCCGGGAGGGCGGGATGCCTCCGAGGCCAACCGCCGGCTGGTCGCCGGACGCCACGTCCGCCTCGAGCTCGACGTCCAGAGCCGCGACCGGTACGGGCGGCTGCTCGCCTACGTGTGGGTCGGCGAGACCATGATCAACGCCGAACTGGTCCGGCAGGGATATGCTCAGGTCATGACGGTGCCGCCGAACGTCCGATATCAGCGGCTGCTCGTCGACCTCCAGCGCGATGCGCGACAGGCCGGCCGGGGCCTCTGGCGCCGCGGCTGAGGCCGGGCCCGGTTTCACGACGCCCGTCGTGCGGTGTTGTAGAAGGTGATGGAGCCGTTCGAGACGCTCGTCGCCGTCCATCATCCCGAGATCCATCGGTATCTCGTGCGAATGACCCGCCGCTCCGCCGAAGCCGAGGACCTCTCACAGGAAACCTTCTTGCGGGCATATCGCGCCTACCGGTCCCTACCTGACGATGCCAACGTCCGGGCGTGGCTCTTCGCCATCGCCACGAATCTCTTCCGCAACCACGTCCGCTCGGAGCGCCGCCGCGTCACCGCGCACGCCGAGGTGCGCGCCCGGCGCCACGAGGCCGACGGGCAGGGGCCAGAGGGAGAGACGCTGTTCAACGAGACGCGGGGGCTCATCGAGCACACGGTGGCCGGGCTGCCGTTCAAGCAGCGGACGGCGTTCGTGCTGCGGAAGATCCACGATCTCGACTACGAGGTCATCGGACGGAGCCTCGACTGCACGGCGGAGAGCGCCCGTGCCCACGTCTTTCAGGCGCTCAAGAAGATCCGCCACAGTCTCAACGGGCACGAGCTCCCCGTGACGGAGGTGTCGCGATGACGTCGAAGCATCCGCAGTGTCTGGCCATCGAAGCCGACCTCGTCGCCACGGCGGCGGGCGAGGCCGCGCCGGAGGCGGCGGACCGCGTGCGCGCGCACGTCGACGGTTGCCGGCCGTGCGCCGAGGAGCTCGGGCGCTATCGGGCGATCGAGGACGTCGTGGGACGGATCCGGACGGCGCGACGGGCCGAGGCCGACGAGCCGCGCGTCCGCGAGCGCCTGGCCGCGCGTCTGGCCGATCTGCGGCGCCGCCTCATGAGCTACGGCGTGTTTCCGTCCCCGCTCGGCCACATCCTGCTCGCCCGCACGGAGGACGGGGTGTCGCTGGTCCAGTATCTCGGCAGCAGCCGCGACCCGCGCGACTGCCATCTGGGCCGGGCGATGGGTCCGGACGCCATCGAGGACGACGCCGCGCTCGAGACCTTCTACCGTGACCTGCTCGACTATCTCGAAGGACGGCGGACCCATCTGGAGTGGCCGCTCGATCTTCGCCTGGCGCGGAGCGAGTTCCATCGCGCGGTGCTCCGCGTGACGGCGGGGATCCCGTACGGCGCGGTGCGCTCGTACGCCGGCATCGCGTGCGACATCGGCAAGCCCACGGCGGCTCGCGCGGTGGCGCAGGCCCTGCGCTGGAATCCGCTGCCGATCGTGGTGCCGTGTCACCGCGTGGTCGGCTCGTCCGGTGCGCTCGTCGGCTATGCCGGCGACAAGCTCGGGCTCAAGCAGCAGCTCCTCGCCGTTGAGGGCGTGTCGACGGCACCGGGCACCCGCGTACCGCGCGACGCCATGTACGTGACCCTGCCCGGGGAGAGCTTCTACTGCTTGCCGACTTGCACGTGGATCCCGACCGCGGAGCAGCCGCAGCGCCTCGTGTTCTTCGGCTCGCGCGGCCGCGCCGAGGCCGCCGGCCTCACGCCTTGTGGCGACTGCCGCCCCGACCTGCATCCGCTCGCCTCCTAGTCGCGCTTTCACACGCTCTTCCCTGCGGTGTCACAACCGACAGAGGAGGACGCGATGCTGATCATCCTGGGAACGGTGCTCATGGTGGTGGTTTTGCCGGCCACGGCCGTGCTGGCGTTGCTGCTCGTCGCCGAGGCGACGCAGCGCGCGCGCGAGCGCCGGATCGCCCGCCAGGTAGTCGTCACCGACGCGATCGACGCCGAGTTCGGGCTCGTGCTCGCGCCGGTCGTGACGCGCGGGCGCGGCCGCGGCTGGCGCGTCGAGATCGCCATGCCGCTCGACGAGGCGGCGATGGTCGGGCGGGTGGTCGCGCTCGCTCACGCGGCCATGCGACGCGCCGAGCCGCGGCTGGCTTCGCTCGACGTCGTGCTGCGGACTCCGACCCCCGACAATGCTGACGCGACACCGGCAGCCGACGGACGTCACCGTCGCGCGCGCGGAGGCGAGGTGATCGCATGGACTGGCACGAGTACGTCACGGGCGAGCTGATCCGGAGCCAGCTCGCCGAGCGGCGGGCGGCGGCGGCGATCGAGCGGATGGGGCGCGCGCATCGCGCACCGCGGCGCTCGGTGCGCATCGTGCTCGGCGCCGCGCTCGTCCGGCTGGGCTCGCGGCTCGCCGGTCCCGTCCCGCTGACTGTCCACGGTTCTGGACATTGACGCCCCGCCGAGAGCGGTGACAGCGTGTGAGGGATGTCACCGCGGTCGGCGACGCTCGCGTGCGCGGTCGTCGGGCTGCTGCTGCCGCTCGCGACCCCTCGCGAGACGGCGGCGCAGCCCGCGCGCGTTCTCATCGGCGCGGTGGTGCACGTCGACGACGGCGACACCATCGACGTGCGGATCGGCGAGCGCGTCGAGCGCGTGCGCTACATCGGCATCGACGCGCCCGAGATCGCGCACGAGCCCGGCGGCGGTCGTCCGGGCCGTGGCGGTGCGCCGGGCGGTCGCGGAGCCGCGCGGCTGAACGCTGCGCTCGTCGGCGGCCGCGCCGTGCGGCTCGAGCTCGACGTCGAGGCGCGTGATCGTTACGGACGGCTCCTCGCCTACGTGTGGGCGGGCGAGACGATGATCAACGCCGAGCTCCTCCGCCGCGGCTACGCTCGCACGCTGCCGATCGCGCCGAATCTCCGCTACGCGTCCCGCTTCGCCACCCTCGAAGCCGAAGCGCGCGCCGAGCGCCGCGGCCTGTGGGGTGATCCGGAGGCGTGGGACAGTGGCGGGGGACAGGGCCCCGCGCTAGGGGTCGAGCGCACCACCGCCATTACCATCGTCCGGTGGAGGCTCGTCCCCCGCTCCGATCGTCGTCCGAAGCATCTTCACGTAACGTCGCGCGCCCGCGTCGGGCACGTAGTCCATGTCCGTGCGAGCCTGCCAGAACGCCATGGCGCGAGGATCGCTGCTCTCGGCCAGCACCGAGATCCGCCGCGCGCCTTTCGCGCGCAGCCGCCGCTCGGCGTTGGTGACAAGCGCGCGCGCCACGCCGCGGCGGCGCCATTCCGGTAGGACGGCAAGCCGCCACAGGCCCGCGCGCCAGCCGTCCCACGTCGCGATCACCGTCCCGACGATGCGGCCATCGGCGATGGCGACGAGGAGGGCGTCCTGCTCGTGCCGTAGCAGACGGGTGAGGTCGGCCGCGGTGTCGGTCTCGCTCGGGATGGCTTCCGCCCGCCGCCACACATCGAGGACGGCGCCGATCTCGTCCCGGTTCGCCGGGCGGATGGCGACGGCTGAGGTCATCGGCACGCTCCTGTGAGTGCCCGACGTCGCGACGCCGACGCGGGTTCGTTGCGCCGACCAGGGCGCCCCCGTATCATACGACCGGGGCCACGCGCGATCATTCGGCGCCACGCCAACCGAGGGGAGATTATGGCGACCAAGATCGATTTCACGCTCGACGCCAAGTACCGACAGCAGCAAGGCGTCGTGTTCCTCTCGGGCATCCAGGCGCTGGTGCGGCTGCCCGTCGATCAGCACTGGGCCGATCAACGCCGCGGTCTGCGCACCGCCACCCTCATCTCGGGATACCCGGGCTCGCCGCTCGGCGGCTTCGACCTCACGCTCAAGCGCAACGGCACGCTCCTGCGCGAGCACGACATCGTGTTCATTCCCGGCGTCAACGAGGACCTCGGGGCGACGGCGGTCTTCGGCAGCCAGATGGCGAACCTCTTCCCGCGCCCGAAGTACGACGGCGTCGTCGGGATGTGGTTCGGCAAGGGGCCCGGGGTCGATCGGACGGGGGACATCTTCAAGCACGCGAACTTCACCGGCGTCGGCCGCCACGGCGGCGTGCTGGCCCTCGGCGGCGACGATCCGCTGTCGAAGTCCTCGACGCTACCCACGCATACCGAGGTCACGTTCTTCGACGCGCTCTTCCCGATCCTCTTCCCGGGCACCGTGCAGGAGATCCTCGATCTCGGCCGGCTCGGCTTCGAGCTGTCGCGCTACTCGGGGCTGTGGGTCGGCTTCAAGATCGTGACGAACGTCGCCGACGAGATCGGCACGGCAGAGGTCTCCCCGGACCGCGTCACCATCGTCGATCCCGGGTTCGTCTTCGAGGGCGCCCCCTGGCAGCACAAGCAGAACATGATGCTGCTGCCGCCGTACAGCCTCGAGATCGAGCGGGAGATTCACTACGGACGGCTCGAGGCGGCGCGCGCGTTCGCGGCCGCGCACCGGATCAACCGCATCACCGTGCCCACGCCCGACGCCTGGCTCGGGATCGCGGCCCCCGGCAAGACCTACTACGACCTGCGCGAGGCGCTGCGTGAGCTCGGCCTCGGCGACGCCGAGCTTCGCCGGTACGGCATCCGCCTGCTGCACGTGCGCATGCTGTTCCCCCTCGAGGCGGGCACCATCCGCGAGTTCGCGCGCGGCCTCGAGGAGCTGCTCGTCATCGAGGAGAAGCGTGGCCTGCTCGAGCTCTTCATCCGCGATGTGCTCTACAACGACGGCCAGCGCCCGCGCATCGTGGGCAAGCGCGACCTCGAGGGCCGTCCGCTGGTGCCCGTCAACGGCGAGCTCGACGCCGACCGTATCGCGCAGATCGTCGCCGCCCGGATCGAGCGGCGCGTGCAGCTCGAGTCGGTCACCGCGCGGGTGGCGCTGCTCGAGGCGTTGCGCGAGCGCCCGCAGCTGATCACGCTCGCCCGGACGCCGTTCTTCTGCTCGGGCTGTCCGCACAACCGCTCGACGCTGCTGCCCGAGGGATCGCTGGCCGGCGGCGGCATCGGCTGCCACGGGATGGCCCTGCTGATGAACCGCAACACGGTGGGCATCACGCACATGGGCGGCGAGGGTGCGCAGTGGGTCGGCGTGGCGCCGTTCACCGAGATGCCGCATCTCTTCCAGAACCTCGGCGACGGCACGTTCACCCACTCGGGCTCGCTGGCCATCCGCCAGGCGGTGTCCGCGGGCACCAACATCACCTACAAGATCCTCTACAACTCGGCGGTCGCGATGACGGGCGGGCAGGACGCCGCCGGCGCCATGTCCGTGCCGGCGATGACGCGCTTCCTCGAGGCCGAGGGCGTGAAGCGGACGATCGTCGTCACCGACGAGCCCGACAAATACCCGGCCGACACCGCGTGGGCGCCGGGCGTGGAGGTCTGGCACCGCGACCGGCTCGACGAGGCGCAGCGCGTGCTGCGCGACATCTCGGGCGTCACCGCGATCCTCTACGACCAGCGCTGCGCCGCCGAGAAGCGGCGGCTCCGCAAGCGGGACAAGCTCCCGGATCCCGCCCAGCGCGTGTTCATCAACGAGGCCGTGTGCGAGGGCTGCGGCGATTGCGGCGTGAAGTCGAACTGCCTGTCCGTCCAGCCGGTCGACACCGAGTTCGGCCGTAAGACCCAGATCCACCAGTCGTCCTGCAACAAGGACTACTCGTGCCTGGACGGTGACTGCCCGTCGTTCCTCACCGTCATCCCGCGCGGCGAGCCGCGGCGCAAGGCCCGCAAGACCTTCACCGTCGACCGCGCGCTCCCCGAGCCGACGCTGCGCGTTTCCGCGGAAGCCAACATCTTCATGATGGGCATCGGCGGCACCGGCGTGGTGACCGTGAACCAGGTCCTCGGCACGGCCGCGCTGCTCGACGGAAAGCAGGTGCGCGGGCTCGATCAGACCGGGCTCAGCCAGAAGGGCGGGCCGGTCGTGTCGCATCTGAAGATTCTAGCGTCGCCGGTTGACGTCTCGAACAAGGTCCCGGCGGGCGGGGCTGATTGCTACCTCGGGCTGGACCTCCTGGTCGCCACCTCCCCCGCGAACCTCGATCACGCGCGTCCCGAGCGGACGATCGCCGTCGTGTCCACGAGCCAGGTGCCGACGGGCGCGATGGTCACGCAGACCGACGTGCCGTTTCCCGAGATCTCGGATCTGACGGCGTCGATCAACCGGGTCACCCGCAAGGACGACAACGTGTACCTCGATGCGCTGGGCCTGGCCGAGCTCCTCTTCGACGACCACATGGCGGCGAACCTCATCGTGCTCGGCGCCGCCTACCAGGCGGGTGCCATCCCGGTCAGCGCGGCGGCCATCGAGGAGGCGATCGTCCACAACGGCGTGGCCGTCACCATGAACACCCAGGCCTTCCGCGCCGGCCGTCTCACCGTGGTGGATCCGACCTGGGCGGCAGGCCTCCGCAAGCCGCGGCTGGGCGCCGTGGAGCGCACGGCCGAGCTCACGCGGGAGGCCCGCGCGCTGGTCGACAGCCTCTCCGCCGAGGGTAAGCTGCGGCGGCTCCTCGAGATCCGCGTCCCCGAGCTCATCGCGTATCAGAACGTGGCCTACGCGCGGTCGTACGTCGACGCCGTGAAGAAGGTCGTCGCCGCCGAGCGGGCCGCGGTTCCCGGCGAGACCGCGCTGGCCGAGGCCGTCGCCCGGTACCTGTTCAAGCTGATGGCGTACAAGGACGAGTACGAGGTCGCGCGCCTGCATCTGCGCAATAACCTCGCCGCGCAGCTCGCCGAGGAGTACCCCGACGGCGTGGAGATCCGCTACGCCCTGCACCCGCCCCTGCTGCGCGCCATGGGAATGACCAAGAAGATCAAGCTCGGACGGTGGTTCGACTCGGCGTTCCGCGTGCTCGTCGCCCTGCGCGGCCTGCGCGGGACCGCGCTCGATCCCTTCGGCCATGCGGAGGTGCGGCGCGTGGAGCGTCAGCTGATCGACGAGTATCGCGCGCTGGTCGACAAGGCCCTCGTCGGGCTCTCGCCGGACAGCCATGCGCGCGCGGTGAAGCTGGCGAGCCTGCCCGACCTGATCCGCGGTTACGAGGGCATCAAGCTCCGCAACGTCCAGCGCTTCCGCGACGAGGTGCGCGCGCTCGGCTTCTGACGCGCTGTCACCTCATTCCTCTAACTCTGCTCGCCAGGTCGGTCGCGCAGGCGCTTGACGGCGCCGCGCCGCTTCTTCGACCGGAGCCGCCGCTCCCGCGCTGCCGCCGACGGACGCGACGGTCGTCGGCGCTTGGGCTCGACGAGCGCGGCCGTCACCAGCGCACGGACCTTCTCACGCGCATCCTCGACGTTCCGCCCCTGATCGCGGGTCGCCTGGCTCGTGATCCACAATCGCCCCTCGGCGTCGAGCCGGTGACGCGCGAGCGCGCGCAGCCGCTCGCGCGCGGCGTCGGCCAGCCCCTCGATCGCGTCGAGATCGACGCGCAGGTCGACCTTGCTCGCGACCTTGTTGACGTTCTGCCCGCCCGGTCCGGACGCGCGCACGGCGCGCATCGTCAGCGCCGCCGCCGGCACGCGGATGTCCTCGGCGACCACGATCGCCTCCATGTTTGGATCATCTCATCGGTCGGGCATAATTCGTGGATATGACGAACGCGATGACGATCGCCGCGCGCCGTCGGCTCACGGCGGTCGCGCGCGGCGCCGCGCCCGCCGATCTCTACCTGCACGGCGGTACGCTGCTCAACGTCTACACGGGGGAGCTCTATCCCGCGAACGTCGCGGTGGCGGGCGAGCGCATCGCGTACGTCGGCTCGCGCGAGGACATGGTGGGCGCGCGGACGCGCGTCGTCGACGTCGCGGGCCGCATCCTGAGCCCCGGCTACATCGACCCGCACGTCCATCCGGCCCACCTGGTCACGCCGTCGGCACTCGCGCGTCATCTCCTGCCGCTCGGGACGACCACGGTGTTCGCGGATACGCTGCAGATCTGGGAGCTCGGCGGTCTGCGCGCGTTCCGCGCCGTGGCCGACGCGCTGGCCCGCTCACCGCTGAAGTTCTACTGGATGATCCGCCCCCACGCGCAGTCGCGGACCACCGACGAGCCGCGCCGCTATCCGCTGCGCGACCTCGCGCGGGCCATGGAGCACCCGTGGACGAGAGCCGTCGGCGAGGTCACGCGGTGGCCCGATGCTCATGCGGGCGCGCCCGATCTGCTGCGACGGCTCGCCGTCGGCCAAGCGCGCGGCCGGCGGGTGGAGGGCCACACCGCCGGCGCGTCCGGCGAGAAGATCGCGGCGATCGCCGCGGCCGGCTTCACGTCGGACCACGAGCCGATCACCGCGGCCGAGGTCCTGGAACGCGCGCGCCAGGGCATCGCCGTCATGCTGCGAGAATCGTCGCTCCGTCCCGACCTCGCCGGCCTGCTCGACGCGCTGAAGGAGGCGCCAGGCCTGGCGTCGCGTCTCATGCTCACCGCCGACGGCTCCATGCCGTCGTTCATCCTCGAGCACGGGTTCGTGGATCATCTGATCCGCGTGGCGCTCGAGCGCGGCGTGCCGCCGATCGACGCGTACCGGATGGCCACGCTCAACGCCGCGACGTACTTCCAGCTCGACGCCGATCTCGGCGGCATCGCGCCCGGCCGGTACGCCGACGTGTGCGTGCTGGCCGATCTCGCCGAGCCGCGTCCCGAGATCGTCGTCGCGCGCGGGCACATCGCCGCCGAGCGCGGCCGCCTCCTGGTGGACGTTCCGGAGCCGCGGTGGTCGCGCGTGCTCCTCACCGCGGAGTCCCGGCTCGACGTGCGCTGGCGGGCGACCGCGCGAGACTTCGCGCTGCCGGCGCGCGAGCGCTACCCCGTGCTGCGCCTGGTGAGCGCGGTGATCAGCAAGCGCGAGGACCGACCGCTCGGTCCGGGCGATCTGCACGCCGCACTCGTCCACCGCGGCGGCCGGTGGGTGGCGCCGGGGGTGGTGGCGGGCTTCGCCGAGCGCGTCGACGGGCTGGCGTCCACGATCTCGACGGACTTCAACATCCTCGTCCTCGGGCGCCGCCCCGAGGCGATGGCCCGCGCGGTCAATCGCCTGCTCGCCCGGCACGGCGGGATCGTCCTCGTCGAGGGCGATGACATCGCTTACGAGCTGCCGTTGCCGCTCGGGGGCATCATGGCGCGCGGGTCGCTCGCCGACGCCGCGGCCGCCGAGCGCGGGCTGCGCGAGGCGCTCGTCGCCCGCGGCTATCCGCACCACGACCCGCTGTTCACGCTCTTCTTCCTCGCCGCGGACTTTCTGCCGTCGATCCGCCTCACCCCGCGCGGAGTCTGGGACGTCAAGGCCGCGCAGATAGTCCTGCCCGCGCGCCGTCGTGCCCGCTGAGCGAGCGGAGGATGTCGCGCCGCCGCGCTTTTCGGGCCGTCGCGCCCGTGCTCGTCGTGCTCGCGCTCTGCGCGCTGCCCGCCGCCGGCGACGTCGTCGTCAGGCAGGGCCGCGTCGAGGGCCGCGCCTATCGCCTCTACGTGCCCGCCGCCGTCGCCCAGTCCGACGGCGACCAGCCAGGCCGGCCTCTCGTGATCGCGCTACACGGCTGCTGGCAGACGCCGGAGGACTTCGTGACGACCGCGCGACTGGCCGAGGCGGCGGATCGTCGCGGCCTGCTCGTCGTGGTGCCCGCGCAGGGCCGCCGGGACAACCCGAGCCGCTGCTGGAACTGGTTCCTGCATGACGAGCCCGCGCGCGGCCGCGGCGAGATCGGGCAGATCCTCGCGGTCGTCGCCGACGTGCGGCGCCACTACCCGATCGCGCGCGAGCGGATCATCGTCATCGGCTTCTCGGCCGGTGGGTACATGGCGGTGAACCTCGCCTGCGCCGCGCCCGACGTCGTGTCGGGCGTCGGTGTCGCCTCCGGCGGGCCCTATCGCTGCGGCCTCGGCGCGCCGGGCGCGCTCAACTGCATGCGCGGTCAGGGCCTCGACGGCGAGGCGGCGGCCGCGGCGTGTCGCGTGACGATGGGGCGGCAGGCCCGACCCCTTCGCGCCTCGCTGTGGCAGGGAGCGGACGATCCCGTGGTGAACGCGTCCAGCCTCAAGGCGCTCGCCGCGATGTTCGTCCGGATCGACGGCGCCGGCGCGGGTACCCCGGAGGCGAGCGGCGCGACGGTGCATCGCGACGCGGCCGGACGCCCGATGGTGCAGACCTGGCTCATCGAGGGCATGGGCCACGCGTGGAGCGGCGGCGATCCGCGCGGTACGCACGCCTATCCGTCCGGCCCGAGCACCACCGACGCCATGCTCGATTTCCTCCTCGGGCGCGAGTGAGACCGAAGCGGCGGCTCGCCCTCGCCGTCCTGCTCGCGGCGGCGGCGACGGCGATCCTGGCCGTGCCGTTCCGCGACCGCTGGTGGGGCGGATGGATCCTCGCCATCGCGGAGGCGGGAATCGTCGGTGGTCTCGCCGATTGGTTCGCCGTCACCGCGATCTTCCGGCGGCCCCTCGGGCTGCCCATCCCGCACACCGGCGTGATCCCCGCGAACTGGGAGCTCCTGGCCCGGCGGATGGGCAGCCTCGTCGGCGATCGCGTGCTGACGCGCGAGTACCTGGTGCGCGAGATCGAGCGGCTCGACGTCGCCGACCTCCTGGCGCGCGCCGCGCTCCGTCTCCGGCGCGACGAGATCGCCACGATGACGCGGGCGGCGGCAGGCTGGCTCGTGGACGCGCTGCCGCCGCTGTCCGCCGCCGACGTGCTCGGCCGCGTGCGCGCGGCGCTCGGGCAGTGGCGGCTCGCCCCGCTCCTGGCCCAGGCGATCGAGCTCGCGCGCGAGCACGGCTGGGAACGCCGGCTCGTCGCCGCGGTCGCCCAGGCTGTGTGCGATGCGCTCGAGCGCCCCCTCTTCCGCGCCGCGGTCCGCGAGGTGATCGACGATCTGTTCCGGCACTACCGCGAGCGCGTCGGCGTCTATCCGAGGCTCCTCCTCGGCGTCGCCGATCTCTTCGGCGTGATCGACCGCGAGCGCGTCGTGGCGGCGCTACAGGCCGGGCTGCGCGACGTCGCCCGTGATCCCGCCCATCCGCTCCGCCGCCAGCTCGAGGACGCGGTAAGCCAGCTGCCGCGACGGCTGCGCGAGGACGCGGCGCTCGCCGCCCGCGTCGAAGCGGTCAAGGCCGAGCTGCTCGACGGCGAGCCGGTGACCCGTCTGGCCGAGGAGGCGCTGGCCGGGCTGCAGCAGGCGCTGACGGCCGACCTCGCCCGTCCCGAATCGCACGTCGTCGCCTGGATCGTGGACCGCCTCGACGAAGGACGCCGGCGCGTGCTCGTCGACGCCGCGCTACGCGCGGAGCTCGGCGGCTGGCTGAAGGCGCGCGCGGTCGAGCTCGTGAATCGCTATCACAACCGCGTCGCCGCCTTCGTCGAGAACGGCGTTCGCGCCCTCGGTCCCGAGGGCGCCGTACGCCTCATCGAGGAGCACGCCGGCGACGATCTGCAATACATCCGCGTCAACGGCACCGTGGTCGGCGGCCTGGCCGGCGGCGCGCTCTATGCGCTCCATCTGCTGCTCAAGTTGTTGTGATCGTGGCGTTCTTCCCGTAAGCTCAGGCATCTTCAGCGCACATTCCTGGAGGGAACCATGACTCCAAGACGGTTCGTGATCGTCGTCAGCATCCTGGTCATCGGGGCCGCGCTCATCGTCGGCGGCCCGGCGGTGAGCCAGACTCCGAAATCCGGCGGTACGCTCAACATCACTCAGCGCGAGGATCTTCCGCAGGGGTTCGCCGTTCACGAGACGGGAACGATCTCGACGTCGTGGCCCGCCATGGCGTGCCTGAACAACCTCGTGTTCTTCGACCCGCTCAAGAAGGTCGAGAGCGCGGAGACGATCATCGGTGAGCTGGCCGAGAAGTGGTCGTGGCAGGACAACTACCGGAACCTCGTCTTCTTCCTGCGCAAGGGCGTGAAGTGGCACGACGGCCAGCCCTTCACCTCGAAGGACGTGAAGTTCACGTTCGACATGCTCCGCGAGGCGCCGGACGCGCAGGGCAAGCTTCGCATCAATCCGCGCAAGGACTGGTACGCGAACCTCCAGAACGTGGAGGCCCCCGACCCGCAGACGGTGATCTTTCATCTGAAGAAGCCTCAGCCCTCGCTGCTGCTGATGCTCGCCTCCGGCTATTCGCCCGTTTACGCCGCGCACGTTCCGCCGGCGAGCTATCGCACCGGCTGCGTCGGCACGGGCCCCTTCAAGCTCAAGGAGTGGCGGAGGGGCGAGTTCGTCGAAATGGTGAAGAACCCGGACTACTTCGTGAAGGGTCGTCCGTACCTCGACACGCTGAAGTACATCATCATCGCCGAGCGCGGCACCCGCACGGCCGCGCTCCAGGCCGGCAAGGTCGACGTGTCGTTCCCCGGGGAGACCACGAAGACCACCGCCGAGCAGCTCAAGAAGGCGGTGCCCCAGCTCGTCGTGACGCCGTACAGCCAGAACGTGAACGACAACATCATCATGAACGTCAAGAAGCCGCCGTTTGACAACATCAAGGTGCGGCTGGCCGTGAGCCACGCCATCGATCGCCGCGCCCTCGTGCAGGCGGTGCAGCAAGGCGGTGCCATGATCGGCGCCGGGATGGCGCCCAAGCCGCACGGCGTGTGGGGCCTGCTCGAGAAGGATCTCCAGGCGCTGCCCGGATATGGCAAGGTCGCCGACGAGAAGGACAAGGCCCGCAAGCTCCTCGCCGAGGTGGCCATCACGCCGCAGAAGCCGTTGAAGGTCGAGATGGTCACGCGCGCCATCGCCATCTACGTCGACATGGCCTCGTTCGTCATCAACGAGCTGAAGCAGGTGGGCATCGACGCGTCACTCAAGCAGGTCGAGACCGCCCAGTGGCATCCCATGGCGACGCGCGGCGATTACCAGATGGGGGCCAACCTGACGGGCATCGGGCCGGACGATCCCGACGCGAACTTCTACGAGAACTACAGCTGTGGATCGCCGCGGAACTACAGCCACTACTGCAACGAGGCGATCGGCAAGCTCATCGATCAGCAGTCGCAGGAGCTGGACCCCAAGAAGCGCATGACGATGGTCTGGAACATCCAGAAGACACTCGAGGCCGAGGCGGCGCGGCCGATCCTCGACTGGAAGCTCGATTACTTCACGGTCTGGCCGCACGTCAAGAACCTCATCCCCCACCAGTCGATCTACAACTTCGGCCGGATGCAGGAGGTCTGGATCGACAAGTAGGGCAGGCGGACGGCCGTGAAGACGTACCTCGCGCAGCGGCTGGCCATCGCCGTGCTGACGCTCGTTGGCATGTCGATGGTCATCTTCGTGCTGCTGCGCCTGGCCCCGGGCGACATCGTCGACATCCTGTTCTCGTCCGCCGGCTACGTGAACGAGTCGGAGAAGCAGGCCATCCTGAAGGATCTCGGGATGGATCGACCGTACTGGGTGCAGTACGCCGAGTGGATCCGGCAGATCCTGACCGGCGATCTCGGCAAGTCGTACCGCTACGATCTGCCGGCGTGGCAGATCATCAAGCCGCTCCTGCCCGTCACCATCGAGCTGGCGGCGCTGTCGATCGTCGTGGCCGTCGTGCTCGGCGTGCCCACCGGCGTCATCAGCGCCGTGCGGCAGGACTCCACGCTCGATTACGTCCTGCGCGTGATCAGCCTCGGGGGACTCTCCATGCCCGCCTTCTGGCTGGCCATGGTCATCATCCTCGGCTGCGTGACGTGGTTCGGGTGGATCCCGCCGCTGACCTACGTCTCGCCGTTCCAGAACTTCAAGCTGCACGCGATCCAGTTCGCGCTGCCCGCGCTGGCCGTGGGCTACCGCTCCTCGGCGCTGATCATGCGCATCACGCGCTCGTCGCTGCTCGAGGTGATGCGCGAGGACTACATCCGCACGGCGTGGGCGAAAGGGCAGAGCGGGCGCGTGGTCATCTGGCGCCACGCGCTGAAGAACGCGATCCTCCCGGTCGTCACGGTCATCGGCATCGAGTTCGCTTTCCTCATCGGCGGTCTCGTCGTGACCGAGACGGTCTTCAACCTCCCCGGCGTCGCGCGCTTCCTCGTGCAGGCCATCCTGTGGCGCGACTACCCGATCGTGCAGAACCTCGTGATGTTCATCGCCATCGTGGTGATCCTGTCGAATTTGCTCGTCGACATGCTGTACGGCGTCCTCGACCCGAGAGTGCGCTATGGCGGTTAGGCCGGTCGGGGCGGAGATCGAGCTGACGCTGCCGGCGGTCACGCGCCGGAGGGGCAGCGCGTGGAGCGCCCTCTGGCGCTTCATCCGCAAGAAGCCGCTGGGCGCGGCCGGCGGTCTGCTCATGGCCCTCATGGTCGTCACCGCCGTGTTCGCCAACGTGCTGGCGACACACGATCCCATCGCCACCGATGCGGCCAACACGCTGGCGCCGCCCTCGGCGGAGCACTGGCTCGGCTCCGATCACCTCGGGCGCGACATCTACTCGCGCATCGTCCACGGGGCGCGCGTGTCGCTGATCGTCGGCCTGGCGTCGACCGTGCTGGGCTCCGTGCTCGGCGGGATCATCGGCCTGCTCTCGGGCTACGTGGGCGGCAAGACCGACCTCGTGGCCCAGCGCCTCCTCGACATCCTGCAGGGCCTGCCGCTGCTCGTGCTCGCGCTGGTGATGTCGGCCTCGCTCGGGCCCTCCATCCACAACGTGGTCATCGCGATTTCGATCCCCATCATCCCGCGCGCGGCGCGCGTCATCCGGTCGAGCGTGCTATCGATCCGCGAGATGCAGTACGTCGAGGCCGCGCGCTC
>Ga0075425_100001985_pt1 | contig 20208 bp, 15 predicted proteins | sample SoiMethybrSBSTD4_FD_75300 | JGI IMG/M metagenome (GOLD analysis project Ga0075425, IMG submission 75300) | Bulk soil microbial communities from a Populus tree surrounding site in Tennessee, USA - Soil MetaG P. TD hybrid SBSTD4 | ecosystem: Environmental > Terrestrial > Soil > Tree plantation... | reverse complement strand
TGGCGAGGGGTGCGTGAACGCCGTGACGCCTCGTCCGGTGCACGATTACAAACCGGCCGCTGAACCATTCGCGTGGAGGTAGTCATGCGCGCGCGAATCACTTTTTCATCGGCCTGCTAGTCCCCAGGGTCAGCGGCGCGCGGCGACCGCGCGACCGGGGGCGCGCAGCGAAGCTTCCTCCTCGTACACATAGGTGAGCCACCCGTGGCTGTCGGGCACCTCGCCGTTGACGACGTCGAAGAACGCCTGCTGCAGCGCCGCCGTGATCGGCCCGCGGCGGCCCGCGCCGATCGTGATCTTGTCGATCGACCGGATCGGCGTCACCTCGGCCGCGGTGCCGACGACGAAGATCTCGTCGGCCGTGTAGAGCGCCTCGCGCGGCACGATCGCTTCGGTGACGGTGTGGCCGAGGTCGCGCGCGATCGTGATGACCGAGTCGCGCGTGATGCCGCCGAGGATCGACGACCCGAGCGGCGGCGTGACGATGACGCCGTCGCGCACGATGAAGATGTTCTGGCCGCTGCCCTCGCTCACGTTGCCGAACACGTCGAGCGCGATCCCCTCGGAATAGCCGTCGGTGATCGCCTCCATCTTGATGAGCGCCGAGTTCGCGTAGTTGGCCGAGCTCTTCGCCATCGCCGGCAGCGTGTTCGGCGCCATCCGCGACCACGACGCGATCTTCACGTCGCACCCTTCCTCGAGCGCCTCCTTGCCGAGGTACGCGCCCCAGTCCCAAAGCATGATCGCGGCGTCGACCGGGCAGTTGAAGGGGTTCACGCCGAGCGATTCGTAGCCGCGATAGACGATCGGGCGGATGTAGCACGCCTTCATCTTGTTGGCGCGGATCGTCTCGAGCACGGCGTTCTGCCAGCCGGCGAGATCGAGCGCGTACTCCATGCGGTAGATCTTCGCGGAGAGCTGGAGGCGGCGCATGTGCGCGTCGAGCCGGAAGCAGGCGGATCCGCGCGGTGTCGCGTAGCAGCGCGCGCCCTCGAAGACGGCGGTGCCGTAGTGGACGACGTGCGAGGCGACGTGAATCGTCGCGTTCTTCCACTCGACGAGCTTGCCGTTCATCCAGATCGTGCCCGTGCCGGGAAAAGACATTCCTTGGAGCTCCTCCACCGATGGTAGCGCAGGTGGCGCGCCCGCGCCGTGATGAATTGGCGAGTGAATTCGTGCAGCGCCAGCAGAGCGCGCGCTACTGGCGCTCGCCGCAGAAGGGACAGCGGTCCGATCGCGCGTGCAGCGGCTTGCGGCAGTGCCAGCAGAAGCGCGGCGCCTGCGGCGTCTCGCGCGCCTTGAGCCGCAGCTGGATGTCCTGCGGATCGTCCACGGCCGTCTCGACGCCGGCGACCGCGCGCGGCGTCCGCGCGGCGCGGCTCCCGGCGCGCGCCGCCAGCACGTCGTCGAGGAGCTCCGCCGCGCGCTGGTAGCGCGCGTGGATGTCGGGCGCCATCGCCTTGAGGATGATGTCGTTGATCGCCTTCGGGATCTTCGGGTTCTTCAGCCGCGGCGCGCTCAGGAGCTCGCCCTTCATCAGCCGATCCAGGTCGGCGGGCGCGGGCGTCGCGTACGGCAGCACGCCGGTGAGCATCTGATACATCGTCACACCGAGCGAGTAGATGTCGGAGGCGAAGACGGCCTTGCCCTGGAACTGCTCGGGCGCCATGTAGGGCGGGCTGCCGATGACGGTCGTGCCGTGCGCCGCGATCTCGAGGAAGCGCGACGTGCCGAAGTCGGCGACCTTCGCGAGGCCGCCGTCGGTGACGAGCACGTTCGACGGCCGCAGATCGCGGTGCAGCACGCCGTGGCGGTGCGCGTGGTCGACGGCGTTCGAGATCTGGCACGTGAAGTCGAGCGCGCGCGCGAGATCGAGCGCGCCCTCGCGCGCGATGATCGTCTCGAGCGTCACGCCGGGCACGAACTCCATCACGATGAAGAAGACGTTCTCCTGCTTCTCCGCCGTCAGGATCGCGACGATGTTCGGGTGGTTCAGCGTCGCGAGCAGCCGCGGCTCGCGGAGCAGCTCGCCGAAATCGAGGTGCTGTTTGTGCGGGACCTTGAGCGCGACCTTCTTGTCGATCCAGGTGTCTTCCGCGAGGTAGACCGTCCCGAAGCCTCCGCTGCCGATCGGCTGCAGGATTTTGTATTTGCCGACTACTTGACCGCGGAAGAACATCCGCCGGGAGTATAAACCGCTCTGTGGTTTAATCGCTCGCCGTGCACAGGTTCTTCGCGCCGACGATGGATCCGGGCGACGAGATCGTCGCGCTCCCGCGCGACGAAGGCGAGCACCTGCGGCGCGTGCTGCGGCTCGGCGTCGGCGACACCGTGACGGTGTTCGACGGCCGCGGGCACGAATGGCTCGCGCGCGTCGCGAGCGTCGTCCGGCGCGACGTCCGCGTGCAGCTCGTCGCGCGCGCCGACGCCGCGGCCGAGCCGCAGGTGCCGGTGACCGTCGCGCAGGCCGTCCTCAAGGGCGACAAGATGGACGACGTGATCCGCGACGCGGCGATGCTGGGCGCGGCGGCGATTCAGCCGGTCGTCACGACGCGCGCGGAGACGACGATCGCCGCGCTGATGCGAGGCGCGCGGGTCGATCGCTGGCGGCGCGTTGCGCTCGCATCGGTGAAGCAGGCTCGGCGCGCCGTGCTGCCCGAGATCAGGGTGCCGCTCACGCTCGAGCACGTGCTCGAGGAACCGGCGAGCGCGCTGCGGCTGATGCTCGTGGAGCCGTCGGCGGCGGCGGACGTCGAGCCGCTGTCCGCGATCCAGCGGCTGCCGATCCCGGCCGACGTGACCGTGTTCATCGGCCCCGAGGGCGGCTGGACCGAGCACGAATGGCGGTTGGCGCAGACGCACAGCGTCCGGCTCGTCACGCTCGGCCGCCGCACGCTGCGCGCCGATGCGGTGCCGGTGGCGGCTCTGTCCGTGCTGCAGTTTCTGTGGGGCGATCTCTGACGCTGGCAAGGCAGGAACGTAGGAGGGCAGAAGGGCAGGAATTCAAGGAGGGAAGGCTGGAAGGAGGAAAGGACGAAGGCTGGAAGGCGGAAGGCGGCAAGGCGACGGCGCAAGGCGCTTCCCGCCTTCCGCCTTCGTCCTTTCAGCCTTCCATCCTTCCTGCCTTGAACTCCTGCCTTCCTGCCTTTCTGCCTTTCTGCCTTGCAGAGTTCGCTATCGTTGAGCCACGCGAAAATCCTGCGTCTTCGTATCGCCGTCGCCGAGCGTGAGGCGCGCGGCGCCGACGCGATGCTCGTCGAGGTACGTCGGGTCGAACCACTCGCCCTGCTCGGCGGGATCGACGGCCACCAGGTAGTACTCGCCGCGCGGCAGGCCGCGGATGCGGTACTTCCCCGTCTGATCGGGCCGCGCCGTCATGATCTGGCGCGACAGCGGACGCCAGAGCGACGAGTCGGTGGTGAACGCCAGGATCGTGTAGTCGGGCACCGGCGTGCCCTGCTCGTTCGTGACGGTGCCGTTGATCTCGTTCTGCTGATCGGTGAACGTGATCGTCACGTTCGTCACGCTCTCCCCCGCGCGCAGCGGCATCGGCGCGTCGGTGACGTCGCGGCCGTTGATCGTCACCGACTTCAGGATGAAGCCGCGGGCGTTGCCGGCCGATCGAATCAGGTGCGATCCGGCCGGAATGCCGCCCAGCTCGAACGCGCCGTCCTTGCCGACGCGCGCGTTCGGCTGCGGGCCGACGTCGGACTGATCGACGGAGGGCGCGATGATCCGGAACTGCGAGAGATCGGGCGTGCTGCCCGGCGCGCCGGCGAAGCTCACGGTGCCGCTGATCGTCGCGCCCGAGGCGAGGATCACCGTGAGGTCCGGGAGGTCCTGGCCGTTCACCGTCAACGACTGCGCCGCGAACTGCGGCACCTCGCCGTCGTCGCCGCGCGCGCGCAGGATGTAGCGCCCCGGCGGCACGTTGACGATCGCGAACGCGCCGTCCCACTGGATGCGTCCGCCGTAGGTCATCCCGATCTGATTGCCGCGGCCGCCGGCGGCGTCGATCGTCAGGTTGATGTTGCCGCTCGTCACCGGCGTGCCGTCGGGGTTCAGCACGTGCCCGTTGATGCGCGCCACGCGCACCAGCTGCATGTTGAAGTTGATGTCGAGCACTTCCGCGCTGAGGCCGACCGCGATCGGCTTCGCTTCGTTCACCGACGGGACGCCGGGGTAGTAGGTCGGCGCGTAGTTGGTCGATTCCTGATCGTTGCCGGTCGGGCCGGCGGCGGGGCCGCCGCGGCCGCCGCGGCCGGCGAATCCGCCGAAGCCGCCGCGGCCTCCGCCGCCGCCAGGGCCGCCGAACGCGCCGAACGCGCCGAACGGCACGCCGCCCAGCGGGCCGCCGCGCGCGACCGCGTTCACGTAGTAGTCGCCGGGCATCAGCCCCCAGACGCGGTACTGCCCCTTGTCGTCGGTCTGGCCGCCGCCGGCCGGCGTGAGCCGCCGCTCGCCCTGCAGATACTGGTAGCGCATCACGCGCACCATCACGCCGGGCATCGCCTCGCCGTCTTCGTCGAGCACGCGTCCGCCGATCACCGATCCGCGCGGCAGCTGGAACTGAATCCCTTTGATCTGCTGCCCGTCGTTCAACTGCAGCGGCGTGCCCGCCTGCAGCGGCCGCCGCTGGCCGTAGGAGAGCGCGACGAACCCCGACTTCGACACGGTGAGCGTATAGCGGCCGGCCGGAAGCTCCGTGAGATCGAAGACGCCTTGATCGTCGGTGAGGACGCCGCGGCCGCCGGGCAGCTCGACCGCGGTCACGAACACACGCGCGCGCTTCACGGGCCGGCCGTTGTCGGCGGCGAGCACCTGGCCGGTAATCCGGCCGGCCGGCGGCGGCGCGGTGTCCTGCGGCTGCGCCGGCGTATCGCGCGCCGGCTGCTTTGTGCCGGCCGGCTGGATGCTGCCTGAAGGCCGCTGGCCGCTCGACGTCTGCTCGGCGCCGACGGCCGCGGCAAGAATCAACAGGAGCGCCGACACCGAAAGCACGCGCGTCATCTCGTTCTTATTAGACCCGAACGAGCCGCCGCCGGTTGACTGTCACGATTTTTTCACAGCGAGACCGACCCACCCGTCTTCCTCCGATTCCCAGATGATCTCGGCCGGCGCGAACGCCCGCGCGACCGCGTCGCGCTCGCCGGCGAGGAGGCCGCTCAGGATGAGCGCGCCGCCGCGGCGCGCCGCGTCGACGAGCACGCGCGACGCGCGAACGAGGAGCGCGCCGGTGAGGTTCGCCGTCACGACGTCCGCGTGCGGGAGCGGCGATGTCATGAGATCGCGGACCTCGAACGTCACGCCGCGAACGCCGGCGTTCTGCGCGAGGTTCTCGCGCGCCGACTGAACCGCATCCGCGTCGTTGTCGATGCCGAGCGCGCTCCGCGCGCCCAGCCGCGCCGCCGCGATCGCGAGTATTCCCGATCCCGTTCCGACGTCGATCACCTCGCGGCCCTCGAGCGCCATCGTCTGCAACGCGGCCAGGCACAACCTCGTTGTCGCGTGGTGGCCCGTCCCGAAGCCCATCGACGGCGTGATCACGAGGGGATTGGGGGTTGGGGGTTGGGGATTGGGGGGATTGGCGAATGGGGATTGGTTCGGATTGGTGAATAGGGATTGGTTCGGATTGGTGAATGGGGATTGGTTCGGAACGATCGTAATCGCGCCCACGGTGATCGGGCCGAGATTCTCCTGTGAGCGCCGCGCCCAGTCTTCGTCGGGCACGTCGACGACGGCGACGTCGAACTGCGTTGTCAGCGCGGAATGTGCGGCGTCACGATCGGCCGGCGTCGCAAAGAACACGCGCACCTCGTCGTCGCGCGGCTCGAGGGCGGTTGGAGAGAACTCGTCGACCAGCGCCGCCAGCATGTCCGGCGCACCGGTCCGAACGTCGAGCGCTGGATACGTCTTCAACCTCCGAGCCTGCCTGATCCGCCTTCGCTCGCGATCGATCGAGGCGCGAGCTTCGGCGCGACGAGCCCGCCCGACGCGCCTGGCCTGCCGGACCCGCCTGGCCTGCCCGACCCGCCCGACCCGCCCGACCTATCCAAACATATCCTTGACGCGGTCGAACAGGTTGCGCTCGTCCTGGCTGTCGTCCTCGCGCCGCGCACGCGGCTCGAACTTCTCCGCCGGCAGCGCCGACGACAGCTGCTCGAGCAGCCGGCGCTGATCGCGCGTCAGCTTCTTCGGCGTCTTCACCTGCACGGTCGCGAACAGATCGCCGCGGCCGCGTCCGCTGACGTCGGGCATCCCCTTGCCGCGCAGTCGCAGCGTCGTGCCGGTCTGCGTCCCCTCGGGCACCTTCACCGTTTCGGTGCCGTCGAGCGTCGGCACCTGCACGTCGCCGCCGAGCGCGAGCGTCGTGAAGTTCACCGGGATCTCGCAGAACAGATTGACGCCGTCGCGGCGGAAGAACGCGTGCTCCTGCACGTGCACGACGACGTAGAGATGTCCGGACGGGCCGCCGGCCGATCCGGCCTCGCCCTCGCCCTGCAGCCGGAGCTGCTGGCCGGTGGCGATGCCGGGCGGAATCTTCACCGTGATCTTGCGCTCCTTCGAGACGCGCCCGGCGCCGCGGCACGTCGCGCACGGCTTGGTGATCACCTTGCCCGCGCCGCGGCACTGCGGGCACGTGCGCGCGACGGTGAAGAAGCCCTGCTGGAAGCGGACCTGCCCCTGCCCGTGGCACTGCGGGCACGTCGACGCGGACGAGCCGGGCGCCGAGCCGCTGCCGTGGCACGTCTCGCACGCTTCCTGCCGTGGAATCTGGATCGCCGTCTCGGCGCCGCGCGCCGATTCCTCGAACGAGATCTCGAGGTCGTAGCGCAGATCGGCGCCGCGCTGCGGCCCGCCGCGGCGGCGGCCGCTGCCGAAAAGATCGCCGAAGCCGAACATGTTGCCGAGGATGTCGGCGAAGTCGCCGAATTCCTGGAAGACGGACGGATCGAAGCCGGCGCCGCCGGGGCCGGTCTTCACGCCCGCGTGCCCGAAGCGATCGTAGAGGCCGCGCTTCTCGCTGTCGGCGAGGATCGCGTACGCCTCGGCCGCCTCCTTGAATTTCTCTTCCGCGCCCTTGTCGCCGGGGTTGCGGTCCGGATGATATTTCATCGCGAGCTTGCGATACGCGGTCTTGATGTCCGCGTCGCTCGCCGTGCGTGATACGCCGAGGATCTCGTAGTAGTCGCGTCTCGTCACGCCTTCGCCACCTTCACTTCGCCTTGGCGACCTTGACCATGGCGGGCCGCAGCAGCCGGTCGTTGATCGTGTAGCCCTTGCGCAGCTCGCCGATCACTTCGCCCTCGCGGTGATCCGCGCTCTCCTCGTGCAGAACGGCCTGGTGGATGTTGGGATCGAACTCGGCGCCGAGCGCCTCGATCGGCTTCACGCCGTAGCGCTTCAGCAGATCGTGCAGCTTGCCGTGGATCAGCTCGACGCCCTTCCGATACGCGGCGCCGCCCTCGCCCGCGTCGACCGTCAGCGCGCGATCGAAGTCGTCCACCACGGAGAGCAGATCCTGCAGCAGATCGACGATGGCCTGATCGGCCTGCTCGCGGCGCTCGCGCTCGATGCGCTTGCGGTAGTTGTCGAACTCGGCGGTCTTGCGGAGCCAGCGATCCTTGAAGTCGTCGCGCTCGCGCTGCAGCTCCGCCGGATCGGCGGCGGCGGGCGGCGCTTCCGGCGCGTCGGTCATCGGTTCATCAGCCATAAGTCAAAACTTTCGAGCGGCAGGAGCGTCAGTTCGGATCCCGCAGCAGCCGCGAGACGGCCTGCGCCGCGCCGTCCACGGCGGCGATTGCGCGGGAGTAACGCATGCGAGTCGGACCGATGACGCCGACGATGCCGGCGCCCTCGTCGTAGGTCGAGAGCACGAGGCTGAACGGCCGCAGGCTCGGATCGAGATGCTCGGCGCCGATGACGACGCTCAGGCCCGGACCGTCGATGTACTCGTTGAGCAGCTGCAGCAGCTTCTGCTTCTCCTCGATCATCTCGAGCAGCGCCTGCAGCGTCTGCACCGTGAGGCCGCTCGCGTCGTCGAGCAGCGCCGGCATGCCTTCGACGTACATCGTCCTGTCGTCCGGGAGATCGGAGAACGTGGACGTCGCGAGACGCATCGCGCGCGCGCGCAGCGCGTCGTACAGCAGCCGCTCCTCCGTCATCCGCTCGAGCACGGCCTCGCGCGCGCGATAGAGCGGCATGCCGGCGAACTCGGCGTTCAGGTAATTCGCCGCCTGCCGGAGCTCGTCGGCGTCAATCGCCTCGCCGGTCTCGATCACTTTCTGAATGACATGGCCGCCGCTCGCGACGATGACGACGAGCGCCCGCGCCGCGCCGAGCGGCACGAACTCGACGCGATCGAACACCGCCGCTTCGTGCGCCGGACGAATCGCGAAGCCGACGCTGCGCGACGCCTGCGACAGCACGTGCGAGACCTGCGGCAGCAGCGAGTCGATCAGGCGATCGGGCGTCTGCCGGCGCAGCCGCGCCTCGACGGCCGTCGCCGCGCGGTCGCCCGGCCGCCGCGATTCGAGCAGCAGATCGACGTAGAAGCGGTAGCCGCGATCGGTCGGGATGCGGCCGGCGGACGTGTGCGGCTGCTGGACGAAGCCCTCTTCCTCGAGGCGGGCGAGGATGCTGCGCACGGTGGCCGACGACACACCCAGCCCAGCCGCCGTCACGAGCAGCGACGAGGCGACCGGTTCGCCAGACGCAATGTATTCGCGAATCAGCGCGGCGAGTACGCGTTTGGACCTATCTGATGCGTCCTGTGTCATTTACCGTTAGCAGTCAGGGCTCGCGACTGCCAAACATTATACAACGCCGGCTCGGACGGCGAGGCGGTGGGCGGCCTCGCGCGCCTGAATGGCGATTTCGGCGCGATCGACCTCGACCGGCGCGAAGTCGTTCACGAGCAAGACGCCGTCCACGATCGTCGCGCGGACGTCGCTCCCGCGCGCGGCATAGACCAGCGTGGAATACGGATCGGGTCCCGGTGCCAGATGCGGCCGGTCGCGCTCGACGACGATGACGTCGGCGTTCTTGCCGACCTCGAGCGACCCGATCTGATCCTCGAGCGCGAGCGTGCGCGCGCCGGCGCGCGTCGCCATCCACAGCACGTCGCGCGCGGGCAGGACGCCCGGCTGCTGGCCCGTCGCCTGCAGCACGCCGGCGAGCCGCATCTCCTCGAACATGTCGAGGCGGTTGTTGCACGCGGCGCCGTCGGCGCCGAGCGACACCGTGATGCCGCGCGCCCGCATCGCGGCCACCGGCGCGACGCCCGATCCGAGCTTCAGATTCGAGCCGGGGCAGTGCATCACTTTCACGTCGTGCGCGGCGAGCAGATCCTGCTCGCGATCGTCCACCCACACGCAGTGCGCGGCGCACAAGCGCGGCGACGCGAGGCCGAGGCTCGCGAGGTACTCGACGTTCGCCAGGCCGCCGGACAGCGACCTGACGATCGCGATCTCGTCGCGCGACTCCGACGCGTGCGTGTGCACGAGCGCGCGGTCGGCGGCCGAGAGGCTCGCCACCGCCTCGAGCAGCGCGCGCGAGCAGGAGACGGCGAAGCGCGGCGCGAACGCGGCGCGCAGGCGGCCGTTCGCCGCGCCGTCCCAGCGCCGGCGAATCGCGACGCTCTCGTCGATCGACGCGCGCGTCTCCTCCTGCAGCCTCTTCGGCACCTGGGCGTCGAAGTCCATCATGCACTTGCCGATCGTCGCGCGCAGGCCGCTCGCCGCGATCTCCTCGAAGACGACGTCGGTGTCGTGCACCGTCTCCATCGTGAGCACGGTCGTCGTGCCGCTGGACAGCAATTCCGCGGCGGCGAGGCGCGCGGCGGCGCGCAGCGTATCCGCCGTGTGCGCCGCCTCCATCGGCCAGACGCGGGTGCGGAGCCAGTCCATCAGCGGCAGATCGTCGGCGTAGCCGCGGAACAGCGTCTGACAGAGGTGGACGTGCGTCTGGACGAATCCGGGGAGCACATAGCCGCCCCGCGCGTCGACGACGCGATCGTGCGGCTCGTCGATCGCGCGCGCGATCGCCGCGATGCGGCCGTCGCGGATCGACAGATCGCCCTCGACGATCTCGAGGCGGTCGTTCATCGTCAGGATCGTGCCGCTGCGGATGAGGAGAGAGCCCAAAGGTGAACGCTAGACTTCGGACTTGGCGCGCGCCAGCTGCGGCGGCGTCCAGCGCAGCGAGGTCGGGTGCTCCTTGCCGTGCTTCACGGCAATCAGCTCGGCGAGGATGCTGACGGCGATTTCCTGGGGCGTGACGGCGCCGATGTCGAGGCCGATCGGCGCGTGGACGCGCGCGAGCGCGTCGGCCGGCATCCGATCCTCGGCGAGCGCCTCGTAGATGCGCGCCACCTTCGCGCGGCTGCCGATCAGCCCGAGATAGCGCAGCTCGCACGGCGCCAGCGCGCGCAGCGCCTCGAGATCGTTGGTGTGGCCGCGCGTGACGATGACCGCGTAGGCGTGGGGCGGCAGGTGCGCGCGCGCGATCCACGCGGGGATGTCGTCCACGACGATCTCGACGGCGGTGGGGAAGCGCTCGGCGTTCGCGAACTTCTCGCGATCGTCGACGACGTGCACGCGGAAGCCGACTTCGTGCGCGAGGCGCCCGAGATGGAAGCCGACGTGGCCCGCCCCGACGATGTAGAGCTCGGGCGACGGCTCGATCGGCTCGATGTAGACGTCCATCTGCCCGCCGCAGATCAGCCCCGTCTCCTGCGCGAAGTCGTCGTCCAGCTCGTAGTGCACCAGCTGCGGCTTGCGCGTGCGGATCGCCTCGCGCGCCTTACCGAACGCGTCGTTCTCGTAGCAGCCGCCGCCGATCGTGCCGACAATGCGGCCGTCGGCGAAGACGAGCATCTTCGCGCCGATGCGCTGCGGCGTGGAGCCGGTGGTGGAGACGATCGTGACGAGCGCCGCGGGTTCGCCGCGCTCCAGGGCGTCGGCGACGGCGGCGAAGACCTCGCGGTTCACTGTGGCGATTATAGGCCGGGCGGGCGACGCGGGTCGGGTGGGTCGGGTAGGTCAGGTGGGTCGGGTGGGTCGAGCGGGTCGGGCGGGTCGGGTGGGTCGAGCGGGTCGGGCAGGCCTGGCGGGTCTGGCAGGCCTGGCGCGTCTGGCAGGTCGGGAGGTCGGGCGGCTGCGCGGATCGCGAATGCAGATCTGCAGCGACAAAGGGTCGCGGGTCGCTGACTGGAGATCCGCCTTTGTGACGCGCGCGACCTGCCCGACCTGCCCGGCCTGGATGACACAACGGACAGTTGGCTCGTGGCATCGGATTTGGGTAATCAGGAGGTGTCCGATGTCACTCAGTCATCACAGTCTCGTGGCCTGGCAGCGCGCCGACGATTTGTTTCTGACGCTGCATCGGCTTTCGCTCAAAGCATTTCCGGCATTCGAGCGGTTCGAGCTCGCGAGCCAGTTGCGCCGTGCCGCGTTCTCGGTCGCCGTGAACATCGCTGAAGGATTTGCCAGACCGGCGGGGCGCGGGCGCTTGAATTTCTTGAACATTTCGCAGTCGTCGTTGGCGGAAGTCGACTACTGCGTTCACGCCGCGCGGCGTCTCGGCTACATCTCGGAGGAACTTGCAGAGGAATTGCGCGTGGCGATGAAGAAAGTAGGAGCGCCGCTCGCCGGACTGATCCGCGCCGAGCGCGCCAGAATATTCACGCGTGTCGCCGGCGCGGTCACATTGATTGTCTACATGACTGCGCGCCTAGCGTGAACCACCTTCGTGCCTTCGTGCCCCGCCCGGCCTGGCCCGCCCGCCCGACCCGCGCGACCCACGCGGGCCGCTAGGCCCGCGCGATCCGACCCGCCAGGCCTGCCCGGCCCGCGCGACCCGCCCGACCTACCGGTGCAGTTCGCACGCCTCGCGCGGCTCGGTTCCGCTCAGAAACGCCTCCGTCACCACCTTCGGACATCGCGGCGTCGCGAGCTTCCCCGTCTCGGCATCGATCTCCATGAACGTGATCCCTTCGGGCACCTCGAACGGGACGCTCGCGCGGCCGGCCAGCGCGGTCCGCATGAACTGCGTCCAGATCGGCAGCGCCGCGCGCGCGCCGCTCAGGCCCACCGGCTGATTGTCGTCGAACCCCACCCACACGACCGTCAGGAGCTCGGGCGTGAAGCCGACGAACCACGCGTCGCGCAGATCGTTGGTCGTGCCCGTCTTGCCGGCCGCGTCGAGCGTGAAGCCCATGCTGCGCGCGGCGGCGGCCGTTCCTTCGTTCAGCACGCTGCGCATCATGTTGGTCACGAGGAACGTCGTGTCGGGACGCGCCACGCGGCGCAGCTCGCCCGCGGCCTTCTTCGTCACGTCCTTGCCGCCGCTCGTGATCTGCAGGATCTCGCGCAGCGGGCGGATCGCGCCGCCGTTGGGAAACAGCGTGTACGCCGTCGCGATCTCGAGCGGCGTCGCCTCGAAGACGCCGAGCGCGATCGACGGATACGCCTTCGGCGCGTTGCCGACGCCGAGCCGCTTCCACAGCGCGGCGACGTTGTCGTAGCCCGCCGACTGCGCGACGTGGATCGTCCCGAGGTTGCGCGAGTGTGCGAGCGCGCGGCGGAACGTGATCGGGCCGTCGTACTCGTGCTCGTAGTTCTCCGGCGTCCACACCTGATCGTCGAACTGGAAGGTCTCCTGCTCGTCGTTCGTGATCGAGGCGGGCGTGACGTCGGTGCGGCCGCTCTTCAGCGCCTCCTCGAACGCCGTGAGGAACACGAACGGCTTGAAGACCGACCCCGGCTGCCGCCGCGACAGCACGGCGCGGTCGTACTGCGACTGGTTGTAGGAGCGGCCGCCGACGAACGCGAGGATCTCGCCGGTCCGCGGATCGACGGCGATGAGCGCCGCTTCCGCCTTGCCGCGCTTGCGCTTCGGCAGCAGCTCGTCGACGTGGACGAGGCCGTCGCGCACCGCGTCCTGCGCCAGCCGCTGCACATGCAGATCGAGCGTCGTGTAGACGTCCACCGCCTGCGTCGTCGTCGTCGTGAGGCCGGGATATTGATCGGCGAGCGTCTGCTGGACGAAGTCGACGAAGTACGGCGCCTCGGCCTCGAGCGCGCGCTGCACCACGACGAGCGGCTCGTGCTCGGCCCGATCGGCGAGATCCTTGTCGACGTAGCCGGCGTCGACCATCGCCTGCAGCACGACGTTCCGCTTCTCCTTGCACCGCGCGGGATTCGTGAACGGCGACAGCGCCGACGGCGACTGGAAGACGCCGGCGATCGTCGCCGCTTCGGCCAGCGTGATGTTCGTCACGTCCTTGCCGAAGAACAGCCGCGACGCCTCCGCGACGCCGACGATGCCGAACGAGCCGCGCTGCCCGAGCGTCATGTCGTTCAGGTACATCTCGAGGATCTCGTCCTTCGACGCGCGCACCGTGATGATGAGCGAGACCCACGCCTCGAGGATCTTCCGGCGCCACGATTTCTCGCGCGCATCCTTCAGCGTCATGCCGGGAAACATCTTCGGCAGAAACACGTTGCGCGCGACCTGCTGCGTGATGGTGCTGCCGCCCGCCGTGTACGCGCGCCGGCCGCGCAGGTTCGACAGCGCGGCGCCGAGGATGCCGATCGGATCGACGCCCGGATGCTCGTAGAAGCGGCGATCCTCGATCGCGAGCACCGCCTGCTGCATGCGCTGCGGAATCGCCGCCAGCGCCACCGGCCGCCGCTTCTCGCGCTCGCCGGCGTTGAGCGCCGTCAGCACCGGCGCGTCGAGCATGAGGCGCTCGCTCGGTTTGGCGCCGACCTCGAGCCGCAGCACGCGATCGGGCGTCCTCGCCGGTGTTTTCGTCCGCGCCGCGGGCTTCACGGCCGGCGCCGTCGGCTGAAAGACGACGCGAACGATCTTTTGCTTGAGCTGCGGCGCGCGCGGGTTGATCGTGACGGCGCCGCCGCCCACGGTGAATTCGCCCGGCTTCTCGAGCTGATCGCGGTGCGTATAGCCGAGGTCGTTGAGCCGATCGATGAGCTGGCGCTCGGTGAGCGACTGGCCGCGCCGCAGCTCGAGCGGGCGCGCGAGGATCCGCGGGAACACCGTTTCGCGCTCGCCGTGCAGCCGCGCGTCGATCAGGTGCGCGAAGCGGACGTAGTAATAGGTCGCGACGAAGGAGAGCAGCACCGTCGGGATCGCCGCGGCGAGCGCGGTAAGACGCACCCAGCGCTTGCTCCACAGCCCGACGATACGAATGCGCAGAACTGCAGTCGCGTGTGGTTCCTCGGTCACGAATCCCTCGCCGCTCCCGGCGGTACGGTCCAGCTCGTTAGACGCGGCGCCTCGAACGGGAGTCGCCCTTCATCCTTTCGGCTGCAAAGGCCTTCAACGTAACGCTTGACAGGGCTGGATTGTAGGGATGAGCTAGATTGCAACGATCCAGTGGTGCCCGAGATCGAGCGGCAGCTCCTCGTCGAGTCGATCGACGAGCGCGGGACCATATTCGTTCAGGAACGAGACGAAGCCGATCGTCCGCTCCTGCGCGTGGCCGCCGGGGAAGGCGAGCGCGCGCGCGTGCATGAACTGGCGCCGCAGCGTCTCGTCGCGCCGCTTCGCCGCCTGAATCATCTTGCCGTGCAGCGTCTGCAGATCGCGCTGCATGCGCTCGAGCGTCGAGCGCGCCGCGCCCTCGAGCGTCGGATCGAGCGTCGGGATCGTCTGAATCAGGCGCTCCATCTGGCTCTCGATCGTCTGCGCGGCGTCGGTGAACGACTCCTCGACCACCGGCGGAATCTGCGCCTTGAGCAGCTCGTTGAGCGCCGCTTCGTCCTGCGCCTGCAGCGCCTCGAGCGGCAGCTTGTATTTCGTCAGGAAGCGCAGCGCCGCCGCATCGAGCATCGTCGCCGACGCGCGCGGATAGAAGAGCGGCATCGGCACGCCGAAGTGCTCGTACACGCCGCGCAGCTGGCCGAGATAGGCAAGCTCGTTCGGCCCCGCGACGTACGCGATCGTCGGAAAGATCGTGTCCTGCACGACCGGCCGCAGCAAGACGTTCGGGCTGAAGCCGGTCGGATGTGTCGTCGCCTGCTCGACGAGCGCCGCCGCCGCAACCTGCTGATCGCCGACGAGGAAGCGGCCGTCCTGCTGGCGGATGGCGCGGCGTCCGCCGTCGAGATGAAAGAGCGCGAGGCTGTCGTCCTGCGCGTGCACCTGCGCGTGGTAGCCGCGCGCGGTGAGATCGGATCCGGCGAGCGCGGCCAGCTTCGCCGTCTGCCCCGGCATCGAGAGCTCGCGCGCGAAGACCTGGCTGACGAGCGGCTTCGACGCGGGATCCGACGAGTCGTACACGACGAGCCCGCGCGGGCCGAGGACCTCCTCGAGCCATCGGCCGAACGCGTCGGCCATGCCGACGCCCGGCACGTACGCGCGCCGCAGGCCGGCGAGGAGCGGACCGCGGAATTCGGTGTCGGGAAGGAGACGTTCGAGGTCGGCAAGCGCGTCGGCGATCGTCGAATCGAGGCGGACCGTCGCGACCGGCGACGGATCGGCGCCGGGCCGCGGCGGCAGCGACACCGTGCGCGGCACGCGCGCCTCGTCGAAGACCGTACACGATCGCACTTCTTCCCAGTCGTGATCCTCGGCGTCGATCCAGAAGATCGCGATCGCGGGGATGCCGTGGTCGCGCGCCACCTGCTCGGCGAGCTTGAGCGCGGTGAGCGCCTTCAGCAGCGTGAACACCGGTCCGCCGAAGAGGCCGGCCTGCTGGCCCGTGACGATCGCGGCCGCGCGCGGGTCCGCGAGCAGCCGTCCCGCGTCGCGCGCCGCCGGCGGCGCCTGACGCCGCTCCTGCTGCGCCGCGATGACGCGCGCGATCGCGTCGCGGCGTCGCTCGTGCGCCTGCGTCCGGCGGATCGCATCCGCCCACGCCGCGCGATCGGCCGGGTCGCCGGAGAAGAATGGCGCGACGGAGCGGAAATCGAAGGCGTAATCGGCGGCGAGGCGGCGGATCCACGGAAAGCGGCGGACGTCGACGGGGATGCGCACCGAGGGTCCGTCCGTGGGTGTGAAGGGCTCGGCTGAGTTGACCTGCACGTGAAGGCCTACTGTGTCAAAGCGCCGCGCGGACTGTCAAGCGCGCGGACACGCTATTCGCTTGATGCGACAGCACTAAGACGCCGATCGCCCCGCGTCGGTTGCGTGCAGTTGTGTTACCATGGCGAAGCCTGCGCGAGGAGATCCTTCACTGAGCACGGAAGCTGCTGGCGCCCGGTTTCCTGCCGCGTTCGGACCGTATCGTGTTCTTCATCAGAGTGGTTCGGGGACGTGGGGACCGGTGTTTCGCGCGTACGATCAGTCGCGCGGCCGTTCGGTTGCCGTCAAGCTCTTCACGCTCGATCTCACGCCCGACCATGTGCGGCAGCTCGTCGTCGAGTTCCACCGGCTGATCGACGCCGGGCTGGATCATCCGGCGCTTGCCGCGCCACTCGCCACCGGCACCGCCGGCCCGTGCGCCTATCTCGTTCACGAATTCTACGAGGCGCAGTCGCTCGACCTGGCCGTTCGCGAGTACGGACCGGCGCCGGCGCCAGACGCGTTGCGCGTCGCGGCACAGCTGGCCGGCGGCCTCGACTTCGCCGCCGCCGTCAACGTGACACACGGCGCGCTGCACCCGCGCGACGTCCTGCTGTCGCCGAACGAGACGCGGCTCACCGGCATCGGCGTCGCCGCGGCGTTCGAGAAGATCGGCATCGCGCCGCCGGTTCGACGGCCGTTCACGCCGCCGGAGCAGATTGCCGGCGCGCCGTGGGACCGCCGCGCGGACGTCTTCGGGCTCGCCGCGCTGATGCACGAACTGCTCTCCGGCCGCCGCCCGAGCGGAACCGGCGCGCCGCCCGCTGACTCGCTGTCCGATCTGCGCGGGGCCGATCGGGCGGCGCTGCAATCGGTGTTCGCGCGCGGCCTTGCCGACGATCCGGCGGCGCGCTACGCGAGCGCGCTCGAGTTCGCCGCCGCGCTGAGCGACGCATTCCCCGATACGGCGAGCCAGCCGCAGCAGGAATCGGCAGCCGCGACCGAACCGATCGTCGTCAGCGCGCCGGCTCCCTCTGCTGCCGCCGATCAACTTCCGTCGACGTCCGCTCGGCTGCCGCTCGACGAAGCTGCCGCATCGACAGGGGCTGCGGCCGCGACGGCGGCGGTCGCCACGCCGCCGCAGGAGACCGCGAACGCCGCGCCGGCCGTCGCATCGACGGCGGCGCTGAACGAGGCCGAGCAGGACCGGTACCGCGACATCGAAGCGGCGCCGTCGCTCGTGCAGGCGGACGTCGCGCCGGCCGCCGCGGCGGTCGCGCCCGGCGCGCGGCGCGCCGAGAAGCGGCGGATGATCCTGTGGCCGATTGCCGCCGCGCTCGTCATCGGCATCGGCGCAGGATTCCTGGGCGGCTACGGTTTCGGCTCGCGCGAGCGCCTCGAGGTCCCCGTCTACGACGTCTCGCCGCCGATTGCCAGCACGCCGAGCGAGCCCCCGGCCGCGGCGCCGCAACCCGGGCGTGAATTCACGGAAAACGCCGTGAGCCAGGCGAACAGGCCGGCGCCCACGGCGTCGCCGCCCGCGGCCGCGCCGCCGGCAGCGACGTCGGCTCCTGCGCCCGCGCCGCCTCCGCTATCGACCGAGTCGGGACGCGGTCGTGTGCTCGTGCGATCGACGCCGGCGGGCGCGCGCGTCTCCGTCGACGGCCGCGAGTACGGCCAAACGCCTGCGGCGATCCGCGGCCTCGCGTTCGGCACGCATCAAGTGCGCGTCACGCGCGACGGGTACGTGGCGGAAGAGCGCCGCGTCGCGATCACCGCGGGGCGGCCGGCGCAGTCGATCACCGTGCCGCTGGCGCCGACGCGGACGGCGTCGGCCGTCGGCAGCAGCGACAGCACGCCGGCGCCGTCGACGCCCGCGACGCTCGGCCGCTTCGTCGGCAAGCTCGCGATCGATTCGCGTCCGCCGGGCGCGAAGGTGTACGTCGACGGGAAGCTGGTGGGGAACACGCCGCTCGCGCTCGGCGAGGTCCGCGCCGGCGAGCACGTCGTGCGGATCGAGCAGGACGGCTATCGCCGCTGGTCGTCCTCGGTGCGCGTGGTCGCGGCGGAGCAGAACAAGGTGACGGCGTCACTGGAGCGGTGACGGGGCTCGGGGCTGGGGGCTGGGGGTTAGCCGGACGGCGTGAATTCGGGCGGGACACTTCACGATTCAGCTAGCCCCTAGCTCCTAGCCTCTAGCCCCAGCCCCCAGCCCCTTTCATGAGGCAGATGGAAGCAATCCTCGCACTCGAAGACGGCACCTGGTTCCGCGGCGACGCTGCGGGCGCGACGGGCGAAGCGCACGGCGAGGTCGTCTTCAACACCGCCATGACCGGCTACCAGGAAGTCCTCACCGATCCCTCCTACGCCGGCCAGATCGTCACGATGACGTGCCCGGAGATCGGCAACTACGGCGTGACGCCGGCCGACGTCGAATCGCGCACGCCGCAGGTCGCCGGCTTCATCATCCGCGACGAGTCGCCGATGGCGAGCAACTGGCGCGCCGAGATGACGCTGCGCGACTACCTCGTCGCCAACGACATCGTCGCCATCTCCGACATCGACACGCGGGCGCTGACGCGGCGGCTGCGATCCGGCGGCGTCATGCGCGGCGTGATCGCGACCGGCGCCGCGCTCGATCCGCAGGCGCTCGTCGATCGCGCGCGGGCGATTCCGCAGATGGAGGGATCCGATCTGGTGCGCGGCGTGACGGCGGCGGCGGCGTTCGACTGGCCCGCCGAGGACCCCGGCGAATTCGGCGTCACGCCCGAACGACGCGCGCAGCGCCGCCTGAAGATCGCCGCGTACGACTTCGGGATGAAGTGGAACATCCTGCGCCGGTTGAGCGCGCACGGCTGCGACGTCCGCGTCTACCCGGCGACGACGCCCGCGTCGGAGCTGCTGGCGACAAATCCCGACGGCGTCTTTTTGAGCAACGGGCCCGGCGATCCGGCGCCGCTCGCCTATGCGATCGACAACGCGAAGACGCTCGTCGCGTCGAACGTGCCGGTGTTCGGCATCTGCCTCGGCCACCAGATCCTCGGCCTCGCGATGGGCGGATCGACCTTCAAGCTGAAATTCGGCCACCGCGGCGCCAACCATCCCGTGAAGAAGCTCGCGACCGGCAAGGTGGAAATCACGTCGCAGAACCACGGCTTCGCCGTCGATCCCGCCTCGCTGCCGGACGAGGTCGAGGTGACGCATCTCAATTTGTACGACGGCACCGTCGAAGGGCTGCGCCACAAGACGCGGCCGGTGTTCTGCGTGCAGTATCATCCCGAGGCGTCGCCGGGACCGCACGACGCGGATTATCTGTTCGACGACTTTCTGACGTTGATAGAGGAGAGCAGCGGCTAGGGGCTCGGGGCTAGGGGCTAGCAGGCGAAGGGTCGCGATTCCTTTCACGATCCAGCTGGCCCCCAGCCCCCCAGCCCCCAGCCCCGACACCAGATGCCGCGTCGAACAGACCTCAAACGCGTTCTCATCATCGGCTCCGGTCCCATCGTCATCGGTCAGGCGTGCGAGTTCGACTACTCGGGCAGCCAGGCGTGCAAGGCGCTGCGCGGCGAGGGGCTCGAGGTCGTGCTCGTCAACAGCAACCCGGCGACGATCATGACCGACCCGGAGCTCGCCGACCGCACCTACGTCGAGCCGCTGACGCCGGACGTGCTCGCCGCGATCATCGAGCGCGAGCGCCCCGACGCGCTGCTGCCGACGGTGGGCGGCCAGACGGCGCTCAACCTCGCCGTCGATCTCGCCGCGGCCGGCACGCTCGCGAAATACGAGGTGGAGCTGATCGGCGCCTCGATTCAGGCGATCAAGGTCGCCGAAGATCGGCAGCTGTTCAAGGACGCGATGCGCGAGATCGGCCTCGAGGTGCCGCAGAGCGGCATCGCGCGATCGATCGGCGAGGCGGTGGAGCTGGCAAAGACGCTCGGCTTTCCGCTCGTCATCCGGCCGTCGTTCACGCTCGGCGGCGTCGGCGGCGGCATCGCCTACAACGTCGAGGAGTTCCGCGATCTCGCCGAGCGCGGCATCGAGCTGAGCCCGGTCCACGAAATCCTCGTCGAGGAGTCGGTGATCGGCTGGAAGGAATTCGAGCTCGAGGTGATGCGCGACGTCGCCGACAACTTCGTCGTCATCTGCTCGATCGAGAACGTCGATCCGATGGGCGTGCAC
>Ga0075425_100001984_pt1 | contig 20211 bp, 18 predicted proteins | sample SoiMethybrSBSTD4_FD_75300 | JGI IMG/M metagenome (GOLD analysis project Ga0075425, IMG submission 75300) | Bulk soil microbial communities from a Populus tree surrounding site in Tennessee, USA - Soil MetaG P. TD hybrid SBSTD4 | ecosystem: Environmental > Terrestrial > Soil > Tree plantation... | reverse complement strand
AAAAAAAAACGCGAGGGCCAATCGCCCCCGCGCCCGCAGTTTTCAGAACTAAGCGGACCTTACAGCTTCTTCGGCACCGCTCCGGGCTTGAACAAATCCGACAGGTCAACCGCATTCGCCGCGTCGCCCAGGTAGGGCCCGACATGGAAAACGTTCTGCCAGGTCCGCAGATCCGACGAGTGCGAATAGTTCAATGCGCTCGCGAAAGGCAGCCCATTTACGTTCTCATGCGCGCGCTCCGAAATGATGATTTCCGGAATCGTGTGGCTGAACCGGGTTCTGCGAAATCTGCTGAATGCCGCCGGTGAATTGATTCGCCGGCTGCGTCCAGTTGTGATTCTCCATCGCGATGACGAACACTTTCTTAACCTCCTGCGCTTTGCTGACGGGGCTGCCGAATGCAGCCAGGCCCGCGCAAGCGCCCAGAGTAAGGAGCTGCTTGAAATAAGACATGAATTCCCCCATTAAAAATTTGGCGGCTGCGATGGTCCAGGTCAGGTCAGCCAGATGACCCATTGGGGGCCGTCGCACCGCCCCTTTGAGGGATATCAGTCCTCCTTTGCAGCAAAATGTCGCGCACGTTACAGCACCAAGACGTCTCCGTTCCATTCGTCTCTCCCTTTTAAATTCCTTTGCGGGAACGAGTGGGTACGAAACGGCGAGCCGCGCCGCGTCAGTGGGCGTAGCTGCAATCGCGATGTTTGTGGTTTGTAAGTTGCGGATATTGGATTTGCGTCGACACGATCAAACTGGCCGGTGAGGTTCTCCGTCCAAAGTAAACCAGAATGTCGCACCCTGGCCTGGCGCGCTTTCGGCCCAGATTTCTCCACCATGCCGTTCGATGATCCTGTGCACGGTTGCCAGACCGATTCCGGTACCTGGAAATTCCTGCTCGCCGTGGAGCCGCTGGAACACGCCGAACAGTCTTTGCGCATACTTCATTTCAAACCCGGCGCCGTTGTCCTTCACGAAGAAAATCGTCCGACCAGACTCGCTCTTCTTTTGTGCGATCTCGATGCGAGCGTGAGCGACTTTCGACGTAAACTTCCACGCATTGCCAACCAAATTGGTAAACGCGGCGCGTAGAAGTGTGCAGTCTCCGACCGTTTCCAGGCCCTTTTGAATCACGATGTCAGCCGGCCGCTCTGGCGCACTCTCCCGAATCTCTTGTGCCACTTCTTCCACCATCCGCGTCAAATCCACCGGAACGCGCATAAGCTCTGTTCGCACCAGTCCGGATAGGGTGAGCAGCCCATCGATCAGCCCTTCCATGCGCTGGCTATTCGCCAGCACACGATTGAGGTGCTTCCGGCCCGATTCGCCGAGCGCTTCCCCGCATTCCTCCGCAAGCATTTCACTAAAGCCAAGAATCGAGCGCAACGGCGCCCGCAAATCGTGCGACACGGAATAGGAAAACGATTCGAGGTGTTTATTCGCGGTTTCGAGTTCCGCGGTCCGTTCCATCACGCGGCGCTCCAGGTGTCGGTTCATCTCGGCCAGCTCTTCGCTGAGCTGCCGCTGATGGGCTTCGCTCGCCCGCAAAGCGGCCAGTGCCTTGTCACGCCTTTGTTCGGCTTCCAGCACGCGGGTGATCTGTTGGCACATCCACTCGCCTTGTTTCGCTGCCGTGGACCCGTTGTGCCGCTCGAGCAACAATTCAGGGGGAATGTAGAAAAAGTTGTCGCTATTGAGCTGCTCGCCGATGTATACGCTGCGATGCGCAAGCAGTGCATTGCGCACGGCCTGCGCGGGCACCATATTGCGGTGGTATTGGCAGATGCCGCGTAGCGGCTTAGAACGAAAAACCTCTTCGAGCAGCGCTTCGTACTCAAGCAGACGGTCGAAATTTTTCGTGGTGCCGAGCTCCCACAACATGTCTCCCGTCGCGCAAAGGCCCTCGAGACCGTCCTCTACGGCCTCGTCGACAAAGCCGCAGAGCATGTCCACCATTCTTTGCGGCTCAAAGTTGCCGTTCATCAGATGGCTCTGGTCGGACGACAGAATCAGTGAGCGCAACTGCACTTCGCCCGCCGTATCAACCCCATGGTCGGTCAACGCCGAATCCACCATCTGGATCATTGCCGGGCTTCCGACGTAGAGGCAGCGCCAGTTGTTTCGCAAACCCGCGGAAAGAAATGGGACCACCACCGGCAGCTGCTCCGATGGATCTCCATCGTAAATAAGGCACTTATGCCGGCTGGGCTCGGTCGGAGCTTGGGCTGTTACGAATGGGGTCATGCCCTATGCTACGCCTGCTCCGCCGTGCGCACGCCAGTACGTGCCGCGAATCAGTAAAGGAGCGGCTTCCGCGATCTGCCTGCCGTGCGCTAAAGTGCCTTGACTTGGAGTTTGCCCTACTTCTCGCCTTTCAGCTTTTTCAGCCGTTCCTTGGCGTTCTCATTCTTAGGGTCCAGCTGCACCGACTTCTCGTAGTTTTCAATCGCCAGGTCCCTTTTCCCGGCCGCCGCATAAGCCTCTGCAAGGCTGTCGTACACGTTCGATGATTCCGGATACTCCCTCACGTTCCGCTCAAACAGCCGGATCGCATCCTCTATCCGTCCGCTTCGCAGCGTCTCGTAACCCAGAGCGTTCAGCACGAATTCCGGTGGACGTTGTTTTGCATCCCCTGAGCTCTTCTTCTCGTCGTACTTCGCCAGCGCCGCGTCTGGCCCGCCCACCTTGGCGGCGAGTAGAAATTCTTCAAAATCACCGCGCTTCTGTACCGATCGCCATCCATATTCCTTCGCAATGCTTCGCAACAACTCTCCTGCGACCAGAACGCCGTTATCCGAATTGGCCATCAGCGCCGCGCCTTGCCCCGTCTCCCAGTTCATCACCAGCAAAGCCTGGAACCCTTCATCGGCTCCGTTGTGTTTGAACTCCCCTGGCCGGTTCTTCGATACAAAAAAGCCCAGTCCCCCCTCGTCCTTTACCGGTGTCAACATTTCCTCCACCGTTTTTTGTGTCAGTACCTTGTTCGACTTCCCTTGCCGCGAAAGGGCAATCTCGATCGCAAACTTGGCCAGGTCCGTCGGGGTCGTCCACAGCCCCGCTGCAGCCATCTCCGGGTACACATGCCATTTCCCATGGATCGCGTTTCCGTCGCCAGTCGTTCCGGTTGGCGTCCTCGCCTGCCACGACGCAGGCAGCGGCTGCTCGTAACTGCTATCGTTCATTCCGATTTTGCTCAGCACCAGCTCCCTCATGAGCTCCGGAAACGGCTTGCCCGTCACGTCCATCATCAACAGTTGCTCGATCATGATTCCTCCACCTGAGTACCGTTCGATCGTTCCTGGCACGACATCCACCCGGATCGGCGCCGTATTGACTGCCGGCTTTTCACCGTTGAGGACCTGCACGATGCTCGGCACTTTTTCATCCACGTCGTACCCGGGAAATCCATGCACCGTCAGCCCCGCGGTGTGGCTCGCCAGCCGCCGCAGCGTCACTTTCTGCTCTTTCGTGAATTCGTTCTCCGGCACTTTCCAGGACTTCAGCTTCACGTTCACATCTTCGTCCAGCGACAATTTCCCCGCTTGCACTAGCGTCAGCATGCCCGTCGCCGCCACCGGTTTGCTGATCGATCCCGCTTGAAACAGCGTCTTCGTCGTCACCGGAATCTTTCCATTTAACTCCGTAGTGCCGTATGCCTTCGCCCACGCGATCTTGTACCCGTCAATGACTGCCACGGAGAGTGCGGGCGCGTTGCATACCTTCATAAGCTCGGCGAGTTCCAGTTCCTTCGCCTCGCCCTTGCCAATCTCGATCGGCGCGAGACCCTTTTCAATCCGTACCTGCCGCTCCGCCGGTGAGACCATTTTGGGTTTTGCATGGTCCTGCGCAACGGTTTGCGCCGAACCCGCAGGCAGCATGGCAATGGCCGCTAACGAAAGGGTGACGGCTGCCTGAACGGCCCTCTTTCCGGTTTTCACGATGTACCTCCTGGGCTGCAGCCTGTACTCCTTTTATAATGACGTTGCTGACGAGATTTCGTTCCAAGCTCAGGTTCGGCGTACCACTTGCATCCGACTCAATTCTCTGGCAAAACTGGGCCAGTGCCCTCAGGTCCTCCAATCAAGCTCTCCACCCGCCTGCAAGGCGATGTCACCATTCTTGACCTGACAGGCGACATTACCCTCTTCAACTCGCCGGAGATCCGTAAAGCCCTGATTACACTTCTCAAGGACAACCGCGTTCCGCAGCTTTTCGTCAATATGACCGGCGTCAAGTATGTGGACAGCTCCGGCATCGCTTCTCTTGTCGAAGGGCTAAAAATTGCCCGCGACCAAGGCTCGCGCTTCGTTCTCTATGGGCTCTCCAAGCCTGCCATCACCGTCCTCGAGCTCACCCATTTGCTCCGCGTTTTTGAAGTGCATGTCACTGAAGAGGAAGCGCTTGCCGCTCTGCCTCCGAGCGTGAACAAGCTCACGCTCTCCGCTGGCGATGGAAGCGGTGAAAGTGCATAATCCCCCGGAGCTTTCCGGCAAAGCCCAAGATGCCCTTCACTGAAAACATTGGAGCCGCCACTCTCGACGGACTCGCCTACGTTGGCGGACTCGCAAGGCTCGGAGCTTCCGCCGCCCGCGCTGTGGTCATGGATGTTTTTGAGCCGCGCCGGCTCGCCTACGACCGCGCAGTGCACCAGGCCATGGCCGTCGGCATCGGTTCCCTGCCCATCCTCTCACTGATTACTTTTTTTATCGGCACGATTCTCGCCCTGCAATCCGCCTACGAACTGAGAAAATTCGGCGCCCTGCAGTTTGTCGCTGACGCCGTCGCCATTTCCGTTTCCCGTGAACTCGGCCCGCTCATCACAGCGATTCTTGTCATCGGACGTTCCGGCTCTTCGTTTGCCGCCGAGATCGGCACTATGAAAGTGAACGAAGAGATCGACGCATTGGAAACCATGGCGCTCGACCCCGTGCGCTTTCTGGTCGCGCCGAAGCTTCTTTCCATGCTGCTGATGATGCCCTGCCTTACCATCTGGGCCGACTTCATGGGAATGATCGGCGGCGCCGTTTTCGGCATGGCCGCAGCAGATTTTACGTTCAAGACATACGTCATCGCCACGTTGGACGCGCTGGTGCTGCGCGACATCCTGACCGGCTTGATTAAGAGTCTTATGTTTGGTCTGGTCATCACCACAGTGGGTTGCCAGGAAGGCTTGCGCACGGGACTCGGCGCCGAAGAAGTTGGACGTTCGACCACCTCGGCGGTGGTGAAATCGATTTTCCTGGTCATCATGGTCGATCTGGTTTTCACCGCGATGTTTTATCTCGGAATCGGCTAGCAACCAATGGCGGAAGAGCTCTACGCTGCGGACACACTCGGCTCGGCGCAAGCGCCGGTAGTTTCGATTCGCAATTTGCACGTTTCTTACGGCGAACGCGAGATTCTACATGGAATTTCCTTCGATGTCCTGGCCGGAGAGACGGTGGTTATTCTTGGAGGCTCCGGTTCCGGCAAGAGCACGCTGCTGCGCACGCTCGTCGGTCTTGAAAAACCGACTAGCGGCGAAGTGATCCTGCACGGCAAAAATCTCTGTTGTATAACCGGAGCGGAGTGGCGCGAACTCCGCCAGCACATCGGCATATCGTTTCAGAGCGGCGCGCTTTTCGGCTCGATGACTGTTGGTGAAAATGTCGCACTGCCGCTGCTCGAACATACTCAACTCGACCCAGCAACCATCGAAATCATGGTGCGTTTGAAGCTCAACGAAGTCGGCTTGAATGGCTACGAAGACTACATGCCCGCGCAGCTGAGCGGCGGCATGAAGAAACGCGCTGCGGTCGCTCGGGCCATGGCCATGGATCCCGAAATTCTTTTCTTCGACGAACCATCCGCCGGCCTCGATCCCATCATCGCCGCGGGCATTGACCAGCTGTTGCTCAAACTCAAGGAGGCTTTCGGCATCACCATCATCGTGGTCACGCACGAACTTGCCAGCGCGTTTCTGATCGCTGACCGCATGGTCCTGCTCGACAAAGGCCACATCGTCGCCGTCGGTAGCACGGCGGAACTCCAGGCCAGCACTCATCCGCGCGTCCGGCAATTCCTCGATCGCGTCGCCGAACCTGAAATCAGCCAGGAGATTGACTATTTGCAGATGCTGACGGGAGAAGTGCCGAGGCCGCGCCAATGAGCCGCACTCAGCCGGCCGCCGCGGATTGCTCGCAAAGGTTTCTGGCTTTCGCCATGCTATACTCCACACACTTTTTCCGAAATTTTCCCGGGTCTCCGCTGCTATGAACTCGTCCTCCTCCACGCGCCGTGAAGAAGCTTTCGTGGGCCTGTTTGTGCTGATTGCAGCGGGGTTGCTCATCGCCACTCTTTTCGCTCTCACGGGAGTTTTCGGCAGGGGCGACAATCGTTACCGGACATTTTTCAACAATGCTGGCGGACTGCGTCCCGGAACGTCAGTCCACTATCAGGGTGGACCTCCTGTCGGGCGCGTGGAAAGCGTGCGCACCGATCCCAACGACGTGACGCGCGCGGAAGTAGTCTTTCGCGTGAACAAGGACGTCCCGGTCAAAACCGATAGCACGGCGATCGTCACCAGCAACAGCCCTCTCAGCGATAACTATCTCGGAATTAAGCCGGGCACGAACTCGGCACCACGCGCTCCTTCTGGCAGCGTTCTGAAGTCCGAAGAGTACGTTGGCTTTGCTGAACTGGAAGCGGAAATCGCCGCGCTGGCGCCGCAAGCCAAAGTCCTGCTTGGCAAGCTCAACGACCGGGTAACCGAGTTGCAAGTTACCGTGGCGCGCGTGAATGATGTTCTGAACGACAAGAATCGGGAAAACCTGAGCGTCAGCATGGCCAATGTCCGCGGCGTACTGGAGGAAAACCGGCCCGCGCTTCGCGCCACCATCAACAATGTGAATGAAGCCAGTGCGAAGATCGCGCCGCTGCTGGACGACCTGAAAAAGAGCAACGCGCAATTGCAGAAAACGCTCGACTCGGTCGAAGGGACGCTCGATGAAAATCGCCCGGATATTCGCAAATCCGTCGAGGATTTGCGCAGGCTGCTGGCGACCGCAAACCAGGTGACGGACCAACTGCAGGGCACGCTGAGCGCGAACAGCGAAAACATTGACGAAATCCTGATGAATTTCCGCGAAGCATCGCTGAACCTGCGGCAGTTGACGCAGACGCTGAAGCAGCGGCCCTATACGCTGTTGCGCTCGGCATCGCCGCCGGCGCACGAACCGGGCAAGGCGCCCAAGGACTAGGAACCGTTGCATGCGGAAAGCGATCGTGGCTCAGCTAAAGGAAAACGAATGAAACGCTTGGCGGCATGGACGATAATTCTGGCTTGTGTGGCAGCTGGTTGCGTAAAGGCGCGCACGCTGCGCTACTACACGCTCTCCATTCCGCCCGTCACCGCGCAAGCGCAAGCGCAGCCGCTTCCCGTCACAATTGTTGTTGGGCGATTGAACGCGCCCCACCTGCTGCGCGACGACCGCGTGGTCTATGCGATGAGCGACGTTGAACTCGGAGTGGACGAATACCACCGCTGGTCCGAGCCGCCTTCAGGAATGATTGAACGGCTGCTGGTGGAACACTTGCGCGCCTCGGGCCAATACAAAGCCGTGCAGCATCTTTCCAGCACGACGCGAGGCGATTATATTTTGCGCGGCTACCTCGGCGCATTGAATGAAGTGGACGATCCAGCCGGAATTAAAGCGCGGTTCACGCTGCAGCTGGAGTTGTTTGACGTGAAAGCCGGAACCGTCGTCTGGAACGACCGCTACAACAGCGTCGAACCAGTCCCGGAAAAGAGTGTGAAGGCGGTCGTGCAGACGTTGCAAAAGAGCGTGAACGCCGGCCTTGACCAACTGACCGGCAGCCTGGCGCAATACTTCGCCGCGCACGCGGCGCGCTGATTTCCTCGCGTCGAGCAATCGCTGCGAAAGGCTCGATTGATGCGTTGCAGTTATGCGCACGAAGCGTTTTGGCCTCTGGTTTTTCGCGGCTTTTCCTGCAAGAATGGCGGAAGTTCCCGCATCTCTTAAACAGGCCAAACAATCGAATGCCGGAGGAGCTCCCATGGGCAGGCTTTCACGAAGCTGGGATCTTGTCAGTGCCAGTTTTGCGGTGCTGTGGGCGGACAAGCAGTTGCTGATGTTTCCGGTTCTATCCGGAATCAGCTGCGTGATTGTGACACTCCTGCTGCTGGCCGGCGGCGCCGCGATTTTTCATCCGCAACTCGCAAATTTGTCCGCGCTCGTTCCGCCTGACAATCCGGACGCCTTTGTACGCTCGCCCGCGGTGATCGGCGCCATCTTCGCGCTCTACCTCGCCAACTATTTTGTGATTATCTTCTTTAACCTGGCGCTGGTCGGAGTCGCAAACAGTCGGTTCACCGGAGAAAATTGGACTTTCGATCAAGGTCTGCAGCTGGCGTGGAAGCGGAAATGGTTGATTCTCCAATGGGCGTTCATTGCAGCTACGGTGGGGATGGTGTTGCGCGCGCTGAGTGAACGCGCCGGTTTCATCGGGCGCATCGTTGTGGGGCTCATTGGCGTCGCGTGGAACCTTGCGTGTTATTTCGTGGTTCCGGTGCTGGCCTTTGAGGATCTGAGCCCCGGAGCGGCGCTATACCGCTCGGCCGAACTCTTTAAGGAGACCTGGGGCGAAAAAGTGGCGGGCGGCTTCAGCTTGGGTCTCATTTTCTTCTTCATGCTGATACCGGGATCTCTGATCTGGATCGGCGCCTTCAACTACGCCGGGCCGAAGGGCCTGCTGGTCGGCGGAGTCTTCATGGGGGCGTATTTCCTGGTGCTCTCGGTTGTGAGTTCGGCGGTGCAAGGAATTTTCAACACGGCGCTGTATCGCTATGCATGCGACCAGACTGCGCCGCCCGGATTTTCGCAGAATCTATTTCGCGATGCGTGGTCTCCACGCGATTAGATACCGATGCCGAATTCTTGGCGGGTCGCCGTGGGGCTATTTTGTGGTTTCATGAGCGGCAAACAGCGCGAGGTTGAAACCATCCACTAGTAATGTGGGCCTCGCTGAGTCCAAATCGCCTTTTCGAAGGGCGACCGTTACTTCCCTTTTTTCGCCAGGTAGCAACGAAAGGTAGTTGTCCTGCCAAAACACGGGAAGAATCTCTTCGTGCTCTTTTCCTTTTACGAGCCGCAGCCGCGTTAAGAACGCCACGCTCTTGCCGGTATTTTCCAGCGCAATTCGAAATGCGGCATCGTGCGCCGTTCCGGCGGCGGGGTGCAGCACGGCTTTGACCGAGGCTTTCGGCAAATCCTGTAACGCGCTGAAATCGGCGAACTCAGTTTGCGGCGTGTAGTACCACTCCGTCTTGCCGTAGTCGAGCACATCAGGTTTCGCGGAGAGCCAGTAGAAATTGCTGCTGAGCAGCTCCCCGCCGGAAGCAAAAAGCTGAAGTCTCAGGAAATATGCAGAAGACGCGCCGTTCGGCTCGGGAATCGCAATCGATTTCGCAACGCCGTCGGCCGCTACATCCAGCTGCGCATCGCGAGAGAATTTTTCCGATCCAGAAATGTCATATAGCTTCGCGACAACTTTCAACGCGGTCTGGTCCTTCTGCGTGCTGTTCACGACGGCGACGGTCCGATCATCGTAAGAAAATTGCACATGAACTGGTTCCAGCGCGATCTTCGATGCGAAGTAGCCACCTGCCGGCCGCAGATCGTAGCTGTAGAGATGCCAGATCAGACTGGGCCACGCATTGTTGAGCATCCACTGGATAATGCCGGTGGATTTGTATTTATTGCGGCCATACGCTTCGAACATCGCGCGCTGCCCCTCATAAGCCATAGCCTGTGATTTCCACGCAAAGTCTGCCGCGTCTTTGGCCTTGCCATAGCGCATTTCGAGCGTGTGCGTAAACAGATCGATCGTTTTGAACTGACCGCCGCCTGCGTGGAAGTCCCATACTTCGCCCATCGGCCACAGCTTATCTTCGGGAATGAATGTCTTTAACCCTTCGAGGGGAGGAACGGCGGGGCCGGGGCTGGTTTCCGTGTTGAAGCCGTATGCGCCGCCCGCTTTGGTATCGAGCAGCCAGTAGTTGGGCGGGACGTAGTCGTACGGCCCACTCATTTTTACGCCGGAGTCTCCGGTTACTTCGGCTTTTTTCGCGGTAGCCGAGGAAACGACTGGCTTTGCCCAGTGTGTTTCCTTTTCGACGTCGAGATAAGCCTGTTCGCGATCGGCGGGCGGCGGATTGTCGCTGCCATTGAGCCACATCAGAAGGCTAGGATGTTTGCGCAAGCGAAGCAGTTGATCGCGGAGCGAGTCCACCGAGACGCGTTTGTTTTCGTCGCCCCATTTGCCCCATTTTTCCCAGGCGTCGCAGCAGCACCATCCGGCCATGACCAGAATCCCGTCGCGATCAGCGCGCTCAAGGAATGATTCGTCTTCGAGTTTGCCCTCCAGGCGAATCGTGTTCAGTCCCATTTCCTTGACGTAGCGGAATTCAGCTTCGCGTTTGGATTCGTCCACGCGCAAGAGCATGTCCGGGGCCCAGCCGCCGCCGCGAATCAGAATTGGTTTGCCGTTGATTTTCAGCAGGCGGTAACCGTCAGCAGTCATTTCAGAATCGGTCTGCACAATCCCAAAGTTGATGCTTCGCGTGTCGGACACAGTTTTGTCGGTGGCGACGAACTCCAGTGTCAGCTTGTGCAAAAACGGTTCCCCCATCTGGTATGGCCACCACAGCTTGGGACGCAGCAGATTGAGCCCGGGAACAGACTCCGGAGCGACGGTAACTTCCTTTGATTCGTTTGCCGCGAGCTCCACTTCCTGAGAGAAATCAATCGCCAGCCCACCACCTTCGATCCTGCCCCGTAGAGTCCCTTTCATCGACTCGTTGGTGGCATTTTTTGCGTAGGCCCGGACGGTGAGGTGTGCAAGCTCGGCTTTAGGAAGATCGAGCCGCGTTTCGACAACCGGATGTCGCAATGCAACCGGCCCGCTCGTCGAGAGCACGACTTCTTGCCAAAGCCCCATGTCTTTGTCGGGTGGAGACGGATTCCAGTCCACCCACGTGATGCCCAGTTCGTTGGCGGTCGGCGCAGAAACGGCCACGGCCACAGCGTTCTTCTCTCCTGGATGAACGAATTGCGTGACATTGAAGTCGTAGCTGCGGAACGCGCCGACGGCTTCATCAGAACCGGCCACCTTTTTTCCGTTGATCCAGATCCCGGCGCGATAGTTGATGCCGCGAAACTGCATCCAGATTTGCTTGCCCTTGTCGCTCGCCGGCAAGTCGAACTCTTTGCGATACCACCACGGCACGGAATACGGACTGTTTGCCGGCATATCCTGATTGGCGAACTGCGTGCCGATCTTGTATTCCACGCCTGGAAAGGCCCGCAAGTTCATGCCGTAATAGGGATTCTTGTAAACGCCGTTTTCCACGAGCACGGCGAAAACGGTTTTGGGTGCAGACGTGGAATACCAGCCTTGCGTGGAAAAATCCGGCTCAGAGACTTGGTCGCCCGCAACCTGGACTTTCGACGAACTTTGCACCTTCCATCCGTCCCGCAACGTAGTCTGGCTCTGCGCCGCAGCCGTAAGCATCAGACAGGCAGCGCCCGCGGCGGCACACCGGAGTACGCGCTGGAACATCAAGAAAGTCTTTGCTGGGAATGAGTTCATTGCAAGAAAATGCCCGCCGTTTTCCAACCTGAATTGCCGCAACACATCGCGCGCGGGCGGTAGTTTAGTGAAGCGCGAACAGCGAGGCAAGAAACAAAGCGCTCTCCGAAATAGCCGGAGAGCGCTTGCGTTCCACGAATTGTATCCGATTAGCGAAGCTTTACTTCGACGGAGCAATGTATGCGTTGTTGGCGTGCGAGAACTCTACCTCGGGCAGTTCGGTCTTTAGCTGAACTCGAACGAACTTGCCCTTGGGACCGCCGTCGCCAGCGAACGTCAGCAAGTATTGATTATTCAAATGCATCTGCAGTTCGTCGAGATACGGCTTGAACGAAACCGGAGCGCCAGTGCCGAGATAGAACGATTCGCCACCGGTTTCGTCGGTCATCTTGCTGAGATTGTTTTGCCCCATGTTGGCCAGGAAGAAAGAACGGCTGCGGTGGCCTGCCGAGGGCGAGTAGATGGTCCAGAGATTAACGTTGGAACGCTGCGCGTTCGTAACTGCAGTATCCACATCGGGGTAGAACGAACCAAAGGATCCGCGAAAATAGTCGATACCGGAAGAGATCAGCAGCACCGAGCGGCGCCCGCCGGTATCTGGCAAGCGCTTCACCAGGTCAATCAGCGCGAGATACGGACTAGAAGCGGCGGAAATGCCACGCGGCAAACGCAATGCTTTGGCCGCCAGCGCATGGTCGCTGGTGAAATCTTGCGCGATCATGGCGGTGTTGTTTGAAGCGTAGGCGATCGCAACGGAGGTGTTCGCCGGCTGCGCCGTGATGAAGGACTTGAGGTCACCCATTTGGCTGCCCACGCTGCTGTCCAGCGCATCATCAATCAGAATGGCGAGCGCGAGAGAATCACCTTTGGCCCATCCCGCTACCTGCTTCCGTTCCTTCCCAACGACAAGCTGCACGTCGTCTTTGCTGACCGATGGAAGCGCGGACTCCTTCTTGCCGATGGCGGTCACCGTAATGGTAGCTTTGCCAGCGGCGAGAGGCACCTCTGCGGCTCGCGCGGCGGAGACGCTAAAAAGAGCAAGACCCAAAAGCAGCACGGCCCTGCGAAGTTGTACGGTCATGACTGTTTCGCTCCCTTTCTTTGTGCTGTTGTGATTAGATGCAGCGGCGCAGGCTTTTGAGGCTACCTGATATACCATGCTCTGCTTTGCCTGTCATTAGCACTGTATTCAGCACACACTGGTAGAACACGTGGAATCACGAAAAGATGCGCTGGCGGCCGCTTCGCGACAAGAGTTTGACATTTGTGTGATTGGAGGAGGCGCCACGGGCGCAGGATGTGCGCTGGATGGTCAACTGCGCGGACTTCGCAGCGTGTTGTTAGATGCGGGGGACTTCGCTTCGGCTGCATCAAGTGCTTCGACCAAGCTGGTGCACGGCGGAGTGCGCTACCTGGAGCAAGCGGTCAAGAGCCTCAATCTTGAAGAATATCGGATGGTCAAAAGCGCGCTGCGCGAGCGGCAGTACATGCTTAGAAACGCTCCGCATCTGGCGCATCCGACGCATTTTCTGGTGCCTGTGTATTCGTGGAGCAAAGCGGTCTACTACTTGATTGGCATGAAGATGTATGACGCCGTAGCCGGCAAGAGCAACCTGTTTCCGAGCAGCTTTCTTTCGCGTGAAGAGGCGCTGCGGCGCATGCCGGGGCTGAACGCCAAAGGATTGCGCGGCGCCGTAGCGTATTCCGACGGGCAGTTTGATGATGCGCGCTATGACCTGGCGCTGGTTGACACGTTTGTCGAAGCTGGGGGCACGGCACTGAACTATGCGCGTGTAGCGGGCTTCACGCATGATGCCGATGGCAAGCTTTCCGCAGCGAACGTGAGGGAGGTGGTTTCCGGGGAGGAGTTCGTTGTTAGTGCTCGGAAATTCGTCAATGCGACCGGCACGGGAGCGGACAAGGTGCGCGCGCTCGCGAATCCGGAGCTCGCCAGTCGCATGCATCCCAGCAAGGGCGTGCACCTGCTTTTCCCCGCCGACACGTTTCCTGGCAAGGATGCGCTGCTTGTTCCGCACACAGAAGACGGCCGCGTGATTTTTGCCGTTCCGTGGCAAGAGCGGCTGCTCGTCGGAACCACCGACGATGAAGTGACTCCCGCGACGCGAATGGTGGTGGAGAAAGACGAAGCGGACTATTTGCTGCGTCAACTGAACCCGTATTTGAAGACGCCTCTGCGGCGTGAGCAGACGGTAAGCGGCTTGGCCGGATTGCGGCCGCTGGTTGCCGCTCAAGTACAAACGGAAACCAGCAAGCTGATTCGCGACCACGAGGTGGAGCTCGACAGTTCAAGCGGGCTGATAAGCATTCTTGGCGGCAAATGGACGACGCATCGCCTGATGGCGCAGGACACGATTGACGCAGTACAGCGCGAAATGGGGAGTGAGCCGGGTGCGTCGTTGACTCGACAGTGGCCGCTCTCTGGAGCGAAAGGTTTCGACGCAAATTTCTCAACAAAACTGGAGAAAGAGTATGCTCTCCCGGCAGACGTTGCGCGGCATTTGTCCGGAAAATTCGGCAGTCGCGCGCTGAAGATCATGGAACTGCTGCGCGAAAACGTCGAATGGAAAATGCGCGTGGATACAGCCGTACCGGCAATTCAGGCGGAATTGGTCTATTCCATTCGGTTCGAAATGGCCGAGACGATCGAGGATTTGTTGGCACGCCGGACTGGAGTCCAGATGTACGGTTGGAAAGAAGCGCTGGCCGCTGCTCCGGTGGCCGGGGAATTACTGGCGCGCGAAAAAGGTTGGGACTCAGCTAAGGCAGCAGGCGCAGTGGCGGAATACGCTGCAAGAATTCGCGGATTCTTGAACGAACTGGAATTGGGCGAGGGCTAGACAATTGAAAAAGTACATTGGCGCGATCGATCAGGGCACGACCAGCACGCGTTTCATGGTGTTCGACGCCGATGGACGCATCGTCAGCATCGCGCAAAAGGAACACCAACAGATCTATCCCAAGCCCGGCTGGGTGGAACACGATCCTGCCGAGATCATCGCGAGGACGGTGGAAGTTGCGGACGAGGCGGTCCAGCGTGGCGGAATCTCCACGGCTGAACTCGCCGCCGTGGGAATTACCAACCAGCGCGAAACCACAATCGTTTGGGAAAAGAAGACAGGAAAGGCGATCGCCAACGCTATCGTTTGGCAGGACACGCGTGTGGCCGACGAAGTCGCGCGCTACTCGGCATCCGGTGGCCAAAACCGCTTTCGCGAAGCAACCGGGCTTCCCTTGAGCACATATTTCAGCAGCCTGAAAGCTCGCTGGCTGCTAGAACACGTGGCCGGCGCAAAAGAGAAGGCTGCGGCCGGCGAACTGTTGTTTGGCACGGCGGACTCGTTCCTCGTTTGGCATTTGACCGGCGGTCCGAATGGCGGCGAACACGTCACCGACGTCACAAACGCCAGCCGCACGCAACTTTTCAACCTGAAGATGCAACAGTGGGATCCGGCGCTTCTTGCCGCGTTCGAAATTCCGGCAAACATGCTGCCCGCGGTGAAGTCGAGCAGCGGAATTTACGGTGAGGCAACCGTTCGCGCACTGCAGGGAGTTCCTATCGCTGGAATTCTTGGCGATCAGCAGGCTGCTCTCGTCGGGCAGACTTGTTTCGATCCCGGCGAAGTGAAAAATACCTACGGAACAGGCTGTTTCTTGCTGATGAACACCGGCGAGCGCATGGTGCCGTCCGCGGCCGGACTGCTTACCACTGTCGCCTACAAGTTCGGCGATGCGCCGGTGCACTTTGCGCTCGAGGGCAGCGTTGCCATCAGCGGCGCGCTGGTCCAATGGCTGCGTGACAACCTCGGGATGATCGCAAAGAGTAGCGACGTCGAAACTCTCGCGCAAACCGTCGAAGATAACGGCGGCGTTTACTTCGTCCCGGCGTTCAGCGGACTGTACGCACCTTACTGGAAAGATTCGGCGCGCGGGGTCATCGCTGGTCTGACGCGTTACGCCAACAAGGGGCATCTGGCTCGAGCAGTGCTCGAAGCAACCGCATACCAAACGCGCGACGTCGTGGAGGCCATGGAAAAAGATGCAGGGATCAAATTGAAAGGAGTGCGCGTGGACGGCGGCATGGTCTGCAATGAATTGCTCATGCAGTTTCAAGCGGATATTTTGGACCGCGAAGTCGTGCGGCCTGTGGTGCAAGAAACCACTGCTCTTGGAGCCGCCTACGCGGCGGGACTCGCCACCGGATTCTTTTCGGGAATTCCTGAGCTCCGCGCAAAGTGGAAATCCGATCGCGCATGGCAACCGAAGATGGATAGCGCCAGGCGGGACAACTTATGTCGAAGCTGGAAAAAAGCTGTGAACCGGTCGTTCGATTGGACAGAAAGCTGACGGAGGAAACCGAATGCACTCAGCCTGGCTCGGCGAATTTCTCGGCACCATGATTCTGATCTTGCTTGGCAACGGCGTTGTGGCCGGCGTGTTGCTCAAGAAATCGAAGGCAGAAGCCAGCGGCTGGATCGTCATCACGGCGGGCTGGGCTTTCGCCGTGATGGCCGGCGTGTTCACAGCGATCGCCTGCGGAAGTAGCGGTGCACATCTGAATCCCGCGGTCACATTGGGTTTTGCCGTGCGCGGCGGAGGTTTCCACGACGTTCTGTGGTTCTTTTCGGCGCAGGTCCTGGGGGCAATGGCTGGCGCGGCGCTGGTCTGGCTGCACTATTTCCCGCACTGGAAAGAAACCACTGACGCCAGCGCCAAGCTGGCATGTTTTTGCACGGGGCCGGCGATTCGCAGCGCCATCCCTAATTTCTTGAGCGAGGTCATCGGTACATTCGTTCTGGTGTTTGTCGTCGGCGCGATTTTTTCCAAAGCAGTCTCTGCAAACGGGCCGGCGAACGCGTTAGGGCCTTATGTGGTGGGAAGTTTGGTTTGGGGAATTGGTCTTTCCCTGGGAGGCACTACCGGCTACGCGATTAATCCCGCGCGCGATTTTGGTCCGCGGCTCGCGCATGCCATCCTTCCCATAATAGGTAAACGCGACGCGGACTGGAGCTACGCTCCAATTCCAATCCTGGGACCGCTTGCAGGCGGAGCTCTGGCTGGATTTGTCCTGAGACTGCTGCAAATTTGAGTCGAAACGAAAACCGATGAGCGCAGCCCGTGCGGTAATCCTAGCCGCGGCACAAAATAAATGGCTCAAAGAGCACGCCAGCCGCTACCGCTTTGTGCGAAAGAGCGTTTCCCGCTTTATGCCCGGAGAATCGCTCGACGATGCGGTCGCGGCGGCCCACCAGCTGCACGTCCGCGGCCTGGGCACGGTCTTTACTCACTTGGGCGAAAACATCGCCGATGCCGGCGAAGCCGAATCCGTGGTCGCTCATTATTTGAAGGTACTTGAGCGAATTCGTACCGAGAACCTGGCGACAGAAATCTCGGTAAAGCCGACTCAACTCGGCCTGGACCTTTCACCAAGCCTGTGCGCGCAGAATCTTCGCCGCTTGCTGGCCGCGGAATACCCGGAACGCACCGTATGGCTAGACATGGAATCCAGCCCCTATGTCGACGCAACGCTGACGCTCTATCGCGGTCTTTTGGCCGACCATCCCAATTGCGGCGTCTGTTTGCAAGCCTACCTGCACCGCACTCCGGACGACATCGCCGAACTGATGCCACGGCGTCCGAGCATTCGTTTGGTGAAAGGCGCATACCGCGAAGCGGTCAGCATTGCGATGCAAGAAAAGCAGGACATTGATGCGCGGTATCTTGAACTGGCGCAGAAACTATTGGCAGCGCAAAAAGCGGGCCGCATGCGGCGCGCGATCCTAGCTACGCACGATCCGCGGTTGATCGAACAAATCAAGAAGGTTGCCACGCAGGAAGGAATTCCGCGCCCACAAGCCGAAGTGCAAATGCTGTATGGAATTCAGCGCGAACTGCAACAAAAACTTGCCGCCGAGGGTTGGAAATCAAGCGTACTCGTTGCATACGGCAAGCACTGGTACGCTTGGTTCATGCGAAGACTCGCGGAACGGCCGGCGAATTTGTGGCTTGTTCTCCGGAATATTGGTGCGGCGGAGGGTTAGAACGTTTAAGCGGAGCGGGCGCTAACGGATCGAAGTGATCTCCAAGGTGTCGCCGACCTGTGTTCCCGTGCGGTAAATCGTGTGCGCAGGCAATTCGAGAACGCTTGTCGCTTTCAGCGAAACCTTCGAGATCCGGAATGGCCGAAAATGCTCTTCAACGTGCACAACTCTCTTTTCCTTGTTCAGGAAGACCAAATCTATCGGAAAAAGCATTCCGATCGAATGCACTCCTCGCGACGGAATAATCCACAAGCCACGGCCTAGCTTGGCCCAACGCTTGGTCTTTCCCAGCAGCCCGACAAGGCGGCGGAAGTAGTTGTCCGCAACCACCGCCTCAGTGGCCACAAATGTTTCCCGGGTTTTGTTGTACACGTACACGTATCTGCTGTAATTGCCGTTACTGCCCGCCATTTTTTCTCCGTAACCACGCCCAGCTGACGTTCAGCAGACCTGCGGCTGCCTCTCGTCGCCCATGAACTTAGTCGATCGACTGACGCTTACGCCGCCAAATGATGATGCCGAGCACGACGAGAGCCAGAACTCCCGCCACGATCCGGATCAAGGTAACGTTGTCCATGTTTCGCTCCTTTTTTTGCTTGCACCCGGTGACCCACTTCGAGGCAACCGGAAACTCGCTTACTTGCCAAAAGTCGGCAGGAACTGCCGAATCAGCGTAATCACAGCAGGCCCTAGAATGACCACCATCAGCGCAGGAAAGATAAAAAACACCAGGGGAGGCACCATTTTCACGCTGGTCTTCGCGCTCATTTCTTCCGCGCGTTGCCGCCGCTTCAAGCGCATATCGTCCGAATAGACCCGCAGCGACTGCGCAATACTGGTACCGAATCGCTCGGTTTGAATCAACATCGCCACCAAGGCCTTTATGTCATCCAGGCCAGTACGCCGCGCCAGCTCGCGCAATGCGTCAATACGCGTTTTGCCGATTCGCATCTCCATGTTCACCAACTGGAGCTCTTCACTCAGGGCCGGATGCGAAATCTTCATATCCTGCGCCACTTTCATCAGCGCCTGATCGAGGCCCAAGCCGGCCTCGACACAAATGACCAGCAAATCCAGCGCATCGGGAAGCGCCTTGCGCAACTTGCTCTGGCGCGACCTGACCCGCCACGTCAGCCACATATCTGGCAGCAAGTAGCCAAAACCGAGGGCGAGCGCGGGAATCAAAAATACGTTGGTCCGGTAAGCACCCGTGAAATATACGATCGCCAGCATTGCTACGGGAAAAATCAGCTTCACGCCCCGCATCGCTGCTAGACCTTCGGAGCTGCGGTAACCCGCTCGGATCATTAAAAGCTGGGTACGCGATGCCTTGTCTGTCGGCGTCGAGGGAAGCAGCTTGCCCACATTCGCCAGAGTGTCGCGCACGCGCTCTTTCTGGCGATCGGCAAACTTGACCTCTTCGTGAACAGGCCCCGCAATTCCCGCAATGCGCGCAAGCCGGCTTGCAATACTTACCTCACCGGGAGAAAACGCAAAGAAGAGAGCCACGACGATTCCCGCCGTCGCGACAAACGTCAGAAGTGTCAGCACCCAGATCATACGTCTGTCCCCTCTGCCTTCATACTTCGAAGTGAATGATCTTCCACAAGATTGCAGAGCCCATAACCTGCATGAGCGCCGCAGTAATCAGCACGTAGGGCCCCGTCGGATCGGTAAATAAGATGCCGACGTAGTGCGGATTCAAGAGACCCAGCACCAGCGCCATGAAAATCGGCAATGCGATCAAGATGCCGGCGGTCAGCCGGCCTTGCGCTGTGCGAACACGAACTTCGCGATAGATACGGAAGCGATCGCGAATTACCCGGGCTAGACCATCCAGGATTTCCGCGAGGTTCCCGCCAGTTTCTTTCTGAATCAGTAAGGCTGTCACAAAAAAACGGACGTCGATGATGGCCACACGCTCGGCAAGGTTCAACAGCGCATCACGAAGCGGCAACCCAAAGTTCTGTTCTTCGAATGTGGTTCGGAATTCGCCGGCCAACGGCTCAGGACATTCCTTGGAAATCATTTCCAGTCCGGTGGTGAAGGCGTGACCTGCCCGGACGGCGCGGCCCAGCAAGTCCAGCGCTTCGGGGAAATGTTCCTCAAACTTCCGTAAACGCCTGTTGCGCTTGAATATCACCACCAGAAAGGGCACGGCCGCCACAAAAATTGCAATCGGCAAAGACAAATAAAACTGCCGCAAAAAATAACTCGCCGCCAGATATGACCCCAGAAAAAGCACCCCGCTGATCAATACCAATTTCGCGGGCTTTACCGCCATTCCGGATTGCATGAGGTAGTCCTGCAGCTTGTTCGACCAGGACCACTGCATCATCAAACGATGAAGCCAGGGAACGCTGCTCATCATTTCATCGCGCACCAGCTTCAAGCTTTGATTCACGTCGCCGCCGCGGCGCTCCGCCTTGTGCACCGCGCTCATGCGCTTCCGCACCTGCTCCTGCGCGCCCTCTCCGCTGGCAAATACCCAGATTCCCAGGAAGAGGAC
>Ga0075425_100001983_pt1 | contig 20212 bp, 16 predicted proteins | sample SoiMethybrSBSTD4_FD_75300 | JGI IMG/M metagenome (GOLD analysis project Ga0075425, IMG submission 75300) | Bulk soil microbial communities from a Populus tree surrounding site in Tennessee, USA - Soil MetaG P. TD hybrid SBSTD4 | ecosystem: Environmental > Terrestrial > Soil > Tree plantation... | reverse complement strand
CGTTTTTTTAGCATGGAGCAATTCTTGTATTCTGCGAGAAAGCGGAGAGGCTCCCTGATGCTTGGGAGCGTGGTCCTCCCCCATGCCACCGCCACAGATTTTTCACTTTCGTTGTAAGTACTGCCGCACACCTAGCGTCACTCGGGACCAGCGCAGCCACAGAGCGGCGGGATTAGGCAAGCTACGCGTCCGAGTTCCGCAACGGGCGACTGCATTATCGCGCCCGACGGCCCGGCGGTGCATCCACAGCCCTACCTGGAGGTCCGCGTACGTAATGGACAAACAGAAGTGCGCCAATCGGCTGCGCGCATCAGATGATCCGATGAGAACCGTGAGCAGGCATTTAGACAAAAAGCCTGGCCGCTTTGTGCCTCAGCCACAATCCCACGGCTCCCAGAACCTCTTTGATGGAAGAACAAAAATGGTGGTTGCGTGTGAGAACCATAGGGCTAGCCTCCCTCGAACGAGGGGCACAGCATTCCCCCTCTGCTTCTGATTGCTATGCTGCTATGAAGGGCAGCAGTGGACCTTCTTGTATCACGAGATGAGAATGGTAGGCCGCCCCGCATGGCCAATCAACGGAAAGCCGCCGGGAGAAACTTTCTGTTGTCTTGACACATGATGAATGGAAGTCATTTTAAATCATCCGAGATAGGTGGAGGACTGCACAAGACGTATGCGTTCAGACGCGAGCAACAATGGCGGGGGAATGGTCTGGTGCCCTCAAGCCTTTTCGATGTCACCACTGCTGATACTTCTTCTGCAGCACAGTACCGCGCCACGCTGAGGACCGGAAGGTAACGATGGGATTGGGCTGCTCTCCGGAGTGGCCCTTTCCTTTGCTCCCCGGAAACAGGCTTCCAGAGCGGATTTGGGGCAACCATTCGAGGGCAGCAAACACTCACACTATCCGTAGCTATTCGCGTAAACCAGCGCGATGTAGGGCGGCGTAAGGGTGAGGGGCCTATAGCCTCCGAACACGCCGCCCTTTCTTTGTAGCGCGATTTTGAGTGATATGGCGATGGTACAGTATCTGGCGTACGAGAATGTTTACCTTGCTGGGAGTTGCCATATTGATAGGCGGGGCGATGTTGTGGGGCGTTGTAACCAGCCGAGAACAGCGCACAATTGACCGTCGCTATTACGCAGCCTTTATTGGATTCACTGCTGAGGTCATTGCGGTAATCGCAACAAGCCTCGTCTTCGTCGTTGCTGACCTCCAGCCGCATTCGATGAATCCGGCAGTGCAAGGTTTCGGATTTGTGACGAGTATCATTGCAGTTCTCTCCATAGCCATCACGTTTTTCGCCGGCCTAATCACCGACCGACGCCACCGTCATCTCTACAGTCGCATATGGGGTGGGAATGTGGACGATGTCGTTCCGCACTGCGTAGAGCACCAATTCGCTCACTGAACGAAGATGCAATTTCCGCATAATGTTCGAACGATGTGTTTCCGCAGTTTTCACACTGAGGCCGAGCGTGACGGCCACTTCTTTAGTGCTCTTTCCTTCGGCCAGCAACTGCACGACTTCGCGTTCACGCGGTGTTAATTTTGACAGGCCACGATGATTGTTGAATGACGGGCTGCCGCTATTCAGATAACCTTCCAAAACCATCTGGTCGACCCCGGAGTTGAAGAAGGTGCGGTTCTGTTGCATTGCTTCAACTGCCGCAACCAAGTCGGTGGCAGCATCGGATTTCAGCACGTAGCCCTTGACTCCGACCCTCAACAGCTCTTGCGCCATGGACTCGGAATCGGTAATGGTCAAAACGAGAATTCGTTGCTGCGGATTATTTCGCAGAATCTGGCGAGCGGATTCCATACCATTGAGACTAGGCATGTGCAGGTCCAGAATGACAAGATCTGGCCTGAGTTCTTTGGCCTTTTCGACGGCTTCGCCGCCATCTGCGGCCTCACCACATACCTCCCACCCGGCGCGGTTCGATAGCAATGAACATATGCCGCGACGGACAACTTCATGATCGTCCGCAACGAGGATACGAAATCCGCTCACAAGTCACCTCCGCAAAGACGTCGGCGCTTTGTACCCGCGCAATCCGCACTTCTTCACGCTTATTTCTCGATCTTTTCGAGCATGCGGACGGCTACTGCAACTAGCAAACTAGGTGCCAAAAGGTAAGTTCTTCTCATTCCGAGACATTCCGCGGCGGATCAAAGGCGATCCTGTAATTTTGTCTATGCGCGGGTGGAAAGATTCGACTATGCAACTCTTTTCTTATGAGCAAGAACCACGATAAGCGTCATAGAGTCGGAGCTTCAACTCTGAAGATACCCGATATTCTGGATTGAACTGGTATAACCACTCGCGTTAGTTCTGCTATAGGGCGCAAAAACAAGAATGCACTGATTGCGGATGCGTAGGAAAGAGCACGTCTTAGACAACACATCCAGGTTCGACATAATCTCCCGAAGCCTGTCTTCGAGGCCACGCCCATACCAACTCGGAACAGCACCACCTGCTGCCACTAACACTCAGGCCGAAGATGGAATGCACCTTATGGTCTAGGAACCAGTAATCCTCTGTGTTGACGGCACCCGAGCGTGCTGAAGGACAGAAAATGCTGCTTGCACAAAACGGGTATCGGGTTTTAACCGCGAGAAACGGTGAGGAAGCTGCGCAGGCTTTATAATCGAATTCAGTTGACTTGGGGCTCCTCGACCATGGCATGCCAGAAATGAAAGGCGGCATGACGACGGCGCGCCTGAAGAATGCCAAACGGACGTTGCCGTCGCGCTCTTGTCTAGCGATGAGTGCCTGCCAGGGGACCTCCAAGCATGTCGATTGTTTCATGCCCAAGTCCGAGCCGACCATCAACGTTTTGGGAAAAATCGATTATTTGCTGAGCCTACGCTATATTCCAACCTGTCGATGGTTTCAAAGCTCAGGGACCCTGAGGGCGCGTAGCCATACATGAATCTGGCCTAAGCCTCGGGCAGCCCGAATGGCATCTCTGTGAAAAATGAGGGCATCGAAGAGACGTTGTGAATTGGGACGACATGGCCCTTGAGAGCAAGGCGGGTCCCGGGCCGCTACACAAACACATTATTTACATTTTATGCGCTGCTGGATCATTTCGATTCTGGTGGTTTTGGCGGGGTCTTCCTATATCCAGTGTCAGCAGGCCAGCCAAAGCAACAAAGTTTCCTACGATGGCCAGAGGGTCGCTGCAGTAGATCTAGTCGCTAATCCGAAAATTTCAGTCGAGTCCTTGCGAGCGCTGGTGCAACAGAAGACCGCTGAACCGTACTCCGGTTCCAAGATAGAAAGCACGATTTCTGCCTTGCGGGGGACCGGCCGCTTCAGCAAGGTTGAAGTCGAGGTTAAGCCAGACCCGGGCGGCCTGCACGTGACCTTCACACTGGAGCCGGCGCTTTACTTCGGAGTCTTCGAGTTCGCAGGCGCAACTAAGAGGTTTTCCTACACGCGGCTTTTGCAGGTCATCGATATTCCCAACCAAACGCCGTACCAACAGGATGTTGTTTCCAAAGCTGCTGGAAATCTCCTCAATTTCTTCGTCTCGGCGGGTTACTTCCAAGCTCAGGTCCAACCAGAGCCGCAGTTCGATGAAACCCACCTGCTCGCAAATGTCATATTTCATGTCAATTTGGGGAAACGGGCAAAGGTCGGGAGTGTCGAAGTTCGTGGACCGGAACCTGCCGAGGCGAATCGCTTACTGCACGCTACGCGTTCCCTTCGGGCTAGGGCCAGAGGAGCTTCTCTTAAACCTGGGAAGTCGTACACGCCGAAGCGGATCGATTCTGCGATCGCGCTCATGAAGCGGAACCTAGCCAATCAGCACCACCTTGCCAGCAAGGTGCACCTCGATCAGTCGCTCTATCACAAAGATACCAATCGCGCCGACATCGTCATTGACGCCCGGCCTGGACCGATCGTCAAGGTGAGGGTCACGGGCGCGAAACTCTCGTGGCTTCCTTTCCTTCGTGGAAGGCAGATGAAAAAGCTCATCCCCATATTTTCCGAGGGTACGGTTGATCCAGATCTAGTAGAAGAGGGCCGACGAAATCTGATCGATTTTTTCCAGAGCAAGGGGTACTTTGATGCGAAAGTAACCACCAATTTTCAAAACCGGGATTCCAACGTTGATCTAGTCTACGACGTAAACCGAGGCTCGCGCCACAAGGTTGAAACCGTAGCATTCCGCGGCAATCAGCATATCGATAAGGACGAGCTCATTCAGCAGGTCATGGTGAAACCCCACCGATTGCTCCTCTCCCGAGGAAAGTTTAGCGACAAGTTGCTCCGTCAAAGCGTGAACGGTATTGCTGCTTTTTACAAGAATCGCGGTTACGAGGACGTCAAAGTCGATACCGACGTTGTCGATCGCGAACCGAAGGTTTACATCACTTTTCAAATCACCGAGGGTCCGCAAACGCTGGTCGACAATCTCACGATCGAGGGGAACTCCCACATATCAGGACTAGAGCTCGCGCCTAAAGCCGGTTTTCAGCTTAGGCCGGGCCAGCCGTTCTCTCCCAAGAGTCTGGCCGAGGACCGCAGCCATATCATGGCCGCCTATTTGGACCGGGGCTTTCTCAACTCGGAATTTGATTCCAAGGTCACACCGTTACCGAACGATCCCAACAGGGTAGATGTTACGTACAAGATCACTGAAAAACAGCAGGTGCAGGTAGACGAGTTGCTTCTCCTCGGCAACAAAAGGACACGGCCGTCGCTGATGCAGAAGACTGCAAACATTACTCCTGAAGCGCCCCTGAGCCGAGGAGCCATGCTCACAGGAGAGAGCAGGTTACACGACCTCGGGGTGTTCGACTGGGCCAGCGTCGAACCGCGCCGCCCGATTACCGATCAGAACCACGAGGACGTACTGGTCAAGGTACATGAAGCCGGTAACAAGGAGATAACCTACGGCTTTGGGCTTGAAGTGGCTCGCCGTGGAGGCAATCTGCCCTCGGGCACCATTGCCCTGCCGGGACTGCCACCCGTCGCCGGCGCAGCGCCGAACTTCACGGCGGCCGAAAAGACGTTCATTAGTCCTCGGGGTTCCATCGGATTCACTCGTTACAACCTTCGCGGTCTCGCCGAAACCGCGTCAGTTTCTGCTCTGATAGCGCGACTTGATCAGCGCGCCCTCGCCACCTACGCCCAGCCGCACTTCAGGGGATCAAGCTGGAGTTCGCTATTTAGTGCGTCTATCGAGCGCACGACCGAGAATCCTACATTTGAGGCTCGTCTCGCCGAAGGCTCGTGGCAGTTGGAGAAGCCACTTAATAAGGATAAGACAAGACGGATTCAACTCCGTTATCGTTTCCGTCGCACGATTCTCTCCAATCTATTGATCCCTGGGCTGGTGTTACCCGAAGACCAGCGGCTCAGGCTTTCGACGCTCTCTGCCACATGGATTCGAGACACCCGCGACAAGCCTCTCGATGCGACCCGTGGGTTTTACGAAACTCTGGACTTGGGAATTACCCCAAAGGCGCTGGGATCGAACGCCAACTTCGCGCGTTTCCTGGGCCAGAGTTCCTACTACAAGCCGTTCGGCAAGACTGTCTGGGCAAATAGGATCACCTTGGGACTCGCCAAGTCTTTTGGCAGTAGCGATGTGCCTACTAGTGAACGTTTCTTCTCCGGAGGCGAGACCACGCTGCGCGGCTTTCCCATCAATGGAGCTGGGCCGCAGCGTACGGTTCCCGCGTGCAGCAATCCCGCGGTGCCCTCTACTTGCGTGAACCTACAAGTGCCCGTGGGCGGCGATCAGCTGTTCATCTTTAATTCAGAATTCCGTTTTCCTCTGGGCATCAAAGAGGGACTGGGCGCAGCAGTTTTCTATGACGGTGGGAACGTATATGGCCCCATTGGTGTTAGCCATTTCATTCGGGATTACACGAACACGGTGGGCGTCGGACTAAGGTACGCCACGCCGGTGGGCCCCGTCCGCTTTGATATCGGACGAAACCTGAACCCTGTAACGGGAGTGAGAGCTACGCAGTTCTACATCACCCTGGGACAGGCCTTTTGAAGTTCCATCATAGGTGCTGTCATGGTATGGAAAAGAAAACTCGGTTGGATTGGAATTGGTCTTCTAGCGGTGATCACCGTTCTCGGGATCGCAGGATACATCGTTGTCCGAAGCCAGAAGTTCCACGATTACGTACTCGCCAAAATTCAGCAAGAGGCCAGTGAGGCTACGGGAGCACAGGTACGAATCCAAAATTTTGCATTCCATCTGTCGACGCTTGCCGCTGACGCTTATGGGATCACGATTCACGGCGGCGAGCCGACATCCGGGATGCCGCTGGTGCAGGCGGACCAGCTCAGGATTCGTTTAAAGATTGTTTCCTTACTACGTAGGAAGGTCGATCTGAACGAGATCGTTCTGCGCCATCCCGTGGTGAACCTCCTAGTAAGAAAGGATGGGAGCACAAACCTTCCCACACCTCCAAAATCGAACAGCAGCAGCTCTGCCAGTCCATTTGATCTCGGGATCCAGCACGTTCTCCTGGAACGAGGTGAGATCTACTACAACGACCTCAAAACACCGCTCGATGCCGAGTTGCATGATCTACAGCTGGAGATTAAGTCCGAGTTCGTTGGAACAGGCTTCGATGGCAACGTGTCCTATCGAAACGGCCGACTTCAGTATGGAGACATGAAACCTCTTGCGCACGACTTGACAGCCAGCTTCAACGCGACGCCTTCCAAGTTCATGCTAAAGCCCCTGGTCCTTACGGTTGCTTCTTCCACTATCCAGTTGGAGGGCAACGTTCAAAACTACGCTCATCCATCCGCCATCGGGTCCTATAAGATTACGATACATCCGCAGGACTTCCGTCCGGTTCTCAAGAATACTTCCATTCCGACGGGAGAAGTCACGTTGGCGGGTTCATTGCGCTACCAGTATGAGGCTAACGTGCCCAGGCTCCGTGCCGTGGTTCTCGATGGGCGCGTGAACAGCCGCGAACTAAACGTCGACTCACCCGATGTTCGTACAGTGATCCGCAACCTCCGCGGGGAGTTCAAACTCGCCAACGGAAACCTCGATGCCCGTGGACTTGAAGCCGACTTGCTAGCCGGACGCCTCACTGCCAATGCGACCATGCGCCATCTTGATACGAACCCCATATCCAAGCTGCATGCATCGGTGCAGGCGATCTCATTGGGGGCGGCAAAGGCAGCATTACGAACCGCGAGCCTCAACCAGATTCCGATCGACGGACAGGTAAACGGAACCGCGGACGCAGCTTGGGCCGGCAGTGTAAAGAACATTAAGGCCCATTCTGATATCGGACTGAAGGCCGCTCTCACCAGCGCTTCTGCCGGTTCCGCAGTCATCCCACTCGATGGCGCATTTCACTTCAGCTATGACGGCAGTTCTAGCGTGGCGACTCTGGCCAACACATTTGTGCGTACACCGCAGACGCGTATCGATATTAATGGTACCGCCGGTCAGAGACTTAACCTCAGGGTGCAAGCGCATGCCGCAGACCTCAGAGAAGTCGATTCCCTTGCCGCTGCATTTCAGAACACCGGGACGAACCCATCCGCGAACACTGCGTCTCCACGCTCCCTAAATCTTGCGGGTGCTGCCGACGTGGAAGTGCTCATCGAAGGCAGCATGAATGATCCTCGAATTCGTGGAAAACTAAACGGTCGAAATCTCCAGGTGGAGAACACGCAGTGGCGCAGCTTGGCGCTGGGATTGCAAGCCAGCAAATCCGGAGTCTCGATTCAGAACGGCTCTCTTGTAAACGCCCGGCAGGGATACATCAATTTCGCTGGCAGTTCTGCTCTCTCCAACTGGCACTACTTACCTTCGAGCCCAGTTAACGTGGAAGTAGTGTCCCGCGGTCTTGCGATCCGACAGTTGCTGCAGGTCGCGAAGCTTGACTATCCAGTTTCCGGCAATCTGTCGGTAGATGTGTCAATGCATGGATCTCAGCTGAACCCTATGGGAAGCGGCTCAGTGCACCTTGTCCAAGCCAACGTATATGGACAGCGATTGCAGCAATTCTCGGTTCACTTCCAAGGAAACGGCGATGCGTTGACATCCGCGCTTAATGTGAGCATGCCGGCGGGCTCCGCCAGCGTCAATCTCGTCTTCTACCCGAAAAATAAGGGCTATGAGCTTCAGCTTGATGCCCCTGGAGTCAAGCTGGCGCAACTTCAACCCGTACAAGAGAGAAACCTCGGAATAGCAGGCGTTCTCACGGCCACTGCACGGGGACACGGCACGCTCGATGACCCGCAGCTCACCGCTACCGCCCAGATTCCGCAGCTTCAAATACGCCAAGCGAGCATCTCTGGGATCAAAGCGGACCTCAACGTCGCAAACCGAAAAGTGCAACTGGCCCTCGATTCGGAAGTAGCTCAGAGCTTCGTTCAAGCGCGTGGAACCATGGATCTCACGGGCGGACATTACATGCGTGCAACGCTCGACACTAGAGGAATGCCGATCGAGGGTCTGCTTGCACTCTACGCTCCGGCTAAAACCAATGGACCGCACGGCATTCTCGAAGTGCATGCTTCTGCGGAGGGCCCGCTCAGCGACAAGACCCGCATGCAGGCGCAAGTAGTTATTCCGACTCTCAAGGCCGATTATCAGGCTCTGCAGATCGGGAACACACGCCCTATTCGCGTCCATTACGCGAATTCGATCGTCACACTCGATCCGACGGAGATTGCCGGAACTGATACGAGCTTACGACTGCAAGGCCAACTCCCACTCGCGGGGAACGCTCCGGTAACGCTCTCTGCGCTGGGTACGGTTGACATGCAGCTACTCCGTTTCGTGCAGCCCGATGTTGAGAGTTCAGGGAAACTTTTGTTCGATGTCCGTGGAAGCGGAGTAACGGCTCATCCCGCGCTACAAGGCCAGCTCCGGCTACAGAACATCGCAATGATGACCCCTGACGCACCGCTGGGACTACAGAATTTGAATGGAGTCCTCGACGTCAGCAACAACCAGGTAAACATCACGCAACTCGCCGGCGAGGCGGGAGGTGGGCAGATTTCCGCCCGAGGAGTGATCGGGTATCGCCCGCAGCTCGAAATGAATGTTGCTCTTCAAGCTAAGAACGTTCGCATACGCTACCAGGATGCGATACGAACGGTGCTAGGAGGCAACTTGAATTTTGTAGGCACCAGCGAGGCGGCGACTCTCAACGGCCGAGTACTCATCGACAGTCTGAGTTTCACTCAGAATTTCGACTTAGCGAGCTTAGCCGGCCAGGTACAGTCCGGGGCGGAGTCCGCCCCCAGCCAGGGTATGGCTGACAAGATCAAGTTGGATATCGCCGTGCAGACTTCCCGAGACCTGAACCTCGCGAGCAGTGAAGTAAGCCTGCAAGGACAAGCGAACCTGCGGGTCGTCGGCACGGCCGCTGATCCCGTGATTGTCGGGAGAACGGAGTTTACTGCGGGCGACATATTCTTGATGAACAAGCGCTATCAAATTGAGCGCGGCATCATTGAGTTCGCGAATCCGAACCGCACCGAACCGGTGCTCAACGTGCTGCTGACGACCACCATAAACCAATACAACTTGAGCTTGACCTTTCTTGGACCGCTCGACAAAATGCAAACCAGCTACGTGTCCGACCCACCGCTGCCGACGGCCGACATTATCAACTTAATTGCGCGAGGACAAACCACACAGCAGGCCGCAGCCTCGCCCTCTAGCCTCGGGGCAAGTTCGCTTCTGGCGCAAGGGGCTGCCAGTCAGGTCAGCAGTGGAGTGCAAAAGCTGGCCGGTCTCTCCAGCCTTTCAATCGATCCGACGTTGGGCGGCAACAACTCCAACCCCGGCGCCCGCATCGCGATGCAAAAGCGAGTTACTAACAATTTCCTGTTTACGTTCGCCACCGATGTGACTTCCACGCAGCGTGAGATCATCCAGGGCGAATACAAATTCAACAAACGTTGGTCCGCCAGCGTGACTCGAGATGAAAATGGAGGCTTTGCCGTCGACGGAAAATTCCACAAGAGGTATTAAGACACAAGGATATACGTTGCGAGCTCATGAGATCGTTCAGGCCTTCTCGCGTCGATTTGGTGCGCTAGTGAGCCGCTCAAGAAGATGAACAGCCAACAGGCTTCCACGTTAGCAGTCGGGGTCGGAGCAGTGGCGGGCTTGCGTCCTATGACGGCGCTCGCAGCGATGGCTTGGGCCCTAAGACGGGGATGGATCCGACCGGGGCGCTCGCCATTGGCCAGGATAGTTTCTGCCAGAGCGTCAAAACGAATTGCTGAGTTCGCGCTATGCGAGTTGATAGCGGACAAGCTTCCCTTTACGCCCAGTCGGTTGAACGCCGCATCGCTCGCCTCACGTGTTGTGTCGGGCGCACTCTGCGGAGCAGTGATATACGGCACAGTGAAGCGACCGCCTGCCGAGGGAGCGGTGCTTGCCGCCCTAGGGGCGGTCGCGGGAGCTATCACGGGATACCACGTTCGTCAAAACCTCAACCGTGACATGCCTGACTTCGTAGTCGCACTTCTCGAGGACGCGTTGGCGGTAGGAGGAGTCGCTATGATTGTGGCACTCGATGCCGCTGCTGAGTAGCTCATATCCCGAGGAACGGCGACGCGAGGCGCCCCACTCGGCGATCCAACTCTGCGTCACTACAGGCGAACAGCAACCCGGACGACCTCTTGTTCGCTCTCGAAAATTTCCTAATTGTGCGATAGCATTCGCATGTCGCGTCGCGTCTTCCAACTTTTTCCAGTTGAGGACTCTCACCGCTCCGCTGCTGTACTGGATAAGCCCAGCCTTTTGCAAAACTCCAGCCGCAATGCTAACGCTCGCACGTCCTGTTCCGAGCATGCTCGCCAGGAATTCGTGTGTAAAGGGCAACAACGGAGAACCAACCCTGTCTTGGCTCATCAATAGCCAGCGTGCAAGGCGCTGCTCAATTTTCGTGGAATCGATGGCTGCACCAAAAGCAGCTGGAAACCATTGATAGAGCGACGTTTCTCGGCCTTACACCTGCGGGCTGGTGTGAGTATGATGCGAGAGAATTCTGCATCCACTTGCTCACGCAGGAGCTATCGCGCCTACTCGTGCTGAATCGCGCAGTATAGCCGCAAAAAAGCCGTCAGAAAGTGAACCCCTGGGAGCTATACCCACTTGCGAGTGATGCCCCCTATGCTCTGGCGGGGACCTGTAAGCAGCTATTTTTTTGGGTTGCATTTTTAGCGCATTCAAGGTAAGTAGATCCTGTTGGCGCTTCGCGCCAAGCGCCCGTTGCGTGCCCTCCCTCTGCCTGAACGTCCGCAGCGGAGGCCATTGATGGCAAGCCTCGCCAATTCCTGAACCCAACAAACCTTCCCACGATGATGATGTGTATTGCTCTGACCCAAACTGCGCCTACTGTGCTGATCTGCGAATGGCGCAGGAGCAATGGAAGACACAGCGTGACCAGGGCAGCGACGCTGCGGGATTGGACGCTCCCCCGCAGAGGAACTCCGGAGCCGTTCCTAATTCTATCGTGACCGAGAGTACCCGTATCTGTTGCTGCTTGCAGTCATCGCACAAGCAAACGCTGGGCAAGACCTTCGGCTTATCGGAAATCGAACAGGACGTCAGCGAACAATCAGGATAGTTGTAACCGGCAGAGGAAAGCTGATGCTTCCGCACTATCGACGAGCCCGTTCGATTTCATCGGCGATGCGCTTGAGGTGGTATACCTTGCGCAAACCGTCAAGGAGTACGCGGGTATCGACCGCCACACAGCGATTCTTTGCCGCATCGTAGCCGAAGTAACCCCCGAGCGAAAAGATATTTCCGTCAAAGATCAAGCCAACAATCTCGGCATTTTTCTCAATGAGCGGGCTACCCCGAGTTACCACCAGTGACGTCGTTCGTTGTCGACGAGAGGGTCTGCCGTTCAGAAAAAGATTTAAGAACGTCTTCTTCTTCCACCTGTCAAGCAATTTAAGAATGTAACTTTGAGGTAATCGTCTTGCAAAATCAAAATGTAACCCGACACTCTGTTCGTTTCTTGTTTTTGTGATCGCCTTTCCTCGTTTTTCTGAAGGTAAGGGGTAGGGGTGCAGGGGAAGGGGGCAGTCTTGCTGAAGTGTAGCCATTGTCTTAATTAAACCCCCTTCCCCTGCATCATCGATGTAGCAGCCCATCAGCAAAGCCTTTTTTCTAAGACGCATGACGCCCAACCCGCCGTGGTTTTTTCGTGCTCTGTCTGGCCGTCATCTTTCCTCGCTTCTCTCCACTGCGTTCTGCTTTGTGCATGGTTTTCTTTTTAGCTTTAGGAATCTGGCACTCGCTGCCATTCTGAGGAATTGCTGTTCGGGGGTTCCCGCGCACCGCCAGCTCTTGGCTGAGCTGAAAGATGTGCTCCAACTTGGTCTGAATAGCGCGCGATAATTCGAACGGATCGAGTTCCTGCTGCTGTCGTTTTAGCGCGGCTATCCGCTCCGGATCGGAGGCGGGCGAGGCACAAGCCCTCTGGAAGGGGGTCTGCGGCTTTCCGTAAATACGCCTTGCGCACCAGCTTCACCGAGGGCAAGAACAGATTACGGAACAGGTGTAGCTCGTTGGCATAGAGATCATTGATGGCCTGCAGAGCTCGCTGCGAGTCATAGCGCGCGTAGCCCAGCAAACGCCGCACGTGCGTCCAGTTCTTCTGCTCAATGTGAGCGTTGTCGTCTTTTTTGTAGGGTCGCCCGCGGGTGAACTGAATGGCGCGCGACCGACAATAACCGTACAAGTGCGCATTGATAAATTCTGAGCCGTTGTCGGAATCGATCCCGCGCAGGGGGAAGGGCAAGGCTTGGCCAATTTCCTCCAGCGCCTGGCGTACGCCTTCCTGCCCCTTGCCCAGCACCGCACGGGTTTTCCACCCAGGTGCTGTAGATGTCGGTCAGGTTCAAGGAATGGCAGCAATCGCCGCCCGCCGACGCCCCCGAATGCGCCACTAAATCAATCTCCGTGAATCCCGGTACCTGAACGTCCCAGCGATCGGTCTTCACCGGAATCTGTTGTTTTAGCAAAGTCCCAGGCTTCGTGCTCCCATACATCCTCTTCCGCAGCACGCGCCGGCGCGACCGCAAGCGGTAATCGATAGCCCGAGGACTGATACGAAGCAGTTGTTCTTCGCTTTCCCCCGTCAGCTGAAAATGACGCCGAATCCACGGCATCCACTGCGGTAATAGGGCTTTCAAGCGCAGCGACCAGGGATAATCCGCCGCCTCCCAGACGGCTTCCAGAATCGAGATCACCTGCGCACCGTAACTGACTCTGCGCCGACGCCCTGGCCGCCTTACAAGCTTGCTTTCTGGCGGCGCGCCATTAAGCAGGCGAATGGCATACTTGCGGTGGTAGCCACAATTCGCGCAGAACTCGTCCAAAATGTGCCCCTTCTCGCTACTTCTTGCATCTCGATAACGCTGATAGATCCTTTGCAGATCATCCCTTCGAGAGCTCGTTTTCATTCGGTAACCCGTCTTCATGGCGGGTTACATCCTAAAATTGCGCGACGATACCCTCAGGGTTGCATTTTAGGTTGCGCGATACGTTCCATTGACAAAACCTATCAATGGAGCTAGAGTATGGCGTTTTTGAGGCCGGCCCGAAGCCGAGCGTGCGTCGTACCCTCGGTTCTCAAAGGCGGGTTCACCTACGGTCGGGAATGCGCATCAGTGTTTAGCGCGTGTCCTGCTCGCCTTTGACGACCCTTCCCACAGGAGGACAATCGTGAAAATTAATCCTTCCTCTCCCTCTCCCGGTGTTTTGGTATCGCGACGCAGCTTTTTCGGCGGCGCCGCTGCAGCCGCAGGCACAAGTGTACTGCTCACGTCGGCCGTTCCAGAATCTTGGGCCAACCAGAATGCAGGCAGCTGTGGCTCTCCGGGACTGTGCGATTTCCCGGTGCCGATCCCGCACTTCTTTAACCCCATTCCCACCGCGGTTGCTCACTTCTTTTTCCCTGGCCCCGTGGAGGGCACAGCAGCCCCTACTGATCCTACTGGTGAGCATCCCGCAGGCCGCGATCCTGCTGTGATCTTCAACCTCCAAGGATCTATCGGCCAGGCTGATTTCGTTGGCATCACAGGAACAGGCATCGATCTGAGCACCGGTGATACTGCTCCCTACCTGTTCAACACCGATATGCGGTTCATGACCGGGGTCTTTGTCGGCACGGACGGAATCGAACGGCATGGCTCATTCGTGTTTATATGACTCGACAGCCAACCGGCAGCAAGCCCGTTGGGCTTGCACTCGTATGATGGTGGCGTTTCTCCCACGGGCGTTTTCTGGATAGCGCACGTTCCTCAAGGAAGTGCCCACGTGAATCTGGCTCGTGGTACCGCTTCCCTGCATGCTGAGAACATCTGTGTATTTGACGCTTTTACCGTTCCCAACAGCCTTGACGTTACCCGGCCCTTGGGCAACCTAGTGAAGGGGGTCGTCAACCGCCTCGACATCGAATGGAGCGGCATCGAGCGCACGATCAGCGGTTTCAGCGATTCCACGGACCAGTTCCGTGGAAATTTCATCGAGAACTCGGCCAGGATTGAGGTTGTCGTCACGACGCCAGCTTCAACCGGACACGGTTTCAAGTTTATTTCCAATCCGACGAACAGCGAATTCGCGCAGATCGGGCATGAAAGCAACGGGGTTTTTTTCTGAATCTCTCAAACGCAGGAGTCTCCCTCGGACAACCGTAGTCGGGAGCCTCCTGCCTTGTGGTTGCTGTATGCCCTGTTCGACGCAGTACTTAGGCCGACGCTCGACAGTCTCTTCGCCGGCCCCACCACAGGCCGCAATAGCAGTTGGAATCTGTGCTCTGTTGGCCCCACCGTCTGAATCAGTGGGAAGTCTGTTGCTCGGCTGAAGCACTTGACTTTGGAAATATGGGGGGGCGGTATGCCGTTCTTGAAGTCCCGTGCGCACATCGAAAATCGAAGATGGTCGACGTTAGTCGCTGTGCTCGTGCTATGCGTCACCTCGAACGCCACCCCCGCCGATAACGTAGCTCTGCAGTGGAACGAGACGACACTCGATGCTATTCGGAATACTAGCGCAGCCCCGCCGGTTGCGGCGCGAGCATTTGCCATGACGCACACCGCAATTTTCGATGCCTGGGCCGCGTACGACGAATTTGCCGAAGGCACGTTGTTCGGCTCAGCGCTGCGTCGTCCAGAATCTGAGCGCATTGTTGCGAATAAGGAAAAAGCGATCAGCTTCGCCGCATATCATGTATTGGCGGACCTATTTCCGACTCAGCAAGCCGCGTTCGATGCCCGTATGTCCTCCCTTGGATATGACGCATCCGATGCATCTCTCGACCCCAGTACCCCCAGCGGCGTGGGAAATCTAGCTGCCCGCGCGTTGCTGATTTATCGGCACAGCGATGGATCAAATCAACTGGGTGATCTGCATCCTGGAGCCTATTCCGACTACACTGGCTATGCGGCTGTCAATCCCCCCGAAGGCGAACCGCTGGTCGACCCAAAGAGGTGCAGTCCTTGCTGGTAAAAAACGCTACTGGGCAACTCATTCCTCAGCAATGGCTCCTACGCAATGGGGTCTGGTGAAGCCTTTTGCCCTGTCCTCTGGCTCCGAGTTCCGCGCGTACATCCTCTCCCTGGGACCGGCACAGTATCCCCACGGCACCTACCGTAAGCAGGCTATCCAGGTACTGCATCTGAGCGCGCAGCTCGATGACACTTCCAAGGTGATTGCGGAGTACTGGGCCGACGCGCCAGGCAGCGCCACCCCTCCTGGACACTGGAACATTTTCGCAGAGGATATCTGGCGTCGTGATGCCCACACTCTCGATGATGACGTGAAGATGTTCTTCATCCTCGGCAATGCCTTGATGGACGCCTCTATCGCCGTGTGGGATTGTAAGCGTGCCGCCGACTCCATCCGCCCCGTTTCCGCCATCCATTTCCTGTTCGACGGAAAGCCCGTACGGGCATGGGCCGGCCCCGGCCTCCGAACACAGCTCATCGACGGCCGCTATTTCAGGAGCTACATTCCCACGCCGCCTTTCGCCAGCTACATCTCCGGACACAGCACCTTCAGTGCCGCTTCCGCGGAAGTGCTGAAGCTTTTTACCGGCAGTGATGCATTCGGTGGGGCAGTGACCCTTCGGGCGCACGAGTCTGTCATTGATCCGGGCGTACCCGCCGAGGATGTCACGCTTTCTTGGGCAACCTTCACTGACGCAGCCAACCAGGCAGGCATTTCCAGACGTTACGGCGGCATTCACTTCGAAGCCGACGATCTGGTTGGTCGACAGACTGGCCGTCTCGTCGCCAATGCGGTTTGGAATAAGGCCCAGACCTACATCAACGGCACGCGGTAGATTTGCCTCTGCAAGCAGCACCCCTTTGCGCTAAACGGGCAACCTCACCCTGGTCGTTTTCGCTACCCGCGCGTTCTCTGTTCGGCTGCGAACAAAGCGTGAGACCTCCATTTCGGAACGACGCGGCTGCCTCTGCAAGAGTGAGCATTTTTGGCGATAGCTTCTCCAAACTCAATTTCCAAGTGGGTCGAACCGGGCCCGACATGCTACGGCGAGATAAGTGCGGATCGCAGAGCGAGCGGATTAGGAGGTCGGACCGATGGAAGAACGCACGCCCTCTTGCGATGTGGGGCGGATTGTGTGCCTGTGGGCGGGGGAAGTGAAGAGAAATAGGATAATGCTGCTGACCTACTTCGCATCGCGTCGGGTGAGTGGCACAACACCTAATAAACACACCGATGCACCGGCGCCAATGAACAATCCCCAGAGTGCATGAAATAGCAGCTGTGTGGTTACGACCCTGGCTTTTCGTGTTCGTCAGCCGCTAGAAGGTGCAGCTCACCTTTCTCGTGGAGGTACATTTGATCCTCGGTAAGGGCGCGAATCCGATTTTGCTGGTCCTCGCTGCGCTGATCATCAAAAGCTGCGTCGCGATACCAAAAACACACTAGGAGCCATCTCATAGATGCCCGTTGCGGAGTGGTTGGTGAAATCGCCTGCGGCTGTTGAAAAAGTCACGTTGATTGCAGGATGAGATTGAGCAGAAGCATGTTAGAAGAAAGCATCGACCCATGCTCTGTTTGATTCCGATCGTCGGAGGCCTGCTGGCTTCAAACAGGCGATTGCACCAACTACTTCATAATCCTGCTAGCAACTGTCGTTTGAACTCCTGATAAACGTCTTCGGAATATCGTCCGTGGCCGGCCCAACGCACAGTCCCGTCCGAACCAACCAGGAGCACATATGCTTGATCGTCGGCCTCCTTCGTGAATCCCGCAATCTGCTTCCACTCCTTCTCGCCGTGAAACATTTTTGCTTCCGGTTTGCCTGAGAGGGCGGCTTAATTCATGAGACCGCAGTGCTGTAGCTCTGTCGGACATCAACTCGACTTTTAATTGCAAGCTGAGGACTTCACTGCAGCCCCATCCGCTTTAATAAAGCAGCATAGCGCGGATCGGAGCGATAGCGGTCCATCACGCGAAATATACGAATCGCACCCGCATTTCCCGATTTCCCATCTACCGCCTTATTCCACCAGAGAAAAACAGCATCAGCATCTTCGATTTCCGCATAATTTGTGGCAAATTCAAAGGGGTCTATGTAGCGGTGATTGCTCAAACTTAGCTGGAGTTCAATGTTTTTGAGGACCGCAGCCCGATAACCGGATTGTTGATATATCTTCTTGACCTTGTCAACGATGACGGACATGTCCTCGTCACCATTCAGAACCGTGTTCTTCTTCCACTCGCCAAGCCAAGCCTCATAGTTGCCAAGATTCCGATAAACGACTGCGGAGAACCCGTGCACATCTGCAAAATTAGGATCAAGCTCAGCCGTCTTTTTCAATTGTTCGATTGCCAGCTCATCCTGTCGCGCATTCCAGTATGCCTGGCCAAGGTTCGTATTGAACCGGAGATTCAGAGGATCAAGTGCCAAGGCGCGCTTCATTTCGGCGATGGCCTCGTCGCCGCGCCCCATCCAGCTAAGATACAGACCGTACCAATGATGGACATCGGCGTAGTTCGGGTTTAGTTCAATGGCACGCTTGAACTCTCTCTCTGCATCCTCCCATTTCCATTCGTTCCAATAGGCTCCGGCAAGTAAGGCATGACCTTCCGCCATGTTCGGGTCGATTGCCAGCGCCTTCTCGGTTTCCACGCGAACCTTTGGTGTCATTTCCGCATTGGATACCGGTGCGTAGTCGGGCACAACAAAGTAGTAGCTTGCGAGCCCAACGTGAGCGAGGGCGTAACTGGGATCTTTTTCGATCGCCTGAATGAAGTAGTCTTTTGACTTCGTTAGCGAATTCTGTGTCCGCTTTTCCCAGTAGTAACGGCCTTTTAAATAGAGCTGGTACGCCTCTGGATCGCTAGTCTCTCCATGGCTCGCCGCCTTCTTCCCGCCAACGTCGCCAAGACGCTCCCGCAAGTGTGCCGAAATCGCTCCCGTGATGTCCTGCTGAACCCCGATAAGATCTGCCATCTTGCGGTCATACCGATCGCCCCAGAGATTGCGATTTGTGCGCACGTCAATGAGTTCCGAACTCACAATCAGTTGATCGCCTCGCTGTACGATCCTTCCCATTACGACTGCTTGCACTTTTAATTCTTTCGCCACCAGCGCCGGATCAATTTCTCGCCCTTTGTAGCGGAATACCGACGATCTCGCCATCACCGAAAGATTCGGCAATTGCGACAGACTGTTAATCAGACTCTCAGTAATTCCGTCACTCAAATATTCGCCATTGGGATCGTTGCCCGCATTGACAAACGGCAGCACGGCAATCGAGGAGATCTCTCCCGACCTGCTTTTCGATCCCAAGGCGATCCAACCCAGCAGCCATGCCAGAAGGAGCACCGCCGCTCCACTGGCCGCCCACTTTCGCCAATCTCCCCTTTTAACAGTTCGCGCTTCGGCGCCCGTTGCAACTCCCACTCGCGCCGAACTCGAATCCCGCCGCAGCCGCTTGAGATCTGCCTGCATGTCGGCTGCGCTCTGATAACGCAGCGTCGGCTCTTTTTCCAGGGCTTTGTTGAGGATGTGTTCCAGTTCCTGCGGGAGTTCAGGATTGATTCGCAACGGCGACGTGGGAGCTTTGTGGAGAATGGCATCGAAAATCAGGGCGGACGTATTCGCGCCAAATGCCATTCGGCCTGTTGTCATTTCGTACAGCACGGCGCCAAAGGAAAAGAGGTCGCTGCGCCTGTCCAGTTCCTCACCTCGCGCCTGCTCCGGAGACATGTAAGCCACGGTGCCCACCGTTGTTCCGGGGCTGGTAAGGTTCGCGTCGATCGTTGCCTCATTGGCCGCCGCTTGATTGGGCTTTCCCGTCAGTTTCGCCAGCCCGAAATCCAGAACTTTCGCCTGTCCTCGCTTTGTGACGAAGATATTTGCCGGCTTGATGTCTCGGTGCACGATACCTTCGCTGTGCGCTACGTCCAAAGCATCGGCGATCTGCACCGACATATCAAGTAGTTGTTCCAACGGAAGCGCGCCAGCCATGAGCCGATGCTTCAAAGTTTGACCCGAGAGCATTTCCATTACGAGATAGTGCACGCCCTGGTCTTCTGCGATCTCGTGAATCGTGCAGATATTCGGATGATTCAACGCCGAGGCCGCTCGCGCCTCCCGCCGGAAGCGTTCCAGAGCCTGCGGATCACGCCCCATTTCTGCAGGAAGGAACTTCAGCGCAACATGACGGCCTAGGTTCAGATCCTCGGCCTCATACACCACACCCATACCGCCACCACCGAGTTTTTCGAGGATGCGGTAGTGCGAAATTGTTTGACCGGTCATTGGGTTGAAATCTTAGGTTTGCAAACAACCCAAGTCAATGAAAGCGGGGGCTTTGGCGGAGTTCGACAAGTCAATTGGCGAGAAATCGCCATTACGCTCAAAACCCCTCGTATCAGGTGCGTCGAGCAAAACTGGGGCGCTGGGAGGTACGTAAAAGTGCCTGTGTCCGATATATGGAGCCTTGCCAACGCTGTCCGTAACATCAAGTTCAAGCTTACACTTTAGTTTTCCTGCGAAATATCCTGACAACTTCCTCAATATTCACGATCGTTTGTGTGTCTTGTTTGTCCCCTATTTCGTCTCGGTGGACTGCTTCGTAGGAGCCAACGCGATTAGGGCTACACCAATGAGGATGAATACAACCACGCCCACCAGTTCTCTGCGTGGGATCAAATTAAGAAATGCCTGCACAGCCATAAG
>Ga0075425_100001982_pt1 | contig 20223 bp, 18 predicted proteins | sample SoiMethybrSBSTD4_FD_75300 | JGI IMG/M metagenome (GOLD analysis project Ga0075425, IMG submission 75300) | Bulk soil microbial communities from a Populus tree surrounding site in Tennessee, USA - Soil MetaG P. TD hybrid SBSTD4 | ecosystem: Environmental > Terrestrial > Soil > Tree plantation... | reverse complement strand
GAGGACATCCAGCAGGCGCTGATCGGCATGCTCGCTCCCGAGCAGGTCGAGGAGATCCTGGGCGAGGCCGAGGTGCGCCAGACGTTCAAGGTTTCGCGGCTGGGCACGATCGCCGGCTGCATGGTCATGAGTGGCGTCATCCAGCGCGGTGCGCAGGTTCGGCTGCTGCGCGACGGCGCGATCGTCCACGACGGCAGAATCGCCACGCTGCGACGCGTCCAGGACGACGTCCGCGAGGTGCAGCAGGGCTTCGAGTGCGGCCTCACGATCGAGGGCTACAACGACATCAAGGAAGGCGACGTACTCGAGGCCTACACCGTCAAGGAAGTCGCCCGCACGAGCTAGTCGCCGGCCAGGCGGATCAGCCGTTCCAGGCCGATGCCGCTGGTGAACAGGCGCTCGGCCCTGTCGGACAGCAGCCGCTGCGTCCAGTCGGTGCTGCCGCCGTCGGCCACCGACAGCCTGCGGCCGTCGCGCTCGGCGTCGATGTTCAGCAGCAGGCCGTTGTAGTACCCGATCCCCGCCAGCCGGCCGACCCGGAAGCCGAGCCGGGCGTTCGGGAACTGCTCTTGCAGCGGGGCGTAGACCCGCTCCCGCACCAGTTCCAGCAGCCGGGCGCCCTCGACCCGTTCGGCGAACCGCTCCACCGCCACGCCCGACTCGGCCAGCAGCTGCTCGGGATCGAGGTCGTCGTCCCGGGCCTGGTCGGCGAGGTCGTCGAGGTCGGCCCGCGCCTCTCGGCAGAGCGCGCGCAGCAGGCCGGTGTCGCTGACCTCGACCACCGGACGGCCGGCGTCGTGGCCGGCATCCGCCAGGGCCGCGATCACGCGCAGGTGGATGGCGATGTGCTCGTGCAGGGCGGCCAGCCCGAAGACGTGGTCGGACTGCCGGCGACCCGCGCTGACCAGCCCGAACAGGCCGAAGTGCTGGTTCCAGCCATCGCCGAACTGTTGCATGCGCAGCACTCGTCCCACCCAGCAGAGCCGCACCGGGGCTTCGCCGGCACGCCGCCGCAGGGCCGCCTCCAGCGCCAGGCTGGTGGTGGGGTCGGCCAGCACCTCGCCGCCGCGCACGGTGGCAAGGGACAGGTTCTGGTCGAGCCCGCCCAGCACCGTGTTGACGCCGGCCGGTGCCACCGGCGAGAGCGTCACGGGCTCGAACCCGGGCGCGGCGTCGACCGCCAGCAGCCCCGCCAGCTGCAGCCCGCGCCCGTCCGCGGCGACCGGCGCCAGCGTGGCGTCGTCGCGCCTCGCCTGAAGGACGCGCGCGGGGTCGAGACCCGCCGCGCGGCGCCGGGTCACGTGCAGCAGCAGCGACCGCAGGTCGGAGGCTGGCAGCTCCTCGAGCTGGTCGACCAGCGCGCCCTGTCGGCGGAGGCGCCGCACCACCGGGCCTGGTGGCGGCACGTCCAGCCAGCGGCGCATCCGCAGCTCCATCTGGTCTGGAGCCGCCTCGGCCGGGTGCGGCCCGGCGATCACCTCGAAGCCGCAGCCGCGATAGAGGTCGAGGGCGGCCGTGTTCAGCTCGCGCACGTCCAGCTCGATGGCGGCGCTGCCCTGGCGCGCGGCCCAGCGGCACACGCCCTCGACCAGGCGCCGGCCGATCCCGCGCCGGCGCCACAGCGGGTCGACCCACATCGCCACCAGGTCGGCCGCGCGGCCGGGGTCGAGGCGCAGGCCGGTGGCGCTGCCGACGTGGCGGTCGCCGTCGACGACGTGGAACGTGGCCACCTGCGAGCTCTGCGCCGCGATCGCGGCTCGCTCCTGCCAGAACTCGTCCGGCTGGGCCGCCTCGTCGGCGTGACGCGACGCGAACGCATCGGGCGTGTCCAGCAGCATCGCCAGGCGCACGCGGCGCAGCTCATCGACCTCGTCGACGCGGACACGTCGCATGCGCAGGTTGCTCACGCGCCAACCGTACGCGATCCGCCCTCGAACACGGCCTGGGCATGGGCGCTCGTGCCCAGCACCAGCACCTCGTCGCCGGCCCGCAGCACCGAGTCGCCGCGGGCCTGGCGGGCAGCGCCGTCGCGCATGATCAGGCTGATCCAGGCGCGCTCGCCGAGGACGAGGTCGCGCAGCGCCACTCCGTCGGCGGGCGACCCGGCGGCGACCACGTAGCGCCCGACCTCCTGCGGCTCATCGCGGAGGCGCACCGACAGGTGCCACGGCTCCTGGTGGATTTGCCGCATCTGCAGGCCGACCCGGCCGGCCACCGTCGGCACCAACGAGCCCTGCACGACCACCGAGAACATCACGACCACGAACACGATCCCGTAGATGCGGTTGGCGTGGTCGACGCCCTCCAGCAGCGTGAAGGCGGCCAGCAGGATCGGCACCGCGCCGCGCATGCCGGCCCAGGCGATGAACACCTTCTCGCCCCGCGTCAGGCGTGCCCGTGCCAGCAATGCCGCCACCACCAGCGGCCGCGCGACGAACGTCAGCAGCACCGCCACTGCCAGGCCGTCCAGCCAGACGCTGCGCAGGTCGAGCGAGCCGAGGTCGATGGTCAGCCCCAGGGCGACGAACACGACGATCTCGCCGAGGCTGGCGAGCGCCTTGTGGAAGTGCTCGATCTCGGCCTTGTAGGGCGCGCGCAGGTCGGCGATCAGCACGCCGGTGACGAACACCGCCAGAAAGCCGGAGCCGTGCAGCACCGAGGCCAGGCCGTACACGATGCCGGCGCCCGATAGCGTCAGCAGCGGGTACAGGGCGGAGTCGGGCAGCATCAGGTCGCGCATGGCCCGCCCCAGGGCGAGGCCGCCGATCACGCCGACGGCCAGGCCGACCGCCATCTGCAGCGCGAAATCCTCCGCGATCGCGACGCTCGAGCCGTTGTGGGTGGCGACGTCGAGCAGGCCGATCACGAGCGCGATCCCGACCGGGTCGTTCACGCCGGACTCGCCCTTGAGGATGTCGTCGCTGCGGCCGCTCACCTCGCTGCCGCCCAGCACCGAGAATACGACCGCCGGGTCGGTGGGCGCGAGCGCCGCCCCGATCAGGAGCGACGTCGTCCAGCTGGGGCCGAAGAGCGCGTGGACGAGCACGGCCAGCAAACCGGCCACCAGGAAGGTACCGACCACCCCCAGGCTCACGATCGGCCACAGCGACTCCCGGAACCGGGTCATGCCGATGTCCTGGCCGCCGTCGAACAGGATCACGATCAGCGCCACCAGGCAGATCCGCTCGACGTCGTGGATCGTCAGCAGCGGCGCCAGGTTCGGGATCAGGTCGGACGACACCGTGGCCGCCGCCAGGAACAGCGCCGGAGCGGGCACCCGCAGCCGCCCGCTGATGCGGCTGGAGAGGATGGCGACCGCGAAGCCGACCGCGACGATCAGCACCACGCGGCCGAACTCGGCGGCGTCGGTCACGAATCCATCCTAGTAGGGGCGGCTCTAGACTCGGTGCCATGACGGAGGGCTTCGTGGGCATCCTGCGATTCGAGTTGCACCTGCCCGAGAACGGGTCGCTGAAAGGCAAGCGCAAGCACCTGCTGAGCGTCAAGAACCGGCTGGAGCGGCGCTACGGGGCGTCCGTCGCCGAGATCGGGTATCACGAGCTGTGGCAGCGGTCGCTGCTGGTGATGGTGGTGGCGCGGCGTGAGGCGGGGGACGCGATGCACGCCCTGGACGAGGCCCGCAGCTACCTTTCATCTCAGGAGTTCGAGCTGGCGCGGGCGGACGCGCAGGTGCTGTCGGTGGAGGAGGCAATCGGGTGAGCGAGCGGATGCGACGTGTGAATGAGTCGCTGCGCAAGGTGCTGGCTGACGGAGTCGAGCGGCTGGGCGACCCCTCGGTGGGATTCGTCACGGTCACCGGCGTCCGGGCCACCACCGACTTCAGCCAGGCCATCGTCTACGTCAGCGTGCTCGGCAGCGAGAAGCGGCGCACGCGCTCGCTGCGAGCGCTCGAACGCGCGCACGGCGTGCTGCAGCAGCGTGTTGCGCGCGAGTTGCGTCTGAGGCGTACCCCTCAGCTGATCTTCCAGTATGATGAGACCCTTGATCGTGCTCTGCGCATGAGCGAACTGCTTGATCAGGTTGTGCCTGCGCCGCCTCCCGAAGAGCACGTCAACGAGACTCCCGATGACAGACAGCCCGACCTCCCGTGAGCTTGACGACGTGGTGGCCGCACTCGCGGCGGCCGACCGCGTGCTGATCGCGTCTCACGAGAATCCCGACGGCGACGCGATCGGCTCGATGTCCGCGGCGGCGCTCGCGCTGCGCGCCGCCGGCAAGCAGGTGCGGCTGTATCTGCACTCCGATTCGCCGCTGCCCCACGAGTACGGCTTTCTGGACATGGACGGGCTGGAGCGCAGCATCGAGCCCGGCTCGAACGAGGGCTGGACGCTGCTGGCGCTGGACTGCGGCAACGAGTCCCGCCTCGGGCCTGACCACGAGCAGCTGCGGGCCGGCTTCGCGCAGGTGATCGACGTCGACCACCACCACGACAACTCACGCTTCGGCGACGTCAACTACGTGGACGGCCACGCCTCATCGACCGCCGAGATCCTCGCCCGCATCTGCGACGGGCTGGGCATCGAGCTGACGCCCCAGATCGCGGAGGCGCTGTACGTCGGCCTGGTCACCGACACCGGCCGTTTCCAGTACCGCACCACCAGCCCGGCGGCGCTGCGGCTGGCAGCACGACTGGTGGAGGCCGGTGCGGACGTGCACAAGGTGTTCGAGCTGGTGTTCGAGACGCTGCCGCTGGGCAAGATGCAGCTGCTGGGGCGCGTGCTCGAGCACATGCAGTCGTACGAGGGCGGGCGGCTGCTGGTCAGCTACGTGACGCGGGACGACCTGGCGCTGGTGGAGGGCGACGAGGCCACCACCGAGGGCCTGATCGACAACCTGCGGGCGGTGGACGGCGTGCAGGTGGCGGCGCTGATCCGCGAGCAGGTGCCGCACCCCGACGGGACGATCACGCCCAACCGCGTGTCGCTTCGGTCGCGCGGCTCCATCGACGTGTCCCAGATCGCGCGTAAGTCGCAGGGCGGCGGCCACAAGCAGGCGGCCGGCTTCTCGCACCCCGGCAGCATCGAGGAGATCCGCGAGTTCATCGTGGACGAGGTCGCAAGCCAGCTGGCCGAATCCGCCGCGTAGACTGCGGCGCGTGACAGGACTGCTGCTCGTCGACAAGCCCCCGGGACCGACGTCGTTCGCGGTGATCCGCCAGCTGCGGCCGGTGACGGGCCCAAAGGTCGGGCACGCCGGCACGCTCGACCCGTTCGCGACCGGCCTGCTGCTGGTGCTGGCGGGACGGGCGACGCGGCTGGCGACGTTCCTGTCCGGCCTTGACAAGCGCTACCGCGCCGTCGTGCAGTTCGGCGCAATCTCCTCGACGCTCGACCCGGAGGGCGAGATCTCGCAGACCGGCGGGCGGACGGACGTTGCCGCGGTGGGCGAGGCAGCGGCCGCGCTCACCGGCAAGGTGCTGCAGGAGGTGCCGCTGGCCTCGGCCGTGCGGGTCGCCGGAGAGCGCTCCTACGCGCGCATGCGGCGGGGCGAGACGGAGGCACCGCCGCCGCGGATGGTGACGATCGAGCGGCTGGATGTGGTCTCGTTCGACGAGAGGACACAGCGGGCTGTGATCGACGTGCGCTGCTCGAAGGGCACGTACGTCCGGCAGATCGCAGCCGACCTGGGTGCGGCGACGGCGGCCGGCGGCTACTGCAGCGAGCTGCGGCGGACGCAGGTGGGGGAGTTCGGGGTGGATCGGGCGGCCTCGCCTGAGCGAATCCTGGAGGAAGGCGTCGGGCCGTGGATGATCGAGCCGCGCGAGGCGCTGCCGCACCTGCCGGAGCGGGTGCTCGACGGCCGCGAGTTGGAGGACGTGCTGCACGGGCGGATGCTGCCGGCGGCGGGTGAGACGGGGCCGGTGCGGCTGGTACACGACCGGCGGCTGGTCGCGATCGGCCGCCCGGACGAGCGCGGACTGCGACCGGCCGTGGTGCTGGGCGCGTGATCGAGACCAGCCTCGATCGGGCCGAGCCGGCCGCTCGCACGGTGGCGCTGGGCAGCTTCGACGGCGTCCACCTCGGCCACCGTCGCGTGATCGAGGCCGCGATCGCGGCAGCAGCGCAGCGCGGGACGCGCTCCAGCGTCGTCACGTTCGAGCCGCATCCGATGGTGGTGCTCCGCCCCGAACTGGCTCCTCATGAGCTGTCGACGCCGGAGCGGCGGTCGCAGCTGGTGGCAGAGCTGGGGCCGGACGAGCTGATCGTGATCCGATTCGATCATGCCTTCTCACAGATCGAGCACGACCAGTTCGCAGAACGTGTGCTGCACGAGGCGCTCGGTGCGCGGCTGGTGATCGTCGGCCGCAACTATCGCTACGGGCACCGCGCGCAGGGGTCGATCGAGACGCTGGCAGCGTCCGGGCAGCGGCTGGGATTCGAGGTGCAGCCGGCTCCGCTACTGGAGCTGGACGGCGCGCCGGTGTCGTCGTCGCGGATCCGCGACCTGTTCGGGGCGGGCGAGGTCGAGCACGCGGCACGGCTGCTGGGAAGGGCGCCGTGGCTGGAGGGCACGGTCGTGCGCGGCGACGGTCGCGGCCGCGAGCTCGGGTTTGCCACCGCAAACCTCGAGTCGGCGCCGCGCAGTGCGATGCCGGCGATCGGCATCTACGCCGGACGCGCTCACCTGCCGGAGGAGTCACACGCGGCGGCGATCAGCGTCGGCTACAACCCGACCTTCTCGGACGAGCGGGCACGCGTGCGGGTCGAAGCGCACCTGCTGGACTTCGACCGGGACATCTACGGCGAGTCGCTGCGGATCGAGTTCATGCGGCGGCTGCGCGGCGAGCAGCGGTTCGACACGGTTCAGGACCTGGTCGCCCAGGTGCGCCGCGACATCGATTCCGTCCGCGCCGAGCCGCTGGTCTGGCGAACCCCCGGGTGATACAGAGGTGCCGGGCATCGTCGTACCACCCGTGACGTCGCCTTGACGCGCACGTGACGGTCAGGCCGCGCGGGTGGAACGGGGGTGCCGGGCACCGTCGTTACGCGCGTGACCGCGGCGTGACCCGTTCGTAACGGACGGGTACTACCAGGACGTCACGAGCGCGAAACGGCGGCTGTAACGGTGCCCGGCACCTGCGTTCCAGGGGGTGTCACCTGGAGGTGACGGGAGTGCAACGGCTGATACGACGGTGCCCGGCACCTCTGTATCACCGTCTACAGGCTGCGCACCGCAAGCGCCCGCGGGCCGCTGGGTTCCACGTGGAAGGCGCGGCCGCCGTCGGTCTCGCTGACCGCCTCGGCCAGCTCGGTGCCGCGGAACACCAGCCCGACGCCGTCGTCCGCCGCGTAGCCTGCCGGCAGCACGCCCTCGGCCACCCACTGCTCGTACGTCGGCTTCCGCAGCAGCTCGCCGTCGTAGTGCGGGCAGAAGCTCCCGGCAAGGAAGCCGAGCCCGTCGTTCAGCGGTGCCAGGTCCGGCCCGAAGGAGTCGGTCGAGCACGCCTCGAACCAGCAGTTCGCGCCGGCCGATACGCCCGCCAGCACGATCCCGCGCGACCACGCCTCCCGCAGCACCACGTCGACGCCGTGCAGCCGCCAGATCGCCAGCATGTTGGCGGTGTTGCCGCCGCCCACGTAGATCACGTCCTGCGTCAGCAGCAGCTCCGCGATGTCGGAGACCTCGCGATGAAACAGCGCCAGCACCGACAGCTCCGCCATCCCCGCCACCCGTTCCCGCACCAGCTCGATCCAATCGGCGGCATCGCCGCCCGCCGTCGGCAGGTAGCAAACGCGCGGCCGCTCAACGCCGCTCAGCTCCAGGATGAACCGCCGCAGTCCGGCCTCCTCGCCGGCGAACCCGCCGCCGCCGAGGGCGACGATGCACGGCTCGCTCACGTCGCGACTGCGGTCACACCCAGACTCTCGAGCGTGCGGCGAAGACCCTCCTCGAGCCCCACCTTCGGCTCCCAGTCGAGCACCTCGCGGGCGCGGGTGATGTCGGGCTGGCGCACCTTTGGATCGTCCTCGGGCAGTCCTTCATAGACGAGCTCCGAAGTCGTCCCGGTCATCCTCTGGATCACGTCGGCCAGCTCCAGGAGCGTCATCTCGTTGGGATTGCCGATGTTGACCGGCATGTGGTAGTCGCTCATCGTCAGCCGGAAGATGCCCTCGATCAGGTCGTCCACGAAGCAGAACGATCGCGTCTGGCTGCCGTCGCCGAAGATCGTGATCGGCTTGCCCTCCAGCGCCTGGCGGATGAAGTTGGGGATCGCACGCCCGTCGTGCTGCCGCATCCGCGGCCCGTAGGTGTTGAAGATGCGCACGATGTGCGTGTCCACGCCCTGCTGGCGGTGGTAGGCCATCGTCAGCGCCTCGGAGTAGCGCTTGGCCTCGTCGTAGACGCCGCGCGGTCCGACCGGGTTCACGTTGCCCCAGTACTCCTCGCGCTGCGGGTGCACCTCCGGATCGCCGTAGACCTCGGACGTCGACGCCAGCAGAAAGCGGGCGCGCTTGAACTTGGCCAGGCCCAGCGCGTTGTGGGTGCCGTAGGAGCCGACCTTGAGCGTGTGCAGCGGCAGCCGCAGGTAGTCGACCGGGCTGGCGGGGCTGGCCAGGTGGAACACCGCATCCACCGGCTCGTCCACGTCGATGAAGTCCACGCAGTTGTGGTAGCGGAACTCGAACCGGTTCTCGCGCAGGTGCTTGACGTTCATCAGCGACCCGGTGTCCAGGTTGTCCAGGCAGATCACGCGCCACTCGCGCGCCAGCAGGTACTCGCAGAGATGGGAGCCGAGGAAGCCGGCTCCGCCGGTGACTACCGCAGTGCTCACGCCGATCTGCCCCTCTCGATGGTGGACGGTTCGCCCAAGCGTACATGCGCTGCCCGGCGGGCAAGCCCGGATCAGGCCCTGTGCTACCCTGCCCCTCGACCGCATCGCGGATCGGCGCAGCTTGCCGGCGTCGTTCTGGGTTGTCGGCGTCTAGCTACGACTGGCAAGGAGGTGGTAGGCGTGCCGCTTACCAAAGAGCAGAAGACGGAGATCGTTGGCGCACACGGCCGGGATACGAATGACACCGGCTCGACCCGGGTGCAGATCGCACTCCTGACCCAGCGGATCACCGAGCTCACGGAGCACATGAAGGTACACCAGCACGACCACCACTCACGCCGCGGCCTGCTGAAGCTGGTCGGCCGACGGCGCCGGCTTCTGACCTACATGCAGAAGCACGACCTGGAGGGCTATCGCGCCCTCATCAAGGAGCTGGGACTGCGCCGCTAGAGGCGGCCAGCCCAAGCCCATCAGAGGATGGGCCGGCGATCCGGCCGGCCCGAGGAAGGGACGATCGAAGACATGAGTATCGCAGTGGAGCCAGAGGCAACACGGCTCTCCGTCGCCGTGGGCGGCCGGGAGATCACGTTCGAGACCGGAGTTGTGGCCAAGCAGGCGCACGGCGCCGTGCTGGTCAAGCAGGAGGGCACCGTTGTCCTGGCGACCGCCGTCGGACGCACGGAGGGACGGCCTGGCGCCGACTTCTTCCCGCTCACCGTGGACGTCGAAGAGAAGATGTACGCCGCCGGCAAGATCCCGGGCGGCTTTTTCAAGCGCGAGGGCCGGTCGGGCGAGAAGGCGATCCTGACCGCGCGCATGGTCGACCGGCCGATCCGGCCGCTGTGGCCGAAGGGCTACAAGAACGAGGTGCAGGTGATCATCACCACGCTCTCGGCCGACCAGGTGCACGGGCACGACATCCTCGGCATGAACGGCGCGTCCGCCGCGCTGATGCTGTCGCCGCTGCCCTTCATGGGCCCAGTGGGTGCAGTCCGCATCGGCCGCATCGACGGCCAGCTGCTGCTGAACCCGACGCTGGTGGAGCTGCAGGACTCGACGCTCGACCTGGTCGTCTGCGGCACCCCCGAGGCCATCACCATGGTCGAGGCCGGCGCCGACGAGATCGACGAGGACACGCTGGTCGAGGCGCTCGAGCTGGCGCACGGGGCCATCAAGCAGATCTGCCAGCTGCAGATCGAGCTGGCCGCCAAGGCCGGCATGCCGAAGTGGTCCGACGGCGCCGTCACCGAGCAGCTGCGCTCCAGCCGCTCCGGCGACCTGGCAGCAGCCATCCAGGCCGGCGGCCTGGCGGCGCTGCAGCCCAAGGCCGACGCGGTCTTCCGCGAGGAGGCGCCCGAGATCAGCGGCTCCTCGAGCGAGGCCGACATGCTGCAGCGGGTGCGCGCCCAGTTCGCCATCGAGCAGCTGGTGAGCGAGGCCCGCGACGCCGCCGTCTATCCCAAGGTGAAGGCGCAGTTCGCCGACCAGGTGCGGGCGCTGTCCGACGCCGAGCAGGACTCCAAGGAGCTCAAGTCGGCCAAGCGGGCCGCGCTGCTGGAGCAGATCGAGGCCGAGATCGACCTCGGCTTCCCCAGCCGCGGCGAGGCCGACGAGCACGGTCATGCACCGCTCGACCCGCTGGCCAAGGCGGCCGTGGGATCGGCCACCGATAAGCTCTACAAGGAGGTCGTGCGCACCAAGATCGCGGTCGACAAGCGCCGGCCCGACGGCCGCTCCGAGACGGAGATCCGGCCGATCTGGTCGGAGGTCTCGGTGATGCCGAGGACGCACGGCTCCGCCCTGTTCACGCGCGGCCAGACGCAGGCGCTGACGCTCTGCACGCTCGGCACCGGCAAGGAGGAGCAGCGCATCGACGACCTCTCGCTGGATCAGACCAAGCGCTACATCCACCACTACAACTTCCCGCCCTTCTCGGTCGGGGAGACCGGGTTCATGCGCGGCCCCAAGCGCCGCGACATCGGGCACGGGGCGCTGGCCGAGCGGGCGCTGCTGCCTGTCATCCCCAGCGCGGATGACTTCCCCTACACGTTGCGACTGGTGTCGGAGATCATGGAGTCGAACGGCTCCTCGTCGATGGCATCGGTGTGCGGGTCGACGCTGTCGCTGATGGACGCGGGCGTGCCGATCAAGGCGCCGGTGGCCGGCATCGCGATGGGCCTGATCAAGGAAGGCGACGCCTATGTGATCCTGACCGACATCCAGGGAGCCGAGGACCATCTCGGCGACATGGACTTCAAGGTCGCGGGCACCGAGGCGGGCGTCACGGCGCTGCAGATGGACATCAAGATCACCGGTGTCACCACCGAGATCCTGCGCAACGCGCTGTCGCAGGCGAAGGACGCGCGGCTGTTCATCCTGGACGCCATGCGCGAGGCGATCGCCGCCCCGCGCGAGGACGTGGCGGCACACGCGCCGCGCATCGTCTCGACCAAGATCCACCCCGACTACATCGGCATGGTGATCGGCAAGGGCGGCGAGACGATCCGCTCGCTCGAGGCCGAGTACGAGGTGCAGATCGACATCGAGGAGGACGGCACGATCCGCATCTACGGCACCAACGGCGAGCTGGCCGAGGGCGCCCGGCGCGAGATCGACGCGATGACGAAGGACATCGAGGTGGGCGACACCTACGACGACGCCGAGGTGGTCAAGCTGGCCGACTTCGGCGCCTTCATCTCGCTGCGCAAGGGCGTCGACGGTCTGCTGCACGTCAGCCGGATCCTGCCCAAGGGCAGCCGGCTGGCATCGGCCGAGCAGGTGCTGGCGCGCGGCGACAAGGTGCGCGTGACCGTGGTCGAGGTCGACAAGGACCGCGGCCGCATCGGCCTCACGCTGGTGGCCAAGAAGACCGACGACGGCGGCGAGATCACGCCCGAGCAGCTGATCGCGGTGGCCGAGGCCAACCCCGCACCGGAGCGCTCCGAGAGCGACCGACCGCGCGGCGGTGGCGGTGGCCGTGATCGCGGCCGCGGACCCCGGCGGGACAGGTAGCAGGGCTGCGGCGGTCTGACCCTTTCGAGGGACAGACCGCCGCAAACCCCACTGCTAGAGTGGCCCCAGTGCAGCGGTACACCATGACCACGCTCGATGGCGGAGAGCGAATCGTCACCGAACGCGTCCGGTCGGTGCGCTCCGTCGCGCTCGGGATCTGGATCGGCGCCGGTTCCCGTGACGAGACCGCGGAGCGCGCCGGCATCAGCCATTTCATCGAGCACCTCCTGTTCAAGGGGTCGTCCCGCTACTCCGGCGTGCAGATCGCGCAGGTGTTCGACGGCCTCGGCGGAGAGCTGAACGCCGCCACCGCGAAGGAGTACACGGTGCTCTACGCGCGGGTGCTGGACGCGCACCTGGAGTCGGCGCTGGACGTGATGAGCGACATGCTGCTGGCGCCCACCTTCGACGCGGACGAGCTCAACTCCGAGCGTGAGGTGGTGCTCGAGGAGATCGCGATGTACGAGGACAGCTTCCACGACCTCGCGCACGACCTGATCGCCGGCGCCGTGTTCAGCGACCATCCGCTGGGCCGGCCGGTGATCGGCACCTCCGCGGCCGTCAACGCGATCGACACCGCCATGGTGCGGGACTACCACGCGAACCGCTACGTCGGGCCCAACATCGTGATCGCCGCTGCCGGCAACCTCGAGCACGAGCCGCTGGTGCACGCGATCCAGCAGCGTTTCGAGGCCTACACAAAGGTGCCCGACCCGTCGGCCGGCGTGCGGCCGGTGTGGGTGGGCGAGTCGAGTCCGCAGACCGTGTTCCAGGCCAAGGCCAGCGAGCAGTACCACGTCTGCCTCGCCGGCCTCGGACTGCAGCGCTCAGACCGACGCCGCTTTGCCGCCTCGCTGCTCGACTCGATGCTGGGCGGATCGGCGTCATCGCGCCTGTTCCAGGAGATCCGGGAGCGGCGCGGCATGGCCTACTCGGTCTACACGTTTGGCTCCCAGTACGCCGACACCGGCATGGTCGGCGTCTACGTCGGCACCCGCGAGGACAACCTGGCCGAGTGCATGCGCATCACCGCCGACCAGCTGGTGCGGATGGGGCAGGGGGAGTTCGCCGACGACGAGCTGCGGCGCTCCAAGGAGAACCTGAAGGGGCGGATCATGCTGTCGATGGAGTCGACCTCGAACCGCGCCAGTCGGCTGGGCAAGTCGGTGCTGACCGACACCGAGCTGCTGTCGCTCGACCGCATCTGCGCCGAGATCGATTCGGTCGAGCCGGAGGCGGTGGCGTCGCTGGCCCGCCAGCTGTTCGCACCCGACCGCCTCTCGGTGTCCGGCGTGGGGCCGGACGAGGATCGCTTCCGCGAGGCCGTGGCCGCGCTGAACCCCGCGCTCGCCTGACGAGTACGATCTCGCGATGATCCGCGTGATCCTGTCAGGCGCCTCCGGCCAGGTCGGCCGGGCGCTGGCCTCCGCGATCGAGGCCGACGCCGATCTGACGGTGGCCGCCGCGGCAGCGCCCTCGCTCGGCATCGGCCTGGCCGATGCGCTGTCCGCCGGCCAGGGCGACGTCGTCGTCGACTTCACCACGCCCGAGTTCGCCGAGCCCGCCTGCCGGCTGTGCATCGACGCGCGCGTGCCGCTGGTGCTGGGCACCTCCGGGCTGGCTCCCGAGCGGCTGGAGGAGCTGGGCGCGCAGGCGGCCGCGGCGGGCGTGCAGCTGTTCCACGCCGCCAACTTCGCGATCGGGGCGGTGCTGATGATGCAGTTCGCCGAGCAGGCCAGCCGCCACCTGCCCGCAGCCGAGATCGTTGAGCTGCACGCCGACACCAAGAAGGACGCGCCGTCCGGCACCTCGATCGCAACGGCCGCCCGCATGGCCGGCGACGTCCCCATCCACAGCGTGCGGCTGCCGGGGCTGGTGGCCCACCAGGAAGTGATCCTGGGCGGCGCCGGCGAGACGCTCACGATCCGCCACGACACCAGCTCCCGCGCCGCCTTCGCGCCCGGCGTGCTGCTCGCGGTCAAGCGCATCCGCGAGCTGCCGCCCGGGCTCACATCCGGCCTCGAGGCTCTGCTCTAGACCCGATCCAGCGCGAACACCGGGATCACGCGGTCGGTCTTGTGCTCGTACTCCCCGAAGCGGGGCTTGCCGCCGACCAGCGTCCGCCACACGTGGTCGCGCTCGTCGGGCGGGAGCTCGCGCGCAACCGCCTTGAACGTCTCGGTGCCGTACTCGACGGTGACCTGCGGGTTGGCGACCAGGTTGTGGTACCAGGCCGGGTTGTCGGGCGCGCCGCCCGCGGTGGCGAAGATGTGCAGAACACCGTCCAGCTCGAGGTACTCGAGCGGCAGCGTCATCCGCCGTCCGCTGCGGGCGCCTTGCATCGTCACCAGCACCAGCGTCGAGTCGGGGTAGGGCCGCGTGACCACGCCGCCGTTTGCCCGGAACTCCTCGATGATCGACTCCTGGAACGTCTGCTCGGCCATCAGGCGGCGCCGATCGGATCGCCGACGCGCAGCTCGCCGCCGTCCAGGATGTCGCCGCGCACGCCGCCGCGGTGCACCAGCACCTTGATCGTACGCGAGTCACCCAGGTAATGCTGGAGGTCGAGGCAGGGCTCGCACAGCTCGGTGGCGCGGCAGCGCAGCGGCCCCACCCGGAACTCCTTGCCGACGAGGTCGTTCAGCCGCACGCCCCTGGTCACGACCTGGCGACGCGAGCGGCCCTCGGCGAGGTCGAGGCCGTGCTCGTCGAGCACCGCCTCGATCACCTCGGCCTCGATCAGCGTGATCGCACAGCCGGTCGGGATCCAGCGGTCGGGAGGGCTGAAGTTGCGGTCGCCCTCCAGGCCGCGGCCGGCGTGGGCCTGCACCGACCCCACGGCGATCGGCGTCTCGCCGCTGCGCGGAACGATGAAGATCTGCTCGACCGATCCAGCCACTGCCGCAGGAGTTTAGAGCGCGGAGGAGTAGAATCGATCGTATGACGCGCCCCGTGCTCGGCGAGCTACTGACCGCGATGGTCACCCCGTTTGCGGATGACGGCACCGTCAACCACGAGTCGGCACGCCGCATGGCGCGCCACCTGGCCGATACCGGCTCCGACGGCATCGTCGTCTGCGGCACCACCGGCGAGGGCCCGACCGTCAACGACCGCGAGAAGCTGGAGCTGCTGGAGACGGTCGTCTCCGAGGTCGGCCCCAGCGCCAGCGTGGTCGCGAACACGGGCAGCTACGACACGCACCACTCGGTGGCGCTGACCCGGTCCGCGCTCGCGGCCGGTGTGGACGGCTTCCTGGTGGTGACCCCGTACTACAACAAGCCGCCGGTGGACGGCATCGTCGCTCACTACGAGGCCATCGCCGAGGCCGCCGAGGGCCGCCCGGTGATCGTCTACAACATCCCGCAGCGGGTCGTCCTGAACCTCGAGCCGGCTCTGCTGGCAAGGCTCAGCGAGATCGACAACGTGATCGCCGTCAAGCAGGCCACCGCCGACCTCGACCAGGCCCGCAGCATCCTCGACCACGGCGGCCTCGAGCTCTATGCCGGCAACGACGACCTGCTGGCGCCGTTCCTGCGGCTGGGCGGTGCCGGCGGCATTTGCGTCGCATCCCACATCGCGGGGCGCCGGATGCGGGAGATGGTCACCGCCGCCAGAGCCGGCGACCTCGACCGCACCGACGCCATCGACCGCGACCTGCAGCCGCTCTACGACGTGCTCTCGATCACCACCAACCCGATCCCGCTGAAGGCCGCGCTGAACCTGCTCGGCCACGATGTGGGAGGGCTGCGCCTGCCGCTTGTCGAGGCCGACGCGGCGCAGACGGCGACGCTCCAGGCCGCGCTCGAGCTGGCCGGAATCCTGCCGGTCGCCGCCGGTTGACGATGCGCGAACCCGTCAAGATCATCCCGCTCGGCGGGCTGGGCGAGGTTGGCAAGAACATGACCGTGTTCGAGTCCGGCGGCGATCTGATCCTGGTCGACGCCGGCCTCACCTTCCCCAAGGCGGAGATGCACGGCATCGACCTGGTGCTGCCCGACTTCTCCTACGTGGTCGACCGGGCCGACCGGCTGAAGGCGATCGTGCTCACCCACGGCCACGAGGACCACGTCGGCGCGCTGCCTTACCTGCTGCGCGAAACCGGGACGGATCCGCTCGTGTTCGGCACCCGGCTGACCTTGGGGCTGATCAAGTCGAAGCTGGACGAGCACGGCCTGGGCGCCGAGACGGAGCTGGTGGAGCTGGTTCCGGACGGGTCACGCGTCCCGGTGGGGCCGTTCCAGGCCGAGGCGGTGCGGGTCACGCACTCGATCCCCGATGCGGTGGCGGTGGTGCTGCACACGGCGCACGGCGTGATCGTGCACACCGGCGACTTCAAGATGGACATGACGCCGGTGGACGGCCGCCCGGTCGACATCGGTCGCCTGCGCTCGCTCGGTGACGAGGGCGTGGCGCTGCTGATGTCGGACTCGACCAACGCCGAGAATCCCGGCACCACCCCGTCGGAGATGACGGTCGGGCCGAGCATGCGCGAGATCATCGCGAAGGCACCCGGCCGTGTGATCGTGACGTCGTTCGCATCGCAGATCCACCGCCTCCAGCAGGTGATCGACGCGGCCGTCGCCAACGATCGGAAGGTCTGCGTGATCGGCCGGTCGATGGTGCGCAACCTGAACATCTCGCGAAACCTCGGCTACGCCGACGTGGACGACGATCTGCTGCTGAAGCCCAAGGCGCTGGACTCGGTGCTGCCGCACGAGGTGGTCGTGCTGTGCACGGGTAGCCAGGGCGAACCTCGCTCCGCGCTGACGCGGATGGCGCACGGCGACCATCCTGCACTGCAGGTGCACCCGACCGACACGGTGGTGATGTCGTCCAAGGCGGTGCCGGGCAACGAGGTGAACGTGGGGGAGACCGTGAACCGGCTGAACCGGATGGGCGCCACGGTGCTGACCGAGAACAACGCCTACGTGCACGTCTCGGGCCACGGCTCGGCCGACGAGCTGCGAACGATGCTGGAGCTGGTGCGTCCGCGGTTCTTCGTGCCCGTGCACGGCGAGTACCGCATGCTGCGCGCGCACGCCGCCATCGCCGAGCGGACCGGCGTGGAACCGCATGCCGTGCGGATCGCCGACAACGGCACCGTGTTGGAGCTGGACGCCGACGGGCTGTTCGTGACCGGGCAGATCGAAACCGGCATGACGCTGGTGGACGGCTACTCGGTGGGCGACGTGCGAGATGAGGTGCTGCGCGACCGCAGGCGGCTTGCGACCGACGGTGTGCTGATCGTGGTGGCCACGATCGCCGCCGGAAGCGCCGAGGTGGTGGTGGATCCGGAGGTGATCGCGCGCGGGTTCGAGACGCCCGACGGCGAGGGCCAGGAGCTGCTCGACCGGGCTCGGGACGCGGTCGACGAGGTGCTCGAGCGCTGCCTGGCGAACCGCATGACGGAGGTGAATCTGCTCCAGCAGGAGCTGCACGACGCGCTGGCACCGCTGGTGCACAGGATGACCGGCAAGCGGCCGATGGTGCTGCCGGTCGTCGTCGAGGTCTAGCGGCTGAACCAGCTGTCTCGAGCGAAGACTGCCCGACAGTGGCAGCCTTCGCGCGGCGCACTGCGAGCATCCGAGTCCCTAGAGGACTTGGCCGAAGCCAGACCCTCCAAGTCACCGGAAGGAACGCCGTCCGATACGGTGAATACCATCGCCAATGGCCAGGACCACTACGCGACGGACCCATCGCGCTCCTGGTTCACGACCGGCTCGGCGCACGCGCAAGTCCCCCATCCGCTCCCAGACCCCCCAGCGGAGGCGTGCGTCGAGTCGGACTTCGCTTTCACAGCGTCGTGACCTGATCGGCGGTGGGCTGATCGCAGCCGGAATCTTCCTCGGCTGCGTCGAGTTCCTGGGCTGGAACGGCGGCGTGATCGGCCTCAAGATCGACCATCTTCTGCAGCTGCTGGTCGGCAGGGCGACCGCCCTGGTGCCGCCGATCCTGGTGATCGCCGGAGCGATGATCTTCGTCGACAGCAAGGCCCGGCACCTGCGGCCGCTGCGCCTGGGCGCGATCATCCTGTTCACCTCGGTGACCCTGGCGCTGGCGTCGAACAACACCTTGCGGCCCGAGCACCACGGCGGGCTGATCGGCGCGTACCTGCACACCGGCCTGGAGGGGCTGATCGGCGGCATCGGCGTCTCGATCCTCGTGGTGCTGGGCATCGGAGCCGCGATCGTCCTGATCACCGGCGCCTCGATCGGCGTGATGATGCGCAGCTCCGGGCGCACCGTCGCGCGCGCGGCCGAGAGCGGCGCCCGCCTCAGCGGCGAGGTGGCCCGGCGCTACCGGGAGCGGCCCGCATCCCGCCCGACGCTGGCGGCGGTGCCCGATCCCGACAACCCCAACCGGCGGCGCAGCGCACCGCTGGACGGCAGCCAGGAGTACGCCGACCTGTTCGGCGACGCCCCCGAATTCGAGCCTGAGGCGGATCCCCCCGCACCCGAGCCCCCGATCGAGCCCGAGCCGGAACCGGAGCCGGCCGCAGTGCAGCCCGACGCGGATGAGGACGCCGTCACGGCCGAGGTCGTGGCACCCTCGCTCGCGCTGGACGCATCGCCGCGGCCGAAGACCGAGTATCGCCTGCCGGCGGCGAGCATCCTCAAGAAGAGCACCGCCAGCCGCGGTGGCGGCGAGGATCACAAGCTGGTCGCGCGCAAGCTGGTCGAGGCGCTCGCCAACTTCGGCGTCGAGGCGCGCTGCGTGGGCATGGTGGCCGGGCCCCGCGTGACACGCTACGAGCTGCAGCTCGCACCCGGCATCAAGGTGTCGCGCGTGACCCAGCTGCGCGACGACCTGGCCTACGCCCTCGCCACCACCGAGATCCGCATCCTGGCGCCGATCCCGGGCAAGCAGGCTGTCGGCGTCGAGGTCCCGAACACCTCGCACAACACCGTCACGCTGGGGGACATCTTCGGCGAGCCCGCGGCCGGTTCCAGCCCGCTCACCGCCTGGCTCGGCAAGGACATCTCCGGGGCCGGGGTGGCCTGCGACCTCGCCAAGATGCCGCATCTGCTGATCGCCGGCACCACCGGCTCGGGCAAGTCGGGCTGCATCAACGCCGTGCTCTGCTCGATCCTGCTGCGCGCCACCCCCGACGAGGTGCGCATGATCCTGGTCGACCCCAAGCGCGTCGAGCTCAACCACTACGAATCAATCCCGCACCTGCTCACTCCCGTCGTCACCAACATGAAGAACGCGGCGCTGGTGCTGCAGAACATCGTCCGCGAGATGGAGAGCCGCTACGAGCTGATGGGCGCCGTCAAGGCCCGCAACCTGGCGGAATGGAACCGCAAGCGGCAGCAGCTCGGGCAGGACACAGTGCCCCACATCCTGGTCGTGATCGACGAGCTGGCCGACCTGATGATGGTGTCGCCGGCCGACGTCGAGGACGCCATCATCCGCCTGGCGCAGAAGTCGCGGGCCGTCGGCATCCACCTGGTGCTGGCCACTCAGAGCCCGCGCGTGGACGTGATCACCGGCATGATCAAGGCCAACGTGCCGTCACGGATCGCCTTCGCCGTGTCCTCGCAGACGGACTCGCGTGTGATCCTGGACGTGAACGGCGCCGAGGCGCTGCTGGGCGCGGGGGACATGCTCTACAAGCCGCTCGGCACCTCCAAGATGCTGCGCGTGCAGGGCGCCTACATCTCCGAGGACGAGACCAGGCGCATCGTCGAAGCCTGCCGCAAGCAGGGCGAGCCCACGTTCGAGGAGGAGCTGCTGGAGCTGCCCGCCGATGTCGAGCCGGAGCAGCTGGACGCCGACGAGGATCCCGTGCTGAACGACGCGATCCGGCTGGTGGCACAGCATCAGACCGCTTCGGTGTCGCTGCTGCAGCGGCGGCTGCGGGTCGGGTACACCCGCGCGGGGCGGCTGATCGACATGCTCGAGCGCCGCGGGATCGTGTCCGGCTACGAGGGCTCCAAGGCCCGCAACGTCCTGATCAGCGAGACCGACCTGGCACGCATCCTGGGCGAGGATCAGCCCGCGCCGATCGACGAGCCGGTCGAGGACTTCACCTTCTAGCGTCCTGCGCGTCTAGTCTGCGCGCGTGACTGACGACTGGTACGCGCGGCTCCAGGCCAGCGGGCTGCTGGACACGCTGGCACCGTATGCACCGGTGCTGGTCGGCGCCTACCCGCTGGGCGTTGAAGCGCCCGGCTCGCGGATCGAAATCGTCTGTCGCGCCACCGACCTGCCGGCCTTCGCACGGACGCTGGACCGCACGTACGGCGGCGACGGGTTCGCGCTGTATCCGGGCAGGCTGTCGCTGGAGGACGCGGTCTTCGCCGAGTTCGAGCTGGACGGACTCCCGCTCGAGGTGGCCGCCCAGAGCGATCACGAGCACCGCAAGCTCGGGGCCGCCACCATCGGCATCTCGCGGGTGCTGGAGATGGAGGGAG
>Ga0075425_100001981_pt1 | contig 20225 bp, 24 predicted proteins | sample SoiMethybrSBSTD4_FD_75300 | JGI IMG/M metagenome (GOLD analysis project Ga0075425, IMG submission 75300) | Bulk soil microbial communities from a Populus tree surrounding site in Tennessee, USA - Soil MetaG P. TD hybrid SBSTD4 | ecosystem: Environmental > Terrestrial > Soil > Tree plantation... | reverse complement strand
GCACAGATTGTTCATCGCGTACCAGGCGTTGGGATCGAGTGCGGTCGCACGGTAATACCAGCGCTTCGCTTCATCGAACTCGCCCATGGCTTGGAAGATGGTGCCCAGCGTGTTTGCAGCCGCCGCAGACTTCGGTGCCAAGGCAACCGCTCGCCGTGCATCGTCCAGCCCCCGGTTCGGCATGCCCCAATCGCGCCAGATTCGCGCCAGCGCATCATGTGAGAACGCATCGGTCGGCTGCGTCTTGGCCGCTGCAGCGAAGTGCTCGTACGCCGCGTCCAGCACGCCAAGCCGCCGATACTCGACGCCCACGCGACGCTGGGCTTCGGCGCCGGGCACTGCGGCGAGTTCCAGCAATGCGGCCCTCAGCGCGGGATCAGTCGATTCCAGAGTCGGCGCGAGCGTCGACGTCAAGGCAGTCTTCGGTCGTGGCGGCAGCGACCCCGTATGCATTGCCGGCCGGTGCACTCCGCAACCCGCGCACACCAATGCCGCCATCGTGAGCCAACGTTTCACGTTGAATAAGCCTCGCGCCGAATCCGGATTAGTCCATGTCGTCGCGCGTCAGTCGTGACTTGCGGCGCATGAGATACAGCACCACGAGGACGCCGAGCACGACGATGGTGACGAGAGTTGTCGTATCCATCAATAACCTCTCTATCGATCAGGGTTGTCCGCCAATGAACGTTCTATAAATCTGCACCACCACGGGTCCGAAACACACCACGTACAAGGCCGGGAACAAACAGAGCACGAGAGGAAACACAAGTTTCACTCCAACCTTGTTCGCGCGCTCTTCCGCGTCCTGTCTGCGCTTCGTGCGCGACGTCTCCGCGTGAACGCGTAACGCGTCGGCCACGCTGGTGCCGAATCGGTCCGTCTGCGCAAGCATGGACACGAGTGTGCGCACCTCGTCGACACCCGTCCGACGCGCGAAGTTTTTGAACGCTTCTGATCGCGGCTTGCCAGCGCGGATTTCGGTGGTGATCAGCGCCAACTCACCTGCCAGCACGGGATGCGAAATACGGAGCTCCTCGCTCGCTTTCGCAATCGCCTGATCGAGACCGCTTCCCGCTTCGACGCACACCGTGAGCAAGTCCAGAGCGTCAGGCAGCCCGTTGCGAATGGCCTTTCTGCGTTGTCCGATCCGATAGCCGACATAGAAGCTTGGCGTGACGTAGCCGATGACGGCGAGGAAGAGGGCGGGGAGCAGTCCGCTTCGTACGCCCAAGAGCGTGAACGTCAGAATGCCCAGGGCAAGGGGAAGCGCGATTTCAGCGATGCAATAAACAACAACCGCGGTCGTCGACGGATATCCGGCCTGGGTCAGCTGCCGCCCCAGGCGCGACATCGCCTTGGGGCTCTTCGGCAGCAGGCGCGACAATCGCGTGAGCGCCGGGTCCGGCATCGTCGACAGACGCGGCGCGTTCATCACCAGCGTCGATCCCGCGGACTGGCCGAGGGCGCGAAGGCGGCGTCGTTCAGGCGAATTATGGGTGAGCGCCCACGACATGGTCATCGACACAATCATCGCGACCGCGACGAACACACCGACGACGGCGAGAAGAAGTTCCGGTGTCATCGTCAGTACTCCACGTCCACGATGCGTCGAATGATGAACACGCCGATGATCTGCAGGACGATCGCCGTAATCACCATCTGCACACCCATCGGATCATCGGTCAGCAGCCGCATGTGCGCCGGCGAGATGATGAAGAGCACAGTGGCAACGGCCGGCGGAAGAATTGCCAGAACCACCCCGGTGATGCGCCCGTGAGCGCTCACCGCGCGAACGTGCCGCTTCACTTTGAAGCGGTCGCGGATGACCGACGACAGCCTGTCCAGCACCTCTGACAGATTTCCGCCCATCTCACGCTGCGTCATGACCGCGGTTACAAAGAAGCGGGCGTCCAGCAACGGCACACGGTCGGCGAACGCCAGCAGAGCCTGTGGAAGCGACATGCCGAAATTCTGCTGGTCGAACAGCTTTCTGAATTCGCCGCCGATCGGATCGGCAATCTCTTCGGCGACCATCTGCAGGGCCGTAGGCAGCGCGTGACCGGCACGGAGCGCGCGGGCGATGAGATCGACAGCCTCCGGAAACTTCTCCTCGAACTGCGCTATCCGCCTCTTCGCAGCCGATCTCACGTACAGAATCGGCAGCACCGACGCACCAGCCCCGCCGACGAGCACGGCGAGCAGCGGCAACCGGAATTGGGCGACGACGGCCATCGTCACCGTTGCGGCAAACACGCACGCCAGGAGCAGGGCGCCGGGCGTGATCTTCAGTCCTGAACGGGCCACGAGCGCCGAGAGCGATGAGCTCACGCCCGCGGATCGATTCAGCGCCGTATCGACGAAGCCGACGACGCTGAGCCGCTCCCGCGGTTTGACGACGCTCTCGCTCACGATCTGCACGCGACGGCGCTTCAGTCGAGCGCGGACAGCCCGTTCCGATTCGACTTCGGGCCGTACGATGAACAATCCGTACACCCCGAAGACGATCGCGAGCACCATGACGAAGACAATGACTGCAATGGTCATACTTCCCTCTTACGCGACCACCTTCATGTGCTCGAACATCTGCGCCGGCAGCTGAACGCCCGACGCCGCGAACCGCTCCGAGCATTTCGGCCGGATGCCGGTGGCGCGGAAGCGTCCACGCACCCGGCCATCCTCGTCCACGCCGATCTTCTCGAAGACGAAAATGTCCTGCATGGTGATGATCTCCCGCTCCATTCCCGTAATCTCGGAGATGGCCGTCACCTTGCGCGTGCCGTCGGACAATCTCGCGATCTGCACGACGAGCTCGATCGCCGATGCCACCTGCTGTCGAATGGCGCGATCCGGAATATTCAGGTTCGCCATCGCGACCATGGTGTCAAGACGGTAGAGCGCGTCACGCGGGCTGTTGGCGTGAATCGTCGTCAAGCTACCGTCGTGACCGGTGTTCATCGCCTGCAGCATGTCGAGTGCTTCTTCGCCGCGCACCTCGCCGACGATGATGCGATCGGGGCGCATACGCAGCGCGTTCACCACCAGCTCGCGCTGCCGCACGTGGCCCTTGCCTTCGATGTTCGGCGGCCTCGTTTCGAGCCGGACCACGTGTCGCTGCCGGAGCATCAACTCGGCCGAGTCTTCGATCGTGACGACTCGTTCCGATGTACCGATGAAACCGGACAGCACGTTCAGCAGCGTCGTCTTTCCGGCGCCGGTGCCGCCCGACACGAGCAGGTTCAAGCGGCACCCGACGGCGACCTTCAGGAACTCGAGCATCGGCGCCGTCAGCGAATCGCGCGTGACCAGATCGTTGGCCCCGAGACGGTCGGTGCGGAACCGCCGGATTGACAGCGCCGGCCCGTTGAGCGCCAGCGGCGGGATGATGGCGTTGACACGCGAGCCATCCTTCAGACGCGCATCCACCATCGGGCTCGATTCGTCGATACGGCGGCCGACGGCGCTGACGATGCGCTCGATGATCTGCATCAGATGACGGTCGTCGCGGAACACAATGTCCGTCTCCTCGAGGCGCCCATCGCGTTCGATATACACCTGGTCGTACTGGTTGACGAGGATGTCGGAAATGGAACGATCCGCGAGCAGTGCTTCGAGCGGACCGAGGCCAAACAGCTCATCCAGAACTTCGACGATGAGGCTTTCGCGTTCGGTGAGGCTGAGCGGTGTCTTCTGCTGTTCGCGCTCCAGGATGGCAACGATGAGCGCGCGCAGCTCTGGCTCCGCATCGGCGCGCGACATATTGGCGAGCCGATCTAGATGCAGCCGGTTGAGCAGCTCAGTGTGCACACGGCCCTTGAGCTGCTGATAATCCGGCGGCCTCACGTTCGGCGCCGCCGATGGGCGAATCATGGTGGTCAACACTCTTTGCCTCCGATTACCCGTTGGAACGACTCGTCAGTCGACTGAACAGTCCGCTTGAACGACCCGCATGATGTTCGGCATGCGTTCCGGTCAGGCGGTGCGCGAACTTCTTGAACGATGCTGACAGCTCGTTGTGGTTATCGAGCGCGAGCGGGCGCCCTTTGTTCAGAGCTTGTAACGCGACGCGATAATCACTCGGAAACGCGTGCAAGATTGGCGTGCCCACCGCCCTCTCGACATCTTCGCGACCGATCTCGGCGTGACGATCGGCGCGGCTCAGAATCAGCGTCACCTTCTCGCGCCCGTAGCGGTCGCGCAGCATGGCGGCGACCCGCGACGCGCTCTTCACGGTCGCTAGCTCCTGGTTCGCAATGACATAGATGGCCGTCAAGTCGTCGAGCACATCCATGACCGCACCGTCCGATTGCGGCAGGTCGATCACTGTCTCCTTGTACACGGAGCTCGCAAACGCGATGAGCTGCTGCAGCCCGGCGCGATCGAATGCGCCGGGAACCGGACGTTCGGCCGAGGCCAGCAGATCCGTGTGGGGAGCCGTCTGCACGACAAGGGTGCGAAAGAACGTCTCGTCGAGACGATGCATGTTGTTCAACGCATCCATCGTCGAGAACCGCGGCTCCACGCCCATGAAGATTGCGGCGTCACCACCAGTCTGATGGAGGTCCATCAGCAGCGCGCGCTCCGGCTTACTGGCGTGTCCGAGCGCCGTAGCAACGTTCACCGCCACCGTGGTTGTACCGACGCCACCCTTCGCGCCAACGAAACCGAAGACGCGACCAGGTTCGGCGTGTGTTCTCTTGTCCGTCACACGCTCGATCGTCTTGCGCACCTCCTCCGGAAGCAATGGCTCCGGCAGCACCTCGTTGACGCCGGCGCGCATCGCCTCCAGCAACAGCGCGGGATCGAGAACGGACGCGACGATCACGATCCCTACATGCGGGTGGTGACGCTTCAGCGCGGCAACACCCGACGGCAGTCCTTTCTCGCGCACATCGAGAATGACGACCTCCGTCGGCTTCAAGGAGACCGACTCGAGGGTTCCTCGCACCACGTGCAGGCCGAGCGCGCGGAGCGTGTCCTCGAGGTGTTGGTCGTGCGAAGCGACTAACGTTGCGTGAATCACGGATACCTCAGACTTCCACCGTCGGTGCGCACTTATTGCCGTGGCGCCGGCGACACGTCGGGACCGTCGGCGACACCGCCGCCGCCCTGGATCTGGCCGCCGATATCGCCACCCCGCGGCAGGAACCGCTGCTCCAGCGTCGGAAGCGGCGGCACCTCGTCTGGATTGAGCGGACGCACCAGCTGCGGCGTGATCAGGACTAGCAACTCGGTCTGCTCTGCGCGTTCGGCCTTGCTCTTGAACAGATGACCGATGATCGGCAGACGCGCCAGTCCGGGAATTTCCTGAAAGTCGTCCTGCGACAGGTTATTGAGCAATCCTGCCATTGCGAACGACTGGCCGTCGCGCAACTCGACGTCGGTCTCGGCGCGGCGCGTCGACAATGCCGGAACGCGGAAGCCGTTCAAGACGACGCCGTTCGGGAAATCCAGCGTGCTGACTTCAGGTTGAACGTGGATGCGAATCGTATCGCCCGCAACGACCGGCCGGAAATTGAGGCGAATCCCGTATTCCTTGTACTGGATAGAGACGGCATTCGTCGCCCCGCCCTGCACGACGGGCACCGGAATTTCGCCGCCGGCGAGAAAGCTTGCTTCCTGACCGTTGTAAGCAATCAGGTTCGGTTCGGCGAGGCTTTGAAACAGCCCCCTGTCCCGCAGGGCGCGAACAACGGCCCCGAGGTCGTACTTCTGGTTGAACAGAAAGATATTGAGAAAGTCACTGAACGTGATCTCGCCAGTGGCGTTGGTGACATCGGCGCCGAAGCTGGAACTCGCCTTCGAGGCGGTCAGTTTGTCGTAGGTCGGAGCCGAAAACTGCCCCGTTGTTGCCCTGCCAAGGGTGTTGTTCACACCGATCGCGCTCGTGAACAGCGACACACCGATCTCTTTCAACGCGCGGCGGCTCACTTCGGCGAACCGCACTTTCAACAGGACCTGCTGGCTCCCGGACCCGCCGGGCAACTGCAGCATGTTGATGATCTTCGCCTTTGAGGCTGATGCTGCAGCGATTTCGGCGGCGCGCAGCGACACGTCGTTGCTCGACACGCGGCCGGACAGGATGAGGGCGTCACCCGCTACCGTGACGCGGATATCCTCCGTCGGAAACAGCGCCTGCAGCCGTTGTTCAACCGTCGAAACGCCAGGCTCGACGACGACGTCGTATTGCCGCCGCTCGGTCACGCCCCAGACGATCAGGCTGACGGTGCCAGCCATCTTGCCGTCGACGAGGACCTCGCGTGGCTGCACGACTGTTGCGTCAGCAATCGCCGGATCGGTCACCGCAATTCGCGTGATATCGAAGTCGGAACCGAGCACCGTAGAACGGCCAGCGGTCAGCGCGACCTTCTGAATATCGGCCGGCTGCTGTGCCGGAAGTACCACTGTGGCGGCCAGCAACAGTGCGGCCGTCACCGCACCCACACGCACGCCCACTGACCTGGGAATTCCGAGCCTAGTCATCCTGCCTCTCATTCACTACCACTAAGGAACGGCGATGATGTCCGCCAGCTTGTCTTCGCTGCGTTTCGCCGCGCGGATCGTTTCCACTGTGTATGGCTTCTTCACGACCGGTACAGGCTGCACGACAGGCACAACGGCCGGCAGCGGGCGCGGACGCTTGGCGGACGGTGCGGGCGCGGGAGCTTTTGGCGCGTCACCGAACAGCACCGCCTTCCGGATTCCGGTCCCGTCGTTGGTCGGCTCCACGTCGAGCGGGTGCCTCAACGTCAACAGCAGTTCCCCTTGCGACTGTGCAAGCGCAATTCGCTCGGCATCGAGCGGCGACGCCATGAGGGTCACCACCGTCGATCGGATAGGTTTGCCGTCCTGCCGTGACTCTTCCTGGTCGTAGCGCGTGCCCGCCGTGAGCACTTCCACATTGCTGACGACGACCCGCGACACCGTATCGTTGTCTTTGCTGCCGATCGGGTCCTGGATCACCGTGACCACATCGACGTGCGTCCCCGGCACGACGAAGCCAGCGACGCCGATGACCTCGTTGACCCGTACCGAGATCGCGCGCATGCCGTGCTTGATGGTGGGCGGCAGCCCGGCACCGGCCTCTTTCGGGGCCAGTTTGTTCTCACTCAGCGGTTCGTTCTCGACGACCGCCGCGATCAGCCCGCGATTGATGACATCGTCGACGTTCGAGAATCCGCCTTGCAGCGGCGTGTTGGCCGGCCAGTCGACGACCTTCACCGTTTCACGCGTGATCAACGTGCCAACGGGCATGGCAGTGGCGGCAATGACCGCCTTCTTGGTTGGCAACTGTGCCTGGCGTGGCAGCTGTGAGACCGCCCGGTAAACCGCGTAGCTGGCCAGCGCCGCGGACGCCACAGCGACCGCGAGAACAATTAAGGTTCGAACTTGCCGGTTCATGAACACACCTCTCGTGAATCAGGGACAGAGTCCCGCCGCCGCCTCGGTCCGCATGGTCGATCTCGCACGCAATGTCAGAGTGCCTGGCCACGATCCGCCGAAGTACCTGATGATTCCGCCGACGAATATCACAGGGTGGGCGTATGCGACCGACACCCGAACCGTCCACACGCAACCCCCAGGGCCAGGAAGGGCGGTCTGGGTGATCGCGCCGGTGCAGGTTGAGTCGTTCGGGCCAACGCACACCGTTGCAGAAGCGGTATCAAGTCCTGCGGCAGTCAGATACTGGTTGACGCGAAACTGCGCGTTCGTCACGCGCGTCGCGTTGGTCGTACCGTAGGTTGAAAGGGAAGCCATTCGCGCGCCTTCCCGCGCCGCGTTGGTCACTACCTCGTACTGCTGAAATACGAATCCAAACTCGACGATACCGAGAACGACCAGCAGCAAGAGGGGGAGCGTCAGCGCGAACTCAATCGTCTCGGCACCGGACTCGGACCGACGAAGACGCCGCAGCACGGAATGAACTGTTAGCGAAGCCATAGGTTCAGCAACACGCCGGCGAAGATCGGGACTGCGTACGCCAATCTCGGGCCGTTGCTTCCTTCAAGCGAAATGGTGTCGAGTGGACGGAGGCCAACAACGGCCCAGTGCTGCAGCAGCAGCCAGATGTTGGCCAGCGCCTGTTTCAAATACCCATGACAGGTGGCAACAATCAGCGACAGCACGCCACCTGCGATCATCGAGTAGACGCACAACCAGACCGCGTTCATCGGCCCGAGCCAGGCACCGAGAGCCGCGACCAGCTTTACGTCTCCAGCGCCCAGACCCCTGAGGGCAAACGCGGGGAACATCAACGCCGCGCCGATCAACCACCCTTCAACCGTGGACGTCACACCCTGACCGTTCGGCGCCAATGCATGGAATGCCAGCGCCGCGGCTGCCGCCCCGAAGGTCAGCGTATTGGGAATGCGACGGCTCCGTACGTCTGTCACGCACGCGATCGACGCAACTCCAATGGCGATGTAAGCACTGATGTCCATAATCGGCCTAGGGCAACGGAGCGACGGGAACCCACGCGTTATCAATCTGCGCCGCGTGGTTCGTATATGTGTTCCCCATGGCCGGAATGAGCGACGGGAACAACAGCGCGGCGGCCACGGCGAAAATTGCGGCGAGAAGGCCGTACTCGATCAGATCCTGACCGTTCTCGTCTCGAAGTAACTGAATCGCCAAGGCCGACACGCTGTTCATGACCGCGTTGTTACTTCAGGTTCGTCTGGAGATTGGTGTAGAAGCCCTGGACGATGCTTCCGAGCGATCTGATCGTCAGGACCGCCGTGGACGTGATGATCCCCACCAGCAGACCGTACTCAATCAGATCCTGACCTGACTCTTCGCGCACGAAACGAACAAGCATTCCCTTCATCGAACTCTCCTTGTCGAAGTGTTTAGGTGACCCCCTTGCTCCCGTCCGCCCTCGGCGCACCGCGAGTCAAAGTTGGCACTAAGGGCAACCGCAAGGTCATTGCCGCAATTGATCAGTCGCAATCACGGCAGCTAAACGCCCACCGCACTGGCACTTAGGTCCGGCGCCGCTTCCGACACCGATTCAATAGTCTGCGGGATGCGAACCTTTTCTCCTTCGTAACTGATCTTCTCCGTCACGTCATGACAGGATGTGACGCCAGCGACGTCACGCACGTTCGCCTGCGCGGGCGTAACGGTGCCAGCCAGCCCCTCGAGAGCGACGTACGTCAGTTGCCGCATCGACGCCCCACACGGCATGACCCGCTCCCGCGGTTGCACAACAAAGCTGGTCACCGAACTTCTATCCATTCGCGACTACTTCAAGTTCGTCTGCAGGTTCGTGTAGAACCCCTCGACAATGGCGCCGAGAGACCTCACGGTCAGAACCGCGGTCGACGTAATGATTCCCACCAGCAGTCCGTACTCGATCAGGTCCTGACCTGACTCTTCGCGCACGAAACGAACAACCATCGCCTTCATATCGAATGTCTCCTTATCCAGGTGCCTATCTGCACCTTTGCGCTACGCCCGACTCCACTCGGGAGTCGGCGCAACCGCAACCTCTTCGCCGTCATGGGTTAAGGTCTTCGCCAGCCCCTGACCCGACGTGACGCCGAGCGCGTCACCCACCTTCAATTGCGCGCGCGCGACGCTGCCTGCCGGTAATTCGATGACCGCGTACGCCAGGTGCGCCATCGACGCGCGCCACGGCAACACTTGCTCGCGGATCTTCACGACGGTACCGTTTCGTCGCACGAACACTACGTCGATTGGAAAGCGCATCCCGAAGGTGTGGATGGCGTTGCTCGGCGCGATGATCATCGCGGCGCCGTCGGCCAGCGATTCGCGCCCGAGCAGCCCCTTACGTCGGGAGGCGGACTCGAAAGCCGGAATAATCGTGTGCGCAAGCACGCGGCCGGTCCGGGCGTTCCGCAGCTCGTAGGGGCCACCGGAACGCCGAATAAACGGCAGGAGGAAATTCACCATCAGAACTTCACGCCGGCAGCGACGGCGACCTGGGAGATGTCAAACGTATCGTTAAGGTTGTGAAACGCCTTCCGATAGCGATAACCGAAATCGATAAATGCCTTGTCGATCGCCACCCCGACGCCTGCCGCAACCTCCGCCATCGGCTTGGTGGTGTTGCCCTGAGTGGGATCAACGACGCCGTCCACCGATCCGAACTGCGCCAGGTAGGCATCCGTGATGTTGCCGCGCGTCTGCTCCCGGATGGTGCGGCGGAAATTGATGGCACCAACTCCGCCGCCGATGTACGGATACACACTCGCGCCCGCAGGGACGAGGAACTTGATACCGCTCGAGAAATAGCGCGCGCGATCTCGTCCTTCGAATACCCACGGTGTGCCGGTAAGCGCCGTCAGCGCATTCCCGGCCTGCACCAATTGATTTCGAGCCGCCTGCGACATCACGTTGTCGTAGTAGCCGGCTCCCAGATAAACCTGCAACGCGGGCCTTACGTTCTCCGCAATTTCAGCCATCAGCGCCATCGAAGTGTCCGGCGTTGACGTCGAGGCACCGCCGCCGGCGATCAAGTAGCCGCGCAGCGGCTTCGGAGCAGGAGCAGGTCGCTGCTGCGCGAACGCCGGCGATGCGACGAGCAGGATCGCCACCAACCACAAGGATTTGAACGAGTTCATAAGTCCTATGCTCCGCATCAGCGACGAACCGCGTTGAATCCGCTTTCGATGACGAGACCCGCCACTGGCTGTTCCTGTCCCGTCACGGGATCCTTGAAGAAGACGTTATAAGTGGTCGTGACTGTGCCGGTTGCGGTGAGACCAGACTGCGTGGCGGTCATCGTTGAACCGACCGGCCGCAAGATGCGCGGCTGACCGTTGGTGCAACGGAACAGAATTTCCGCATCGCACGACGCCGCTGTTGCAGCAAAACCGGTGAGCGAGGCGCTGCCGTTGTACTGACAGGTGAGACCGGTGCTGGACGACCGAATGGTCGCCGATACGTCCGCGTCCTTCTGGGTGATTGAAACGGTGCCTTGATCCGCGCCGACCGAGGCTCGCAGGTCGTCGCCAACGCACTCGCCGCCAGCAATACGAACGGGGACTGTGGAACCCGAGAACGTCCCCGCAAACTGGCCGACAAACGGCAATTGGTTCGCGGTCGGCGACGTCGGGTTCTCACCGCACCCCGCGACCGCTCCCACCGCTATCAGTACCGCCGCTCGAACAAAGGCACGCGCCATCCACAAACCTCCAACTCGCACATCAGACTTTCGAGTGATACGTGCGAACCGTTGTGCAATAGACATGCGCAGCACAACACGCCGAAATTGATAAAACGCACCGGTATAGTCTTCCAACCGGCAGACTACGCCTTGGAAATATCAGAATGTCACCCTGCTCTCTGACTTTTCGCATCGCCATGCCGCGCGTACTCACTGGTGGTTGGTCGCGAGCTTCGGGCTGACGACCCGGCGGCGATTTCGCTCGAATTTGTTCCACCGCCTGTCGCCCAGGAGGAAGTCGACGGTGCCCTTGCACTGCGCCCAGAAGATGATCGGGCGATACAGAAACAGGTCCGCCGGCGCCAGCAGCAGGAGATACGCGAGATCGCTCGCGGCGTACGTCCGTCCGTAGCGGTCCTGCAGCAACACGGCGGCGCAGGTGAACGCGGCGCTGCCCAGAGCGACGATCAGCAGCATCTGCAGGCATTCGAATGGCCGCAGCTGGCCCGAATACGCGGCGAATGGCACGATTGCAACCGCCAGCACCTGGAACACCGGGGCCAACACCTCGGCCAGCACGTAGTACGGCATCCCGAGGAAGCCAACGGTCCCGTAGCGTGGGTTGCACAACATCCTGCGGTAGTGCCACACGGTTTCAGCAATTACGCGCTGCCACCGCGCCCGCTGGCTCACGAGCGCCCGAATCGAGGTCGGACCTTCGGTAATACCGACGGCATCGGGCAGCGCCTGGATGCGATAGGGCACGCGCAGCCGGCGGAAGTGCTCGTGGACGCGGAACGTGAATTCAATGTCCTCACAGGTGAACCGTGGCGAGAACCCACCGAGCTCCACGACCACGTCGCGCCGCCAGATGGCGAACGCCCCAACCGAACACATCATGTAGTTGGAACGGCTCCACGCCGCACGCGCCCAGATGAAGGCGCGCAGGTAGTCGAGCAGCTGAAAGACGATCAGCGGATGGCGGTCGAGACGCGTGCGCCCCTGGTCGTCGCGGACCGCCTGTTCGGGACGGCTGTGCAGCGTGACATGACTGGTGACCCCGACGACGACCGCAGGATCCGGCATGACCAGCCGCATTCCTTTCAGCAGGGCGTCAGCGTAGTAAACGGTGTCGGAGTCGACGCAACAGAGATAGCGATAACGCGCCAGGTTCGCGCCTGCGTTCAGCGCGTCAGCCTTCCCTCCGTTGACCTTGTCGATGACCGTAAGCCGCGGATCGATCCGGCTTCGATAGATCTGCTTGATCTCGGTGGCATCGATGACGCGCCGATACAGCGCGGCGCTCGGCTCGAGGTCGAACGCCTGCGTCAGCCGCTTCATCGTGCTGTCGGTCGACCCGTCGTTGACGACGATGACCTCGTACTGCGGATAGTCGAGCGCCAGCAACGACTGGATGGAGGCGGTGATGCACACCTCTTCGTTGTATGCGGGCGCAACCACGCTGACAGGAATGGTGAACGGCGAGCTGCGGACGATCGAGAAGTCCTCGACCGCAGCATCGCGCGCGCGGTCGCGGTTCTCGCGCACGGCCATGCGCGCCAGGGCCGCAAAGATGACGGTGAGAGTCGTCAGGTATACCAGGCAGGCGAGGTACCCGCCCCACGTAACGATCTGCAGCACGGATTCAAATGGCATAGCTGTCACTTAAGAAGCCCCCATCAGAGGCTCAACGTGGCTCGTGAGCACGTGTTGTTCGCGCAGACTGAGCTGACACATGAATGCGGAGCGCAGATGCGGACCGGCCACAGACAGAAACCGCGCAAGGATTGGCAGCTGCCGTCGCGCAGCAGCAGGATCCGCGACGACCTGGCGCGCCGCATCGGCCGCCTTGCCTGTCTTGTGCAGAACCTCCGCGGCGCCGTTGGCCGCGAACGCGTCGCTGTGCCAGAGAGCCTGCACGACCGCCGGCAGCGCGACACGTCCCATGCGCTGCAGCGCCTCGCGTGCGGCGGCTCGTACGATCCACTGCCGATCCGCGAGCAGACCGGCAAGCGCCTCCGCGGCATCGCCGTCGGCAAACCTGGCACAGGCGCGCGCGGCGTGCGCGCGCACGAACGGCACGGGGTCGTTCAGACGGCCCAGCAACAAAGATCGATCCGACGCATCGCCGATGATGCCGAGCGCTTCGACGGCCGCACGGCGAACGAGCGGATCGACATCGGTCGCCAGTTCCCGCACGTGCGACGCCCACTGCGCCGCCTGCAGCCGCCCCGCCAGCCGCGCGGCCCAGAAGCGCACTTCCGCATGCGGCGCCGCAAACAGCAGCCCGAGAAGATCGGCTCGCGGTGCGGTCATCATGTCGATCGCCGCGGCAATGCGAGAGCAGCTGTACGGCCCATCCCGCAGCGCGGTGATGAGCAGATCGGCACTGCGCCGGTTATCGAGCTTGGCGAGGATGCGGACGCTCGCAGCGGCAAGGGCGGCGGACCGTGATCGCAGCATCGAGTCGAGAAGGTCGTAGGTGCGCTCCGCCTGCGCTGCGGCAAGAACACGCACCGCTGCAATGCGCTCCTGCGGTTTGGCCGCGGCAGCGGCCGTATGCACGAGATCGGCTCTCTGCTCCTGCATTGCGCGCGCAACGGCGATCTCGAGCGCGGGAGGCAGGCCCTCGCGTATCAGTGCGTCGAGCTGGGCGACGCTCAGCTGCGCGACGATCGCATTCAGTGCCGAGGCGTTCAACGGCGAACACTGCTCGAGCCGGTGTTTCAGCGCGCTCAGGTAATTCGCGCGCCGTTCGTATCGATAGCGGCCGAACGCGATCGCCGCCATCAACAGCAGCCACAACGCGGCGATTCCGTACAGCACGTAGGAAACGAGGGATGACATCAGAAGCTCCATCGAACGCGGGTGGCGATCGTCTGCTGTGTGAAGAGAGGGTCTTCATGCGCGCCGCCCGCCAGCAGCTCCAGCGAGAGTCGTGATCCCGCACGCACGCGCATCGAGCCGAACGCCTGCCAGGCGTCGTGCGAGCCGTGCCCGAACGTATCGACATCAAAAATGCGAGCGCCGATCGCGGCGCCGCCGGTCACCGAGAGGTGCCGCGACAGATCGACTGCGCTGCGCAGAAGAACCACGGACGAGCGGTGCGCTGAACCCTGGTTGCGAACGAGGAAACCTTGCGCGCCGATCTCGCCGTGCGCGAAGTACCACGACGCAGACGGCTCCGCGATGCGGACGGTTGTCGTTGGAAATTCCAGATGGCGGTAGCCGCCACCGACGACGAGACCGCCAACCACGCGGCGCGAGAGCTGGCCCTCCAGCGACCGGCGATACAAGAAATCGGGCGCGTCGGCAAATCCCGCGGTTCCGCTCCACGTCCAGTCGCCAAGGCGCTGAAAGCCACCGGCCTGTCCTGCCCAGTCGATCACGCCGCCGCGTTGATGACGTTCGACGCCGGCATTCCATCCAAAGCGGCCATCGCGTTGAACGCCGCCGCCGATGCGGCCGACACGCCAGGTGCTCTGGTAGCTGCCAATCTGCACCGGCGACAACTCCGCCATCGCTTCGATGAACGGGCCGTCCTGCGCACGGGCCCGACCGGCGCCGGCCAGCACGATGACAGCTGCAAGAGTGAGGATGCGAGATCGCATGGTCACACCGTCACCCCAACGTCGATGCGCGACAGCTTTGGTTCGTACGCGACGCGTCCGCCCCGCTCAACGGTCGACCGCGCCGCAGCAGACTCGACTCCGTCGCGCTGCCGCCAGTAGTCGATCGTTCGGTCGATGATTTCCGGCAGCAAGACGCGCGGGCTGAAGCCCACGAGATTGCGCAGCTTGGAGATGTCGGGAATCCGGCGCGGCATGTCCTCGAAATCCGCGTCGTAGGCCTGCTTGTAAGGCACGAACTGAATGTCAGAGGTGCTGCGTGCGGCCGCTTTCACCCGCAGCGCAAGCTCACCGATGCTGATTTCGTGGTCGTTGCCGACGTTGAAGATTTGGCCACAGGCGCGCCGCTCCGCCATCAACGACTCGAGCGCCCACACCACATCGCCGACCCACGTGAAGCTGCGCGTCTGCGACCCGTCGCCATGGACGGTCAGCGGTCCGTTGACGAGGGCCTGGCGCACGAAATTCGGGAGCACCATGCCGTAACGGCTGCTCTGACGTGGGCCAACGCAATTGAAAAAGCGGACGACGATCGTCGGCAGCCTGTGCTCTTTCCAGTACGCAAGCGCGAGGAATTCATCGAGCAGTTTGCTGGCGGCGTATCCCCAGCGCCGTTTCGTGGGCGAGCCGAGCACGAGATCGTGGTCTTCGCGGAACGGCAGCGAGGCGCTCTTGCCGTAGACCTCGGAGGTTGATGCAACCACGACGAGTGCGCCGGTGCGCGCCGCGCGGCGCAGCACTATGTGCGTGCCGTGAACGTTGGTCTCGATGGTGTGAATGGGAGCGTCAACGACGAGCCGCACGCCAACGGCGGCAGCAAGGTGGAACACGACGTCAGCACGATCGACCAGCGGCCCGACAATGTCTTCGCGCAGCACGGTGCCGTGCACCCACTTGAAGCCGGCGCGGCGCTGCAGATGCGCGATGTTTTCGAAACAACCTGTCGACAGGTCGTCGATCACCGTTACCTGGTGATCTCGCTCCAGCAACGAGGCCGCGAGATGCGAGCCGATGAAGCCGGCTCCGCCCGTAATGAGTACCCGCATGACGTGTGTGCTCCTGGCTGGCGGACCTGATCCGCCGACACGTCAGCTCAGCAAGGTGACGGCCGTGCTTCTTCTGATGGTTTGAAGCGCTAACGATCGCTAGTTCAATGAGTTAGGTCAGGTGTGTAGTGGCGGGCACCGCACGAACATCTGGCTGGGACCAGAACTTCTCAATTCGTTCGTTATTGGTGATTTGTGATTTGTGATTAGTGATTGTAGGTTCTGCCACCGTCTGGCTGGAGATCCTCGGCGAAGCGGGAATCGTGCGGCCAGCCGCGACGAAGCGTCTGTTGAATGAAGCCGACGAACTCACTCGAATTTTTGTCAGCTCGCGCGAGACCGCGCGTCGTAATCGGCGATTACGCCATCGAGGCGATCGACACTAATCACTAATCGCAAATCAGGACAGCGTATCCACAAGCTGCTCCCAAGCCGGCCGGTATTCATCGTTCACTGCGGCTCCGCACTGCCATGTATCACCGCTGCGGCGATTCCACACCACGTGCAGATCGATTGAGGCGTTTCCAGGAACAGTGAGGCGCACCCACTCAGGCAGCGCGAGATCAGTTCCGGACTGCTGTACCTCGAATCGCACGCCTCCATAACCCACATCCACGATGCGGGCGGGCGAATCGCCGACAAGAGCCGCGATGTCGCCGCTCACCCGGCGACGCGGCCATCGCCTCGACGGCCCGGCCGGCTGCTCCGATGTCGCGGGCACCTTCCGCTGGATCGCGGCGAGCAGCGCCGCCGGCGACACGGGTTTCAGCATGAATTCAGCGCCGAAGTTGCGGGCTTCAGCGGCGAGCGTACGATCGTCGAAGGCCGTAATGACGATCGCGGGAATCGGGTTGCGAGCCATGGCGAGCAGTTGCAGCCCGTTATCACCCGACAGACGGATGTCGACGATGAGAAGATCCGGAGTGATTTCCTCGAGGATGTGCCTCGCCTCTTTCAGCGTTCCCGCGCCAATCGTCCGGTACCCCGCCCGTGCGAGCAGTACCAGGAGGCCTTCACGCGAGGCTTGTTCGTCCTCGACAACAACAATTGTTCGCAAGCCGTTGTCCCCAGTGTAGCAATGGGTGGTCCATCGCGGTACCAGGGGGGAGCGTTCACAGGTATAAGAAAAACGCCGCAATCCTCCTTGAGCCCTCGCGGCAGGCGCCGATAAGGCTCACGAAAGGTGTGATCCCGGGAGACTTTCGCTCCGGTCGATTATGCGACCGCCGCTGCACCTCCGAAGGCACGACGTGCCCGGCGCCGATACGCGGCGACCGGCAGATTGCACCTCTGTTGATAGAGAAACGCGTGGAACCGCTTGTAATCCGTCGCCGGCAGATGGAACACCTGCAGCAGCGCGCGATAGTTGCCGCGCGTTTCCTGCAGCCCGCGGTCGATGATCATCGCGAGATCCTGACGCGCGAGCTCGCGTGCTTTGTAGGCTTTGTGCACGACTGCCCAGAAGTCTTCGCCCTGCATCATGCGATGCCACATCTCGTTCGCAATCACCGAGGGTGGGAGATCTGGAATCATCGTCGTCGGCGCCTCGCTGGCCGCGGCTTGGTGGACTGACGTTCCCATCACCTGCGTCGGCGACGTCGTCAGCGCCGACCCCCGAACCTCGACAGGCAGCTCGTCGCAACCGATCGCGTGCTCCCGATCGTGAAGGGCGAGACGTTCGGCCACATTGCGCAATTCGCGGATGTTGCCCGGCCACGCGTATGTCAGCAGCATCTGGCTTGCTTCGTACGACAGCGTCGGCACACGCACGCCGAATGCGGTCGCGGCACGTTCGAGATAGTGCTCCATCAACAACAGGATGTCGTCGCCGCGTTCCCGGAGCGGCGGAACGTGAATCTGAATGACGTTCAACCGGTAGAACAAATCTTCTCTGAACGCCCCGCCCGATATCTGCTGTCGCAGATCGCGATTCGTCGCGGTGATCAGGCGGACGTTCGCCTGAAAGGTCGGTCCATCTGAACCGACCGGCTGAACTTCGCCTGTCTCCGTGAATCGCAACAGAACGCCCTGCATGCGCAGGCTCATCTCGCCAAGTTCGTCGAGGAAGAGGGTGCCGCCGTTGGCCTGACGGACCAGGCCCGCCTTATCGCGGTAGGCGCCAGTAAAGCTGCCGCGAGCATGACCGAACAGCTCCGATTCGAGCAGTGTCTCGGGAACGCCGCTGCAGTTGACTGCGACGAACGGTCGTTCCGAGCGCGCGCTCTGCACGTGCAGCTGACGCGCCGCGATCTCCTTGCCCACTCCGGTTTCACCGAGAATGAGCACTTTTGCACTCGTACGCGCCGCACGGGCGATCTCCTCGCGGAGCGCGACGACGACGGGGCTGTCACCGATCAATTCGTGTGTCTGACGATTCGCAAATGCTGGGGAGGACATAGCTGGACCGACGAATCGCAAGAGAGGATCCGGATCTGCCCAGCACCAGAATTTCTTGAAAACTCACACAACCACATCTCAAGCGTGGAGCGGATTACATTTTCAGACAAAAGTCTGCCTGGAGAAGATGAATAAAGTCGCCGTAACGGATTACTTCGAGTCGCCGCGCGGAGAGGCTTCTCCGCCGCGGCGACCTATATTCTGAAGTTCAGAGATCGGCGTTCAGGAATTCAGAGCCTTACTGTAGAGGGCGAGCAGTCGGGTCCACGCCTTTTCGGCGCCGGCCTCGTTGTAGACGCCGGAGTCGGGCGGGCACCAGCCGTGTGCGCAGCCTTTGTAGACCTCAATTTCCGCCGGCAGCTTCGCCTTCTCGAACGTTTCCTTCATCGCCACTTTGTCGTTCGGCGCCCGCATGTCGTCGTTGTCGGCAATGGCGATGAGGAACTGCGCCTTGCTCTTTGCCGCCTGCAGGTGCGGGCTGTTCGGCATGTCTGTAACAAGACCGCCGCCATGGAAGGACCCGACCGCGCCAACGCGGTCCGGAACGGCCGCAGCCGTGCGGAACGCGAGCGGTCCTCCCATGCAGTACCCCTGCGTACCCACCTTCCTGTTCTTCGCCACGGACTGCTGCTGATCCAACCAGCCGATGAACGCTTTGGCGTCAGCAAACGTGGTCTGCTCGTTCAGTGACTGCGCCAGCGGCATCAGCTCCGGAATCGGTGTCGCCGATCCTTTGGCCGCCGTGGGCGCCTTCATCTTGCGGTAGAACGGATTGATCACCAGCACCGAGTAACCCGACTCGGCGAGACGCTTCCCCATCTGGCGGAACGCGGGACGCAGGCCGAAGATGTCGGGCCATACCAGCACGCCGGGGGCGGTGCCCGTCGCCGGGTGCACGAAATAGGCGTCGCACGTACCGTCGGGCGTTTTGATGGTTACCTCTGATTCGGTGACGGCGACCGCGTCGACGACCTTCGGCAGCATCATCGCGACGCCTGCGCCGAGCAGGACACCGAACTGCCGTCGCGTCACCATTCCGCGCGCCTCGTAGTCCTTCAGATCGTCATCAAAATGATCCTGATCGCACATGTTTGCTCCTTGTCAGCGGCCCGAGCCCTGCCTAGCCGCGCGCCGAAACACTCTACACCGACCCTGACCCAATCGCCACGAAATGGCTGTATTATTCGTCCGTCCGGCGAGAGGTGAATATGAGACTCAAAAGGTTTGCAGTAACGATTCTGGCGTGTGGCGTGGTAGTCGGCGGTGCCGTCCCTCTGCTCGCGCATCACGGCAACGCGGCGTACGACGACAAGATCACCGAATTCAAAGGGGCCAAGGTCACACGGTTCCTGTGGGCCAATCCTCACGCGCTGATCGATTTCGATGCGGTAGACGCGAAGGGGACTCCCGTCCACGTCACGGTCGAGACGGCGGCGCCGCAGGCGCTTCGACTCATCGGTTGGGACAAGACATCGGTGATGCCAGGCGATGTCATTACCGTTCGGATGTACCTGGCGAAGAACGGCAACCCTGCCGGGCGTCTGAACAAAATCATTCTGGCCGACGGCTCCGAGCTGCATGACACACAGCTTGGCGGCGACTCGGGCGGCAAGAGCCGCTACGATCCCGACGCGAAGTAACGAGGAGCAACGCAGTGCGTAACTCCGTTTTGGCTTCACTCACCGCGGCGCTGGCGGTGCTGGTCGTCGTGCATGTCGCAAGACCAGCCGCGCAGGGCCGCGGGCGGATCGGCGAAGGGTTTGTCGCCGAGGGCGTGCCGAAGATGCCGAATCCGCCGGGACCGGCGCCGAAGCGGGACCTGTCGGGCGCATGGGTCGGACCGCAGGCCAACAGGCCCGATCCGGTGCCGCCGATGACGGCCGCAGGACAAGCCGCATTCAAGGAGCGCAAGGCGTATGGCGCTGCCTCCGGCAATTTTGGTGGCGGCCGGGGCCAGGCGGCTGAACAGCAACCGGGCCAGTCCAACGATCCATTCATCACGTGCGATCCGCTTGGCTTTCCGCG
>Ga0075425_100001980_pt1 | contig 20226 bp, 16 predicted proteins | sample SoiMethybrSBSTD4_FD_75300 | JGI IMG/M metagenome (GOLD analysis project Ga0075425, IMG submission 75300) | Bulk soil microbial communities from a Populus tree surrounding site in Tennessee, USA - Soil MetaG P. TD hybrid SBSTD4 | ecosystem: Environmental > Terrestrial > Soil > Tree plantation... | reverse complement strand
TACCTCCTCGGGCTCGCGGCGATCGCCGCGAGCTCGTTCGCCGGGGCCCTCCTCGGGAGGCGCGCCCTGAGCGCCGGCACGGCGCTCAGGGCGCGCGCCCTCACGGCGACGATCGTGGGCCTGTGGCTCGGTCTCACGGCCGCCGCGCTGTGGTTCTGGACGCTCGTCGCGGTGGCGTTCTGAGGTGGCCGCCGTGGAGCAGGTGAGCATCGAGCGGGACCTTCGCCTGATCCTGGGGATCCAGGCCGTCCGCGCGTTCCTCTACGGGTTCGGCGCGGTGATCCTGGGCACCTCGCTCGCCGCGTCCGGCGCGAGCGACCTCCGGGTGGGCCTCGTCGGCGCCGCGATCCTGGCCGGGATGGCGCTGTCGGCCGTCGTCGTCGGCATCGCCGGCGACCGGGTCGGTCGCCGGCGCGCCTACGCCGTCCTCCTGATCCTCGTCGGGGTCGTCGGTCTGGGCTACGCCCTGACCGACAACATCTGGGTCCTCGTGCTGCTCGCGCTCTTCGGAACGATGTCGACCGACGCGAACGAGAACGGGCCCCTCACGACGCTCGAGCAGGCGATGATCGGCCAGGCTCCCGCGGGAACGCGTATCCGCGTGTTCGGCCGGTACAACGCGGTCGCCTATCTCACCGGCGCGCTCGGGGCGCTCGCGGCCGGCGGCCCCGCGTTCCTCGCGAACGTCTGGAGCGGCGCGCCCACCGGACGTATCTGGTTCCTCCTGTTCCCGCTGGGCGCCGTCGTCTGCCTGTGGCTCTCGACGCGGCTCAGCGACGCGATGGAGCTCGAGGTCCGGGCAGCGGCGCCCCTCGTCCGTTCGCGTGAACGCGTCTTCCGCCTCGCGTCGCTGTTCGCGATCGACTCCTTCGCCGGCGGCTTCATCGTCACCGTCTTCATCGTCTTCTGGTTCGAACGGCGCTTCGGGGCTTCCCCGGAGCTGATGTCGGCGGTGATCTTCGCGGCGGGCCTGCTCCAAGCCGGATCGTCGATCGCGGCCGCGCGCGTCGGCGCCAGGTTCGGGCTCCTGAACACGATGGTGTTCACGCACCTCCCCTCGAACATCCTGCTGATCCTCGTCCCGCTGATGCCGACGCTCCCGCTCGCGATCGCCGTACTGCTGCTCCGCTTCGCGCTGTCGCAGATGGACGTCCCCACGCGCCAGGCGTACGTCGCCGCGATGGTCGACCCCGAGGAGCGGACGGCGGCCGCCGCCACGACGAACACCGCCCGGTACGTGGCCAGACCGCTCGGGCCGATCGTGGGAACCGCGCTGATGCGCAACGTCGCGCTGGGCGCCCCGTGGGTCGTCTCCGGGGCGCTCAAGGCCGTCTACGACCTGCTGCTGTGGCGCACCTTCGGGAAGGTCGAACTCCCGGACTGAGCCCGGCGGGCTACTCGTCCTCCATCTGCGTGATCACCGGGGCGATCGCCGCGACGTGCTCGCCCTCCTCGACGCGCATCGTCCGAACCCCCTGGGAGCTGCGTCCCACGCGGCGGATCTCCTCGGCGGCGACGCGTTGCACCTTGCCGGCCGACGAGATCGTGAGGAGGTCCTGCTCCTTGCTGCCGATGAACGCGCCCGCGAGCTCGCCGGTCTTCCGCGTGAGCTGGTGCCCGATCACGCCCTTGCCGCCTCGGCCCTTCACCGGGTAGTCCTGCAGGCGCGACCGCTTGCCGTACCCGTTCTGCGAGACGCTGATCATCTCCTCGCCGTCGGAGGCGAGGGCGAGCGCGAGGACCTCGTCGCCCTCCGCGAGCCGCATCCCTATGACGCCGGCCGTCGCCCGCCCCATGGGCCGCGCGAGGGACTCCTTGAACCGGATCGCCTGTCCGCGGCGCGAGACGAGGAACACGTCGTCCTTCCCGTCGGTGAGGCGGACGTCGACGAGCGAGTCGCCTTCCTTGAGGTTGATCGCGGCGAGTCCCGTCCGCGCGGACGCGTACTCCGGCAGCGGGGTCTTCTTCACCATCCCGTGCTTCGTGGCGAACAGGAGGAATCGGCCCTCCGCGTACTCCTTGAGGTCGAGCACCGCGCTCACCTTCTCGTCCGCGCTCACCTGCACGCCGGGGAGGTTGGCCGCATACAGCCCTCGCGCGATGCGGCTCGAGTCGGGCACCTCGTGCACCTTGACGCGGTAGACCTTCCCCCTCGTCGTGAAGAACAGCAGCCAGTGGTGCGTCGTCGTCGTGAAGACGTCCGTGATGACGTCTTCCTCTTTCAAGGTGGCGCCGCGCACACCCTTGCCGCCGCGGCCCTGCCGCTTGAACGTGTCGATCGGAACGCGCTTCACGTAGCCCGCGCGGGACACCGTGATCACGACGTCCTCCTCGGCGATCAGATCCTCGAGATCGAGCTCACCCTCGTCGGCCTTGAGCTTCGTCCGGCGGGCGTCGCCGTGCTTCTCCTTGATCTCGGTGAGTTCGTCCTTGATCACCCCGCGCAGCTTCTTCGGGCTCCGCAGCAGCGAGTCGAGGTACTTGATCCGGCCGACGAGCTCGGCCTTCTCGCCGTCGAGCTCCTCGCGCGCAAGCCGGGTGAGGCGGCGAAGCGGCATGTCGAGGATATGGGTCGCCTGGGTCTCGCTGAGCTTGAACTTCGACATCAGCTTCGTCCTGGCCTCGTCGGCGTCCTGCGACCCGCGGATGATCTTGATCACCTCGTCGAGGTGGTCGAGGGCGATGAGCAGTCCCTCCACGATATGGAGGCGCTCTTCCTTCTTCCGCTTCTCGTAGCGCGTGCGCCGCGTGACGACCTCGACCTGATGGTCGACGTAGTAGCCGATCATCTCGGCGAGGTTGAGGGTGCGCGGGACACCGTCGACGAGCGCGAGCATGATCACACCGAAGTTGTCCTGGAGCTGCGTGTGCTTGTAGAGCTGGTTCAGGACGACGTGGGGGTTCGCGTTCCGTTTCAGGACGATGACGAGCCGCATCCCCTCCCGGCCGCTCGAGTGGTCCTGGATGTCGGCGATCTCCTTGATCCGGCCGATCCGGACGAGCTCCGCGATCTTCTCGGCGAGGCGAGCCTTGTTGACCTGATACGGCAGCTCCGAGACGACGATCTGCGAGCGGCCGCCCGAGCCCTCCTCGATCGTGGTCGTCCCCCGGACCTTGATCGAGCCGCGACCCGTCGTGTACGCGTCCTTGATCCCGTCCTTGCCCATGATCGTGGCGCCGGTCGGGAAGTCCGGTCCCTTCACGAACTTCATGAGCTCCGCCGGCTTCGCGTCCGGGTGATCGATCGCGTACACGACCGCGTCGATCACCTCGCGGAGGTTGTGCGGCGGGATGTTCGTGGCCATCCCGACGGCGATCCCGCCGGACCCGTTCACCAGGAGGTTCGGGAAGCGGCTGGGGAGGATCAGCGGCTGCTCGCGCTCGCCGTCGTAGTTGGGGACGAAGTCGACGGTCTCGGCGTCGATGTCGCGGAGCATCTCCATCGCGAACGGGCCGAGCCGGGCCTCGGTGTAGCGCATCGCGCCCGCGGGGTCGCCGTCGACCGAACCGAAGTTCCCGTGCGGATCGATCAGCGGGTAACGGAGCGAGAAGTCCTGCGCCATCCGGACGAGGGCGTCGTACACCGCGTCGAGCCCGTGCGGGTGGTAGCGGGCCACGACCTCACCGACGGCGTTCGCGGACTTGCGGTGCGGCCGGTCGGGCCGCATCCCCGACTCGTACATCGACCACAGGATCCGGCGGTGGACCGGCTTCAGGCCGTCTCGGACCTCCGGCAACGCGCGCCCGACGATGACCGACATCGCGTAGTCGAGGTAGGAGCGCTGGATCTCCTCCTCGAGCTGTACGGGCTCGATCCGCCCGGCGAACAGGTTCTGGGACATCGGCCGGCTCCCCTCAGACGTCCAGGTTCTGGACGTACTGCGCGTTCGTCTCGATGTACTCCTTGCGCGACGGGACGTCCTCGCCCATCAGCACGGTGAAGAGCCGGTCCGCCGTCGCGGCGTCCTCGAGCGTCACCTGGAGCAGCGTCCGCGCGTCCGGATCCATCGTGGTGTTCCACAGCTGCGAGGCATCCATCTCCGCGAGTCCCTTGAACCGTTGCGGTTCGAGCTTGCGGCCGTCCCCGTTCGCGGAGCGCCAGTCGTCCCACTCGCGCTCGGTGTAGAAGTACCGCTCCTGCTTGCCGTCCTTCAGCAGGTACAGGGGAGGCTGCGCCAGGTAGACGTAGCCCGCGTCGATCAGCTGCAGCATGTTCCGGAAGAAGAAGGTGAGCAGCAGCGTCCGGATGTGTGCTCCGTCGACGTCGGCGTCGGCCATGATCACGATCCGGTGGTACCGGGCCTTCGTGATGTCGAACTCGTCGCCGATCCCCGTGCCGATCGCGGTGATGAGCGCCTGGATCTCCTGGTTCTCCAGGATCTTGTGCAGGCGCGCCTTCTCGACGTTCAGGATCTTGCCGCGGATCGGCAGGATCGCCTGGGTCGCGGGGTTCCGCGCCGACTTCGCCGAGCCTCCGGCGGAGTCGCCCTCGACGATGTAGAGCTCGCACGATCCGGGATCGTTGAGCTGGCAGTCGGCGAGCTTCCCGGGCAGCGACCCGCCTTCCAGGAACGACTTGCGCCGCGTGAGGTCACGCGCCTGCTTCGCCGCGAGCCGGGCCTTCGCCGCCTGCTGTGACTTCTGAACGATCCGCTTCGCGTCGCCGGGATGCTCTTCGAGCCACTCCGCGAACTGCGCGTTCACCGTGGTCTCGACCAGGGAACGCATGGACGCGTTCCCGAGCTTCGTCTTGGTCTGTCCTTCGAACTGGGGCTCGTGGAGCTTCACGGAGATGATCGCGATCAGTCCCTCGCGGACGTCCTCCCCGATCAGGTTCTCCTCCTTCTCCTTGAGCACGCCCTTCGCTCGCGCGTAGCGGTTCAGGACGTTCGTGAGTGACTTCTTGAATCCCTCCTCGTGCATGCCGCCCTCGTGGGTGTTGATCGTGTTCGCGAACGAGTAGACGGACTCGGCATAGCCGCCGGTCCACTGCATCGCGACCTCGACCTCACCGTCGGCGCCCTTGTACTCGATCGGGATGATCCGGTTGACGGGGTCCTTGCCCTGGGCCAGGTACTTCACGAAGTCCACGAGGCCGCCGTTGGCCTTGAAGACCTCCTTGCTCTTGTCACGTTCGTCGACGAGGACGATCTCCGCGCCCTTGTTGAGGAAGGCGAGCTCCTGCAGTCGCTCCGCGAGGATCTCCTTCCGGAACTCGAGCGTCTCGGTGAAGATCTCGGGGTCGGGCCAGAAGCGGACGGCCGTGCCGGTCTTCGTCGTCGCCTTGCCCTTGGCGAGCTTCTTCGTGACCTTGCCGCGCGAGAACGCCATGGTCCACGTGGCGCCGTCGCGCATCACCTCGACCTCGAGCTTCTCCGACAGGGCGTTCACGACCGAGACCCCGACGCCGTGGAGCCCGCCGGAGATGGCGTACCCGCCGCCGTCGAACTTGCCGCCGGCGTGGAGCACCGTGAGCGCGACCTCGACGGCCGGCCGCCGATCCTTGCGTCCGGGGATGGGCTTGACCGGGATCCCTGCGCCGTTGTCCGTCACGCGAACGGAGCCGTCCGCATGGATCGTGACGCCGATCTTGTCGGCGCGACCGGCCATGGCCTCGTCGATCGCGTTGTCGACGAGCTCGTACACGAGATGGTGCAGTCCTCGAACGCTGGTGGTTCCGATGTACATACCGGGTCGCCGACGGACCGGCTCGAGGCCTTCGAGGACCTGGATGTTGCTGGAGTCGTAGTCGGATCGCTTCGACGTTCGCTTGGTGGTGGTCGCCTTCGCTGCGGTTGCCAAACGTCCTCCGATCGGGGCCGCGCGACACCCATCGCGGTCGTGGCGAGGGGCGTGCGGCGAGGTGTCGCACGAACACCCGTAGTTTACCGGACGAGGGTGTCGTTCGACCGTAGGCGCGGGTCCGAAATCAGCCCTCTGACCTGCGGTTTCGTCGATCGGAGGGGCCGCTCCCGACGACCACCCGGACGGTCCGCACCGACCCCGCCCCGAGGGCCTGATCGGCCCGCTCTCGGATCTCCTCGGCCAGGTATCTGGCCTGTGCTCCCCAAGGTCCGTCCGAGGCCCGCACGAGCAGCACGCCGCCCTCGAGCGAAGCCGGCTGGGTGGCCCTCGCGAGACGCTCGCCGACCAGCTCGGGCCACCGCCGGGCGAGCGTCGCGATCGGCATGCCTCGGCTGAAGACGTCCTCGTCCATGAGCGCGTCCACGACGTCACCGATCGGAACCAGGTCATGCGTGCGGCGGTCGGCTCGGCGTCCGAAGCCCTTGGAGTGCGGCATCAGGCCGCCTCGCCCCTCGGCGTAACGGTGCCCGCGCGGACGTCGAACACGACGTCCGCGCGGGCCGGGACGTCGGCTTCGTCCGCGACGCTGATCACGACCTGGCCCTCGCGATCCGCGAGCATCGTCGCGATCCGGTCGCGACGGGCCGGATCGAGCGCGCTGTACGGATCGTCGACGAGCAGCACCGGCGGCTCGCCGATCGCATCCTCCACGGCGGTCGCGATGCCGAGCCGGATCGAGAGCGCCGCGACCCACGTCTCTCCGTGCGAGGCGAAGCCGCGTGCGCCCAGGTCCCGCACCGCGAGGTCGAGGTCGTCGCGGTGCGGGCCGACGAGCGACGTCCTGCGGACGAGCTCGTCGGCCCGCCGTTCGGCGAGCTGGGCTCTGAACGCCGCGTCGCGATCGCCCGCGCCCGCGACGTTCGGCGCATAGGTCACGGCGAGGCCATATCCGCAGACCGCCTCGAACGCCGCGGAGGCCGGCGAGGCGAGCGCCTCGACGGCCTCCGCTCGCGCCTCGATCACGGCCACCCCGGTCCGGACGAGTTGGTCGTCCCACGCTTCGAGGTCGCTCGGTGCCCCGCGACCGTCGTGCTCCTTCAGCAAGCGGTTCCGCTGGCGCAGGACGCGGTCGTACGCGCTCGTCAGCGTGTCTCGGGACGGCTGCAACAGCACGACCGCCTCGTCCATGAAGGCCCGGCGGCGCGCGGGGTCGCCCGTCACCACCGGGAGGTCGAAGGGGCCGAACAGCACGACGCGCACGACCCGTCGGAGATCCCGCCGGCGTCGCACCGTCGTGCGATCGACCTGGACGCGGTTCGCGCCCTTACGCCGGATCTCGACCTCGACGAGCGACCGGCCGTCGCGCGTCTCGAACTCGCCGCGGACGTACGCGGACTCCGCCCCGTCCCGCACGAGCGGCGCGCTCGCGCTCACCCGGGGGCTGCCGAGCGCGTACAGGTAGTCCATCGCCTCGAGGAGGTTGGTCTTGCCTTCGCCGTTGAGACCCGCGACGACGAACAACCCGTCGGTGCGCAGCTCGACCTGTGTGTGCTCGTGGTTGCGGAAGTCGCGAAGCTCGACCCACGACAGGCGCATCGCGTGGGCTCCGCGTCGCCGGCGCGCTAGACGACGGCGGCCGGCAGGCGCACCGGCATCACGAGGTAGGTGTACCCGTCGCTCTCACCGTGCACGACGCCGGGCTTCAGGCCGTCCCGAACATCGAGCCGGATCGACTCGCCCACCGCAGCCGTGAGGCCGTCGATCAGGTACTGAGGGTTGAACGCGACCGTGAGATCGTCTCCCTCGTAACGCGCCTCGACCGTCTCTACGGCCTGGCCGAGGTCGGGCGAGCTGGAGGACAGCTTGACCCCGAGCGCGTTGAACTCCAGCCGAACGGGCGTGGTGTCACGAGCGAGGAGCCCGACGCGACGCACCGCGTCCAGGAGCTGCTGGCGTGAGACCGTCAGCCGGCTCTCGTGGGTCTCCGGCAAGAGCTGCCGGTAATTGGGGAACTCGCCCTCGATCAGGCGCGAGGTGAGCATCAGCTCTCCCACCCGGAACGACACCTGCGCGTCGTCGACGAGGATCTCGACCTTGCCTTTCTCGTCCGCCGCCGCGGCACGGCCGGCCTCCGAGAACGCCCGCTCCGGCACGATCGCCTTGGACTCCCCATCGGCCGTCGCGACCAGATCACGCACCGCGAGCCGGTACGAGTCCGTCGCCGCGAGCACGCATCCCTCGCGGCTCACCTCGACGAGCACGCCGGTGAGGACCGGACGCGCCTCGTCGCGGCTGGCGGCGCGGGCCACCTGAGAGACCGCCTCCGCGAACGCGCCCGCATCCGCCTCGACCCGCGTCCCCCCCGGCTCCTGGAGCCCCGGGAAGTCCTCGGCCGGGAGCAGCCGCAGCGCACCCTCGTACGCCGCGCACCGGATCCGCGCTTGCGACTGGTCCGTCTCGAGATCCACCGGCGCGTCCGACAACGACTTCACCGTGTCCGCGAGCAGCCGCGCCGGGATCAACGCCGTTCCGGCCGAGCTCACCTGGACGTCGATCGCGAGGCGGGCCGACACCTCGAGGTCGGTCGTCGTGAGTGTGAGACGGCCGCCCTCCTCCGCGTCCAGGAGCACACCCGTGAGCGCCGGGATCCCCGGTCGCGACGAGACCCCGCGCTGGACGGTCTGCAGGGCCTCGGACAAGGCGTCGCGATCGCATCGGAACTTCACGGTGTGCACCCCCTGGTGTCGTCGTTGTTCTTCATAGAGACCTGTGGTGGTAGGAGCTGTGGAACCGTGGACAACGGTGCCATCCGCGCAGCGTAGCTGGGGTGTCGGACATGGGGACGGGCGGTGGATAAATGTTGTCGGTCCTGAGCCCGGGGCCGAGAGGCGTCCTTTTGTCGTCGGGCGTCCACATCGTTGTCCACACCCTCAGCCGGCGCTCCGGACGCGCCCTCGGACGATGCGCGTCAGGTCCTGGACCTGTCGGAAAGTGGTGTCACGCTCGCGCATCTCCTCCTCGACCTTCTTGATCCCGTGCAGGACGGTGGTGTGGTCGCGTCCGCCGAAGATCTCGCCGATCTTCACGAGCGAGAGCCCCGTGCACTCGCGCATCAGGTACATCGCGATGTGACGTGCTTGCGTGAGCGGACGGGAGCGGGACTTCGACACGAGGTCTCCCGTGGAGAGGGAGAAGTAGTCGGCCGTCTGCTCCATGATGAGCTGCGGCGGGATCTCGTGCTCGGTCTGCGGGATCAGGTCCTGGAGCGCGCGCTCGGCCAGCTCGCGGTCGATCGGTTGCGCCGTCAGCTCCGACCACGCGACGCAGCGGACGAGCGCCCCTTCGAGCTCGCGGACGGACTGGTCGAACTTCGACGCGACGAACTCGATCACGTCGTGGGGGATCGTGAGTCGCTCGCGCTCGGCCTTGAGCTGGAGGATCGCGATCCGCGTCTCGAGGTCGGGCGGCTGAACGTCGACGCACAGTCCCCATCGGAACCGGCTCACGAGGCGTTCCTCGAGGCCCGAGAGCTCGTGCGGCGGACGGTCGGACGCGATCGCGATCTGTCGGCCGCTGCCGTGGAGGTGGTTGAACGTATGGAAGAACTCGGTCTGGGTTTCCTCGCGCTTGGCGAGGAACTGGATGTCGTCGACGAGCAGGACGTCGACCTCGCGGTAGCGGTGACGGAACTGATCGCCCTGCCGCTCGCGGACGGCCTTGATGAACTCGGTGACGAAGCGTTCGGACGTCACGTACTTCACGCGGATCCCGGGGTTCACCCGGTACATGTGGTGCCCGACGGCGATCAACAGGTGGGTCTTGCCCAGCCCTACCCCGCCGTAGATGAACAGCGGGTTGTACGCGGTCGACGGCGGCGCCTCCGCGACGGCCATCGCCGCCGCGTGCGCGAAGCGGTTGCTCGGTCCCGGGACGAAGGCCTCGAACGTGTAGTTGGGGAACGGCAGGCCGGGGGCGCCGAGCGACGGCTGCGCGGCCGGGGGCCGCGCCGTCTCGCTCGGCGCCCCCGGCGACACGGGAGGTGGCGCGGGGGCGGTCTCGAGCGGATGGCGGATCCCCTCTTCCACGCGGAACGCGATCTTCACCGGGCCGCCGTACGTCGAGGCGACGGCTTCCTCGATCAACGCGAGGTGCTGGTGCTGGAGCCGCTCGCGGACGAGCGGGCTCGGCACGGCGAGCGTCAGGACGTCGTCACTGAGGTCGGTCGGTCGCACGTCCGAGAACCACATCACGAGTGTGGTTTCGGGCAGCTCCTCCCGGGCTCGGGTGAGCACGTTGGACCACGCCTCGAGCGCTGCGTGCTCCGGGTAGGCCGTCACCATGCCTATTCCACAGAACCTTTCCACAACGGTGGAAAACCCAACGGGGGAAGGCTTCCCGTCGGATGAGCGCGGCCCGGTCTCGCGCTCCGGGGGGAAAGCGGGGTGGACGATAGCACGCGGTTTTTCCACACCGCACGCCCGGCCCCCGGTCTTGACGTTCTTTCTGTTGTCAAGGGGCTTGGCCAGCGTGGATGCGGGGCCCGTATACTCGCGCCGGTCGGCGAACGCCGGCTCCCAGCACGCGAACGAGGAATCTCCCGACCAATGGCCAAGGGCAAGCGGACGTACCAACCGAACAACCGTCATCGCTCGAAGGTGCACGGCTTCCGTCATCGGATGCGGACGCGCGCCGGCCGAGCGATCCTCGGCGCCCGTCGACGCAAAGGCCGCTCGCGGCTCACCGTCTGAGCGGACGGCGCTCCGTGCGCTCGCGTGACGTGCGACGCGTGCTCGACGACGGCCGACCGTTGCACGGCAACCGGGTGATAGTGTTTCTCGCGCCCGGGACGGGGGCGGTCGCGTTCGTCGCAGGTCGCAAGGTCGGCACGGCGGTCGACCGGAACCGAGCCCGGCGCATCCTCCGAGCGGCATGGTCCGATGTCGCTCGCGGGATCGGGAACGGATACGACGCCGTCCTCGTGGCCCGAACGGCCATCCGGGGCGCGAAGACGCAGGATCTGGTGGCCGAGATGACGGAACTCCTCCGCGGGGCAACCTCGTGAACGCCGTCCGGCGCGGTCTCTGGACGGCCGGCGCTCCGGTGCGGGTCGCGCTGATCGGGGTGATCTCGGTGTACCGCGTCGCGCTCTCGGGGATCTTCGGCGGTCGCTGCCGATTCGAGCCCAGCTGTAGCGCGTTTGCGGAGGAGGCGATCCGTCGGCATGGGGCCGTACGGGGATCGCTGCTCGCGTCCTGGAGAGTCTTGCGCTGCAACCCATTCGGCCGGCCCGGCCTCGACCCGGTACCCTCGTCACTGCGGTATGACGTCGTCGTACGACCGGCTGCCGGAAAGGTGCGGGAAACGGCTTGATCGGGCTCGTCGTCTGGCAGCAGCTCCTCGATGGGCTCGGCTGGGTGCTGGCCCGGATCTACGACCTCGTCCCGAACTACGGACTGGCCATCATCATCCTGACGATCGTGATCCGCGCGGTGCTGCTCCCGCTCGGCTTCAAGCAGATCAAGAGCATGCAGAACATGCAGGCGCTGCAGCCGAAGCTGAAGGAGATCCAGCGGAAGTACAAGAACAACCGGCAGAAGCAGCAAGAAGAGCAGATGAAGCTCTACAAGGAATCGGGGGTGAGCCCGTTCAGCGGGTGCCTCCCGATGCTCTTGACGCTCCCGTTCCTCTTCGCGATGTATGCGGTCATCAAACAGCCGACGCTGAACCCGTCGACCGACCCGCAGCACCAGGGAGCCTTCGTCGTCACGAACAACCACCTCCCCGAAGACAGCGCCCTGTTCCAGAACGTCCTGACGCACCAGAACACGGACTTCCTGTTCATGAACCTGCAGTGCAACCTGGTCGGAGCGGGGACGCAGGTGCCGCTCCGCTACAAGGACCCGACCGACGGGCAGGTGAAGCAGCTCCCGGAGGGTGCCCCCATCCTGGGCGAAGGCAACACGCCCCTCCCCTTCCCCGCGACCACGCAGCCGTTCCTCGATTGCGGCTCCAGCAGGTTCCCGGACATCATCCCGTACGTCCTGATCGTCGCGCTCATGGTCGGCCTGACCTTCTTCCAGACCTTCCAGATACAGCGAGCCAGCCCGCAGGGAGCCCAATCGTCCCAGCAGCAACAGATCACGCGCCTGATGCCGTTGCTGTTCGCGTTCTTCGGCCTGCAGTTCCCGGCCGGTCTCGTCGTGTATTGGACGGTGTCGAACGCGCTCCAGATCGCGCAGCAGACGTACCTGATCCGGAAGGGCCATATCGGTCCGGAGGCGCTGGAGCGGCAGATCCAGGCGCAGAAGGCCAGGACCCAGAACGCGGAGCCGAAGCGGGGGTTCATGTCGTGGATGACCGACAGAGCCCAGGACGCGCAATCCCGCCGGGACGACCTGCAGAAGGAGCGGGGTCAGAAGCCGAAACCGACCGGGGGGACCCAACGCGGTTCGTCCGGACGGCCCAAGAAAGGCGGGTCGGGCCAGACGAAGAAACGGCCGCAGGCGCCCGAGGACCCGAAGAGCGACCGCACGGATCCTGGGAGTCGCGGGAAACGAGGCGTCGGCCCAGGCAACCAGCTGAAGCGGAACCCGCAACCGGACTCACCGGAGGATGACGATGAGTAGCGACGACGCTCCAGATCTCGAGGAGCAGGCAGACGCGGTGGCGGACTTCGTCGAGGAGCTGCTCGGGTTCATGGACCTCGACGCCATCGCGGAGCCGGCCGTCGAGGGGGACCGCTATTACGTCGACATCCTCGAGGGCCCTCCCGACGACCTTGCCCTCCTCATCGGCAAGCACGGTCAGACGCTCGATGCGATCCAGGAGCTCACGCGGAACATCGTCGGTCGGCGCCTCGACGAGCGGATCCGCGTCCTCGTCGACGTCGAGGACTACCGCAAGCGTCGAGCTGCGAGGCTCGAGGAGCGTGCCGAACGCGCCGCCGACTTGGCGCTCGAAACGGGAGAGGAGCAAGAACTCGAGCCGATGGATGCGCTTGAGCGCAAGATCGTGCACGACGCGGTGGCCCGGATCGACGGGGTGGAGAGCGGGTCTCGGGGCGAGGAACCGAACCGTTTCGTCGTCGTGCGACCAGCCGACTGACCTGACGCCCTCCCCAGGGGATGTTTCACGTGAAACATGAGGCTTGGACCCGTTCGGCCGCCCTGCTCGGGGTGAACCTCTCCCCCGCCCAGGCTGCCGCTCTGGACGCGTTCGAAGGTCTTCTGGCAGAGCGGGCGATCCCGCTCGGCATGGTCGCTCCGGGGGACCGCGACCATCTCAAGGACCGGCACATCCTGGATTCGATCCGAGCCGCTCCTCTGCTGCCGGGAGGAGACGGCGAGTCGGCAGATCTGGGATCCGGCGCGGGCCTTCCCGGGATCCCCCTCGCGATCGTGCGACCGGATCTCCGCTTCCGGCTCATCGAGGTCCGCGGGCGCCGCGTCGCCTTCATGGAGCTCGCCGTGGATACGATCGGTCTCTCCAACGTCGCGGTCGAACAGCGATCCGTGGAAGCCGTCGCCGCGACCTTCCCCGTGTGCCTGGCTCGGGCGTTCGCGGATCCTCGGAGATCGTGGGTTGTCGCCGAGCGGGTGCTCCGTCCCGGGGGATGCCTGCTGTACTGGGCCGGCAAGCGCTTCGACGTGGCTTCGGGAACGCCTGTGGACGTGACCGTCTCCGTCAGCGAGACGCCAGGTCTTGCGGATGCCGGGCCCATCGTTATCATGACGCGGCAGTGAGCAAGCCTTCTCCCAGCGCTCCTTCCGCGTCCCCACGTTCGGCCAAGGGCACGCGTCGCTCGACCCGGCCCAAGTCCTCGCCACCGGCCGCCGCCGCGGCCGGAACCACGCGAGTCGTCGCGATCGCGAACCAGAAGGGGGGCGTGGGGAAGTCGACCACGGCCGTGAGCCTGGGGGCAGCCCTCGCGGAGGACGGGTTCCGCGTCCTCGTGGTCGATCTGGATCCACAGGGCAACGCGTCGACCGGCATGGGGATCCGCCACGAGATCCGCGACGTGACCGTGTATGACGTCGTCGTCTCGGAGGAGCCGATCGAGAGCGCCATCGTGCCCACGGCCGTGAAGGGACTGGACGCGGTTCCCTCGACGATCGATCTGGCGGGTGCCGAGATCGAGCTCGTGAGTCAGTTCTCGAGGGAGAATCGCCTGAAGAAGGCGCTCGTGCCGGTCACGGGCGACCGCTACGACTTCGTCTTCCTCGACTGTCCTCCCTCGCTGGGGTTGCTGACGATCAACGCCCTCACCGCGGCGGAGGAGCTCATCGTCCCGATCCAGTGCGAGTATTACGCGCTCGAGGGTCTCGGCCAGCTGTTGCGCAACGTCAACCTGGTCCAGCAGAACATCAACCCGGAGCTCCGACTGACGGGCATCGTGATGACGATGTTCGACCCGCGGACGAAGCTCTCGGAGCAGGTGGTCGACGAGGTCCGTCGTTTCTTCGGAGACGTCGTGTACGACGCCATCATCCCGCGCACCGTTCGCCTGTCGGAGGCTCCCGGCTTCGGACAGCCGATCACCGTCTACGACCCGAGGTCGAAGGGCGCCGAGACATACCGGCAGCTCGCGAAGGAGGTCGCAGCGCGGCCCCGGCCGGACGCTCCCATGCCGGTGTTCGACGAGCTCCCGACCGTCGTGGTGCCGGCCCCGGCCTCGGACGAGAAGGAGCCCGAGCTCGGAGGCGGCGAGGAGACAGCCTCTGAGCCGGAGCCGGCCGTCGCGGATCCGGAATCGACGTCGGAGGTGGAACCGGCGGGTCCCGCGCCCTCCCCGTCCGGATCGCCGACCGACGAGCAGGAACCGCCGATGCAGCACGAAGCGGCTGCGGAGCCGGACCCGCTGCCGGCACCGCCGGCCCCGGACCTGACGGACGTCTCCGATCTCTGGGACGAGGGACCCCCCGAGCAGGAGCGACGCGTTCGGCCGCCTCGTACGGCCGTCGCGCCCGGGACGCTTCCGGAGCGCCGGGTTGTCGTGATCGGCGAGGACCCGGAGATCGATATCGAGGCCGGCCGCGAGCCGCTCGTCCAGGCGCCGAACGGGCGGCCGACGTCCCAGGAGGGGGAGGCCACGGATATCGGCGGGACGCTGCAGGACGAGGGCGACACGCCGAAGCGGCGCTGGCGCCTGTTCCGTAAGGGAGGCGGATGATGTCCAAACGCGGGGGCTTGGGACGGGGATTGTCGGCGCTCATCCCCGGCGCGCCCGAGGCCGGGGAAGCATCCACCGGCCTGATGGAGGTTCCGCTCAACGCGGTCGCGCCGAACCCCAAACAACCGAGGACGCGGTTCGACGACGACACGATCGCGGCGCTCGCAGCGTCCATCAGGGAGGTGGGGATCCTTCAGCCCTTGGTCGTGCGGCGGGCCGGCGACGGCAGGTACGAGCTCATCGCCGGCGAGCGTCGGCTGCGAGCCGCGAAGGCCGCCGGTCTCGCGAGCGTTCCGATCGTCCTCCGGGATTCCGAGGACGCGGATCTGCTCCGAGAGGCCCTGATCGAGAACATCCACCGCGAGGACCTCAACCCGATCGAGCAGGCCGAAGCGTTCCGCGCGCTCTTGGAAGAGCTCGGGCTCAAGCAGGAGGAGCTGGCGGATCGGGTCGGTGTGTCCCGATCACACATCGCCAACACGATCCGGTTGCTCGCCCTGCCCCTCGACGTCCAGCAGCTCCTGGCCGACGACAAGATCACGGCCGGCCACGCGCGAGCCGTGCTCTCCCTCGGCGACGAGGTCGCGATGTCGTCCCTCGCCACCCGGATCGCGGCAGAGGATCTCTCGGTCCGTCAGACCGAGGAGGTCGTCCGACGCTTCGTCGAGGCTCCGGAGCAGGCCGCGGACAAGAAGCGCGTGGCCGAGTCGATCACCGAGCAGCCCGATTCGAACCTGGCAGAGGTCGAGGAGATCCTGTCCGAGCAGCTCGCGACCCGGGTCTCGATCCAGATGGGGGCGAAGCGGGGCAAGGTCGTGATCGAGTTCGGGTCGCCCGACGACCTGGAACGGATCGTGTCGGAGATCATCGGATCGGGGCCCGGTCTCGCGCCCGACTAGACCCGGCTGAGCGCCGACTGTAGGATAACGTCACACAGGTGGCCGAGCGACATCCCGCGTGCCTGCGCCGCCATCGGCACGAGGGACGTCTCGGTCATCCCCGGCGAGACGTTCACCTCCAAGACCCACGGCCGCTCGGCCTCGTCCACGATGAGGTCGACGCGCGTCAGGTCGCGGAGGCCGAGGGCCTCCGCGACCTGACGCGCGATCCCGGTCACGGCCGCGGTCGCACCGTCCTCGAGCCGAGCCGGCGCGAAGTACGCGGTCGCCCCGGCCGTGTATCGAGCCGCGTAGTCGTACACCCCGTCCTTCGGGACGATCTCGACGAGTGGGAGCGCCTCCATCGCCTCGCCGACGAGGGCCGAGGCGACCTCTCGACCGTCGACCTTCGCCTCGATCACTGCCGCGCCGCTGTACGAGAGGGCCGCCATGACGGCCTGCGGGAGGTCGCCGGCTCGCTCGACGAAGCCCACCCCGAGCGCCGATCCGCTCCGTGACGGCTTCACCACGCACGGCAGCCCGACGCGTTCCACGACGCGGTCGAGGGCCGACCCGGCGCCCAGGTCCCTGAGCGCCCAGCCTTCGACGACGACCCACGGTGGCGTCGGTGCGCCTGCCCGGCGCAGCGCGTCCTTCGCGAGCACCTTGTCGAAGGCGACCTCGCACTCGTACGGGGCGGTTCCCGTGTAGGGCAGGCCGACGAGGTCGAGGAGGCGTTGGACCGTGCCGTCCTCGCCCTCCTTGCCGTGGAGGGCGAGCCAGCACAGATCGGGTGTCCGTTCGCCGAGCGCCTCGACGAGCTGTGCTTCGCCGGGGTCGACGATCCACGCATCGTGGCCGCGCTCCGTGAGTGACGTCGTCACACGATGACCGCTCCGGAGGGAGACGTCCCGCTCCGGCGTGCGCCCGCCGGCGAGCACGGCGATCCTCATGCGCCCCCCAGGCTCCGGTAGAGCTGCTCCTCGTCGTGGAGCAGCGCGCCCAGGCGCCCGATGCCCTCGACGATGCGGTCCTCGGTCGGGTAGCAGAACGCCAGGCGCATCCGCTCGCGACCCCGTCCGTCGGGATAGAACGCGGTCCCCGGCACGTACGCCACGCGACGCTCGACGGCGGCCGCGAGCATCGCGGTCGTGTCGAACCCGTCCGGCAAGGAGACCCAGACGTAGAAGCCGCCCCGCGGCCGCGTCCACGTCGCCGTCGCCGGGAACTGCTCCTCGATCGCGGAGAGCATCGCGTCGCGGCGTGCGCGATAGGTGGTGACGAGCTGGGCGAGCGTTCCGCGCCAGCGCTCGTCGTCCGAGAACCAGCGCTCGGTGATGAGCATCGTCAGGTTCGAACCGCAGAGGTCCGCAGCCTCCTTCGCGAGCACGATCCGCTGGACCACCGAGGGGTCGGCGAGCACCCACCCGACCCGCACGCCGGGAGAGAACGTCTTCGACACGGTGCCGAGATAGATCACGTTCTGCGGGTCGAGCGACCGCAGCGCCGGGAGCGGATCGCCGTCGAACCGGAGCAGGCCGTAGGGGTTGTCCTCGACGATCGGGATCCCGGCCTCCCGGCAGAGCGCCACGAGATGCTCCCGGCGGTCCCGCGACATCGTCACGCCCGCCGGGTTCCCGAAGTTCGGCACGGTGTAGACGAACGTCGGGCGTTCGCCACGCACGATCGCGTACTCCAGCTGTTCCACGATCATCCCGTCGTCGTCGGTCTCGAGCGTGAGGAACCGCGGCTCGTACGCCGCGAACGCGGAGAGCGCGCCGACGTAGGACGGGGCTTCGACGGCCACGGTGTCGCCCGGGTCGATGAAGATCTTGCCGAGGAGGTCGAGCGCTTGTTGGGCGCCGGTCGTGACGACCACATCGTCCGGGTCGGCCGTCACGCCTTCTTCCGCCATGAGCATCACGAGCCGTTCGCGGAGGGCGAGGTGTCCCTGCCCGCCGCCGTACTGCAGCGCGGTCGTTCGGTCGTCGCGCATCACCTGCGCCGCGACGTCGAGCAGGGCGCGGCCGGGAAGCGCTTCGACGTAGGGCATCCCACCGGCGAGCGAGACGACGTCGGGACGGGACGCGACCGCGAACAGCGCACGGACCTCGGAGGCGGACATGCCGGCCGTGCGCCCGGCGTAGCGGTCGACGAAACGATCGATCGAGAACTCGGCCATGGGGCGGAAGGACGGTCAGCCTAGCATCGGGCCGCGCGTGATCCGGTGAAGGAACGCGTCCGGAGGAACACGACCTCAGTCCCGGATCGCGGGGACGACGTCGGACGCGACGAGCTCGAGCATCTCGAGGTCGTCGTAGAGCTCGTGGTTCAGGAACACGCGTTGGACGCCCGCGTCCGCGTACGCGCGCAGCCGCGCGACGGCTCGATCGGTCGAGCCCACGATGAAGTCGACCTCCGCCTCCGCGCGGTACTCCTCGAACGAGGGGCCCTCCGGATCGAGCGACTGCGCGCGGCGCAGCTTCCCGAGGTACTCGTCCTCCGTGCGTCCGATGAAGAACCACGTCATGAGGGACGTCACGAGCGTCGTCGGGTCGCGATCCTCCGACGCCATCCCGGCGCGGGCTCTCCGGAACCGTTCGGCGACCTGGTCCGGCGTTCCGCCGACGGTGTTGAACTCGTCGGCGTAGCGGCCGATCAGCCGCTGCATCCTGGGACCGACCGTGCTCCCGCCGAGGATCAACGGGATATGCGGCCGTTGCACCGGCCTCGGCAGCATCTCGGCGTCCCGCAGCCGGTAGTGACGTCCCTCGAAGGAGAAGCGCTCCTCGGTGAGGAGGCCGTGCAGGATGGGCACCTGTTCCTCGAGCCGCTGCCACCGACCTTCCACGTCGTGGAACGGGAACCCGAACTGGGTGTGCTCCTCCTCCCACCAGCCGGCTCCCATGCCGATCTCGACCCGTCCGTCGCTGATCTCGTCCACCGTGGTGGCCTCCTTCGCGAGGAGGCCGGGTGGCCGGAACGTGACGGGGGAGACGAGCGTCCCGAGGCGGATCCGCGACGTGCGCGCGGCGAGGGCGGCGAGCAGCGTCCATGCATCGGTCGACCCGCGACCGGAGACCCCGCGGGCACTGAAGTAGTGATCGGAACGGAAGAGTCCCTCGAAGCCCAGGCGCTCGCAGGCGTCGGCGAGCGCCAGCCAGTCGGTCCAGCGCACGCCCTGCTGGCCCTCGACCATCACGCAGACGCGCACGGCCGGTAGCCTAGCGGCGATGTCCGACCGGCCCGAACTTGCGACCGAAGCCGACCGCGCGATCCGGGCGATCCTGCTGGGGATCGGGCTGGGGCTCGCGCTCGCGCTCGCCGCGCGGCGAGCGCGCTAGCCGAAGAAGCGCCGCGCGCCGCCCGCGACCGCGCGGGCGACGCGCGGCGCGAACCCCGGGTCGCCGATGATCGCCGCCTCGACGTCCGTACCGGGTGCGAGCGGCTCGACCTGGACGGCCGGCATCCGCGTCTCGCGGAGCATCCCGACGGTGAGCCGCTGCAGCCGCCCGCGCCGCCCGAACTCGCGCTCGAGCTCCTCGAGGATCAGCTCCGCGAGCCTGCGGCCGGCGGGGGAGTACGTGGCGGCGCTCCCGAAGTACGAGCACGTCGGCCCGCTCGCCTCGGGGACGCCCGGCCCGAGGTGCAACGACACGCAGAGCGCCGCGTCGAGCTCGTTCGCCGCCCGTGCGCGATCGGACGGCGCCGGCTCGTCCGGGAGGATCTCCGGCTTTGCGCCGAGCGCGGCGAGGTGCTCGGCGAGCGCCGCGGACATCGACGCGCGGATCGCGTCGTAGCCGTCCGACGGTCCGTCGCCGGATTCGATCGCGATCACGCGCCCTTCGATCGATCCGCGCATGTCGCGGAGCTGCTCGCGCTCGCGGATCAGTGCTCGGCTGGGGACGCCCTCGAGGGGACGCATGCGCTCGACGGTGGCGATCGTGCGGAGCCCGACGATCCCATCGGGTTCGTCGCCGACGTTGCGCTGGAACTCGCGGACCGCTCGGTCCGTCGTGGGGCCGTAGACGCCGTCCTCCTTGCCGGCGTCGAACCCGAGCGCGTTGAGCTTGCGTTGGAGCTCCCGAACGTCGTCGCCCCGGAACGGCGGCGCGTGGAGGTAAAGGGTCCGGTCGCCGAGCCGGAACCCGGCCTCGACGAGCTGGAGCCACGTGTCGGCGCCGACGAGTCCGTCGACGCGGAGGTGCCGGACCTCCTGGAACGCGCGCACCGCCGCCTCCGTCGAGTTTCCGAACGAGCCGGTGAGCTCGTCGGCCGCCACCGCGTATCCGAGGGCCGACAGGCGCTGTTGCACGTCGAGCACCTCGAGCCCCTGGTCGCCACGCCGGAACGTGCGCATCGTTCGAGTGTGCG
>Ga0075425_100001979_pt1 | contig 20237 bp, 26 predicted proteins | sample SoiMethybrSBSTD4_FD_75300 | JGI IMG/M metagenome (GOLD analysis project Ga0075425, IMG submission 75300) | Bulk soil microbial communities from a Populus tree surrounding site in Tennessee, USA - Soil MetaG P. TD hybrid SBSTD4 | ecosystem: Environmental > Terrestrial > Soil > Tree plantation... | reverse complement strand
GCCGCTAGTCGGCAGCGACTACACGAAGCGTCCGCTCATCGACTTCATGCACATCCCGACAGGAAGGACAAAGGGAATGGGGCAGAAGGGCTCGGATCTCTACGGCGGCTTCGGCGGCTGCCACGACCTTCACATGGAGCAGGAGTCGATCGGCTGGACGCCATTCGCTGAGAAATACGACATCGATCCGTACGAGATCGCCAAAGAAGTCGGCGACGCATACACGCAACGCGCAGCGCGGCGTGAGGTGCAGCGATGAAGAATTTGGGACGCGCCCTCACTGCCATCTTCGGAGCGCTGAAGCGAACTCCGAATCAGCGCACTGACGAAATCACGCCGAGACAGCGCGCGCCGCACGATCGTCAACCTGTTGACCAACAGAGGCTCTTCGCCATCAAGCGGAAGGCCGCGAAGAGAGGCTATCGATGAGTCTCACGCTTACCCGAATCAGCGCGGAGAACATCCTCAAATACGAGCAGTTCTCACTCGACGAGCCAAAGAAACTCACGCTTTTCCGTGGTCCGAACGACGTCGGCAAGACGACCGCGCTCAAGTTGCTCTCGCTGGCCGTCACCGGAGCAAGCGACCCCCGATCCATCATTCACGACGGCGCGGACAAGGGCGAGATCGTGCTCGACTTCGTCGGCTTCAAACTGCGCCGCTCCTTCACCGAGAAAGGAACATACCTAAAGATCACCGACGCCGATGGTCGCACGCTGCCGTCTCCGCAGCAGTGGCTCAATGACCGCATCGGTGAGTTCCGCGACTTCAATCCGCTCGCCTGGCTGTCGCTCGCGAACAGCGACACTCCCGAGGATCGTCGACGCGCGGTGGCGATTCTTCTCCGCGCGATCGACGTGCGGCTGACGCGCGCCGAGTTCATCGCAGCGACGGGACTAGAGCCGCCGAGCGAGGTATCGTTCGATGAACACGGGCTCGTCGTTCTCGAGGCGCTCCGCGAGCACTTCGCCGACGAGCGCAAGAGCGAGAACAAGACCGCCGATCAGAAGCGCAAGGCGGCTGCCGAGGCGCGCGCGCAGCTCCCGTCCGAAACACCCGTCATCACCGACAGCCGTCGCGCTGAGGCTCAGGCCGCAGTAAACGAGGCGAAGAGCGCGCGCGCCGCGATCGAGTCGCGGCAACTCGCGGCGAAGGAACACGGCAGCGCGGTCGACAGAATCGGCGCCGCGCGGAAACGGGAGGATGAAGAGCGAACGCGCCTGCAGAGCGAGATCGACGAATGCGAGCGCGAGATCGCGCGCCTCAACGATAAGATCGCGCGCCGGCGAGAGCAGCAGCGCGAATCGATCGCTCGCGAGCAGGCGCTCGAGCTCGAGCTCGAAGGGCTCGCCGCATCAGCGCCGCCGAGCGCGGTAGAGATCGAGAACGCGAACGCTCTTGTCCGCCGCGCGAACGAACTGACCAAGGCGATCTCCGACGACGAAAAGGTCATCGCTCGGTTCGCTGCAGTCGCCGCGACGGAAGAAGATGCGAACAGCGCTGCGGCGCGCGCCGCGGTCATCGACGGCATCATCTCGACGATCGCTGGCGACCTTCGCGCGCAACTCCTGGCGAAGGCGCAACTCCCGGTCGGAGCGCTGGCCGTCAATGGCGACCGAATCTTTGTCGACGGACATGACCTGCAGCACATCGCCGAAAGCCGTCAGATCCGGGTCGCGCTCGCAATCGCGCGCTCGCTCAATCCGAAGTTGCGAGTGATCGTGCTCGACGGATCCGAGCGGCTGGACGCGAAGACATTCGAGTTGTTCCTCGAGGAGATCCGCAGCGACGGATTCAGCTACTTCGCCGCCGAAGTCGATCGCAATGGTCAGGCGCTCGAAATCATCAGTTTCGGCGAAGACGGAGCGGCCTCGCCGGCTGTCGCGGAGGTTGCGTGATGTCGAGCAACGGACCGACCCGTCGCCTCATAGGAACGCATCGACCGCGCTTCAGCGAAGTCGTCGGGATGAAGGACAGGAACGTCGCTCCTTGCATCGGCAAGTTAAAGCTCGGCGCCAAGGAGAAAGTCGGAACATCGAAGGAGCACCCGACCGAACTCGACTACTTCCGCTGTGTTCCTGACGAAGGCTTCAGTGCGGAAGAGCGTAAGACGCTCATCGAAAACTTCGATCGCGTGTATGGCGAACGCGCGCCACGCCTGCACGAAGTCTATTTTCCGAGCGATGATCTCGATTTCGTCTTGCCGCACCCGCTGCAAGCGTGGGGCAAGACCGACAACGGCCCCAAACTCCTCTGTGAAGGCAATGGCGTCGACGCGGTACGCCTCGACTTCGAGAGCGGCAACTGGATTCCGCGCGCTTGCTGTCACGCCCAGGAATGCGAATGGTACAACGCGAAAAAATGCGGCATGAAAGCGCGCCTCCGCGTTTTCCTGCCGCTGGTGACGATCAGCGGCTATTGGCAAATCGACACGGGCTCCGAGATAGGTGTCGGCAACACGCTGCAAGTCACGCAGCACATCAAATCCGTTTTCGGGCATCTGCGAGGCATCCCATTCACGCTGTCGCGCGAAGAAGAGATGGTGCCGTACGGCGGCAAACTCAACAAGCACTGGATCCTTCACCTCTGGGCGCCGAACGTGACGCTGTCGGAAGCAAAGGCACTCGTCGCGCGACAGGGACAACTCGCGATCGCTGGCGACGTCGAACTCGTCGAGCCAGATCCAGACGAAGACATTCCTGAAGATCTCGTTCCTCTCAGCGAACAAGGGGTGCCGGTCGATCCTGAACTGCTGAAGAAAATCGAAGATGGCTTCGACATCCTCGGCACCTCACAGTCGAATCGCCAAGTCCATCTACACAGGTACAAGGGCCGAGAGAAAGATCTCCTCGTCGAGATCAACAACCGCATCAACCTGAAACAGCCTGAAAGGGTCGGCGCGGAATGAGCCGCTTTCTCCACAGCCACAGCGCGTTCGAGGCGTTCAACACGTGCCCGCAGAAGTTCCTGCTGGCGCAGCTCGGCGCGGAGCGTGGCACGACGCCGGCGCATCTTCAGTTCGGCATAGCAGCGCATCGGGTAATGGAGCTCTACGTCAATCATTGCATTGAGCACGGGCGCCGCAGCGACACGAGCGTCATCGGAGTATTCATTGATCAGGCGGTCCGCGAGACTCACGTCGCCCTCTCGGTTTACGACGAACTCTCGCTCGTCATTCACGGCTTCCTGCAGGTGTACGAGATCGACGTTGAGCACTCGATCAGTAGAGAAGGCGGAATCGCGTTCGACGACGATCTGAATCGTCTCGAGTGGCCTGACGCCATTGAGTACGGCGTCATGAAGAAGCCCGTCGAGGCGAAGGGTGACGTCTTCTGGCGGTCGAAGCTCGACCACGCGCTGCTCTATGTCGACGATCGGACTCTGGTCATCCAAGACTACAAGAGCGACATCTATGCGCCGCCGCAGTCGAAGATCGACGATCCTAATTCGCGGTTCAATCAGCAGGCTCGCGAATACGCGTGGGCCGCATGGCACGGCCTCTTTCCCGCTGAAGTTGTACGTGTCGAATTCCTCTTCATGCGACACGTACGCTTCGGCCGAATCCTCACGCGTCCGCTCACATTCCACAAAGAAGAGATTCTGCAAACGCAGGAACTGACGCTTGCAAAGGCGCAGTACATCGAGACGACGGACGATTTCGCGCCGCGCCCAGGCGATCATTGTGCAAATTGCGATTTCCGCGAAACTGCATGCCCGCTGCGGGGCGAGATCGAGTTGACGGACGCCGGCGCGCTCGCACGCAAGTTCCTTTACGACGCCGTTCAGCAGGACAAGCGCCGCGAACACTTGAAGGAACTCGTCGCAGAGCACGGTTTCGACGGAATCCTCGGCGCCGTTCGCATGCACTTCGAAGACCGCGATCGCGAGTACGCGGACATGGAGCGCGTGTGGCAAGTGCTGCAGGAGTATGGCGTCGAAAATCCGTGGGCTCTTATGACGCTGTCGAAGTCTGCCGCCAAGGAGCGACTCGACAAGGATGTCTACGACGAGCTCCTCAAGCGAGCATTCGATCCGGAGCTGACGTGTCGCTTCAATCTTCATCAGCCGGTGGAAGTCCTTCGAGTTATCGCTGAAGCCCGCGGCATCGCGACGCTCAAGCAAGGAAAGACGAAGCTCGTGAACAAGACCGGCGCCGAACTCGCGTGGGATCTCGCGAACGTCGCGACCGACTATCAGCCGACTCAAGGCCGATCAGAACAGCCGATCGAAGTCGATATGACGACGCTGGAGGAACTACAGTGAGCGCGACGGGAATCCAGTGGACGGACGTCACGGATAACGTGATCGTCGCCGTCGACGCGAGCGGCGAGCGAAAAGGCTGGTGGTGCCGGAAGATCTCGCCCGGCTGCCTGCTGTGCTACGCCGAAGCTCTCAATCAGAGCGACTATTTCGGCGGCAATCACCTGAAGTACGCCGGCGCGCCGCCCGTCCTCAGATTGCGCGAAGACATCATTGATGCGTGGGCCCGACAAACAAAGCCGAAAAAGCACTTTGTCGCCTCCATGACAGATGTCTTCGGCGAGTGGGTGCCGGAGTCGTGGATCTTCCGCTTCCTCGATGGCATGCGCGCGGCCGCGAAGCAGATTTTTCAGATTCTCACGAAGCGCGCGTCGAACATGCGCGAGAAGGTTCTCGCCTGGCTCAAAGCGCGCGGTCTCACGACCGTGCCGTCGAATATCTGGCTCGGCGTCACCGTGGAAGATCAGGCGCGTGCAGATGAACGCATCCCGAATCTGCTCTTGATCCCCTGCGCTGTCCGCTTCATCAGCATGGAGCCGATGCTCGAGCGCATCGATCTATCGCCTTGGTTGCTCCAGTCTGTCTGCGGCGAGTGCGGTCAGGTCGGTCGGCCCGTTGGTACGCACTTCCTCCGCGCCGACAATTACATCGGCGTAAGCGAGTGGCGGTGCAGTGGTTGTCGCTCGAAGGTCACACTCGCTCGCTCAATCGAGTGGGCGATTCTCGGCGGCGAGTCCGGCCGTAAGAAGGCGGTTCGGCCAATGGATCTTCAGTGGCTCGCGTACGCGCTGCGGCAACTCATTGAAGCTGGAGTCGCGCCATTCGTGAAGCAACTCGGGTCTCGCCCTTACAACACGTTCGGTGTCGCCGGACAAGGCGTGCAAGAGGAGCAGATCGAGATCACACATCCAAAGGGCGGCGACATTCGCGAGTTTCCGTCTCCATACCGCATCCGCGAATTTCCGGAGGCCAAGGTTGCCTAGCGCATCGCATAACGGCAATTGGAACGCCGACGGCCGCACACTCACGAAGCACGGCTATGTACGCGTACGCGTCGGCATCGGTCACCCGCTCGCCGACTCGCGCGGTTGGTGCTACGAGCATGAGCTCGTGTGGCGTGCGGCGGGTCGCGACGTGCCAGCAGGTTACGAGATTCACCACCGCGATGAAGACAAGACGCACAACCGCCTGTCGAATCTACGCCTCAAATTGAAAGCCGATCACGCGCGTGATCACGCGCGCGGCCGGCGCCGGGCGATCAATGGCCGCTTCCTTTCGGAGCGGAGGCGCGCATGAAGCTCATCAAACGCAATTCATCGGCGATGGCGCAGTACCCAACGTCATTAGCGGCGGCAACTGCCGATGTCCCTTCCCTGGCCGCGGCTGGATCTGGGAATTCCCTATTGCTGAAGAGGCGGATGCCGTCACGCCTCTTCAGCATCCTCGCCTCGATCATTCGCGCCGCGTGCGACTTTTTCGGCACCGAAAACGAGTACGTCATTGGCGATCCATGCCTGTATTGCAGCGGCGTCGGGCTGCCGATTGCGGATGTCGTTCACGGTCCCGATGAGAAGTGCACGCGCAAGATGGAACCGCGGTGGTGCGCTGACTGTCGCCGCGTTCGCGAGCTCGATCGCTACGGTAATTGCGCGGTGTGTGGCAGTCATGCGATCGACTATCGCAGCCGGCCCATAAAGCGCCCGATCAACAGGCATCACTTCGCTGTCGTTTCTTCAGCGACAGCGGCTTCTACACAAGGAATGGTCATGAAGACGTGACGCCTCTCCGTCGGATGACCAGGCGAGGTCCGAAGCGCGAGTTTCGGATCCCGTTCGATCGGCCGAACGTTGAAACCGACATTCAGTTCTCGTAATCGCAAAGCGGACGCGCAGAGCGAGCGACGCGGAAGGAGGAGTAATGCCTCAATCAGTGGCGCCAGCGGAAACGATCACCTTCGAACTGCTGGAGCAGATGATTCAGACGCGCTTCGAGGGAAAGACCGAAAGTCTCAAGCAGACGATCGAGAACGCAGTCGCCGTTTGTGTGGCCGCGACATCACGCCACGCAAAGAGTTCGTCCTGCACGATCAAGATCGACTTCAACCCTGAAGACGACGGTCAGATCGACATCTTCGCAGACGTCGACACGAAGCTGCCCAAACCGAAACCGCTGCCAGTGCGCCTCTTCGGAACGAAGCGCGGAGAGTTGTTTTCCGACGATCCGGAGATGGTGCAACCGGCTGGCATGTTCGCGCCGCGCCCGGTCGAAGAAGGAAGGAAGTGATCAATGGACATCAACGTCGAAGATCTCGACACAATCGCGCAAGCGGTACATCTCATCCAGGAGACATCCACAGCCGCGAATCGCGATGCATTCGTGACACTGGACGACGGGCGCCGGTTCCTATACAGCGACGCCGACAAGAAATATGACGAGATCGATCGCTTCGTGAAACTCGAAGGCGCGGTCTCGACAATCGAGTCGCTCGCCGACCTCGTCGTCACGTACTCCAAGCGGCTGAATCGCGTCAACGGCGGCAATCAGACGGTGACCTTCACTTCCGACGGCGCGAAGTATTCGCCTGATGACGAAGACCGCCGTCACGTTTTCACCTACAAGCGAGTCTTGTCGCAGCAGTGGCAGACGCTCGTGAGTCTCCTCAACAAACCGATGAGCCACAAGGAGCTCATCCGCGCGCTGCAGTCGCTCTCTCCATCGATCGAGAACTATGCGCTCGTTATGGCGGCGTTCCGCCGTCTCGTCGTTTCGAAGGATGTGAAGCTCGCCTCGGAGCCGGTGCTGAACGAATCCGGCGACAGCGGCAACAGCTACAGCGTTCAACTCTCGATCAGAGGCGGAACAACCGAAACCACGTTGCCATCGGTGATCGATCTGAAACTCCAGTACGCGCGCGCGAGTGAGGCGATTTACGACGTGGCGGTCGATGTCGACCTTTCAGATCGCGACGGCGTGCCGGTCATCACCTTGTTCGCTCCGACGCTCCCGGCGATCGCCGACAAAGCGGTAATCGACGAGATGAAGTACTTCGACGACACGATGAAGGCGAACAGCCTCTCCGAGACTCTCATCGTCGTGAACTTCTGATCGTCGCGAGTTCCGCTATGTGGCGCCGTCTCTTCTCTTACCTCAACCCACTACGAAACGTCTGGAAGGAATTTCGAAAAATGACAGCAACAATCGAAGACATCAAGGCCGACGTCGAGAAACTGAAGGCTGATCGCGTCAATTTCACGAACTTCGCAAACGAGGCACGCCAGAAGATCTCCGCTCTCGGCGATCAGCTCGCCGCGATCAAACAGACCGGCGCGACGCAAGCCGACATCGACACGATCCACGCGTCGCTCGTGGAGATCGATACGTCGCTCGTGAACGCAATGAACCCGCCGGTCAACACCGCTCCGCCCGCAAACACCGGAGATGGTTCGACTGGCGGAAGCGGCGAGCCCGCGGGCGAAGCCGAGCCGCAGCCCTAATCGCGATACGCAACAGCGCCGCGAGTCGCGTAACCCTCTGTGCAGGCCCGCGACCGTTCGGCCGTCATTTGAAAACCCGCGCAACTCAAATGCGGGATTTGCAGCGCGGCGGCACAGTAAGCCGCGCGAGTTTTCAAAAGGGAGAAACCGGCGTGGAACCCGTCAGTCCAGTCATTGAAGGCTTTGAAACGTCCGAGCGCGTGTTGTGCGGTGACGGCTCTTGCCCGCATGAACCGAAGCACACGTCGCTCGCGGTTCATTTCGATGAAGAGCGCGAGCGAATCGCCGCCGGCCATGACCTCTACATTTGGCAGGAACTCCACGGTCATGGCTTCCCTCCCATTCTGCCGCTCGTCGAGACGCCGGAGGCCGCACGCGGATGAGCGCTCGACCTCCATCTCATGCGCGGCCGTCATCGCCGAAGCGACGTCGCCATCGCTCAAAGATCGCGCGGCGGCAGCATAGGATCCTGCCGTTCGCGAGCACGCGGCTGCGACCCGGTGAAGTCTACGGCGTCGGCTTCGCCGGCATCGGCGGCGCGTGCAAGGGATTCGAGCGCGCCTTCGGCGTGCCGCCATTCTTCGCCTGCAATCACGATCCGTACGCGCTCTCAATTCATCGCGCGAATCATCCTGAGACGAAGCACTTCGAAGAGGACATGTTCCGGTTCGCCGTGCGCGACGTCGTCGGTCGCGTCGTGACGCGCGGGCGCATCAACGGACGCGCGCATTTCACCGTCGTCAACGAAGGTGTCCGCGTTGGGTGGGCGCACCTCAGTCCGGATTGTAGAGATCACTCTCGAGCAAAGGGCGGCAAGCCCGTGTCGAAGGAGATCCGCGGACTCGCCTGGGCGGTGAAGAAGTGGGCGGTGCAGATCTCGCCGCGGATCATCTCTGTAGAGAACGTCCCGGAGTTCGTCGGTTGGGGTCCGCTCGTCGCGAAGCGCGACAAGGCGACTGGCCGCTGCCTCATCAACGTCGAGGTCTACGACATCAAGTCGCGGAAACTGAATCGAAAGCTCTCGCGCGTCGAAGTCGCGGCTCCTGGCGTTGTCGTACCGTACGGCCTTCAGATTCTCGTGCGCGACAGACGACGCGAAGGGCAGTACTTCCGTCAGCTCGTTCATGAGCTTCGGATGCTCGGCTATGTCGTGGAGTGGAAGGATCTCCGCGCCTGCGATTTCGGCGCGGCGACGTCGCGCAAACGCCTCTTCATCTTGGCGCGGCGCGACGGTGAGCCGATCGCGTGGCCCGATGCGACACACGCGACACCGTCTGACGCTCGCGTGAAGAGCGGGCAGTTGCTCCCGTTCCGGACGGCCGCGGAGTGCATTGACTTCGTCAATCCGGACGGCACACCGAACCTCGGCAAATCGATCTTCGACCGAAAGAAGATGCACGCGGAAGCCACATGCCGGCGTGTCGCGCAGGGCGTCTACCGCTTTGTCCTGCAGCGCCGCCCGTTCATCGTGAATCTGACTCACGGCGGACGACTCGAAAGTGTCGACGCGCCAGCGAGCACGATCACGAGCGCGCACCGCGGAGAGAAAGCGATCGCGATGCCGGTGCTCATGTCGAACAACTCGAACAATGCGCCGCACGCACCGGATGACGCGCTCGGCACGATCACGACCGGAAACCGGCACTTCGCGGTGTCGCCGCTGCTTGCGAAGACGCACAGCAACGGGTCTGACGGGGAAGCGTCCGGCGTAACGCCGTGCGACGAACCGACGCGGACGTTGCTTGCGAAGGATGGCTTGTGCGTGATTACGCCGCACATCACGAAGTTCAACACCGGCAGCGTCGGGCGGGCCGCCGACGAACCGATCTACACGATCACGTCGGGCCATGGAAGTGAGCGGCCGGCCGGCGCCGCGCACGGCCTCGGCGTGGTCTCCGCGCAACTCACGCCAGCGCCGGACGTGGCGATCGCGCCGGCGCTGATTCAGACGAGCTACGGCGAGCGAGACGGCCAGTCACCGCGCGCACTCGACTTAGAAAAGCCGCTCGGCACCGTCGTCGCCGGCGGACAGAAACACGCCGTGGTCGGCGCCTTCCTCGCGAAGCATCATGGCTCCGGCGATCGTTGGAACGCGGCGATCGGTCAGGATCTCTACGAGCCAATTCACACCATCATCGGCAAAGACAACAAGAGCGTCGTCGCCGCGTCGCTCGTCCAGCAGAATTACGGCTCGTCGCAGTGGCAGACGCCAGAACAGCCGCTGAACACGGTCACGCAGACGAACCATCATGCCGTCGTCTCGGCGGGGCTCGCGAAGCTCCGCGGTACGTCGACGACGGCGGACACCCAAGAGCCGGCGCCTACGATCAGCGCGCAAGGGCAACATCTCGGACTCGTCACAGCGCACATCGCTGAGTACTACGGAAGCGATCAACACGGCGCTGCGATCGATTCGCCGCTGCCGACGGTCACAACGAAAGATCGCTTCGCGCTCGTCGTCGAGTTCCTCGAGCGCTACATCCCCGGTCTTCACTTCCCGGATCGCGTGGCGAAGGTGGAGATCGACGGCGTCGTCTACGTCATCGCGGACATCTTCATGCGCATGCTCACGCCTCGCGAGCTCGCGCGCTGCCAGGGCTTCGACGATGACTACATCCTGTTCGGCACGGTGACGCAGCAGGTCGGCGGCGTCGGCAACTCGGTGCCGCCCCACTTCACGATGGCCATCGCTGCTGCGAATCTCGACGGCGGAGAGCCGGAGGAGTTGGCCGCATGACGCTCCGATCGACGCACACGTTCGCAATTCTCGAAGTGTCTGCGCAAACGTACGACGAGATCCGCGGCAAACTTCAGGATGCAAATTACCACCATGCATTCGTCGATGACGCGATCGACATGCATGGAATCGGACTCGCGCCGTCAGACGACTCTCCGGGTCCAACGTCGATCCTACGCGAACAGTTCAAGAAACCAGGCCACCGGCTAGAGCTTGGACGCCCGCAGGATGGCGGCAGCATGACGGCGGTCTATGAAGTCTATCCAGACGGCGACCGTACCCTGTGGGCGCGGTTCTATAGTTCTTCCGATGCTGAATCGATTGTTGCCGCGATCAACTCAGCATGTGGCAACTCGCCGGCGGCGTCATCGTGAATTCGCTGCCGCTTCTCGCGCCTCGCCCAACTGCGGATAACGGCGAGTCAAAAGACTCACTGCGCGTCATCAGTACGAAAGGCGGCGCCTTCCGCGAACTGGCGGACGGCAAGCCGACAGGTCGCGAATTCGTGCTGGTAGAAACGCGCGACCATTTCTTCTTTCAACGATTTACCGACAACGGCGAGCTGCGCAAGGCGTCAGGCGCGATCACGACCGTCTACGTCGCTGATTGTTTGCGTTCCGGGTCGATGGTTGAGGTGAGGCAATGATCGGACGTTTCTTGAGCCGCATCTTCGACGTTGAGGAGATCAACGGCGACGGTCGATGTCCGACCTATCTCTATAGGTGGGCTCTTCTCCGTCTTGGCGGCTGGTGCTCGATCTACCTACACAAATTCGTCGGCGACGATTGGTCGCTGGACCTTCACGATCATCCGAAACGTTTCGTCTCAATCGGTCTTTGGGGTTGGTATGACGAGCAGACCGACATACCCGCCGACATCGCGTCATGGCTCGACGGCGTCGCCGGGACCGAATTGCGCGCTACGACGCGGCGTCGATGGCGAGCGCCTTGGGTGCGCACCTTTCGAGCATCGCATCGCCACCGCCTGACGGGACCGACGAGAGAGCACCCATGCTGGACGATCGTGATTGTCGGCCGTGCGGTGCGGCAGTGGGGTTTTTGGCCACGCGGTCAATTCGTGCCGTGGCGTAAGTACGTCAACGGTCCCGCCGGTGACGCTGGAAAGGCGTGCCAATGAGACGAATCTCATTCGCTCATACCGAGCAAGCCGTCATCGAACGGCGCAAGGATGTGACGCGGCGCATCGGATGGCTCTTCGCCAAACCTGGAATGCGGCTGCTTGCCGTCGACAAATTGCGCACGACGGAAGCGGAGCGGCTAGCGGTAATCGAGATCGTTTCGGTGCGCCGCGAATTGCTGCACGAGATCACGGAGTCCGATGTCCGTCGCGAGTGCGTTGATACGTTCCTTCATTGCGAGGCGCATCACGCTGATGACGATCTTCCGCCGGCCGCCGACTGCGTGGATTGCTTCATTGACCTTTTCACTGCGGCAATCAAATGCGACGACATCGAGACGGTCACTCGCATTGAGTTCCGTTACGTCGACTGCAACTGCGGTGCGCGGCCGGCATGCGTCGGCGCATACGAAGGAATGACGGAGATCGAGCCCGCCTGCAACGCGTGCTGCGGTCACGGCAATGAGGACGGGCGCTGCTGGCCTTTGAAAGGAGCCGCGTGAACCGCGCGATCATTCAGCAGGAAATCGACGCCGCGGTCGAGCGCATCGCGATTCTTCGCGCCGATCTGCGTCTCCTGCAAGCGTTCGTCAAGTTGAAGCGCGACGAACTCGCTGGAGATGCTGCCCGCGTCGGCGATGAGCGACGCTTGATGATGCGCGGCGACGTGAAGACACGCCCCATCTGTCTCGGCGAGGTCAAGCGGAAAGAACGGCGTGGAGCGAAGGCGGCATGATCACGCGCGTCTCCACGCACATAGCGCACGGCAGCATCGAGGTCGACCTGCCGGTGAAGATCGAGTCGGCGCTCAATCTCCGCGAGCATCACATGAAACGCGCGAAGCGTGTCAAAGAACAGCGCACCGCCGTCTTCTACTCGCTCGCGAATTTTCGAAAGATCCTCGCGCTGATCGTCGCTTCGCAGAAGCGGATCATCGTGACGTTCACCCGACTCGCGCCGAGATCGCTCGATTCGCATGACAACCTCCGCGCCGGTTTCAAAGCGTGCGCCGATCAGGTTGCCGACATGCTCGGCCTCGATGATCGGGATCCTCGCATCGACTGGCGCTACAAACAGGAGCGCTCGCGCACGTACTCGGCACGCGTCGCAATCGAGGCCGGAGGTGAGGGGTGATCCCGATCATTTCCGGCGACACGATGCGGCTCACATTCAACCGCTACGACCAGGACGCGTACCGTCTCTTTCTTCGCACGAAGTCACTGCCTGAACACGAGATCGTCTACGACGAGTTCGCGGACGCATACACGGTCGTGGCGCCATCTCGTTTCGCAGAGTTGCTCGGATTCCAACTGCAGCGCTCCGAATCGGATTGGCTGCCGATGCCTTCGTTTCTCTTCGACCGGCAGTCGTTCTTTGTGCGCAAGGCGCTCGAGGCTAAGCGATACGCCTGCTGGTGGGATACAGGACTCGGAAAGACGCTTCTGATTCTAGAGTGGGCGCGCCAGGTTCAGAGCCGCACGTCGGGCAAGGTGCTCATAGTTGAGTTACTCAACGTCATCCCGGAGGTGCTGTCGGCGGCGAAGAAGTTCTACGGCGACGAGTTGACGCTGCAAGTCATCTCGACGCGCGACGAACTGCGCGCGTGGTGCGCGAACGGAGCGCCAGGGATCGCGATCACGAATCCGGAGAAGTTCATTCCGCGCGAGCGTGAGCCGGAAGCAATGACTGAGGTCACGCACTGCGTCGGCGTGGCGCTCGACGAGTCGAGCATCCTGAAGACCGGCGGCGGCGTCATCAAGTGGGCGCTCATCAAGAGTTGCCGTGGCGTGGAGTACAAGCTCTCCTGCACCGCGACGCCGGCGCCGAACGATCCGATCGAGTACGCGTCACAGGCAGCATGGCTCGAGAAGATCCGGGACGAAAACGACGTCATCTGGACCTACTTCGCGCGCGACAAAGACGGCGAATGGAAGGTCAAGGAGCACGCGCTCGCGGCTTTCTACGCCTTCCTGTCGAATTGGAGTTGCTACCTCCGCGATCCGCGACGCTACGGCTTCGTCGACGGCCTCGCCGATTTGCCCGAACCGGAGACGATCGTCCACGACATTTCGGCGACCGCGGCGCAACTCGCCGAGCTCTCCGCTCTACCGAGCGACACGGGACAGCGTCGCATCCTCACGCCGAAGAAACTCGGCATCGTCGAGCGCACTAGGATGGCCACGCTCTCGAGCGGCTTCGTTTACGAGGGCGAAGCGCCACGGAACGTCCGGCGCGTCGCGAGCAACAAGATCGATGCGATTGCGCGGATCACCGCGGCCGATGTCGCGGACGGCCGCCAGATCATCATCTGGACGGAATACGACGCCACCGCTGATGCGATCGCGGAGGCGCTGTCGACGGCCGAAGTCCGAGCGGAAGTACTCACCGGCACGACGCCGAAACCGCAGCGCGAGCCGATCGTCGATCGATTCACGAGCGGTGCGACTCCAGTGATTATCACGCGCCCGAAGATGCTCGCATTCGGCCGCAACCTTCAGTGCTGCTCGTCGATGATCTTCGCGGACATCACCGACAGCTATGAACGGATCTATCAGGCCATCCGCCGCGCGTACCGCTACGGCAATCCGCGACGTGTCCGAATCCATCACCCGATCGTGCGCGAATTGCAAGGCGTCACGTGGGACAACGTCCAACTAAAGGCACGCCAGTTCGCCGGCGACGTCGAGAAGATGGAGACGCTGTTCATTGAAGCGATGCGCGACGAGCTCGCTCGGAGGGCGGCGTGATCCATTACCATGGCACGCCGCTCACGCCGACGGACGCCGCGGCGCGCTTCTTCCGCGCGAAGCACGCGATGGTGAGCTTCGCGACCGGCAGGAACCAACTTCCCGTCATCGCCGAAGTCGCGCAGTCGTTCGCGCTCGACAACGGAGCGTTCACCGCATGGAAACGTGGCGAGCCGGTCACCGACTGGCGCCCCTACTACGCATGGGTTTCGGAATGGACGTGTCATCCGGGATGCGATTGGGCACTGATCCCTGACGTGATCGACGGGAGTGAAGAAGATAACGACGCGCTGATTGATGAGTGGCCGCTGGACGCGCCGAGTGCCGGAGTCCCCGTGTGGCACCTGCACGAATCCGTCGAACGGCTCGTGCGGCTCTGCACCGACTTTCCGAATTGGCCGCGTGTCGCCATCGGCTCATCCGGCAAATACGCGACGATCGGAACCACCTCGTGGTGGTCCCGCATCAGCGAAGCGCTCGACGCAATCTGCGACGACGATGGGATGCCGAAGACGAAACTCCACGGGCTGCGAATGCTCGACCCGCAGGTGTTCTCGCGCATCCCGTTCGCCTCGGCTGATTCGACGAACGTCGCTCGAAACATCGGCCTCGATGGCAACTGGCGCGGCACGTACGTTCCGACGTCGCCGGAGATCAGGGCGATCGTGATCGCCGATCGAATTGAGGCGCACAACTCGGCGCCGCGATGGGACCGCACGCATGGAGTTCAGCAGGATCTGAGGTTGCTCGGATGACGATCGACATCTACAACGAGGATTGCATCACAGGAATGCGTGAACGCATCGCCGACGAGAGCGTTCATCACGTCATCACTTCAATTCCATTCGGTGCTCTCTTCTCTTACAGCCACAAACCGGAGGACGTCGGCAACACAAAGGACGGCGTCGACTTCCTCGCCTCGCAGTTCGGCCTGAACATGCGCTTCTGGTTCGAAGAAGTGCGACGCGTTCTTGCGCCTGGGTGCATCGCCGCGATCCACGTGCAGCAGCTCAACACCACCGTCACGCAACACGGCTACATGGGACTGCGTGATTTTCGCGGCGACATCATTTCTATGGCGCGGCGGCACGGACTTCATCCTCATGGCGAGGTAGCAATCCCGAAGAATCCCCAGATCGTCGCGCAGCGTCGAAAGCTCCATTCGCTGCTGTTCGTGACCGGCCGGCGTGACTCGCGCGCACTCGCGCCGGCGAACAACGATTACCTGCTGTGGTTCCGAAAGCCTGGCGAAGGCGTTCCCGTGCGCGGCCTCTTCGATGAGCTGAAGAATCCGGCCGGGCAGTTCTCACAAGACGAGTGGATACATTGGGCGCGCGGCGTGTGGCAACTCAGCCCCGAGCAGTGGCGCGAGATGTCCGAGATCGACGGGTATTGCGAAGCGCTCGACAAAGTCCTCGCGCACGAATGGGCTTTCGCGCCGGTATGGGACGACATCGTCGAGACCGATGTCCTCGACAACTGGCGCGGCGCGCGCCAGAGCGACGAGGAAAAGCACGTCTGTCCTCTTCAACTTGAAGTGATCCGCCGCTCGCTGCTGCTCTACACGAATCGCGGTGACCTCGTTTGCGATCCGTTCAACGGCATCGGCTCGAGCGCGTGTGTGTGCTTGGAGCTCGGCCGCGAGTTCGTCGGCTTCGAGTTGAAAGAGAGCTACCACGCGATGTCGCTGCGCAACGTGGCGAAATGGCGCGCGCGTATTGAAGGTGACGCGACGACAGGGCAAGGCGATCTGTTCAAGAAAGGGGCAGCAGCTTGAAGACGACGGCGACAGCCGCGACGATTCCGTTGCCTTCGCCGAAGGTCATCACGATCGATCGGACTCCTGGCGCGTTCGTGAGCGACACGCAGCATCTCACAACTGAAGAGATCGGCGCATACCAACTGATCTGCGACTACATCGTGATCCGCGGACAGGACTTCGATCCACCGTCAATTCCAGACGACGACGTCATGCTGCAGAACATCACGCGGATCAACACGCGGGCGAGGTGGCTGAAGATCAAAGAACGCCTCTGCAGCGGTCCGATGGGCGTCCTCACTGTCGCGCACGGGCGCATCTCTCAGGTCCGCGTAGCGATGGAGATCGAGGCAGCAAAGGAGCGCATCACGGCCGCCTACATCGGCGGGAAAGCCTCCGGCGCCGCGCGGCGCGCGAAGGCCAGCATGCGGGAGAGATTACTGAACGACCGTTCAACGACCGTTGAACAAGCGTTGAACGGGGAGGGCAACGGATCGCGAACCATTAACCATTTACCAGAGGAACCTACGGTTCCTACAGCCTCAGACGCGCGCACGAGTGCGAAGGAGCGGGTCGAAGCGTTTCAGGTCGAGATTGAGCATCGAACGTGGGCAGCGGATAACGCGCCCGACGTCGACATCGGCTCTGAGACCGAACGCTGGCGCGACCACCTTCGTGCGAACGGCTACAAGACGCGCGCCGGGCCGGTGAGGGACGCTGCAGCTTCGTGGCGCAACTGGATTGCGAACGAGCAGAAGTGGGGCAGAAACCGAGGATCACATGGAAACCACCACGCAACCGGAAATAGACGCAGCGACGAGCGTGTACGCACCGGAGCAGAGAGTCGAGGGTCAAGTCGCGATCGGTCCGGCGGAGTTCGCAAATCAGGACTCCGAAGCGCGGCCGACTTCGGGCAAAAAACTTACGTCCCTGAGTGAATCACTGCCGTCGATTCCGGACGTTCATCTGCGAAAGTGCTTGCAATGCAAGGAAAAGCTTCCCGAGGACAGACGCTTTCAATGCGAACGCTGCGACGCCGCGGCGTCTGAATACTGGCGCGCGAGAGGTCAGCGAGACGCCGACGCGGCAGCTATGTCGCGGCTTGGAATGAGCGGGCTGCCGCGCCCGTACCGAAACGGAAAGCGCTCGTGGGAAAGCGTGCAGAAAGAGTTTGGCGCAAAGAAGTGCGCATGTGTTGAGCGGCTGAATGAAGGGCGCGGCCTTTATATGTACGGCGATGCCGGCAGCGGCAAGACCTCCATCGCCGCCGCGTATTTAGCCGATCAACTCATCGCCGGCAAAGAGGGCTATTACGTCTACGCTCCCGATCTCTTTACCGAGCTCGCCGCAATATATTCGTCTAACAACCAAACAAGCCGCCGCGACGTGATCGAGCGGTATGCGGAAACGCAATGCCTACTCCTCGACGACATCGACAAAGCCAAAGTCTCAACACACTCCGCGGAAATCCTCGGAGCGATCTTTGATTTTCGCTACAGGGAGCAGCGCACGTGGACCGTGTTAACCGCGAACTGTTCACTTGACGAACTTGCCGGTCGATTCGCGACGATGGTCGGTGACTCATATGCCGAACCACTCCTGCGCCGCATTGCAGAAACAACGATAAGCGTACCTATGCGGAGGGCCGAATGACTCTGCATGACCGTCTTGCTCCAATCCTCTCGGAGATCGTCGGGAGTGGAATGCCGCTCCCGCAAGCGATGACCGTCATCGAGCAAAAGTTGATCGATGAGGCGCTGAGATTATCGAGCGGCAACGTTACACGAGCCGCTAAGTCACTCGGCATTCACCGGAACACGCTGCACCACAAGTTGCAGATGCGAGCCGCGAATGAACGGATCGAGCTCACCAGAAAGATCGCGCAGACACGACGCAGCCTCGCAATGCTCGAGAAGCAGCGAAACGAGATGCGGCGATGAGCGTGACTTTCGTCCGCCTCGACGATTTCTTTTCGCCCAAGCCTAGACCGAAGACAAAGGATCACGCAATGAGCGACAGCAACACGGAGATCCATGCGCCAGCCGAAAATGACGTCGCGCCAGAGCGGAGATTCGCCTACTGCACTGGCGACATCGCCGAAGCGATCGAGCGCGCGCTCCGCTCACAAGACACAGGCGCGAGGCTGAGGATTCATCGCGTCGCCGTCAAGCCGGACTACTCAATCGATGATGACACGAAGCTGCTTTCAGCTTATGTCGATGTGAAAATCGCGCTGGTCTTTCCGCGCGACGAGAAGGAGCCGTCATGACACGAATCCCAATCGGCGCCATTGATGGCGGGTCGCTCGAAATCGATCTCATGAGTCTCATCGATACGCGGCTGCTCGTGCAGGCGAACAGTGGCGGCGGTAAATCGGGAACGCTGCGTCTGATCGCTGAGCGCGCATCGACGGCGATGCAGACGATCATCCTCGACAATGAGGGCGAGTTCGCCACGTTGCGCGAGAAGGTCGACATGCTCCTCATCGGCGATGGCGGCGAGTTGCCGGCCACCACCCGATCTGCCGTATTACTGGCGAAGCGTCTGCTCGAGACGAAGGTTTCGGCAGTCATCGATCTGTACGAAATGCCGCTCGATCAGCGCCGGGAGTTCGTCGCGGAGTTTCTCACCGCGCTCATTGCGCTGCCGCGCGCGCTGTGGCGGCCGACCCTCATAATGCTCGACGAGGCTCACCTCTACGCTCCGCAGGGCGGAGATGAGGTTTCGACAAAGCCCGTCATCGCCTTGCAGTCGCAGGGCCGCAAGCGCGGGTATTGCGGCATCCTTGCGACGCAGCGCCTTTCCAAATTGCACAAAGACGCGGCCGCGGAATGCAACAACGTGCTCATCGGACGCACGTGGCTCGACGTCGATCAGCAGCGCGCCGGCGACGTTCTCGGAATGTCAAAGTCGGATCGCGCAGCTCTCCGCGATCTTCGTACACGCGAGTTTTTCGGATTTGGTCCCGCATTCTCGATCAGCGGCGTTTTCCGAATGCGCACTGACGACGTCGCGACGACGATGCCGAAGGCTGGACATCGCTTCGAAGTTTCCGTCCCACCGCCGTCGTCGAAGGTGAGCGCGCTTCTCGCTTCCGAGTTCTCGCACATACCTGACGAGGCTGAAACCGAAGCGAGAGATCTTGAGTCGGCGCAAGAGGAGATCGAGCGTTTGCGTCGCGAGCTCGCCGCTCGTGACGTCGTCGCTCCAGATCAAGACGCGATCGATCGCGCAGTGGCCGCCGCCGTCGAGCCGGTCGAGCAGCGCCTCATTGCGGCGGGAGCCGAGAATCAGTATCTGCGACAGCAGATCGAAATCGCACTGGAGTCGTTGACGAACGGCCAGCGGCGAACCCACGAAGATCTGACCGTCCCGCCGCGGCCGCACCTCGTCGAGCCGCCTCGCGTTGAGCGCGGCGCGCCGACGCCGAGCGCACGGAGCGCGCCACGGAGGCCGGATGGAAGCGGTGACGCGCTCGGCAAATGCGAGCGCGCGATCCTCACGGTGCTCGATCAGTATCGGGACGGATGCGCGAAAGGCAAGTTGACGCTCCTCTCCGGGTATCGATGGTCGGGCGGATTCAGGAACTCGCTCGCCACGCTTCGCACGCGCGGTCTGATCGAAGGGAACAACGAGGGCACGATGCGCATCACATCGGATGGTCATCGCGCGATCGCTGGAACCTACGAACCTCTTCCTACTGATCCTCGCGCGCTGCAACAGTATTGGCTGAGCGATCCGAAACTCGACAAAGCCGGTCGCGAAGTGCTGCGGACGCTCTTCGCTCATCCGAACGGATTGAACGCGCAGGAGATATGCAAGTTGACCGGGTACGGGTGGACTGGCGGCCTACGAAATTCGCTGAGCGCGCTCAGAACGGCGGGGCTGATCGAAGGCAAGAATAGCGACGTGATGCGAGCGGCGGCGATCTTCTTCACGCGGAGAGCGGCATGAGCGACACACGTCCCGATGAAATGCAGAAGTGCCCGGCCTGCGATGAGATGGTCGATCCCGCGTCACTCGCGGATGTCGTATTTCACTTCATCGATGGCGCCTGCGTTACTGGATGCGAGCGCCGCACTGATTTGGAGGGCATCCGCGGC
>Ga0075425_100001976_pt1 | contig 20251 bp, 15 predicted proteins | sample SoiMethybrSBSTD4_FD_75300 | JGI IMG/M metagenome (GOLD analysis project Ga0075425, IMG submission 75300) | Bulk soil microbial communities from a Populus tree surrounding site in Tennessee, USA - Soil MetaG P. TD hybrid SBSTD4 | ecosystem: Environmental > Terrestrial > Soil > Tree plantation... | reverse complement strand
ATGGTCTTTCCAATGAGTTTGAACGTCGTTGGATCCTTCAGGTACGCGCGCGGCGTGATGTCCAGTTTGGAAGCGGCTTCGGCCACGCTACCGTAAGTGACGCGCGCATTCGTCTTCATGTTGACGACGGTTCCGTTCTCGACCCGGCAGTCCGAGGCCTGAACGCCCCACTTCGCTGCCGCGGCTTCGATAAGCATCTGGCAGGCGATTGCCCCGGCTCTGCGAAGGGGATCCCAGGAGGTCCGGATCGCGGTGCTTCCATAGACTCCCTGGATCGGAGCACCCATCATGTACATGGGATCGATCGTATCGGCGAACTGCGTTTTGACTTTCTTCCAGTCGCACTCGAGCTCTTCTGCCAACAGCTGGGATAGAGACGTGACGGTGCCTTGACCAAACTCCGGCTTGTGGATGGTCATGGTAACCGTATCGTCCGGAGCAATCTGGATGAACGCGTTCATTCTGACGGGCGTCGCTGACGCGGCCGATTGGGCTTCTGCCTCATTCGCATCGGGCAGGTAGAACCCCAGCACGAGACCACCGGCGACCATGGCGCTGCCCTTAAGAAAATTTCGCCGGTCGAGCTTTATAACGGTCGTCATTGGGCACCTCCGGCTTGATCGCTGCGCCACTCTCTGAGGCTGCGCGCTGTCGCGCTTGCGCTTCGCGTCGGGCTTGCACTCGCAGCCGCTCGTGCGTCAATAGAAGCTTGAAGAACCGGCTCGACTGGATGAGATACCGTACGATGTTCCGCGGCTCGATGAATGGCTTCACGGATTTCCTGGTAGGTACCGCAGCGGCAGATATTGCCGCGCATGGCTTCATCGATGTCCGCATCGGTGGGATTCGCCTTCTTTGCCAGAAGGGCCGCTGCTGACATGATCTGACCGGACTGGCAGTAGCCGCACTGCGGAACGTCGACTTCGATCCACGCTTTCTGGATCGGATGACTGTTGTCGGCGGAAAGACCTTCGATCGTTGTCACGGATTTTCCGGCAATCATCGAAATCGGCAGGGTGCACGAGCGTGTTGGTTGTCCGTTGATATGGACGGTGCACGCGCCGCAGAGAGCCATGCCGCAACCAAACTTGGTTCCCGTCAAGCCAAGCGTATCGCGCAGGACCCACAGCAACGGCATTTGCGGGACGACATCGACGCTCTGCCGTTTTCCGTTCAGAGTGAACTCTATGGGCATGGGAGCCTCCTAACGATTCGGGGAGTATACTGCGAAAAACGAGCTCCGGACTAGTTTGAAACCACCAGATTTGTCAGGACTTCATCGACGCTGGTAAGACCTTCAGCCATGAGGATCATGGCGTATTCCTTTAGAGTTTTCATCCCGCTTCTCCGGGCAAGTTCGCGAAGCTCATCCACCTTAGCTCCAGCCGCAACGGTGCGCTTTAATTCGTCGGTCATCGTAAGCAGTTCGTAGATGCCGACGCGTCCCTTTTTCCCGGTGTGATTGCATTTTTCGCAGCCTTCGCCCTTGTAAAACGGCGGAGCATTTTCCTTCGTGTAGCCGAAATAGCCCAAAGTCACTTCGTCCACCTCAGTCTGCACTTTGCAATTCTGGCAAAGGCGCCGGGCGAGGCGCTGGGCGATGATACCGATGGTGGAATTCGCCATCAGGAATGGCTCGATGCCCATTTCTTCCAGACGCGTGAAGGAACTCGGTGCATCGTTGGTGTGCAGCGTCGTGAATACGAGGTGGCCGGTCAGTGCAGCTTCGACCGAGATCTTCGCCGTTTCCTGATCGCGCGTTTCTCCGACGAGGATTACGTCCGGGTCCTGCCGGAGGAAGGCCCGAAGGATACGCGCGAAATCGAGCCCGATATCTTTGTGAGTCTGTACCTGGCACAGGCCGGCCAGGTCGTATTCAATCGGGTCTTCTGCGGTCGAGATATTGATTTCCGGCGAATTGATTTCGGCAAGGGAACTGTACAGCGTGGTTGTCTTACCCGAACCGGTCGGACCGGTGACGTAAATAATGCCGTAGGGTTGATTGATCATCCAGCGCAGCCTCTCGACCGTCGGTGCATGGACGATGATCTTATCGAGCGGCAACAGCGAACCGCTCTTGTCGAGAATACGCATTACGATCTTTTCACCGAATTTCGCGGGGACGGTCGAAACACGGAAATCGATCGAGCGGTCCTCGATCTTGATTGAGATACGACCGTCCTGCGGCAGACGGCGTTCCGCAATATCCAGTCGCGAAAGGATCTTGAGGCGCGATGCGAGCGGAAGCTGAATCTTCTTGGAGAGGATCGTTTCCACGTACAGCACGCCGTCGATGCGGAACCGCAAAACGACCCCCTTTTCCTGCGGTTCGAGATGAATATCGCTGGCGCCTTTTTTGATCGCCAGGGCCAGAATGTTGTTGGCAAGCCTGACGACAGGAGCGTCTTCGGAAGAAGTGATCAATTCGGTCGTGTCCTTGACCTTTTCCTCTTCTTCCTGCTGGAAATCCATTCCGCTCAAGATTTCTGCTTGCAGGTCCTCGAGGCTCTGCTGGGGCGGTTCGGGCCCCCTCTTCCGATCGTCCTTCTTCCGTTCCCGCTCTTCTTCCCTCCTCCTGTCCGCTTCCCGCTTCTCTTCCTTGATGCCCATCAGATCCGGATAGACGGTGTCCATGAACTTCTTGAAGTCTTCGTCCGTGCAGACCTGCGGTTCGATGATGACGCCCTTGATGTAGCGCCTGACATCGTCAAATGCGACCAGATTTGAGGGGTTCACCATTGCCAGCGTGACCGAGTTGTTCATATAGGCAATCGGAACAACCTTGTGCAGCAGGCAAAGCGATTGGGGAAGCAATCCAACAACGCGCGGGTCGAACTTTCCTTTGAAGAGGTTGACATACTCGATACCGACCTGCTTCGTGGCATCTTCCAGTCGTTCAGCGAGAATCCGGGCAAGGCCCAGCGAGATTTCGGGATGTTGGGTGAGAAGGTTTCGAAAGTCCGCTCGCGTCAGCGTAAAGACGGTTGTGGGCGCGACCGTCGTTACGGTTGCCGTGCGCGGTTTACCGGTGAGCAGCGACATTTCGCCGACCGCGGCTCCTTCCGAGAGCTGTGCGACGAGGAAATCAATTCCGGTAACCGGATCCTTCTTGCGGACTTCAACAATCCCGGATTTGACGATGTACATCGAAACGCCCGGCGCACCTTCTCGAACAATGACTTCAGCGACGGGGAATTCGGCAGTTTTGAGACAAGATCCTAACTTGACGAGGCTGTCCGGACTCAACTCCGCGAAGAGCTTCACATTTTTCAGGAAATGAACGAGCTGTTCGGCGTCGTTGGCTACGGTTGACATTGATCTGATCTAGTTTCCGATCCGGCCATCCTGGCGTCCCTTCGGAGACAAAAAAGTAGCGGTCAGTCTCAATTGGGGACTTACGGAAGTCAAACATTCAAACGAGGTTTTCGACCGGGTTGGTTACTTTTGATCCTTGCGGAGTTCCTGTTTCCACCCCAGTATCCTCGCGACGTTTCCTTCCTTTTCTGCCTCTTCGATCCGGTTTTGGGACTGGTAAAACATGGACAGGCTGGTATGCGCCAGAATGTCGTCCTGATCGATTTCAATCAGTCTTTTAGCCGTGGCAATGGCCTCGTCAACGCGGCCGCTGTTGAACAGGGCCATGCCCAGGCCATGTAATGCATCCTGATAGTTAGGGTCGATCTGAAGGGCGTTTTTGTAACTTTCGATGGCTTCGTCAAGCTTGTTGTCGCCGAAGGCGTTTACCGCCTGCTCAAAGAACTCTTCTTTGCTCATGCAGGAGATCTTAAGACATTACTGTAGGGGCGGTCTATGACCGTCGACCATCTCGAATCGAGCTGCAGCGGACCGTTGTGCCTGCTCGCGGACGAGGCGTCCGATGCGCTCGATCTCCGCGTCGGACAACGACTCGTATACGGGCATTTGCACCGCCGTCATTGCCTTCGCCGCGCCCGGCGATGCCGGTCCCTTCCAGTCGAACAGCCCCATCGTCGTGCAATGGTCGACGTGCATGGGCGCGACGTCGACGCCGCGGCGGATGCAACGTTTCACCAGATCGAGGTAGTCGGGAACGTACGGGCAGTACTGGTAGTAGACGTGGCTGCGACCTTCCGGAATCTGCGGGATCGTGACGCCGGGCACGTCACCGAGCATTTCGTCATAGACCTTCGCATGACGCCGCGTTCGCTCGATGAACTCGGGCAACCGTTTGAGCCCTGCCAGGCCGATCGCGGCCTGCACGTTCGAGAACTTCCCGCGATAGTGCGCAGGCAACGGATCCAGCCGCCGCACGCTTTCCCAGAGCTTTTCCTCTGGCTTCGAGCCGGTGAACGATGCGATGTACCAGACGGGAAAGAGTGAGAGGGTAAACACGCGCGGGCGGATGAAGGTATGCTGCAACCAGCCCGTGCGCAGGATGCTCTCGACACGCTTTTCGGTCGGCCACTCTTCCGCGTCCGCAAACTCCCACACTTTCTTCGCGATATCGGCGTCGCGCGCCCACGCGAGGCCGCCGCCGTACGTGTTCAGCGGCTTGAATCCCTGGAAGCTGAAGAAGCTGCCGTCCCCGAAGGTGCCGGTCGGCTGGCCGTTGTAAGTGGTACCGAGCGAGTGCGCACAGTCCTCGATCACCTTCAGGTTGTGCTTCCGGGCAAGCGACATGATCGGGGCCATGTCACACGACATGCCATACAGATGCGTCGGCAGGATAGCGCGCGTGTTCGGCGTAATGGCGCGCTCCACCGCGTTCGGATCCATCGTGAAGGTGTGCGGGTTGATGTCGGCGAAAACCGGCTTGAGACCGGCCACGCGCGTTATTTCGGGAACTACCCAGAAGGTCAGCGCGGGTACGATAATCTCGGACCCGCTGGGTATGTTGAGCGCTTTCAGAATAAAGTAAAGCGCCATGCGCCCGTATTCGGTAGACACGGCACGGACGTGACCCCGCCCGCCAAGCATACGGAGGAATTCCTGTTCGAACTCCGCAATGTGCGGTCCCTGAACCAATTGTTTCTTGTTGCGGCACTGCGCGATGATTTCCGAGATGTTCGGGACCACCCGCATGCCGAACCGGCAGATCGCAGCCATCGTTTCGTCTCACCTCTGATGAAAATCTGTTAGTGGGATCTTTTGAAATCGGGGGAGAAATCGGGGTCAGACCCTAATTTCCGTATGGCCAATTGCTGACTAACCCCAATTTTTTCGCCAGGGAAATTAGGGTCTGACCCCGATTTCTCCCCCGATTTCAAAAGATCCCACTAACAAAAATCTGAATAACGGTTCGAATCACTCGAGCCTCCCGTCTGAATTCTGCGAGCCGAAGAAGGCTATCTCATTTGCGAGTTGCTTCCGCCGAGCGTAATTGTCCATACGTTCAAACCATTTGCCAAAGCCTTGGAAGCCGAGGAAATTCCAGGCCCATGAAGGCCTGACATAGAATCTCGCATAAGCCGAGCCCAGGAGAAACTGCATCTGATCTGGGGCGAGATTCGGATGGTTGAATGTCAGGGTGTAGCCGTCGAATTTCTCCAGATCCGTTTCAAAAATACGTGACGAAATCTGTTTGTATAGCGGCGTGCCGGGATATGGGGTGAGAACCTTGAACATAGCGGCTGTGTTACCCAGTTCAATCGCGTAATCGATGGTAGCGCGAATGCTTTCCGCTGTCTCGTTCGGGAACCCGAATACATAGAAGCCCTGGGTCTGTACACCCAGTCCGCGGCATTGCTGAATGATGGCCTTCTGATGTGCCTGGGGAATCGGCCTGCGAGCGACGCGTTTCAAAGTTTGTGGATCTACGGACTCCACTCCAAATGTAATGGTATGAAGGCCTGCCCGCGCCAGCAGATCGACGAGGTCGGTGTCCAGGTCATCCAATCGGGTTTCGCATTCGAACTGCACGGGTAAACGCTTACGTATGATTCCTTCGGCGATCGCGATGCTGCGCTCTCTCTCTTCGGTGAACAAAGGATCACGGAAAATCAGGTACGGCCGTCCGTACCGATTGCAGAGTTCCTCGATTTCGGCGAGGACGTTTTCTGCAGATCTTGCCCGATACGGAGCCGTTATCCGGTGCGGACAGTACGTGCAGAATTCCGGGCAACTCCGGCTCGACAGGACAGGAAAAGCACACCGCGCGGGTAGCAGAGATCGTCCTACGGCGTGTGATGTGCGGGCCTGTGCCAACAGGTGCCACGCGGGAAACGGCAGACTGTCGAGTGCAGAAATCGCGGGACTTTGAACCAGGCCCGTGAGGCGTTCCCCTTGTGCCAGCCGCTGCGCTGCCGCTTCGGGCTCACCTTTGATGATGAAATCGGCGTGATCCTTAAAAACTTCGGTAACATGGGTCGCCATTGCTCCAAAGAAACCGACATGCATGCCGCGTCTGCGCGCGTCATCAGCCCATCGAATCTCATGGCGATAATCAACGATCGACGTCAGGACGAGACCCAGGTCGCCGTCTGCCGGTTGCTCGTCGGTAAAAACAACTTCATGACCAGCAGATGAAAAAATTGCTGCCAGATAGGCACAATGAATGCTCGGTACATTCTGATAAATCTTCCGCACGCGTTCGATTAAACGTGTAGTCCAGCTGAAGCCACGTAAACGCGCTCCATAACCTCCAACAATCGTATCTTTATTTACGAATCCATCTCGACTCTTCAAATCCGCAATGACAACGCGCATAGATCCCCCTGGAAAACGAACAAGGCAACTGAAATGAAAGTGGGTTTCGGGTATCAGGGCGGTCGAGGGAACTACGAGTGTTTCACAGACCGCCCTATAGAAGCGGCGGACCTCGTGAAAAGATTGCACCGCAGCAGGAACTGGCGAACGAGAGCGATGTTGGTGCGAACCAGAATTCTTGCTCCGGCGGACTCAGGCGGATGGAAAGCCCAACAGGGAGGAAAAGAGGCGACCAGTAAACCGTGTTTGCGGGTTCACTCCTGTCTTTGTGAACCGGATGGGTGATTTGTTCTTCAGCCGCGCCACCATAAAGCGGCGGAAAGAACCAACCAGACCTCTTTTTGAATTTTCCATTGCCGTCGTTAATCCAGACGGCCAGTGGCCGGAAGGAAACACCTGTCAGAACCAGATCGACGTCATTGTCCTGATCGACGTCTGTGGCTATGAGGTGAGGTGGAACGTGGCCGTGAAAATTCGTCTTAAGGAGGACTCGCCCGTGTCCCTTCGAGAAGTGGACCTGGATCGTGAACGTTGAACCGTGTACTGAGCCGACGGCCAAATCGCTGTTGTGATCGCCGTCGAAGTCCCATGTCAGCCTGTTCCTGACGTGCTGAGTGTTGGCGAATGCGGGCAGAGCAGACAGGCATGCAAAGAGCAGAGCGGCAATCGTACAGGCAAATAATTTTGCAGATCGAGGCATCACAAATTGGCGACTACTGAGATATACGCTGTCTTGATAACCGAGGCAAGCGAGGAGTGCAAAAGGGTTATTTGGGCTCGCGGGGACAAGATACCCGCTGCGGACTGAAGCGCCGGTACGCGACGTAACAGGCGAACGTCAGGAGAGAGGCCAGAAGTACTCGATTGATCGATCCCATAAGCCATATTGCCTGCGTACCCAGCAGGAAACCGGCAAAGACGCAGACGGTTGAAGAAATTACCGCTCCCGGATACGCGTAGCGGGCGAATTTCGCGGCATCGAGGCGCATCATACCGGGAACAATACCTACCAGGTTCCTAACGCCAGGAATAAAAAAGCCCAGGATAAGTGCCCAGTGCCCGAATCGGTCCAACAGTCGCTGGCCGTCTTCCAACCGTTTTTTGCCGAAACGTGTCCTCGAAAGATACGCGCTGAGCCCACGACCGATGCTGTAGCTCACCGTGATTCCGCAAACGCTGCCGAGAATTGCTGCCATAAGAGTAGGCGTAAGACTCAGAACGTGCGTCAGGACACAATAGCCGGAAATGAGCAGGACAAGCTGGTCCGGTATCGGAAATCCAACAATGCCTGCGACGAGGAGAAAGAAGATGGCGGTATAGCTGTACTGGCCGATCCAAATACTAAAGGCGTGATCCATGTTGCAAAAGACTATAGTAATACAAATCCGCTGTTAATGCGCCCGGGCGTTATAGGTTGCCCAGGGGACCAAATCGTAAATCCGGTGTTAGTCCCCTCCTCCAGAGGGGTGGCTGCGCATCAAAAAATGCTGCGAAGCCACCTTATGAAGCGCAGACGGGGTGGTCAAAAACATTTCTGACCACCCCGTCCGCTCCTATCCAAGGATGCCTTCGGCGATATTTTTATGAGGTCGCGTCCACCCCTCCTCCAGAGGAGGGGACTAACAGCAGTTTTACGATTTCGTCTTTTGCTCAACACGTCCTAAAGTCCGGCCCCCATTAAACGTGGGAACTACTCGTATCGCAAGGCCTCGATGGGATCGAGAATTGCCGCCCTGTAAGCCGGGTAGATGCCGAAAATGAGACCGGTGCCGACCGACGTCGTGAAACCCAGCGACACCCACAACAGCGACATCGTTGCCGGTAGAAACGGCGCGAGGACTCGAATCAGCGAGGTCACCGCCCCGCCCGCGACGATTCCGAGCACGCCGCCAATGGCCGTCAACGTCATTGCCTCGAACAGAAATTGCGTCAGGATATTCCCTCGCGTTGCTCCGATCGCCTTACGAATGCCGATCTCCCGCGTTCGCTCGGTGACGGAAACCAGCATGATGTTCATTACGCCGACGCCGCCTACCAGCAACGCGATTGATGAAATCCCAAGCATGACCGTAAAAATGCCGCGGGAAATCTGATTCCACAGATCGGTAAACGAGTCCTGCGTGAAGATGTTGAAGTCGCTGTCCTTGTTCGGCGCCACACCGCGCCGCTTGCGCAACACCTCTTCGATTTGTGAGACCGCTCGCGGCATTGCCTGCTGGCTGATCGGCTTGACGACGAAGAAAAAGTCCTGTTGTTCAGGATGCAGGCGCCAAAAAGTTTTCGTGGGCATTGCTGCGGTGTTGTCATTCGGGTTGTTTCCAGGCAGAAGCGCATCCTTCCGCTTCTCCATCACACCAATCACGCGAAAGACATTGCCTTCGATCTCCACTTCCTTCCCTACAGGATCAACATTCACGGGAAAAATGGTTTCCGCAGTGTCGTGTCCCAGTACAACAACCTGCGAGCTGTGACGGTCGTCGGCGTCGTTGATCCATCTGCCGGCGGAAACCTGGAGGTTCATCACAGTCTGCTGTTCCGGCGTCACACCTTCAATGATCGTGTTCTTCGCCGTGCGGTCGCGGTAACGCACCGTGAAGGCTTTAGAATTCGAGCTAAACGCGAAGTATCGAAGGATTGGAGCCACGGCCTGCACCAGCGGCAGCTGCGCGATCGCCTGGGCGTCATCAAGAGTCAGTCTCTTTCTGTTGATGACTTCCGGAGGAAGCCGGCCGTTCATTGTCGGCGGAAACCGCGAGATGAAGATGAGGTTCGAGCCCAGCTCTTCGATCTGTCCGGAGACGTTGCCATTCAGTCCGTTGATGATCGACGACATTCCGATCACCGTCGCCACACCGATCACCACGCCGAGAACCGTCAAAAACGACCGCAGCTTATTCCTGCGCACGGAGTCAAGCGCGAGCAGGATGATCTCACTCATGCCGCAACGCCTCGATAGGGTCCATGTTTGCCGCCCGTTTCGCCGGGTAGATTCCAAAAAACAATCCGACCGCCGTTGAAACCAGAAGTCCCAGGGCAATCGCCCACCACTTGATCGCGGCCGGCAACGGCGTAAGCCACGCCGCGACAATCGCTATTGACGATCCCAGGAAAATTCCAATGAGTCCGCCGACGAGAGCGAGTGTCGCCGACTCCACCAGGAACTGCAGCATGATGTCGTGCCGTCGGGCGCCAAGAGCCTTGCGGACACCGATTTCACTGGTTCGCTCGGTGACGGAAACCAGCATGATGTTCATCACGACAATCCCTCCGACCAACAGTGAGATCGACGCGATACCGATCGTCACCGCGAAAAACGCGCGGCTGATGTTGAACCAGATCTGCAAAAAATTTTGGTTCGTGCCGATCGAGAAATCGTCGTTCGCCTTGTACGCAAGATGGCGCCGAGCCCGCAGCGTGAGCCTTGCTTCGTCCTGCGCTTTATCGAGTAGACTCTCGTTGGTCGCTTTCGCATAAATCTGCACAGAACGCCGGGTGCCCCACATCCGCTGGTGAAGCGTTATGGGGATGGTCACCCAGTTGTCCCGCGATTGGCCGACAACCGTGCCTTGTCTCTTTCCGACGCCGATTACCTCGAACGCGCGGTCATTGACAGTGAGCGTCTTTCCAATGGGATCGACGAATGGAAAAAGGTTATCGACGATATCTGCGCCGACGACACAGACGCTTCGTGCATGATCGATGTCATAGTCCGTCAGAAATCTTCCACTCTCGAGTTCATTGCCGAGAATCCCGGGCACTTCCGCCGTGTAGCCCTGGATCGACGAATCCAGAAACTGCCGGCCGTATTTCACCTGCGCTCTCGCGTTGACCGAACCGCCAACCGACCGGCAATCGGTGCATGCCTGGCGCACCGCTTTCATGTCTTCGAGATAAAGATTCTTTCGTTTCTGAGATTCAATGAAATCTTCGACGGACATCGTGACGAACGCTGTGCGATTGATGAGGAACACGTCCGGTCCGAGATTGAATATCTTCTGGGCAACGTAGTCATTGAGCCCGGAGATGAACGAGACGACCGCAATTACCGTCATCACGCCGATCACGATGCCCAGTAGCGTGAGCAGCGATCGCAGGCGATTCGCACGCAGCGAGGAAAGCGCAATAAAGACGGCTTCTCGGAAATTCATTTCGGTGTTAATTGGACAGATGCATGGCGGGAGCCTTTCGACCCTCACCCGGCGCTTCGCGCCACCCTCTCCCAATGGGAGAGGGACGAATCTTGAAGGCAATCCCTCTCCCTCTGGGAGAGGGTGGCGCGAAGCGCCGGGTGAGGGTCGAAGGGCTCCCTACCTTAACGCGCGCGTCCAAACTTCTCTTGAAGTAGCCGAATCTTTTCTTCCATTGTCTGCGGCGGCGCGGCCGGAGCTGTTTCGATCGGCTTGGGCGGGCGTGGTTTCGCTGGTTGGACCTGTTTCTGTTCCGGGCGAGGCTGACGTGGCTGTGGCGGTGGCGGCGGCTTTACTGCGCGGAGCGGCCGTTCGGGTTGCGGTCTGGCTTCGGGTGCTGTGCTTTGAGTTGCCGCCGCGGCGGCCTGACTGGCGGTCGCTTCAACCGCCGGCTTTTTCTTCTTTCTCGGCCTCGGCTTCGGTTTGGGGACCAGGGCTTTCATGGAGAGGCTGATCCTCTTCATGTTTTGGTCCACGCCGATGACCTTCACCTTCACCACGTCACCGACTTTCGCAGCCTGACGCGCATCCTGAATGTATTTATGGGACAGCTCGGAGATATGCACGAGTCCGTCCTGGTGGACGCCCAGGTCAACGAACGCTCCAAAGTTCGTTACATTCGTAACCGTTCCTTCGAGCTCCATGCCTTCTTTGAGATCGGCAATCTCCTTCACATCGTCCCGGAACTTCGGAATGGTGAATTTGTCGCGCGGATCACGTCCAGGTTTGAGCAACTCTTCCCGAATATCGGCGATCGTGTACTTGCCTACTTCTGCTTCGAAGCTACGGAAGTCGATTGAATTAATCCGATCCGGACTTTCAATCAGCTCGGCCACAGAAATTCCCGGGATGCCTGCAAGCCGCTCCACAACGGGATAGGACTCCGGATGCACGGCCGTCCGGTCGAGTGGATTGTCACCGTCCTTGATTCGAAGAAAACCGGCCGCCTGCTCGAAGGTCTTTTCGCCGAAGCCTTCGATTTCGCGAAGCTGAGTCCGAGATCGGAACGCGCCATGCTGATCACGGAACCCGACGATACCTTCGGCCACCTTGTCTCCGATTCCCGACACGTACTTCAAGAGGTCAACCGATGCGGTGTTGAGGTCAACGCCAACGCGGTTCACACACGATTCCACCGCGCCCGCAAGGCTATGTTTCAGTTTCCGCTGATCCACGTCGTGCTGGTACTGGCCGACTCCGATCGATTTCGGTTCCAGCTTCACCAGTTCGGCAAGCGGATCCTGCAGCCGCCGAGCGATCGAGATGGCTCCTCGAACCGTCACATCGAGATTTGGAAATTCTTCTCGAGCACGCTTCGACGCGGAATAAATCGAGGCCCCAGATTCGTTCACGACAGCGACGAAAAGATCCAGCTGATGCTTTTCAATAACCGAGCGTACGAAGGCTTCCGTTTCACGCGAAGCCGTGCCATTGCCTATCGCGATACCTCGCACGCCGCACTTCTGCACCAGGTCGAGAATGATTTTTTCCGCGCCTTCGAGATCTTTCTTCGGTTCTGTTGGATAGATTGTCTGGTTTTCGAGGAACTTTCCTGTGGAGTCGACGACAGCGAGTTTGCACCCCGTCCGCTGTCCGGGATCCACACCGATTACACTGATCTGTCCTGCCGGCGGGGCGAGCAGCAGCGTCCGCAGGTTTTCTTCAAAGACTCGAATGGCTTCAGCTTCCGCGCGTTCACGCAACGCAGATCGAACCTCGTTCTGAATCGAGGGAAGGAGAAGTCTTTCGTACGAATCCCGCACCGCACGCTCCAGGAGAGGAGCAAACTGCGACTGCACATCACGAATCACCTGCTGGAGCAGGTTCACGATGGATTTCGCCGAGTCGATATCGATCGAATAATTGAGAACGCTCTCGCGCGTGCCACGGCGTATCGCCAGCATTCGATGGGAGGGGATCTTCGGGACCGTCTCCTCAAAGTTGTAGTACATCTCGTACTTCGTCTTTTCGGATTCCTTCCCCTGCGTGACCTTGGCCCGAATGACACCCTCCGTCATCAATCGGTCTCGGAGCTGCTTTCGGAAATCCGGATTCTCGGCGATACGTTCCGCAACGATGTGCAGAGCCCCCTCGATCGCCGCTTCCGGAGTCGGAACCTCCTTCTCCGCATTGACGAATTGCTGCGCGAAAGCATCGACAGGTTCCGTTCCGCCTTGTTCCCAGATATAGTTCGCCAGCGGTTCCAGTCCGCGCTCGAGTGCAACGCTTGCCTTCGTCTTCTTTTTCGGTTTGAAGGGTAGGTAGAGATCTTCCAGTTCACTTCTGATGTGACAGACTAGAATCCTGGCTTTCAGTTCGTCCGTCAGTTTGCCCTGCTTCTCGATCGACGCCAGAATCGTTGCGCGTCTGTTGTCGAGCTCCCTGTAGTAGTGACGGTTCTCCTCGATGTCGCGCACCTTCACTTCATCCAGATTGCCGGTCGCTTCCTTGCGGTAGCGCGCGATGAAGGGAACGGTTGCTCCTTCTTCGAGGAGCTTGATGGTGGTTTCCACGCGGGAAACGGGAGCGCCAACCTGCTTGCTGATTCTCAGGAGGATTTCAGGACTAAGCATGACGTGAAGTTTTCATTATGCACAAATCAACGGGGCTTTCTCATCTGAATTCCGTAATTCTGCCCCTCGGTGTCAACCCAATTTACAATCGCCTTGATCAACTCCTCGTATCGCTGAGAATTTTTCTTGAGACGCATGTCATGAGCGAAGGTCGTTCGCCCAGAACGTTCGATATCCTGAAGGACCTCGTACTCGTCCTGCATCACCGCCAGCAGCTGGCTCGTTAACGCGTCCGACCTTGCGGAAAGTGAAGGAACCTTGCGAAGCTGGTCGATTCCTTTCGTCAACTCTGCCTTCGCCGCTGCGAGATTCGGTTTGTCAGACCCGAGCTCATTTGAGGCATTTTCGAATGCATTCTGAGAATCGTTCAGAGCATTTATGAATTCCTGCGTGCTGGAACTTACGCCTCCGAACTGAGTCAGTCCAAGGCTAAGATTTCGTACCGAGAGCCGCGGACCATTGTAATGAATTGCCACTTCATAAAAACTGACGGCGGCAAGAATCAGTAAAAGCACCTGTGCGGTTTTGAACAGCGGGTTCAGCTCCGTACCTGGTTTATGAAACGGAATCAAAAACGCGAGAATCGCGCCGGCTAAGAGACCGCTGACATGCGCGGAGTTGTCGATTGCAGGAATCGTGAAACCGATGATCAGGTTGATGACGATCACGGGCAAAACTCCGGTTCCGACGGCTCGCTTGAAATGCGGTGGAATTGCGTTTCGGTAACGAAGCCCGAATACCAGAAGGACTCCGAACAAGCCGAAAATGGCGCCCGACGCGCCGGCGGAGATGGAATACGGATGATAAAAGTAGCTTCCGGCAACGCCCGCAATCCCGGTCAATACGTAAAGGACAACAAAGCTCGCGCTTCCGTAGAGCTTCTCGACCTGGGGTCCGACAATCCACAACGCGTAAGAGTTGAATAGAAGGTGGAGCAACCCGATATGGATGAAGATCGGTGTGATGAAGCGCCACCACTGGCCCTGGGCGATTTCCGCATTCGATTTCACGCCGAACGCCATCAGCGTCGTTTGATTCGTGGATCCACCCGCGAAGGCCATCAGGATAAACACGATGATGTTGATGGCGAGGAACGCCTTCGTCATAGACGTTCGCCGCGTCCAGATCGCGTGCAGGAACTCGAAATGTTCGTCGGGGATCATAAAGAGCCGCGGATTACGCAGATTCCGCGGATTATCTTAAATCCGCTTGCAGTTTGCCCGCGATTTCGCGCGCCGCAGCGCGCGCTTTGTCGAGCTCATCGGGCTTGAAGGAAATTGCCGCCACGACCGCGTGACCGCCGCCGCCGTATTCTTCGCACAACTTCGCCAGGTTGTGGCGGCGTTCACGTTTGCTCCAGGGATTGGTTCCGACCGACACTTTCGCGCGTACGGCCGACTGGCTGACGCCCACGCTGTAAACGCTCTCCGGGAAGAGATAATAAGGAATGAACTTGTTGTATCCATCCAGATCGTGTCCGCTCACATCGAACTCGATGACGCCCTCGGTACAGCGCGCGGCCTTGCGCATGATCTCAATCGATTCGGTGTGGTGCGCGTAGAGTCTATCGAAAGTCGAACGGATTTCCGGTTCTTCAATAACCGCCGCGAGCGGCTGCCGTTGCAGCAATCGGATGATCTTGTGAATCAGCTCACGGCTATGGCTTGCTTCGATGACGAGCATGAGCCGCATCGCCGGTTCTTTCAGTTCGACTGCGGACTTTGCGTCCACGAACTGCGCTCCATCGATGATGTCCGCCCAGTAAACGAGCTCATCGAGATCGGGCATTGGATAGTTGAAAACGTTCCGCGTCACGTGCGCGATGAATTTCGTACACGATTTGTAGCTCGGGTCGTGAAACTTGTGCCCGCTCTTGTCATGCCGGAAATGCGCTTCGTCCGACGGTGAGAGAAAAGCGCTCTCATGATGATCGAACCACCACGTCAACTTGTCCGACGCACTGTACTTGAAATCCACGATCGCGTTATCGCCGTCGCCAAACGTATCCTCACTTACGAGCTGTCCAGCTTTGTGGGTGAGGCCTTCGTATTCCACGGCAGATCCGGGCTCGATACGTCCGGTATAAAAGCGCGAAAAGACCGCCGCCGATGAAACTCCGTCGAAGCAATTGTCGTGATAGAGAACTCTTACTTTCTTCATTACCTTAATAAGTGCTTGGCAATCGTTTGCAGCTGCATATTGGACGTGCCTTCGTAAATTTTGCCGATCTTCGAATCTCGAAAATATTTTTCGGCAGGATAGTCTTTGGTGTAGCCGTACCCGCCGTAAATTTCAACGACCAACGATGTCACGTGTTCCGCGACTTGTGATGAAAAGTACTTCGCCATCGCAGCCTCTTTCAAGAAATTCTGGCCGGCGTCCTTCAACCGTGCGGCGTTGTACACCATCAAACGCGCCGCTTCAATCTGTGTCGCCGTCTCCGCCAGCTGGAATTGAATCGCCTGAAAATCGGCGAGAGCCTTCCCAAAAGCTTTTCGCTCTTTCGAATAAGCCGCGCCGCATTCCCAGCTGCCTTGGGCGATGCCCACCATTTGCGCTCCGATTCCGATACGCCCTTCGTTCAGTGTTTCGATGGCAATTTTGTAGCCCTTGCCGATTTCGCCGAGCACGTTCTCTTTCGGAACCCTGCAATCCTCGAGCAATAATTCGCAGGTACTCGAAGCGCGAATGCCGAGCTTATCTTCCTTTTGGCCGACGGTGAAGCCCGGAAAATCACGTTCGATGAGAAATGCTGTAATACCTTTGTAACCGTCCTCGGGTTTCACGTTCGCGAACACAATGAACAGGCTTGCTTCAACAGCGTTGGTGATCCACAACTTCCGCCCGTTGAGCAAGAAATGATCACCCTTGTCGGCCGCGCGGCAAGCGAGGGCGAATGCATCGCTGCCGGATCCCGCTTCCGATAACGCATAGGCGCCGACGGTATCCTTTGAGAGCCGCGGCAGGTATTTGCGCTTCTGAGCGTCGCTGGCCCATCGCATGATGGCGTTATTCACCAGCGTGTTCTGAACGTCGATGAAAACGCCGAATGAGGCATCGACCCGCGAGATCTCTTCAACCGCCAGCACCGACATAAAAAACGATCCCGCCGCGCCACCGAATTGTTCCGGAACGTGGATGCCCATAAGTCCGAGCTCGAACAGTTCAGGAATGACGCTTTGATCGAGCTTCGCTTCTTCGTCCATTTTGCGGACGAGCGGCTTGATCCGGCCCTCCGCGAACGAGCGGCACGATTCGCGGAACAGTTGTTCGTCTTCGGCCAGGACTGTGAGTGCGGCGGTGCTCATTCCAAGTACCTCAAGGCATAGGCCCGAGAAAATCGCTTATTATAACAGCCCAATTCACCGATTATAATATCTGTGATATGTCGCACCCCCGACACACTCATGATCATCACCACGATATTAACGGGAGTGCCCGGGGCAGCCTGAAAGCCGCTCTGTTCATCACTGCCACGTTTCTGGTCGCCGAATTCATCGGCGCGCTTTATACCCACTCGCTGGCTCTCCTGGCCGACTCCGGACACATGCTCACGGATGTTGCGGCGCTCGGTCTGAGTTTTTTCGCTATTCGCGTAGCGACCCGGCGGGCCACGCCACGGAAAACATACGGATTTTACAGAGTCGAAATTCTCGTTGCTTTACTCAACGGAGTATTTCTCATTCTGATCGCGCTCTACATTTTTTATGAAGCTTATTCCCGGTTCCTGAATCCCGCGGAGGTACGCGCGAACTGGATGTTGCTGGTCGCGGTCGTCGGGCTGCTCGCGAATCTCGTCAGCGCATGGCTGCTGTTCGGAAAGCATCATGGAAGCCTGAACGTGAGGGGGGCGTTCTTCCACGTTCTGAGTGACGCTATTGGTTCCGTTGGCGCCATCATCGCCAGCCTTGCGATCATGTTTGGCGGCTACCAGATGGCCGATCCTATTGTCAGTATCATCGTCGGAATCCTGATTCTTTCCAGTTCGTGGATTCTAATTCGCGATGCCGTCGACATTCTGCTCGAGAGCACGCCGGCGCATATCAACATCGTGAGCCTGAGAGAACAACTCGGCCGCGTTGACGGCGTGGAATCCGTTCACGATCTTCATGTGTGGACCCTCACCTCCGGAGTTCTCGCCATGAGTTGTCACGTTGTAGCGGATGATGGTTCCAAACGCACCGATCTTCTCAACGGAGTGAACCGGATCGCGCGGGAGATGTTCCGGATCGACCACACGACCATACAAATCGAGGAAGCTTCGGTTCCACAGGAAGTATTCGCTTCGTGCAATTGCCACTTCGGCGCATGGGATTCACCATGATAGGAAAAAACTAAATGACGCATTTGATCCTTGCATTGCTTTTTTTGCAGAACCCGTCACTCGACAGCGCAAGTCCAAAAGAGCGGCAGGCCGCTGTAGAGGAGATGGCCACACTCGGCAATCGTGACGCAATTCCCCGGTTGGCCGAGGTTCTCAAAAAAGAACCACGCAGTGATGTGCGCGCCACAATCGTCGCAGGATTAGGACGTATTCGAGACCGCGCGGCGATTCCAGTGCTGGCGGATACACTGAAGGGCGACCTCGACAAGGATGTCCGCACTCAGGCAATCGACTCGCTTTTGCGTTTGTACATTCCTCTCGAGGATTCCGGTCCGCTGCGCACCATTTTCAATCGGGTCAAAAGCGTTTTCTTTGGGCCGGACCCACCCATGGTCGGGCCTGAAGTGCAGGTGGACACAAGTGCAAAAGAAGCGCTCGCTACTACCATGCAGAAGGATTTCAACGACGACGTTCGGGCCGAAGCCGCGACCGCTCTGGGATCGCTGAAGGCGAATGACCAGGTTCCGACAATGATCGCGTCGCTTGAAGATCCCCAGAACCGTGAGCACAACAACGCGCGACTCGCCATCGTCCGGGCTCTTGGACAGATTCGCGATCCCAAGGCAGGACCGGCGCTGGAGCGCGCGCTGCGCGATCCGAACAAGCAAATAGTGGGAGAAGCCGTTTTGGGTATCGGCCTGGTCGGACATGCTCCGGCACGTGCGTTGCTCGAACAGATGTTCAAGACAGATCGCGACCGTACCATCAGGAACAGAGCCCTGGAATCGCTGGCTCTCTTGCGCGATCCCGCCAGCACGCCACTTTTCGAATTTCTTCTGGACAGCCGGGAGGACTCGGAGCGCGAACTTGCCGCAGAAGGTCTTGCTCGTTCGAAGTATGACGCCCACGGCTGGACGACGCGCATCAACCAGGAAGCTAAACCGAACGTCCGTAACGCCCTCGCGTTCGGTCTGGCCACATCGGGCGAAATCAACTACATCAATGATCTTGCGAATGCCCTCGACGGCAAGCAGGCGTATCAGGTTGAGGTCTACCTGTACGAGCTCGGCAAGTTCGAAGGCCGGATGAGCAATCTCTATCCTTATTTGAGAAGCACGAATCCGAAAGTGCGCGCCGGCATGGCTCGCGTCGTCGGCAACATCGGCGATCCGGCTTCTGCCGGACAACTGCGTCCCCTCACGGACGATGCCGACACCGAAGTTGTTCGCGAAGCCGTCGCAGCGCTGCGCAAACTCAGCCGGTGAGCGTTCGCGTCCGTTTTGCTCCATCTCCCACCGGATATCTTCACGTCGGTGGCGCGAGGACTGCCCTGTTCGATTGGCTGTTCTCGCGCAAGCATGGAGGAACCTTTATTCTGCGCATCGAGGACACGGACGTTGAGCGATCCACTGAGGAAAGTACTCAAGGCATTCTCGAAGCGATGAAGTGGCTTGGCCTCGACTGGGATGAAGGGCCATATTTTCAATCGCAGCGCCTCGAGCAACATCAGGCAGCCGTACGCCGGCTGATCGAGTCCGGCGACACTTACTACTGCTTCTGTTCTCCCGACACCCTCGAGAGAAAACGCCAGGAAGCCGCAGCAAAAAAGATCGACTTCAAGTACGACCGCACTTGTTTCAGGCTATCGCCCGACGACGTGAAAAGGCGTCTCGCGGCAGGTGAGCGTGCAGCTGTACGGTTCCGCGTTCCTGAGGGTGCGATTACATTTCGTGATGAAGTCATCGGCGATATCACAATCGAGAGCAACACGATCGAGGACTTCGTGCTACTTCGATCGAATTCGCAGCCGACTTATCATGTCGGAGTTGTCGTGGATGATATCGATATGGGTATCACGCACGTCATTCGTGGTACTGAACACATTTCCAACACACCGAAGCAAATTCTCTTGTATCGCGCCCTGAATGCTCCCATTCCATCGTTCGGACACGTGCCGATGATTCTCGGTCCGGATAAGACAAAACTGAGCAAGCGTCATGGCGCCACGTCCGTGATGACGTATGCAGAGCAGGGAATCGTTCCCGAGGCCCTGCGAAACTTTCTGGCTTTGCTAGGTTGGTCGCCGGGCAACGATCAGGAGATCTTTGATGACCAGGAACTGATTCAGGCGTTTTCGTTGCAAGGCATCTCCAAAGCGAACGCCGTCTTCAATCCGGAGAAGCTTGCGTGGTTCAATGCGCAATATCTGGCGAAGCTGCCTCATGAAAAGCTGGCGCAGTATTTGAAACCGGAATTTATGAAAGCCGATTTGTGGCGCGATTCGTTTGAGCAGGAACAGGCCGTGTGGTTCCGTGCGCTCGTTGATTTGTTTCGTCCGAGAGCTAAAGTCCTTCAGGATTTTCCCCGCCAGGCGAGGATGTTTATTGCCGATGATATCGAGATGGATCCCGCGGCCGTCGAGAAATTTCTGAAAGACCCGAAAGCCCGGGAGAACCTGCGCACATTAGCGTCACGTCTCGAAG
>Ga0075425_100001975_pt1 | contig 20254 bp, 22 predicted proteins | sample SoiMethybrSBSTD4_FD_75300 | JGI IMG/M metagenome (GOLD analysis project Ga0075425, IMG submission 75300) | Bulk soil microbial communities from a Populus tree surrounding site in Tennessee, USA - Soil MetaG P. TD hybrid SBSTD4 | ecosystem: Environmental > Terrestrial > Soil > Tree plantation... | reverse complement strand
CGAGGGGACGGAGAGACCGGCCAGGACCACGACCGGCAGCCAGGCGATGAGGCTCAGGCCGTTCGACGCGGGGGCGTGCCAGTCACCGTCGATGAGGCCGGTGCGCCACAGGAGGATGGCTGCGGCTGCAGCTGCGGCCCAGGCCCAGATCGGCGCCCGGCGCATGGCGAGCACAAAGACGGCGGCCACGCAGAGAAGGATGCATACGACGATTGCCGTCATGAACCGGCCTCCCGACGGCGCCCAGCCGTTCGTTTCGTTCCCGACAATGGACAGTCTCAGCAGTATCTGAAGTTGACGTTAACGTCAACTTTGGAGCGCTCCGGGGCCGCTGCCAAACCGGCCTGCCCCGCATGCCATCCCCGGCGATCGCTGGGTGCACTATAGCGGGTTTGGAGGAGGCGGGAAAAGCTCGCCTTTTCCAGCGAGCCGGGCTCAACCCTCCTTCCTTTGTTCGGGCCTTTGTTCGGGCCTTTGTTCGGGCGTTGGCGCGGCGGGAGCGGGTCGCGTTCGAGCGAACATGTCGGAGATCATGGCCTCATACCAGGCGAGGCTTTCCTGATAATTCTGCTTGCGCAACTCGGCGGCCTCGCCCGGCTGGGACACGATGCCATCGCGCGGCTCGAGCCTGCCGTTGTCGAGAGCAAACTCGGCGTCGATCTTGACGCTGTCTTCGGGTGCCAGCAGTGACCAGCAGGTGTTGTGATAGGGGACGGCCATACCCGCCTGCTTGGTAACGTCGGCCAAGATGTCGGCCGCCACGACCTTGGCTTGGCTGTTCGCCGAGAAGGCCGACTTCGGCATGTCTGCGGCGATTGCCGCATCGCCCAGCACATAGACGTGCTTGACCTTCCGGGAGGCGAAATTCTCGGGACGGATCGGGCACCAGTCGCCCTCGGCGCAGCCGGCCCTGAAGGCGATGTCTGCGGCCCGCTGCTGGGGGATGATGTTGGCGACATCCGCCCTCACCCGCTTGCCGGCGTTGGTGCTGATCTCGCCGGTTCTCGGGTCGATGCTCGCCACCGAGAAGTCGTCGATCTCGTCGCTCAGATTGAGTTCGATCATGCCAGGGTAGTGCGTCGCGAACGCCTGCGTGATGACGGCCTCTTGGGAGAAGCTCTTCTTGGGGTCGAGGATCACCAGCTTCGACTTGGGCTTCCGGCTCTTGAGGTAGTGGGCGATCATGCAGGCCCTCTCGTAGGGGCCGGGCGGGCAGCGATAGGGGTTGCTCGGCGGCACGATCACCACCACGCCTCCGTCGCGCATGGCGCGCAGCTGTCGCTTCAGTTGGCGCACGCCGGCCGCTGAAGTGGTGTAGGCGTGGGGCATGAGGTGGGCGACGTCCGCAGAATAACCCTTGACGCTATCGTACTTCACGGCGATGCCGGGGGAGAGCACGAGCCGGTCGTAGTGGTAGGAGCGCCCGCCGCGCGTCTTCAGGACCTGCTTGGTGGTATCCGCGTCGGTGGCCGTATCGTTGACGACCTTGACGCCAAGGCGCGTGAGGCCTCCATAGGTGTGGTTGAGCGATTCGAGGCTGCGCAAGCCGCCGAGATAGAGATTGGAGAAGAACGAGGAGCTGTAGATCGGATTGGTCTCAATGAGGGTCACATCGAGCTCCGGCGCGCCGATCTTGAGAAAGTGGGCGACCGTCGCCCCGCCGGCACCGCCGCCCACGATCACCACCTTGGCGGACGCCTGCGCGAGCGCAAACGGCGGCCGCGCCAGCAGGGTCAGTGTGACGGCACCGCAGCTGCCGGCCAGTCTGGCGAAGTCCCGGCGGGAGATGTCCGGCATGCTGGGGATCCCGAGGGCGCCTTGCTGCGGCGGCCTCCTGTTACGGCTTGCGTGGGCGCATTCTAGGATGTTAGGGCCTGTTGGCAACGCGAGGCTTGTCGGCCCTGCTCTTGAGGAGCGGACCTTTGATGGGCGCCACGGGTGGTGCACGCCACAGAGTGTGGGAGGTGCCGGGGAGGTCCCGGGTTGCCGGTGGAGGTGCTGGGGCAAGCGCCTGAGACGGGCCTGAGAGGTGGGAAAAGAGCGGGAGTTAACGGTGAAGTCCAGCAAGCCCGATCGTCGCAAGTTTACTCTGGGTGTCACGGCGAGCGCGGCCCTTGTCGGCCTGGCGCCGGCACTCCTTGCGCAGGATGCGGGCGAGGGCTGGGAGCAGGTGGTGAAGAGGGTGCTCGGGGATGCCAAACCGATCGAGGGCAAGGTGCTCGTCGATCTTCCCGAGATCGCCGAGAACGGCAACACCGTGCCCTTCACAGTTTCGGTCGACAGCCCCATGTCTGAGACCGACAACGTCCGCACCATTTACGTCATCGCCACGGCCAACCCGCAGCCGGGAGTGGCGACATTCCATTTCTCGCCCCTCTCCGGCAAGGCCATGGTGGCAAGCCGCATGCGGTTGGCGAGAACCCAGGATGTGCTCGTGATTGCCGCCCTCAGCGATGGCCGCTTCCTGATGAGCAAGCGCAATGTCAAGGTGACAATCGGCGGCTGCGGGGGCTAGCCGAAGCGGGAGAAACCCATGGCAAAGGCGCGCATCAAACTGCCCGAGAGCACCAAGATCGGCGACGTCATCGAGATCAAGACACTGATCTCGCATGTCATGGAGACCGGGCAGCGCAAGGACGCGGACGGCAAGCCCATCCCGCGCAGCATCATCAACTCGTTCAAGGTGACGTTTGGGGGTGAGCAGGTGTTCGCGGCCGAGCTGCACCCCGGCATATCGGCCAACCCGTACCTGTCCTTTTTCATGAAGGTACCGGGCCCCGGCGAGCTGGAGTTCACCTGGGTCGACGATGCCGGCGTCAGGGTCGTGGAGAAGATGAAGCTCAACGTCGTCTAGGCGCCGGTTCGGCCTGGGAGGTAGGGGATGTCCGAGGAGCCAGTTTGCCCGCAGAAGGGTCCCTACCAGGTGATGCTGGAGGCCGGCAAAGCCTATTTCTGGTGCACGTGCGGGCGCTCGGCTAGGCAGCCTTTCTGCGATGGCTCGCACAAGGCGACGACGTTAGAGCCGCATCGCTTTGTGGCGGAAAGTTCCGGAACCTTCAATCTGTGCGGCTGCAAGGGCACAGATGACCGGCCGTTCTGCGACGGCACCCACAACGTCATCTGAGCCGGTGCGTGCTACCATTGCGTTCGGCAGTCCCTTAGACCTTTTGCCCTGCCTTCCTGCGTTGTGGCGGCCCCACGCCGTCTGCTAGCCTTGGCGCAACCGACTCGGGAGAGATGGGGACAAGGCGGCACGGGCGCATGGAATATTTCCTCCAGCAGTTGATCAACGGCGTCACGCTGGGCTCCATCTACGGCCTCATCGCCATCGGCTATACGATGGTGTTCGGCATCATTGGCATGGTCAACTTCGCGCACGGCGACGTGTTCATGCTCTCGACCTTCATTGCGTTGATCTTTCTGCTGGCGCTGACGCAGGTCCTGGGGTTCGGCTCGCTCGCCCTAGCGCTGTTGGTTGTGCTGTTGCTCGGCATGCTGCTCACTTCGCTGTGGGCTTGGGCGATCGAGCGCCTGGCGTATCGTCCTTTGCGCGGGTCCTTCCGCCTGGCGCCGCTCATCTCAGCCATTGGCATGTCGATCTTTCTGTCGAATCTCGTGCAGGTAACGCAGGGCCCACGCAACAAGCCAGTGCCCTCGGTACTGGGTGGAGTGATCGCGTTGACCGGTGGTGAGGTCTACGCCGTCACGCTCTCCTACAAGCAAATCATGATCGTGGTAGTCACGGTGGTGCTGCTTGCCGCGTTCTGGTACGTGGTGCAGCGCACCTCCCTTGGTCGGGCCCAGCGCGCCTGCGAGCAGGACAGAAAGATGGCGGCGTTGCTCGGCGTGGATGTTGACCGCACGATCTCCCTGACGTTCGTGATCGGCGCCGCGTTGGCTGCCGTTGCTGGGCTGCTGTTCATGATCTACTACGGCGTGGTGAATTTCGCGGACGGCTTCGTCCCCGGCGTGAAGGCATTCACCGCGGCCGTGCTCGGCGGCATCGGTTCGCTCCCGGGCGCTGTGCTTGGCGGGCTCTTGATCGGTCTAATTGAGACGCTGTGGTCGGCATATTTCTCGATCGACTACAAGGACGTTGCCACCTTTCTGATTCTGGCGATCACGCTGGTGTTTATGCCCTCGGGGCTGCTTGGCAAGCCCGACGTGGAGAAGGTTTGAGCTCCATGGCCGTGGACGCCGCTCACGACACCCGCGCCATGGCCCCCACGAGGATCCTGGCCGCTATCAAGGACGCCCTGGGCGCAGCGCTCCTTGCGCTCGGTCTTGCGGTGCCGGTGCTGGCGCTGCGCACCGAGCAGAATATGTCCAACGAGCTGATCCTGCAGCCTCGATGGGGCTACGTCGCCGTGGCGGTGGTGCTCGCGTTCCTGGCGCGGCTTGGTTATCTCCTGGCCCCCGCCCTGCCCAAGCGCGAGCGCGCGCGTCCCCTCCCGCGCGGCTTCGGGCGCGCCCTATCCGTGGGCCTGCTCGTCCTGCTGCTTGCCTATCCGGTGCTGGCCTTGGCCATCACAGGCAAAGCCGGCGCCATCAAGTGGATCGACAATTTCGGCATTCAGATCCTGATCTACATAATGTTGGGCTGGGGGCTCAACATCGTCGTTGGCCTCGCCGGCCTTCTCGACCTGGGCTACGTCGCCTTCTATGCGGTGGGGGCTTACGCCTATGCCCTGCTTGCCACCAGCGATCCCGTGAAGGCCTTCATGGCCGATTGGATTGGTCCGGGGTTTTGGCCGGCATGGGCGTTCTGGATCTGCCTGCCTGTGGCCGGGCTGATGGCGGCGTTCTGGGGCATCCTGTTGGGCTTCCCGGTGCTGCGTCTGCGGGGCGACTACCTTGCCATCGTCACCCTGGCGTTCGGGGAAATCATCCGTCTTGTCCTCATCAACTGGGTGCCGGTTACCAACGGCTATGCCGGCATCTCCAGCATTCCGCGTCCCTCTTTCTTCGGTCTGCCGTTCAATGCCAGCGACCAGGGCTTTGCCGCGTTCTTCGGGCTTGAGTTCACCCCGCTCTATCGCACGATTTTCCTGTTTTACACGATCGTGTGTCTCGCGCTCCTTACCAATTGGGTTACGCTGCGCTTGCGCCGGCTGCCGCTTGGGCGCGCCTGGGAGGCGCTGCGCGAGGATGAGATCGCCTGCCGCTCACTCGGCATCAACACCACCAACACCAAGCTCACCGCCTTCGCCATCGGCGCGGGATTCGGCGGCTTCGCCGGCTCGTTCTTTGCCGCCCGTCAGGGCTTCATCAGCCCGGAATCCTTCACCTTCATGGAGAGCGCTGTCGTGCTCTCCATCGTGGTGATGGGTGGGATGGGCAGCCAACTCGGTGTCGCCATCGCCGCTTTCGTCATGATCGGCGGAACCGAGATCCTGCGCGAGCTCGACTGGCTCAAGCAGGTGTTCGGCGCCGACTTCGAGCCGACGCAGTATCGCATGCTGTTGTTTGGACTGGGCATGGTGCTGCTGATGATTTGGAAGCCGCGCGGGCTCGTTTCATTCCGAGCGCCCTCGATCTTTCTGCGCGAGCGCCGCATGGTCCGCGCCGAAGCGGTGCGGGAGGGGCGCGGCTGATGGTCGGCCTCGCCCCGATGCCGCTGCTCTCGGTCGAGCATTTGACGATGCGGTTCGGCGGCCTCATTGCCATCGACGACCTGTCCTTTGTTGCCAACAAGGGTGAAATCACTGCCATCATCGGGCCCAACGGCGCCGGCAAGACCACCGTGTTCAACTGCATCACGGGCTTTTACAAGCCCACAGGCGGCCGCGTGGTGCTGAGCCTCGGGGGCGCAGCGATGCCGGCCGACGTGATGGCCCTGACAGGCTCCGGCCGACGCTTTCGCAATACCGCTGCGGGCACCGTCTTCTTGTTGGAGCGCATGCCCGATCATGAGATTGCCGCCGGCGCCCGCGTGGCCCGCACGTTTCAAAACATCCGCCTCTTCTCCGGCATGACGGTGCTGGAGAACCTGATCGTGGCGCAGCACAACGCCCTGATGTCCGCCTCAGGTTGGACGGTGCTCGGCCTCCTCGGTGCCAAGCGCTACGTTGCAGCCGAGGCGGCGGCGGTTGAGCGCGCCACGTTCTGGCTCGACAAGGTTGCGCTCATCGACCGGGCCGACGATCCGGCCGGCGACTTGCCCTACGGCGCGCAGCGCCGCCTCGAGATCGCACGAGCCATGTGCACGGAGCCCCAGCTGTTGTGCCTTGACGAGCCGGCCGCCGGCCTCAATCCGCGCGAGTCGGCCGAGCTCACACAGTTCCTGAAATCGATCCAGGCCGAACACGGCACTTCGATCCTGCTCATTGAGCACGACATGTCGGTGGTGATGGAGATCTCCGACCATGTGGTCGTGCTGGAGTACGGGCAGAAGATTTCCGATGGCACGCCCGAACACATCCGCACCGATCCCAAGGTCGTTGCCGCCTACCTTGGCGTGGAGGACGAAGAGGTGGAAAAGGTGGAGGCGGAGATCGCCACATGAGTGCGCTGCGCCCTCGTTCCTTGCATGCGGGCCGGCCGCGGGCGATCCCGGCCGAGGCGCGGGCCGGCAGGGAGAGGAGGGAGAGGGTAGAGGTGGGCGGCGCCAAAAGACGCAAGACCGCGTGTCGGGGGGTAGGACCCCGCTGCCGCGCGCTGCCTCTCCCCGTTGCGGCTTGCCCTCTCGCCAACCTCGGTGATGGGCCGGGCCGGCCACGCGGCGCACCTCTCATCCTGCGCGCCTTTGCCGGCGCGGAGGGGAAAGACGATCGCGCGCCATGAGCGAGCCGTTGCTGTCCGTGCGCGGAGTGAAGAGTTTCTACGGTAACATCATGGCCCTGAAGGGCGTTGCGCTTGATGTGTGCGAGGGCGAGATCGTTACGTTGATTGGGGCCAACGGCGCCGGCAAATCGACGCTGATGATGACCATTTTTGGCAACCCGCGCGCTCGCGAAGGCCGCATCGTTTATGCTGGGCGCGACATCACGGACTTGCCCACCCATGAGATCGCCCGGTTGCGTATTGCCCAATCGCCAGAGGGTCGGCGCATCTTCCCGCGCATGAGCGTGCGCGAGAATTTACAGATGGGCGCCGAGATCGACGAGGGTGCTCATTTCGAAGAGGACCTCGCCAAGGTGTGCGCCCTGTTTCCCGTGCTGGCGCGCCGGCTCGATCAGCGCGGCGGCACGTTGTCGGGTGGGGAGCAGCAGATGCTGGCGATCGCCCGTGCGCTCATGAGCCGGCCAAGGCTGCTGTTGCTTGATGAGCCCTCGCTGGGCCTTGCCCCGCTCATCGTCAAGCAGATCTTCGCGGTTTTGGCGGAGCTCAATCGCGCCGGGATGACCATTTTCCTCGTCGAGCAGAACGCCTTCCACGCGCTGAAGCTGGCGCACCGCGCCTATGTCATGGTGAGCGGTACCATCACCCTGAGCGGCTCCGGCAAGGACCTCTTGCTGCGGCCGGAGATCAGGCAGGCCTATCTCGAAGGGGGCCGGCACTCATAGACAGGGGTAAAACGAGGGGGCTTGGATGGCGGTCGACTTCTACGCGGGCGGCGAGAACGGGCTCTTCACCTTCATCCTCGTCACGCTGCTGATGGGCGGGCTCGCCGCCTACGCTTCGGGCAAGGCCATCGCGCAGACCTGGCGGCCCTTCCGGCAGGTCCCGCTCTACATGCTCATCGTGGCCCTGGCGGTGCGGTTCTGCCACTTTGCGTTGTTTGAGGAGGAGCTTTTCTCGCTGCCGAGCTACATCATAGATTTTGCAGTGGCATTTGCCGCCGCATCGCTGGGTTATCGGCTGGTGCGGGCGCGACAGATGACGGTCCAGTACGGGTGGATGTTCCAGCGCCGCGGGCTGTTGGGCTGGCGCGCACTGGAGCCCCGTTCCTGAGCCCTGACGTTTGCTGTGCGGCGCGTGGCGGGCGCGGCAATAGATCGTGACTTTGCCATGCTTTCGTTGGATCATCCGGCCTGAGACGGGCGCCATCGCCCGTTCCGGGTTCGTGTCGCTTTCACATCGGGAGGCTTGGTATGAAGAAGGTGTTCTGGCCAGCGCTGGCCATTGTCGCAAGTGTCGCCTGCGCAGGCGGCGCATCGGCGCAGATCAAAGTCGGCGTCGCAGGTCCACTGACGGGCCCCAATGCTGCCTTCGGCGCCCAGCTCAAGAACGGTGCCGAGCAGGCTGCGGCCGACATCAATGCCAAGGGCGGCATCAACGGCCAGAAGATCGAGTTGGTGTTCGGCGACGACGCGTCCGATCCCAAGCAGGGGGTCTCAGTCGCCAACAAGATGTTCGGCGATGGCGTCAAGTTCATCGTCGGTCACTTCAATTCCGGCGTGACCATGCCCGCCTCCGAGGTCTACCAGGAGAACGGCATCTACATGATCACGCCGTCCGCGACCAACCCGAAGATTACCGAGCGCGGCATGTGGAACGTGTTCCGCACCTGCGGTCGCGACGATCAGCAGGGCGAGGTAGCTGGCAAGTACATCCTGGACAAATTCAAGGGCAAGAAGATCGCCATCGTCCACGATAAGACGACCTACGGTCAGGGTCTCGCGGAAGAGACCAAAAAGGCCATGAACAAGGGCGGCATGAAGGAGGTGCTCTATGAGGGCATCAACATTGGCGAGAAGGACTTCTCCGCTCTTGTGTCCAAGATCAAGGCGTCCGGTGCCGACCTCGTCTACTGGGGCGGTCTGCATACCGAGGGTGGCCTGATCGTGCGTCAGATGCGCGACCAGGGGATCAAGGCGCCGCTGATGGGCGGGGACGGCATCACAACCGACGAGTTCGCCTCGATCGGTGGCCCCGGCGTTGAAGGCACGCTCATGACCTTTGGCCCCGACGCGCGCAAGAACCCGGCAGCGGCGCAGGTGGTCAAGACCTTCGAAGCCAAGAACATCAACCCCGAAGCCTACACGCTGTATAGCTATGCAGCCCTGCAGGTGATTGCCATGTCGGCGGCCGATGCCAAGTCGACCGACCCGAAGAAGGTGGCGGAGGCAACCAAGTCGGGCAAGGCGTTCAAGACGGTGATCGGGGATCTGGCCTACAATAAGAAGGGTGACATCACGCGGCTCGACTACGTTATGTACACCTGGAAGAAGGGCCCCGACGGGAAGATCACCTACTTCCAGAATTAGCCCCCGGCGGGACGACAGGCAGATCGGGAGGCGGCTTGTGCCGCCTCCTTAGCTTTTTGCGCGCCATACCTGGATCCCCTCAGCTCCCAATTGCGGCTCATGCGCCTGCCGCCCACGCGTCCAGGCGCGGCTTGAGTTGCTCGCCGGGGCGGGCGCCGAGGCGCAGCGCGGTCCCATTGGCGTGCGAGATCGTGCCATCCTCGTAAAGCGAGGCGGCATCGCCAATGCGCGCCGAGGCCGCTGAAACGGTAAGGCCGGCAATGGCCCTGGCCTCGAGTGCGGGCAGGCGCGTGATGCCCGCCCCATCGGCGCCGACGCCGGCATCGCTGAACACGGCAGCAAATCCGTCGACCCGCAGCGCCATGGCCGGGCTGCCACCTACGAGAGCGCCGTGCGAACCAGCGACGATGATTTGGCCGGCATCTTCGGGGGCAATGAGGGAGGCCGAGTCGATCAGCACGAGGGAACGTCGCCAGCCGGGATTGGCGAGGACGCGACGAGCCTCCTCGACGGGCGCGGGCTCCCGACTGCTCGCGCGTGCAGCAAGGAGGCGGACTGCTGCCTCACGGCCGGCCATCCCCGCCGTCACCCCCAGTGCCACAGCTATGGGATTAGCGCGGCTCACGATGCCGCGCGCCATCATATCGGCGGCGTCGCCGATCCGGCAGGTCGCATGTGAGAGCGTGGCGGCGGCGACCCCGAGCCTCTGCGCCATGCCGATGACGGCAACGCCGGCCTCATCCCGGCCGATGCCTGCATCATTGTGGATGACGGCGCGAGGGAGGGCCTTGAGCGTGAGATAGGCAGCATAGCGCCCGCCGTGTGAGCCGGTGACGATCACGCCGTTTCGCGCCGCAGGACCAAGCTTGGTGGCCGTGTCGGCGAGGATGATGGCCTCGGGCAGATCGACGGATGCCATGTGGGCTCCTCCAGGCAGAAATGCGTCGACCGAGCGTGCGCGCTTGCAGCGCAAGAGACAACCTTGGTGTTGGGGGACGCTCGCACTTTGAAACGGCCAGAAGGCGGTTCTCGCGGGTCCGACGGGCCGCTGGCGAGGCACAATCCAAACGAGCGCTGCGCCCCTCGGCACTGCCGTGGGCCCGTATCGAGGGCCGTCGCAAAGGGGGGCGCCAAGCAACCCTTACCCGTCAGGGCGCGCCGCCGTGACCGCCGGCCGAGGCTGGAAGACTTGTGGGCCCCGCGCTCGGAGGCCTGCACCTCCCGAGCGCGACGCTAGCGCGTCAGCACAATGAAGTCGGTTCCCACAGCGCGCATTTCTCGGTTGGTGCCATGATCGGTCACGATGAGCGAGGCACCGGGTGAGACAAGTTGGGAGATGCGATCCACGGCCTCCTGCGGCAGTTCGATGCGGTCGAGTGCCTCTGCGGCCGAGGAGGTTGGTCCGCTCGCGACCTGAAAGGGTGGTTCGGCCTCGCTGCGGGAGGCGCGCGAGAGCTTGCGCGCGTTGGCGACGCTGTGGCCTGAGGCCGGTACCGAGATCGCTTGCCAGCGCATCGTGCTGCCGTCCTCCTGCAACGCCAGTGCGGTATAGACGTGTGTGCCAAGCGGACGATCGGGATCACGGACATTGGCGGGCGCCTCGAAGATCTGTCGGAAACCGTGGCGCACAGCGACCTTGCCGTCCGCCTTGCTTACGAGGACGGAGATGGGCAGCTTTGCCAGTTCCAGGGTGCGCTCGGCGGTGATCTTGCCGACGCGCGCATTGCCGGTCGCCGTCGTCATTTCGGTGGCGGCAGCGATGGCGACGCCTTTAACGCTGCCGGGATCGACAGGTTCGAGGCTTGGGGCGGGCTTGCGCACAAAAAGGTGCGTGTGGACGATGTCCTCGGGCGCCGGTTCGTTGGGGGCGATGACGACGCGCGCGCCGAGCCGCGTCAGGCGATAGAGCTTGACCGCAAATGGGTGGGGCAGGCGCACGCAGCCATGTGAGGCCGGGCGTCCCGTCACCATGCCTGAGTGCATGGCGACCCCGGACATGGTGAGGCGCTGCATGAACGGCATGGACGCGCCGCCGTAGATGTTGGAGTAGTGCGTCACCTCCTTGTCGATGACGGCAAACACGCCGGTGGGCGTGGGGTAACCGCCGACGCCAGTTGAGATGGTGGAGGTTTCCAGCAAACCTTTGCTGTCGTAGACCCACAGGCGTTGGCTGCCGATGGAGATGACAATCTGCAGCGGGCCCTCGACGGGGCGCGTGGGTTGGGTCGCGGCCACCGGCGCCGCGCGATCGCGGATCGCATAGCGAGGCCGCGCCTCGGCTGGGCCGGGCAGGAGCATAAAGAGCTGGACGAGAAGCGCTGCCCCGAGACCGAGCCCCAGGCGGCACCTGGTGCCCTTCAGCCTCCAATCGGGGCTGGCCGCTAGGCACAGCATCGCATATCCCCCACCTGATAGCCTCTGTCGCGATCTGCGAAGCAGTCCCCACCCCGCAATCACGCTGACACAGGTGCCGGATGCTGCCAAGCAGCCATCAGCAGGTTCGTGGTGGCTTGATGCGCGCGGGCAACGTGGGGTTGTCGGGTTGGCGCCCGGAGGCTCGGCCATCGAGGCTGGCTGTGCGCCGCACCGGCTAGCCCGCCCGACTGGCAGTCCCCGCAGTGGCGCCTATAGCCCTGTAGCCCCCCTATAGCCCCCCTATAGCCCCATGTAGGCCCTGCGGATCTCGTCGCTCGCGGCGAATTCGACAGCGGGGCCGGAGGCCTTGATGCGGCCGACTTCGAGCAGATAGGCCCGGTCGACCACTTTGAGCACTTGGGACACGTTCTGTTCGACAATGAGCACGGTGTAGCCCTCGGAGCGGATGCGTTTCACGAGGTCGAACACCTGCGCGACGATCACGGGCGCAAGTCCCATGGACGGCTCGTCGAGCAGGACGAGCTTTGGCCCGCTCATCAGGGTGCGGGCGATTGCGCACATCTGCTGCTCGCCGCCGGACATGGTGCCGGCGAGCTGAGCGCGCCGTTCCTTCAGTCGGGGAAAGAGCTGATAGACGTAAGCAAGCCGCTCGGCGAAGCGCTGGCGAGCGGCGGGGATGAAGGCGCCCATGCGCAGGTTGTCCTCGACCGATAGGCGCGGGAAGAGGCGCCGTCCCTCCGGCACATGGGCGATCCCGGTCTCGATGATGCGGTGCGGCGGCGTGGCGATGAGGTCGCTTCGCTCCATCGTCATGCTGCCAGCCGTGGGCGCCAACAGGCCCGAGATGACGCGCAGCAGGGTTGTCTTACCCGCGCCGTTGGCCCCGATTACGGCCACCGCCTCACCGGCCTTAACGTCCATGGAGATGCCGAACAGGGCCTGGAAGGCGCCATATCCTGCGTCAATGCCTTTCAGTTCCAGCATCAGGCGGATTGACCTCGCAGCTGGCTCGCTTTTCTTGCCCGCGGCGGCCGACCAACGGGCTTGGCCACGCGGCGCGTCCTGCCCAACGCGCGCCAACCGGGGTCGGCATCAGCCAAGGCAATATTCTGCCGCCACGCCGCGGCAGTCCATCTCGTATTCGAGGCCCAGCACGGGCGGGCGACAGTAGTGCCAGGTGAGGCCGGCGCGCGCGGCGCCGCGGCGCACGATCTCGTCGGCAAGGAAGGGGTAGAGGTCGTGCACGGTGTAAACCTGGGCAGCGGTCGTGTGCGACCAGGCGCAGCCGAGCCGCGCTAGGCGACGCTCCATCTCGGCGAGGACAAAGACCGCCTTCTCGCGCATGGCCTCGGGGCTGGTCTCGCCGTAGCGCACGGTGCGGTCGCGATAGCTGGCGCCGCCTTCTGTGGCTTCACCGCTGCCAGCGACGACAAAACTCGGCGTGGCTGCGGTGGTGGGCACCGTGAAGGCAAAGGCGTAAAACGAGGGTTCGGCCGGCGGATCGAGTTCAGGACAGACATTGCTGCGGGCGACCGGATTGGTCTTGGTGGCAGGATCATAGATGCCCCAGCGGGAAAGCGTCGCCACGTAGCTTTCGTTGAAGGCGCGGAACCCCGCATCGGTGAAGGGAGCCGGGGACCTCAGCTCGCAGGCGCAGAATGCCGTGAGCGGTCTGCCGCGCCCCTTGATGATATCCGCGATCTCAGCAAAGCCCCGCTCGAGCGGGAGGGGCGCGCGCAATGTGAAGCGTTCGATGGCAAAGCCGGGCTCGGCGGCGGCCCCGCCCGAATATTGGAATTGGCCGGGAATGAAGCGATAGCCGCCTGCGGGAAAGGTTTGCGTCGTCACGCCGGGGCGTCCTTGTCGTAGGTGTAGTCGAAATCGCAGTGGCTGGCACCCTGCATGATGGTCTGGGTGCGCTTTAAGCTGAGGCGCTTGTCGTAGCCCTCGCAGAAGGTGCCGTCGCGTTGGCATGAAAGCAAGTGGCCGATCTCGCCCAATCCCATTGCGCAGTACATCTCCGCGTATTTGCAGCGCGTGACGTTGAAGCGGTACTTGGTGTCATTTTGTTCGAGCACCTGCCGCTCGAGTGCACCGCCGCGGATCCAAAGCTCCTGGCGATCGATGAACGTCTGCATGGAGGTCTTGCCGCCCACCGCGGCAGCGAATTGGCCGGCCTGCTCGATGGCCGAGCGGCGCACGGACTGGGCAATGGTGCTCTTTGCCACCTCCGCACCGTGGCTCGCTTTCAGCGTATCGTAGACGTGCTTGAGAATGGCGGCCTCGATGCGCCGCTTCTCAAGCATCGCCAGCGTTTGTTCATCGGACATGGGGTTACTCTGGGGGGTTACTCTGGGAGCTTGCTCCCGGGGGGACAGTGGGGAGTTCGGGTGCGGGGGTCCGGCGGAGCTTGCACTTTCGGGCACAACCTTTGGGGGCAAGGGCTTTGGGGGCAAGGGGTTGTCTTGCTTGCGCGCTACCCGGCAGAGCCTCCTATAATCGGCGCGAGGCTGCAAGACGGGAGCAGGTCATGGCCGAGGGCTGGCAGGAAATCCTCTACCAGGTGCAAGACCGGGTGGCGACCATCACGCTCAATCGTCCTGAGAAGCTCAACGCGTGGACTGCGGTGATGGCGCGTGAGCTGCGCGAGGCTCTGACAGCGGCGCAAGCCGACGAGGGGGTGCGTACCATCGTCATCACCGGGGCGGGGCGCGGCTTTTGCTCCGGCGCGGACATGTCGCGGCTTGCCGCCGCAGCCGCGGGAAACTCCACCCTCGGTGCGCCGCCGGCACCGACCGAGGGCATCGAGGCCAACTTCGCCCAGAGGCTCAGCTACATGCTGGCCGTCAAAAAACCGATCCTCGCCGCCATCAACGGTCCGGTCGCCGGTGTCGGTCTCGTCGTCACGTTCTACTGCGACATGCGCTACATGGCGGCGGGCGCCAAACTGACCACGGCGTTTGCCCGGCGCGGCCTCATCGCCGAGCACGGTATCGCATGGCTCTTGCCTCGCCTCATTGGCCCCATGAACGCACTCGATCTGCTCTATACCGCGCGCTCGGTGGAGGCCGCTGAGGCGGAGAAGATGGGCCTGGTGCGTGTGCTGCCGGCGGAGGGCTTCCGTGAAGCCGTGCAGGCGCGCGCCGCCGACATCGCCAGTCTCTCCTCACCGCGCTCCACGCGGATCATCAAGCAGCAGGTGTATGAGGCCATGTTCCAATCGCTGGCACAAGCCACGGCGATTGCCAACCGCGAGCAGGAGATCTGCCGCGACACGGAGGATTTCCGCGAGGGCGTGGCGCATTTCCTGGAGAAGCGCAAACCGAATTTCACGGGGCGATGATCGCGCGCTGGCCAAGGCTTGCGGGCGCCCGGCGCATGCCGGCCCGCGCTGCCGACGCGCGAGCATGGCTGCGCTGCTTGAGGCGCTGGGCGAACCGTTGTTGGCCGCCACGCTCGTGCTGGCGCGGCTTCTCTGACCGGACTAAGGTTTACTCCCGACGGCTCGAGTGGGCTCGTCACGAGGGCTGGTGACAGCGGTTCGCAGGTTTTTGAGGAGACAGCGGAATGACCTACCGTGGCATGACCGTGGAGGAGATAAAGATCAGTGGCGACAAAGGCACGCCAATCTCGGCCTACGTGGCGCGTCCATCGGGGGCTGGGCCCTTCCCGGGCGTGGTGCTCGTCCATCATCTGCCTGGCTGGAGCGAGATCTATTGCGAGTTCACGCGTAAGTTCGCCCACAACGGCTACGTTGCGATCTGCGCCAACCTTTATGAGCGCAACGGCCAAGGCAACCCGGATGACGTGGCCGCCAAGGTGCGGGCCGAGGGTGGTGTTCCGGACGCCCAGGTCATCGGCGACACCGAGGGCGCGATGAAATGGCTGCGCGCACAACCAGGGCAGAACGGCAAGGTCGGCGTGTTCGGCTCCTGCTCCGGTGGACGGCACGCGTTTCTCTACGCCTGCCACAAGCGGGACGCCGATGCATGCGTCGATCTGTGGGGAGGCCGCGTCGTCATGGCAAAGGAAGAGCTCAACGCCAAGACGCCCACGTCACCCATCGAGCTCACCAAGTCGCTGTCCTGCCCGCTGCTTGGCATCTTCGGCAACGAGGATCGCGCGCCGAGCCCAGAGCAGGTGAACCAGCACGAAGCCGAGCTTAAGAAGCACGGCAAAAGCTACGAGTTCCACCGCTACGACGGCGCCGGCCACGGCATCTTCTATTATCACCGCCCCATGTACCGGGTGGAGCAGGCGCTCGACGGCTGGAACAAGGTATTCGCATTTTTCGGCAAGCATCTGGCGAGGTGATCGGAAATGTGCACATCGATCGTCGAGATCGCAACTGCGAGCGGCATGGCCAAGGGCGACAAGGACGAGTGGTTCGCGCTCACGCACTCGGTGGTTGCCTACGACCACGCGCGACACGCATGGCTCGAGGACGCCATCACCATAGATTTCGTCAACCGAGATCTACCGCCTCGTGCGCGGGCGGCTGTCGAGCTGACCCTGGAGGCAGCCAAGGCCTTGAACGAGGCGCTGGCGAGGGCCATAGCTGCGGCGGAGCTTGAGGAGAGCCAGCGGGCTGAGGGGCTCGAACGGCCGCACCAGGGCGTTGCTGAGCGGGGTTTCGCGCCGCGCATGGCCGCCTGACAGCCACCCTCGTCTGGCCTCGCGCAGATTTCGTCCGCTGGCTGCCCACGTCACGCGGGCGGGCGGCCCAGGGTCGACCGGCGCTGTGCGGGGATGGCGCCGCGATCACGGGCGGGGTGGGGGGTGCGCTCTGCTGATCGGCACGGCGAAAGCGGATGCCATCGGCCACACACGCTGGGAATTGGTCTTGTGGGAGGAAGCTCCATGCTGCCGCTGACCGGGGTCAGGGTCGTTGAGTTTGCCAACAACATCGCGGGACCCTACGCCGGGTTTATTCTGGCGATGCTGGGCGCCGACGTGCTCAAGATCGAGCGCCCGGAGGCGGGCGATGATGCGCGCGCGTGGGGGCCGCCGTTCTGGAAGGATACGTCGGCGACATTCCAGTGCCTCAACGTCAACAAGAAGGGCATCACGCTCGACCTCAAGTCGGCCGAGGACATCGCCTGGGCCAAGGACTACATCGAGGGCTGCGACGTGCTGATCCACAACCTTCGCCCCGGCGTGATGGACGAATGGGGGCTCGGCAGCGCGGCCCTGTGCTTGCGCAATCCGCGCCTCGTCTACTGCTCGCTCTCCGCGTTCGGGCCCAAGGGGCCCATGCACAGGCACGGCGGCTATGAGCCGATGGTGCAGGCCTTCTCGGGGCTGTTTTCGGTCAACGGATACCCAGACCGACCGGGAGTGCGCATCGGAACCTCGGTGCTTGATCTCGGTAGCGCGGTGTGGGCGGCGCTCGGTTGCGTCGCAGGGCTTTTGCAGCGCGAACGCACCGGTGAGGGTTGCGTCGTTGATGCGTCGCTCTACGAAACGGCGCTGGGGCTGCTGACCGTACACTTCGCCCGCTACCAGGCCAGCGGCATTCTGCCCGAGCGGCATCCGAGCGGCAGCCTGGCAGTGGTGCTGTTTCAGGCCGTTGATGCCGCCGACGGCCAGGTGATCGTGGCCGCTGCGAACGATCGGCTGTGGGCCAAGTTTGCAGCCGAGCTTGGCCACCCCGAATGGGCATCCGACCCGCGCTACAGAACGAACAAGGACCGCTTTGCCAACAAGGATGCGCTGGTTGCATCCGTGACCGAGATCATGCGGCGGCGGCCCAAGGAGGAATGGGTCGCCCGCCTGCAGAAGGCCGGCGTACCTTGTGCCCCCATCAATGACATTGCCCATCTGAAGGCGCACCCACAAACAACGGCGCTCGATATGATACAGGCCGTGCCCGACATCGATTTGGACCTGATGAGCCTGCCCCTGACGTTCGGCGGCGCGCGGCCCAAGATCCGCACGCGTGCTCCGAGGCTCGGCGAGCACAATGGTGTGGTCCGTGGACTGTCACGGGCGCGCCTGCGGCAGCGATGAGCGTGGAACCAATCGTCCATGAGCGCCGCGCCGTTGCTGTGTGCATGGACATTTTAACGGCGCTTTGCTAGAAGCTGGCGCCAACGCGTGGGGTGCGGCTCCAGGCGGGTAGTGGTAGTGCCTGGCGGTCGCAGTCCGGCGCCTATGCAACGCACCCAACAGATCCCGAGGTATTCCGCTTGCTGGTTCAGGTCCGCGACAACAACGTCGATCAGGCTCTCAAGGCGCTCAAGAAGAAGATGCAGCGTGAGGGCATATTCCGTGAGATGAAGCTGCGCAACTACTACGAGAAGCCCTCTGAGAAGCGCGTGCGCGAGCAGGCGGAGGCGGTGCGGCGGGCCCGCAAGTTGGCGCGCAAGCGGGCGCAGCGGGAAGGTTTGCTGCCCGGCAAGGCCGCCGGCGCGAAGCCCGGTGCTAAGCCAGGCGGCCGTCCGGGTGGGGCGTCGCGTGCTGGCGCGGGCGGTCCCCCCCGCAGCGGCGGCGTGGGTGCACCCCGCTAGAGCCTCGGGTAAAGGCAGTCGGCGATCAGGCGACCCGCAGGAAGCTTGGGCCAAGCAGCGCGCGCTCAGCCTGCCGACAGAAGCTTCAGCGTGCCGATCCATTGCCGGACCGCATCGAGCGCCCCGTTGCCGTCGGTGTAGATGTCGCTGTGGGCGGCAGCGGGGAAAGTGGCGAGCCGCTTGGGCTCATTGGCCAGGCGAAAGAGCTCCCGGCCCATCGCCACCGGGATGACGCGGTCGCGCTCGCCGTGCAGGATCAGCAGGGGCATATGCACCTTGCCGATGTAGGCTGCTGTCTCGTAGCGGTCCTTCAGCACGTAGCGCACCGGCAGGTAGGGGTAGGCTGCAGCGGCGACGTCCACGATCGATGTGTAGGGGGCATCGAGGATGAGGCCAGCTGCCCTGCGCTCGGTGGCGAGGCGGGCGGCAATGCCCGTGCCAAGCGATTCACCGTAGAGGATGATGGATGCTGGGGCGACGCCCTCGTGGGTCAGGGCGGCGTAGGCCACGCCAGCATCGACGACATTGGCCATTTCCGTCGGGCGACCGGTGCTGCCGGCGTAGCCGCGGTAGGCGAGCATGAAGACGCCCCAGCCCTCGGCCATGAACCGCTCGATGCGGGGGGCGCGTACGGCGAGCCCGCCGGCATTGCCGTGGAAATAAAGGAGGGTCGGTGCACCGGGTCTGGCTTTGCCGTACCAGGCGACAAGGCGCTCGCCGTCCGGCGTTTCCACGATGCGCTCGGAAACGCCGATCAGGCCAGCATCGGCAGGCTCAACGCGCTGCGGGTCTGGAAAGTACATGAGCCGTCGCTGGCCCAGATACGCGGCGAGCAGGACGGCGGCATAGGCACAGAGCAAAAATGCGGCGAGCTTGGCGAGGAGCGACATCGGGTCTTCTCGCGCGCCACCCTGATGGGGTCAATGCTTAGTGTGCCATGGCTTTGCCGATCTCCTCGGTCATCTTCTTGGCATCGCCCAAGAGCATCATGGTGTTGTCGCGATAGAAGAGCGGGTTGTCGATGCCGGCGTAGCCCGATGCCAGCGAGCGCTTGTTGAACATGACCGTGCCGGCCTTCCACACCTGCAGCACCGGCATGCCGTAGATGGGAGAGGACTTGTCATCTTCGGCCGCTGGGTTCGTGACATCATTGGCGCCGATGACGTATGCCACGTCCGCCTGCGCGAACTCGTTGTTGATGTCTTCGAGTTCGAACACTTCGTCATAGGGCACGTTGGCCTCGGCGAGCAGCACGTTCATGTGCCCGGGCATGCGCCCCGCGACCGGATGGATCGCATACTTGACCTCGACGCCTGCCTTCTTGAGTTGATCGGCCATCTCGCGCAGCGCGTGCTGGGCCTGCGCTACCGCCATGCCGTAGCCCGGCACAATGATGACCTTGCTCGAGTTCTTCATGAGGAAGGCGGCATCGTCGGCGGAGCCGAGCTTGACGGGCTTCTGTTCCGCATCGGCACCGGGTCCGGCGGTCTCGCCGCCAAAGCCGCCGAGGATCACTGACGCGAACGAGCGGTTCATGCCCTTGCACATGATGTAGGAGAGGATGGCACCGGAGGAACCGACCAAGGCGCCGGTGACGATGAGCGCCACATTACCGAGTGTGAAGCCGATGCCGGCCGCGGCCCAACCCGAGTAGGAGTTGAGCATGGAGATGACGACCGGCATATCGGCGCCGCCGATGGGGATGATGATCAACGCGCCGAACACGAGCGAGAGCAGCGTGACGGCCCAGAACAGCAGTGCCGACCCGCCAGACAGGCAAAAGGTGTAAATGAGATAGGCGGTCACGACGAAGAGGGTGAGATTGATGACGTGGCGCGCTGGTAGGATGATGGGCTTGCCCGACATGCGCCCCGACAGCTTGGCAAAGGCGATGACCGAGCCGGTAAAGGTGATCGCGCCGATGGCGACGCCCAGCGACATTTCGATGAGGCTCTGGCCCAAGATGTTGCCTGGCGTGCCGATGCCGAAGGCCTCGGGCGCGTAAAGAGCTCCAGCGGCCACAAAAACGGCGGCGAGGCCAACGAGAGAGTGGAACGCCGCCACCAGCTCGGGCATCGACGTCATGGGGATGGAGCGGGCGATGTAAGCGCCGATGCCGCCGCCAATGGCGAGACCCAGGACGATGAGGAGCCACGTCGAGATGAACTCCGATCCGCCGATCTGACCGAGCGTCGTCAGGATGGCGATGGCCATGCCGGC
>Ga0075425_100001974_pt1 | contig 20263 bp, 20 predicted proteins | sample SoiMethybrSBSTD4_FD_75300 | JGI IMG/M metagenome (GOLD analysis project Ga0075425, IMG submission 75300) | Bulk soil microbial communities from a Populus tree surrounding site in Tennessee, USA - Soil MetaG P. TD hybrid SBSTD4 | ecosystem: Environmental > Terrestrial > Soil > Tree plantation... | reverse complement strand
GTTAACTCCAAAAGCGGGGGAAGTGCTGTAATTCAGGACGTTCAGTTTCATCGCCGCAAGTTGAGCCGACAGCATGTTAGCCATATTAACGGCGTTAGCGGACAAGAGCCAGTTGCTGAGATTGGTCTTACCCGCGGAAATCTGGCTGTTGGTTGGGGCTGGACAACCTAGGATCGGATTGAAATCCGATCCGTTGCCATTTCTCAGATTAAGGTCGTTGAGTGTGCACAGATTGGAGGCGGTCTCTTTCGCCATTCCGTTCTTATTGGACCAGAAACCCAAGGTCAGCCCGCCGGCGGCGCCGACACACACATTGCCGAAATTTGGACCCGCAAAGTTCGTATTCGCATTCACGACGACATTCCCGGATGTCGGTGTTGTCGGCAGCCAGGAAGCGTTCGGGAACTGTTCGCTGATTCCATAAGTTCCGGAGGCACCGGTGGGAAGGATGAAACTGTAAAGGCCTGCCGCACTCGTGTAGTCGGGGTTCGGCGCACAATTGGGACTGTTGCAGTTGATTCGCCATCCCTGAATTCCAACTTCGCCGGCCCCTTGCGTTCCATTCAGGTCAGAGTCGTAGAACTTGGTCCCCGTTATCGTTGGAAAGAGTGGGTCACAGTTGGATGGATCCTGGCAAGGACCCTTTGGGAATTTGATTTTGAAGTTGTCGGTTTTGCTTTTCGAGGAGACAAACCCGAACGTGTTTGTAGCGTCCGGCGTGACGTAGTCGGATACCAGAGTCATCCACACTTTGTATACGCCGCCGGGATTGTCGGTGTCCGCAAACGGTATTAGCTGGACCGCCTTCGATCCCGGGCATTGTCCAGCAATTGTGGCGTGGCTGCCTGCGCCGCTGACTCCAGTTATGACTCCGCCAGAGATCGCGACTTGCCGGTCAAAGATGGAGTCGGTGGATAACAGCAACGTTCCCGATGGATTCGTAACTTGAAAATAGTAGTTACCGTCGGGCAGTGCGGCCGCTGTACAGGGGGCATTCGCTGGAGGTCCGCCGTTCAAATAAACATCGCCTTTAAATTCGTAGATGTTGACATTGACGCTACCGTTGACGTCGGTCGTGAAAATCGCACCGGTGATCGCGTACGCGCTTTGCACGCCGCCCATAATAAAAAGCATGGCTACCGCAAATCCAACTGTCAGTATTCTGCAATCCTTTGTCCGTTTTGGTTTGTGAGGTTTCATCTCTCCGTCCCTTCATTGGTCCCTCGCTTGCGCGAGCGGAAGGGGTCAGTCTATGACCAACGGAAATTCTGAACATCGGAGGGCGCTCCCGGTCGAAGTAGGAGCCTGGTCCTATACGCTTTTGGAGGATTTATCGAGTCCGCGCCTCAGTGCGTACACGGCCAATTCAAATTTGTTCGTGACGCCGAGTTTGTCGAGGATGGAGGTGAGGTGGTTCTTCACGGTCGCCTGTGAGATTAAAAGCTCTCTGGCGATCCGTTCGTTGTTTAGCCCTTCGGCAACGAGCTGAACAATTTCACTTTCGCGTCGAGTCAATGTGGCCATCTGTGCCACGTCTAAGTTCTTCTCTTTTGCCGGACGTCTGCTGACCATCGTTGCCATCAGGAATGGATCAAGCCACAGTTCACCGGAATGGACGCGCCTGATAGCCTTTACCAAAACCTCCGGAGCGTGGTCTTTGAGCACAAGTCCCATAGCTCCGGATGAAATCGCACGCTGGTGGACGTCAGGATCGGTAGCGCACGTCAAGACGAGCACGCGAGCGAGATTGAAAGTCAAGACCAGTTCGCGTAGAAAATCCAGTCCGTTTTCGCATCCAAGCTGGAGATCGAGCAAAAAAATGTCAGGCGGTGATGCCTTTCCCGCTGCCAATGCCTGTATGCGGTTTGACGCCTCGCCAACGACCACAATTTCTGGATCGTTTTCGATGAGCATACGGAGTCCAGCACGCACAAGCGTATGGTCGTCGATTATGCAAACCCGAATAGGCCGAATTTCCAAGCCGTTACTCACAATGTTGTTCTTATATAGCCAAAGGCAATTTGGATGCACGGAACACTGATGCTATTGAGGTGAGGTCTTAAGTACTAACACGCAAAGAACGACAAGCTGCGATCGGGAACGCTCAGTCATACTCACAAAGCTTTAGATAAGAATCGTAGGCACGTTTCCAGGTGAAGTGCATTCGAACGTGTTCAAACAACGCCGCCGCGAGGCGCCTGCGGTCGCCAATGTCATTCAGCAACCCCCGCAGTTGCGCAGCCAGCGCCATTGGTTGGTCGGGCGGAACCAGGTATGCATTGACGTTGTCATTGAGAATCTCGGTGATTCCGCCTACCGACGTTGCAACGACAGGGCATCGAAAAGCACCAGCCTCCAAAAGGACGATGCCAAACGGTTCGTACCGCGAAGGTAAGCAAAAGACACTCGCGGCCTCGAAATATGCGTGCAGATTTGAATGTGGTATCTCTCCGCAAAATACTACATGATCCGAAAGACCTAATTCAGCCGCGGTGTTACGCAGTTCATTCCCAAGACCACCATCGCCGCCTACCATTGCCAGCATCGTTTCGTGGCAACCATCGTCATGCAGGAGCTTGAAGGCGTGAAGAAGCGTGTCGAGACCTTTCTTCCGTTGATACGCTGCGACGCTAAGAATGAACGGGCGGCCCTCAAGCCGAGCATCGACGCGGGCACAGGGGTTGCACATGCTAGTCAGATAATCGATATCAACGCCATTGTGAATGGTCTTTACAAGCGGCTTGATAGATGGCTCTAAGACCGATATAGATTCTTTCTGCGCGTCGGAACAACCCACCACTGCGTCCGCCTTTCTCAACAAAAGTCTCCATAACCAGCGCTCCACACCTCTTGTTTGCAAAGAGTGCACTAAGTCGAGACCATGAAACGACAGAATCACCCTGAGTTTCTGGTGGAAAAAGAGTCGGGCAAGTACGAACTGCAGCGCGCAGAGCGACGGATAATGGACATTCACAACGGCGACGCCGTTCGAACGCAGGTACCGAGCGAGGTGGAATAGATCGGGCAGTAGGCAAATGAGCCATTTTGCCATCGAAACCACAGGAGCGCTGGACACAATGGGCGGCCTGAAACGCATGTAATCGACGTATCTACCTTGTCCGCGAGGATCCGACGAGCGCACACGATGCCACGACGTCACGAGAATCTTGGGAGTGTAGACACCGCCTGTTTCGAAATGGCGGTAGAGATTCAAGACGACCTCGTTAACTCCTCCAGTGGCGGTTACGCTCCATGGCAGGACGAACAGATATGCGCGAGTTTTGCTCATTGTGTGCCATCAAACTCCAGCATTGGTTCACTCGGTTCGCCGTATGCGAATGGGTACGTCATGCCGCTCTGCATGGCGCCGTGCAATGGCTGAATTCACCCGCTGCTCCACCGGTCTTAGCATACGTTCAACCGCTCCTCGAAGCCGCCATGACACAAGCCAGCGCAGCAAGCTACAGCGCATCATTTCATGCCTGCGCCAGCCGATGTGTTTATATTGACGCAGAAAATACTCATCCTCATCAAGGTTCCATTTGTCTCTAAGGTAATGGAAGCTCGATAGGTCCCACTGGTCGCTCCACCGAAGCGCGAAGAATGGCACATCGTACATCCTAAGCGGATCTGGAGGCAGATACGTTATCTTGGATCGTGGATCGATGTAGATCTTCTCACCACAATTTTGGACCGCGAGACAAAAATCGATGTTCTCGCGCGTGCTAAGCAGGTGTTCGTCGAGACCGCCCAATGTTCGGAACACGTCGGTTCGCACAAGCATGCAATGGAACTCCGCAGCGCCTGTCGGCTGAGGCGTCGCGGGCATGTCCTTGTGGATACGATCGATTAATCGGTTCCGGCGCTTGCCTTGCGCGGCAGCAATGATCTTTACGTCCGCTCCCGCAAAGTGCACGTTCTGATGAAGCGGCCTCCTTTCATAGTTAAGCGGCCCTACGACAGCTGCTCCTGTGGAGTCGGCACAATCTACGAGGGGCGGAAGCCAGTCCGGCGCGACGATGATGTCATTGTCGATAAAAACCATATACCGGCTCTTCACCCGCGCTGCTCCGATATTGCGTGCTTGATTTGGAGTAAGGTAGTAGTCGAATCTCAACAACTCAAAATGTTTGGATTTCGCCTGCTCCCTTAGATATCGAGCGACTCGCGGCGGTGAACCGCCGTCAACGTAAACGAGTGGGCAGGATGGTTGCGTGAATTTATGAATGCTCTCTAGTGATTCCCTGGTGTCACTGAAATGATCGCGGGGGACGACCACAATCGTCGCATCGGTTTCGTTCACGATTCCTCCACGCTGCAATATTTTCGGCAAATATTAGCGTAAAGAAGTCTACATGTGACACGATTTGTCAGGAATACCGGTTTATGCGGACTGAATTCGACAAACGCGCTCAAACCAATATTCAGTTGTATTCGCAACTTCTCGCGTCAGGTTATACCATCCACGACGTCAGCAAAGTTCAAGCCGCGTATCGACTCTCAACGCAGGTTTTTGCCGGCCAGGTGCGTCCTGACGGCCGGCCGTTCGTTTGTCATTTAATAGGTGTCGGAAGCATACTGGCGATGCTCGAATCCTTTACCTCGACAGTCATCGCAGGTCTCCTGCATTCCGCATACACGCACGGGGACTTTGGTATGGGCAGAGGCGAAATCACAAGTCAGGCGCGTGCTCAACTCCGCATCGCGGTGGGGACGGAGATAGAGCAAATACTGGCCACCTATTCCAATTACTCCTGGAATCCATCCACAGTCGCAAACTGGACGGCAAGCGCAAGTACGCTAGACGCCGATATGCGTCAGATTGTCGTGATCCGCTTAGCAGACACCCTTGAAGATGCGCTCGATCACGCATTGCTATTGTCGTCGAAGCAAGAAAACCCGCACCGCGAAATCCCCGTTGAGAATATCGTCAAGCTTGCAGAGGCATTCGGTCATCCAAGACTTGGAAACTCCCTGCGCTTTGTCTTCAAGGAGAACGAAGACGGGGTAGATCTGACTCCGCTGCGGGAAGTTCACGTCGGCTCGCACATGGTGTGCCCATCATCGTGGCGTGAAAAAGTGCTTCCGCGTTTGGTTAGATTCGTCCGCGCCGTTCGTCATCACAGGACTTACGAGCAACCCTGATCCCAGTTGTACACGCCGAAAATGCTAAGATTTTGCCGCACGTTCGCCGGCTCTATCCGAATTTTTGCGATCGTTGCGGAGTCAAAGGAATGCTCACAGCACGTTTCCTTGGGGATCCGAGCCGTCAGTTGGTAGTCCCCTTCATGCGCGCGCACAAGCTGCTGGTCGCGCGATTTGTGGCGAGCGGAATTGGCAGGTCGTTAGCGACGATGGGTTCGCTTATCCTTATTCAGCAATTTCTCGCTGCTACGTTCGGCAAGAACCAGGCATGGCTTGGTGGGGTTGCGAACCGATTAGGCCCCAGCGCAATGCTCGCTGTCACCGCGGTGCTGCTATTTGGTACGTACGTCTTGTCGGGAGCGCTTTTCTACGATAACCAGATCACTCAGCAGCGTATTGTCAAGCGACTCGAACTGGGTGTGATGGAGCGAGTCATCCGGCACCTGCTCACCCTTTCAATCCCCTTCTTCGATCGGCAAAGTTCAGGTGACATTCTGCAGGCGGTAAGACAGGACATTGTCGAACTGCGACGCGTAGTGATCGCTATAACAAATGTCTTTGCCGAGGGTGCATTGACTGTCGCGCTGCTTGCAGGTGCAACGATCGTCAGCCCGTTGCTTGCGCTTTGGGGGTTGGTATTGCTTCCTCTGGCCCTGTTGCCCGTAGGCATTGCGGCCCGCAGACTTTTCGTTGAGGCAAGTCAGACCCGGCTGGCGGGCTTCCATTTTATGGATGCGATCCTTGAAATCATCAGCGGCAGCCGAATCGTCAAGACATACCGAACTGAGGACCGCGAAGCTGAGCGCGTGGTAAATCGCGCGCGAAAATTCTTCGATGGCTCACTCCGCATGGCGCGCACGATGGCGCTCGCCAGGATCACAATGGAATCTCTGGCCGGTTTCGGACTCCTCGGCGTAATCGTCGTCGGAGGCATCCAAGTCATGCGTGGTGCATTAACGTGGCCCGATCTTCTTGCTTTTATGGTCGCCGTGCGCGCATTGAATGGTCCCATTAATAACCTGAATAACAATTATCTGGAAGTACAGACGGCTCATGCCGGGGCCAAGCGCATTGCCGCCCTGCTTGAAGAACGCTCAGAGATTGTCGAGCGTCCAGGCGCTCTGCCGCTCGCTGCGCCCCCACGCCGGATCCGATTCGAGAATGTCGCCTTCAGCTACGGCGAGCGCCCGATCCTGCGCAACATTTCCGTAGAAGTGAGAGCCGGTGAAACTGTCGGGATCGTGGGTCCGTCCGGAGCCGGAAAAAGTACCTTACTGGGTCTGGTAGCTCGCTTTTACGATCCGTCTTCAGGCCGGATCTGCTTTGATGATCGGGATCTTCGTGACCTCCGCCTGGCCGATCTTTACGATTCGATCGCACTTGTACCTCAGGATCCATTTCTTTTTACAGACACCGTGCGCGAGAACATCCGTTATGGACGGGCCACTGCGACCGACGCAGAGGTGGAGGCCGCCGCACGAGCAGCATTGATTCACGACGAGATCATGCTCTTGCCAGACGGCTACGATACCGTGATCGGCGGACCCGAGCGCCGCTTGTCTCGCGGTCAGCAGCAGCGAATTAATATCGCTCGAGCGTTTGTGAAAAACGCGCCGATTCTGCTTCTTGATGAAGCCACAGCCAGCATCGATGCGATCGCCGAACAGGAGGTACAGGACGCAGTCGAACGACTATTCCAGGGCCGCACGACTTTTGTTGTTGCCCATCGGCTGTCCGCGCTGCGCGCCGCCCATCGCATTGTCGTCATCGACGAGGGGACCATCGTCGCCAGCGGTACATTCGACGAATTACTAAGGGATTCGACACTCTATCGCCAACTTTGGGAAGCGCAGCAGATTAGCGGTTAGGCCGTGATCAATTCGGTACACTAAGATGATGGGCGACCCTATCAGCGTAATTGGCGGCGGGCTTGCCGGATGCGAAGCTGCCTGGCAGATCGTGCGAGCTGGTGAGCGCGTTCGTCTCTACGAAATGCGTCCGGTTCGGCGGACTGCAGCCCACACCACCGACCGTCTTGCCGAAATCGTTTGCAGCAACTCGCTAAAGTCTGATCAGCCCTACAACGCTTCGTGGCTCTTGAAGGAAGAGTTGCGCAGGCTTGGCTCCATTCTTATTCAGATCGCCGACTCGGTCCGGGTACCGGCTGGCGCGGCACTTGCGGTCGATCGTGACAAGTTCGCCGCTCGTGTGACAGAAGTTATTTCGTCGGAGCCGGGCATCGAGCTGGTTCGTGAGGAAGTGGCAGAGATTCCCAAAGCAGGCGTTGTTGTTATCGCAAGCGGGCCGTTGACGGCGGAATCGCTTTCAAGCTCGATTCGGGACTTCTGCGGGTCCGATCACCTTTATTTTTACGACGCCATCAGTCCGATCGTTGATGCAGATTCAATCGACATGTCGATCGTGTACCGCGCCAGCCGGTACGGCAAAGCACCGAGCGACTATTTGAATTGCCCGATGACGAAGGAGCAATATCTCGCTTTTTACAACGCGTTGTTAAGCGCGGAGAGTGTAGCGATTCATGAATTCGAGGAGGCCTGTTATTTCGAATCCTGCCTTCCGATCGAAGAACTCGCTCGCCGCGGTGAGGACACCCTGCGGTTCGGTCCCATGCGTCCCGTTGGACTCGATAATCCCGCGACCGGCCGTGCGTACGCTGTGGTTCAACTGCGGCAAGAAGATTTGATGCAATCGAGCTACAACATTGTTGGTTTTCAAAACCACCTGAAGTTTCCGGAACAGAAACGAATCTTCCGTATGATCCCAGGCCTGGAAAACGCGGAGTTCCTGCGGCTGGGGCAGATACATCGGAATACGTACATCAATGCGCCGGAGGTACTCACGCCGTCCATGGCATCGCGGCGCGATCCGCGCGTTTTCTTTGCCGGCCAGCTCGCCGGGACTGAAGGCTACATCGAGAATGTTGCATCGGGTCTTGTTGCCGGAGTGAATGCCGTGCGATTTCTTCGCGGAGAGGATCCGATCGTGCAGCCGGCGGAAACCGCAATAGGCGCGCTCTGCCGGTATGTGTCGTCATCACAAAAACACTTTGCACCGATGAACATCAACTTTGGCCTTCTACCTCCAATCGAGACGCCACGCCGAATTGCGAAGAACGACAAGCAGCGGCTTTTGTGCGAGCGCGCCCTGGAACTATGCAGACCCGTATCAACATCAACGGTGTAATCACCGCTCTCGAAGACGCGAAAATCTCAGTACTCGACCATGGCCTGCTGTTCGGCGACAGCGTTTACGAAACGTTGCGCACTTATCAAGGGAAGCCGTTCCTCTTTTTACGGCACTTCAGGCGCCTGCAGCATTCTGCGGAGGGGCTTCACCTTCAACTGCCCTGGACCAGGGAACAAACTTTCGACCAAATCCAACGTACATTGCTCCCGGGAGAGTGCCGCATACGCCTCGTTGTCACGCGTGGAGTCGGCGCCCTTTCAGCGGATCCGGAGACCTGTCATGACCCGACGACGATTATCATCGTCGTGCCGCTTCGAGCGCTACCGCAGGAAATTTACAGCGATGGGGTCGAAGTCATCATTTCTTCCGTGCGCCGCAGCCCGCGCATGGCGGATGTCAAGTCGGGAAGCCTGATTCACCAGGTTCTTGCGGCACGCGAGGCGAAGGAGAAGAACGCTTTCGAAGCCATCCTCCTGACTGCGGATGAAAAGTTGTCCGATGGAATCACGAGCAACATTTACCTGGTGCGCAACGGAACCGTCATGACACCGTCGCACGAAGCGGGAATCGTTGAGGGAATCACACGCGGCGTGATTCTCGATATTTCACGCAGCATGGGTCTGCCGGTGATTGAGGGATTTTTCCCGGTCTCGGACATCGCGGGTGCGGACGAAATGTTTCTCACCAGTACCACGCGCGAGGTGGTGCCGATCGTCAGGGTCGACGGAAGAGCCTTCGGCACTGGCCGGCCGGGCCCTGTCACTAAGCGATTGCTCGAGGCATATCGTTCCGAGGTCCAGCGTTTGATTGCAGAGGATTGAAGATTGGAAAAGCACATTGAGGCGTTTCTCGAGTTTTTGCGTAATCGTGCTGTCTCCGAACACACGCTTCTGAATTACGAACTCGACATTCGCGAGTTCCAGGCATTCGTTGAATCGCATGACGCAACCCTACAGTTGATTGATCACCTCTTCATTCGCGATTTTCTGAATCACCTTTATGAACGAAAGCTGCAGAAGAGTTCCGTCGCGCGCAAGCTTGCCTGCCTTCGTACATTCTTCAAATTTCTTGTCAAAGACAAGCGCCGCGACAGCAACCCGGCGGAACTCATCGCGTCACCGCGTCTTCCGAAAAAGCTGCCTTCCTACCTTGGGGAGACCGAAGCGGCTGCGGTTGTCGAAATGCCGAATAGCGATTCGATGAAGTCCCTCCGAGACCGCGCCATCCTGGAGTTGCTGTATGCGAGCGGGCTGCGCGTACGTGAACTGGTCGGGTTGAACGATGATCACCTCGATTTGTCTCAGCAACTCGTCCGTGTGCTGGGAAAAGGAAAAAAAGAGAGGATCGTTCCCTTTGGTGAACCGGCGGCTCGGGCGCTCGAAAAGTACCGTTCCGCGAGGGATCAGGTCGGTGTGGTGAAGGCCGAAGCCAAGGGCTGCCCGTTATTCGTTAGTGTTCGTGGCCGTCGGCTGGACGCCCGGGACGTTCAGCGGCTCGTTGAGGGGACTCGGCGACTACTGCCTTCGGGCCGCCGCCTGACGACCCACACGCTTCGGCATAGTTTCGCGACCCATCTGCTCGAGCGTGGCGCTGACCTGCGTGCTATTCAGGAACTCCTGGGTCATGCAAGTCTTTCAACCACGCAGAAGTACACCCACGTCAGCCTCGAACATCTAAGGGCCGAGTACGATAAGGCGCATCCAAAAGCCAAAAGGAAACTCAGACCCTGAATTTCCCTCGTTGACCAAAAGAAACGAGCTCCGGTACAATCATCGTTTGTCTTTAGTAGGGAGGATGCGTCTATGTTCGCCGTGATCAAATCGGGCGGGAGGCAGTACCGGGTGACGCCGGGTCAGACGATCCGGCTGCAGAAGGTTGCCGGAGAAGTCGGATCCAAGGTGACACTTTCCGAGGTGCTGCTCGTTGATAACGATGGCAATATTTCGGTCGGCGCCCCGCTGGTCGCGAATGCCTCGATTGAGGCCACCGTCGTGGAGCATGACCGATCCAAGAAGATCCTGGTCTTCAAGAAAAAGCGCAAGAAGCAATACCGCCGCACGCGCGGCCACCGTCAGGATTTCACTGCGGTTCGAATCGATAAAATTACCGTTTAGGAGTTGCAGCCATGGCCCATAAAAAAGGAGTCGGCAGTTCACGAAACGGCCGCGACAGTCATTCGCAGCGGCTCGGCGTGAAGCGTTTTGCGGGCGAGCTGGTGACGGGCGGCTCGATTCTTGTCCGGCAGCGCGGCACGCGGTTCAAACCTGGCGTCAATGTCGGCATCGGCAAAGACGACACGCTCTTCGCCAAAATCCCGGGCATCGTTCAGTTTTCAGATAAGGGCCGCATCGGCCGATTCATCTCCATCCAGCCTGTAGAATAAGAATAGAGAAATTCGAGGGACGCACGCTGGAACTATTCCAGGGTGCGTCCCTCGAATTCCTCCTATTCGAAATGTTCATCGACGAAGCCAAAATTACAGTCAAAGCGGGGGACGGGGGTCACGGATGCATTGCATTCCGTCGGGAAAAGTTCGTCCCGAAGGGCGGCCCCAGCGGCGGCGATGGCGGTAGTGGCGGCAGCATTTACCTCATTACGAATATCCACGAAAACACGCTTTTGAAATTCCGCTTTAACCACGTGTTTCGGGCTGACCGCGGCCGGCATGGGGAAGGCAGCAACAGGCATGGCCGGAACGGCGCAGACCTGGAGATTTCAGTGCCTGTCGGTACTGTCGTCTACGATGACGAAACCGGCACGATGATTCACGATTTCACTGAACCCGGCGAACGCTTTCTGGTCGCGGTAGGCGGACGGGGTGGTCATGGGAATGCGCACTTTGCATCGTCGGTGAATCGCGTGCCGAGTCGAGCACAGGATGGAAAGAGCGGGGAGGAGAAGACGCTGCGGCTCGAGCTGAAACTACTCGCCGATGTCGGCTTGGTCGGGTATCCGAATGTGGGTAAATCCACCCTTATCTCACGCATTTCTGCAGCGCGCCCAAAGATTGCGGCCTATCCCTTTACGACCCTGGAGCCGCATCTTGGCGTGGTGTCCTATGACACATACAAGTCATTCGTTGTTGCGGATATCCCCGGGCTGATCGAGGGTGCGCACCTGGGGCACGGCCTTGGAACGCAGTTTCTTAAACACATCGAGAGGACGCGTTTGCTGCTTCACCTGATCGACGTTTCCGATATGAGTGAACGCGATCCTGTCGACGAATTTCACGCAATCGAATCCGAGATGGCCGAGTACAACCCGGATCTTCCGCGTAAGCCGAAAATCATCGTTGCAGCCAAAATGGATGTGGCGGTGAAGAAGAAAGTGCAGAAGCTCGAGCGGTGGTGTGCGAAAAACAATTACGAACTCATCAAGATTTCTTCAGTGACCGGTGAAGGTTTGGAGGATTTAAAGAATGCGGTTGTTAGAAAGCTCTTCCCAGCAGAAACCCACGTTTGAAGATCCGAATAGCCGCAACGCCGTCATACGTCGCGTGCGCGGGCGTGGACGTTGCGTATTTGCACGTCGCAAAATTGCTGCCGGCGAAGTCATCGAACGCGCTCCCGTGATTGTGATTCCGAAAAAGCAATGGTCGTCTGTGAAGAAAAGCATTCTTGAAGAGTACGCCTTTGACTGGGGCGAACATGATGAAGAATCCGTGATCGCGCTTGGATACGTGTCGATTTATGCACACTCGTATTCTCCCAACGCAAAACTGGAACAGGTGACGGATGAGCTGCTTATGGAAGTTACGGCGCTGAAAGCAATCCAGACCGGCGAGGAAATCACCATCAACTACAACGGTGATCCCGGCAACCGCGATGAGCTATGGTTTAAAGTTCGCAGATAGGCTAGAATCGCGCCGTACATGAGGATTGCCATACTGGGTGGAACTTTTGATCCCATCCATAACGGACATCTCGCCGCCGCCCAGTCGGTTGCTATAACCTTCCAGGTTGATGAAGTCCACTTCGTTCCGGCATTCTCGCCACCCCATAAACACGTTCAACAGATCACGTCGCCTTTTCACCGGTTTGCAATGGTTGCGTTGGCGACCAGTCCCATTGATCGTTTTCGAACGTCTACAATAGAAGTGGATGCTTTCGAGAAGCGCTATACAGTCCAGACTCTTGAAGCGATGAAGCGTTCATATCCCAGCGCCCAGCTGCTGTTCATCATCGGAACAGACATGTACCAGGAGCTGGAATCCTGGAAAGACTACAGAAGACTTTTTGAACTGGCCCACCTCGCGATCGTGAACCGCCCAGGTTTTTCCTTCCGCGAGGATCTCGCCCCATTCCAGGTTGTAACAAAAATACAGGCGGTGCCGCTGCCCGCCGAACCCGCGGTGTTCTATCTGCCGTTCGTCGAGCAGCCGATATCGTCTACAGAAATTCGCGACGACCGCCGGCGTGGCGTTCAGGTCAGCCAGTGGTTGCCGCCGATGGTGTGGAATTACATTGAGAAACACAAACTCTATTCGTGATCAGCTAGGAGAACAAAAGAATCAATTGATGGTTAAAGAAAATCAGCTATCTGAGGCCATTGAAGCAGCACTCGACAAGAAGGCTCTCGACGCCGTCGTGCTCGATCTTGGCGAACTTTGCTCCTTCACCGATTATTTTCTCGTTTGCACCGGCACATCATCCAGGCACATCCAATCCATCTCAGACAATATCGAAGAAGTACTCAAGCGGCAGGGTGTGCGGCCCTTGCATATCGAAGGCTATAACGAAGGCGAGTGGATCCTTCTGGACTATGTCGATTTCGTCATACACATTTTCTCGGCACGGGCGCGCGAGTTTTATGATCTCGAACGGTTGTGGCGGGCGGGGAAGCGGCACGATGCCCACCAGTTCCTAGAGCAGAGGACGCTCACCAAGTAGGCTAAGGATAGAAGTGAGACCGGAGATGGCTCGTGGTAACGACTCCCCCTATCCGTTTGTCTTTACTGCGGACTCTCCATTGATCGGTGTGTACCGCACACTCGAGAAGGTACTCGACAGCCCAACCACAGTTCTGATCGAAGGCGAAAGCGGAACGGGCAAAGACGTTCTCGCCCAATGGCTACACTACAACAGCACCCGCAAAGACGGCCCATTCATCAAAATCGATTTTGCCTCACTGCCGGAAGATCTCGTTGAATCCGAATTGTTTGGTTACGAACGTGGCGCCTTCACCGGGGCGGTCAATTCCAAACTCGGAAAGCTCGATCTCGCGCAAAGTGGAACGGCGGTTCTCGACGAAATCGCAAGCATCGATTTGACGGTCCAGGCTAAGCTGCTGAATGTTGTCGAAGCGAAACAGTTTTATCGGCTGGGCGGAACGCGATCGGTCGAACTCGATGTGAGAATCGTCGCGTTATCCAGCGTACCGCTTGTCAAAGCGGTAGATCGCCAGGTGTTCCGACAGGATCTTTTCTTCAGGCTGAATTTGATCACGATTCGAGTTCCGCCCCTCAGAGAACGCCGCAGCGAAATTTTTCCGATGGCTGAGTTTTTACTCGAACACATCAGCCGGAAATACCGCACGCGGACTGCGCTCCACTCGGACTGCCGCGCCGTTTTCCAGCAGTATGACTTTCCCGGCAACATCCGTGAACTGCGCAACGCGCTTGAGCGCGCGACATTGCTCGCGGCTACGCAGGAAGTCACGCCGGACGCGCTGCCGCCGGCCTGGCACATGGCAAGGTCGTCATCGACATCCAAGATGCCTTCGCTTGAAGACATCGAACGAAACTACATTTCCGAAGTCTTGCGGCAGACGCATGGGAAGAAGGTCAAGGCCGCGAAGATCCTCGGTATCAGCCGCAAGACTCTCCTCGAAAAACGGAAGAAGTACGGTTTGGAATAAATGAGGCTGCGGGTTCTCTGGGTCGGAAAGACGAAGAATCCCAACATCGCGAAGTTGTGTGCGGATTATGCTTCCCGGATCGAACACTTCCTGCCATTGAATATCGTCGAAGTGAAGGAGCCGAAGGGTGGGATGCGGGCAGAGGCGGAGAAGATTCTGGCCGCGCTCGGCGATTCCGATCGCGTTGTGGTTCTCGATCCGAAAGGGAAAGCGTTTACATCGGAGCAACTCGCGAAGTTCCTTCAACAGCACATGACATCCGATCCGAGGCGACTCACTTTCGTGATTGGCGGATACGAGGGATTGGCGGACTCTGTTAAATCAAGAGCGGATCTTCAGTGGTCGCTCTCTTCGTTAACGTTCACTCACGACCTCACACGCGTTGTACTCCTCGAACAGTTGTATCGGTCGCTCTCGATCATAAAGAACCACCCTTACGCCAGGTAAGATTGCGGCTTGGATGTATACTGATCGGGCCCTTTGCGTTTCCCCAACGCGATGTGATCGATTCAATCCTCAACATTCTTTTTCCTGCTTCCTGCGTGGTCTGTGGATCGCGTGTGCTCGAGCGCCGCTATGGAGCCGCATGTCCCGACTGCTGGTCGAGCCTGGTTCGCGTTCCGCCACCCATCTGTCCGCAATGTGGCGATCCGGCGCCGGCCATTGAAGGCCTGTGCGGCCTGTGCCGAATGGGCGAGCATGCGTTCGACTTCGCCCGCTCCGCGGTCCTTTTTACCGAGACTCTTCGCGAGATCATCCATCACCTGAAGTACTCCGACCGCGTCTCGCTTGCGAAGCCGCTTGGTGATCTGCTGAAGCAATGCCTTGAACGCGAGCCATTTTCGGGCGGCTTGATCGTCCCAGTGCCTTTGCATTGGAATCGGGCGCGGATTCGAGGCTACAACCAGGCGGAATTGATCGCTTCGCGTCTGGAACGTCCACTCTCGCGCGACCTTCTCCGCCGGCGCAAGAACACACCAAGTCAGACCGGTCTCAGCCGTAATCAGAGGAAACTGAACCTTTCTGGAGCATTCGAGGCACGGCGCCGCATCAGCGGTGCGGTTATCGTCGTTGATGACGTATATACGACCGGAGCCACCATGAACGAAATCGCGAAGACTTTGAAACGTGCCGGCGCAGACCGTGTCGAGGTGTTAACCGTTGCGCGAGTTGCGAGTTCGGCTTACCTCGCAGCTGAAACGGAGATTTCGGTGCGGGAGTCTACAGTCCAATGAGACGCGCTTGCCAGAAGTTCGCTCGCGAAACGCGTATGCAGCGCGTGGCCGGCTTTATTGGCCACAAGCCGGCCAAGCACCGGCTGGCCAATCAAGGCAAAATCCCCCAGCAGATCGAGAGTTTTGTGACGAACAAACTCATCCTGGAACCGCAGCGAGGTATCGTTCAACATGCCCGTCTGCGTCAGGACGATCGCGTTCTCCAACGATCCTCCACGGACAAGGCCGCTCGCCTGCAGTTTCTCAACTTCATGGTAGAAGCCGAACGTCCGCGCCGGCGCGATCAAGTCCGCGTAGTTCGTTCCGGTGAACTCGACGTCGAGGCTTTGTTTACCGATCAAAGGATGGGCGAAATCAATATCGTACCGGATGCTGAACGTATCGGCCGGATAGATGCCGAGCGTCTTCTCGCCTTCGTTCAGAATGAATTCGTCGGTGATTCGAATGAATTGCCGTGCCCGACTTTGTTTAACGATACCGACTCGAGAGATAGCTTCGACATACGGCAGTGCGCTACCGTCAAGGATGGGGACCTCGAAGTTGTCGAGTTCGATATAGGCATTGTCGACGCCGACTCCATAGAGCGCCGACAGCAGGTGTTCGACCGTCGATATCCACACGCCCCGACTCATCAGCGTCGTCGCATAGGCGACTCGGGCTACCGATGCCACATCAGCGCGAAGCTCGAAATTGTCGAGATCGATGCGGCGAAAAATGATTCCCTTGCCGGCGGGAGCCGGAAAGATTCGAACGGTCGAGTGCTCGCCCGTGTGGAGTCCGATACCGCTGAATTCGAAAGAATCTGCGATCGTTTGCTCGCGCATCAAGGCGAGATCATAGCAACTGATTAGCCGAATAAATTTATGAACAACTTACAAACCAATCGCGCCTCGAAACCGTGTACATTTGTGCACAGGCTGTTGTGATCTTGAAGCACCCACTTTTTCTCATCATCGACGGGATGTCGCAGGCTTACCGCGCGTATTTTGCAATCCGCGGGCTGGCATCGACCCAGGGGCTGCCGACGAACGCCATCTACGGCTTCGCCATCATGCTCAAACGCGTCCTCGAAAAGTTCCCACCCGATTACATCGCTGTCGCGTTCGATAGTTCCGAGCGCACGGCGCGGCACACGCAATATGACCTCTATAAAGCCACACGTAAAAAGATGCCTTCCGATCTCGTACAACAGATGCCGTACATCCGGAAATTTTGTGGGGCGATGCGGATTCCCGTCCTGGAGATTCCTGGACAGGAAGCCGACGATATCATCGCGAGCGTTACAACTCGGGCCGTCGAGGCCGGCCTTTACCCGGTTGTCGTAACTCTCGACAAAGACCTTTATCAGCTTGTTGATACGATCGTGATCCTCAACACATCCAAGGACGATCTGATCGTGGACCGCGACAAGGTTCAGGAATTGTTCGGCGTCACACCCGAACAGATCCCGGACCTGCTCGGCCTGTGGGGCGATTCATCCGACAACGTTCCGGGCGCCCCCGGCATAGGCGAGAAAGGCGCGCGAGACCTGATTCAAAAGTTTGGATCCATCGAAAATCTGCTCGAGCATGCAGAGGAAGTCACAAACACGAAACATCGGACGTCGCTCGTCGAGAACAAGGCGCAGATCCTGCTGAGCAAGCAGCTGGTCACCATCCATACCGATCTGCCGATTGATGTCGATTGGGATGATTTCAAAGTGCAGGCTCCGGATCGTGCAGCCCTCATGCCGCTCCTGAAGGAACTGGAATTCACGGGGTTGATCAAGGAATACCTTCCGCCGGAAGCCGGTCCAACTTTTGAAGTGCAGCGCACCGAAGAGGTGCCTGCATTCAGCGGCCATGTTTTGTTTGATGTCCATGGCGACCGAGTCTCGTTCTGGTCCGGCGAGGGGCCTGTGTTCAGCGTGCCACTGGACCAGCGCGTGGCTGCGGTTCTTTCAGACCCTACGATTCGCAAGACAACCTACGATCTCAAGGAAGCGATGCTGAAGCTGCTCCGGCACGGTGTGGAGCTCGTCCCGCCTTACGACGATCCGATGCTCATGGCATACCTGTTATTTCCAAATCGAGGCAAGTATGAGCTTCCGGATGTCGTATTCGAACTCTTCGGCCGGACCATGGCGCCGGACGAGGAGCGCACGCCGTGGATCGATCGTCTGTCGAAGCAACTCGCACCTCAAATGGAACAGCAGGTGGCAGAACCTTATCAAGACATCGAGCTGCCGCTGTCGCGGGTGTTGGTCGAGATGGAGAGGGCGGGTATTCGCATCGATGTCCGTGTGCTGGAAAAGATGTCCCAGGAGATGGGCATCCAGCTTGACGATTTGACCCGCCGCATCTGCGAGATTGCGGATTGCGAATTCAATATCAACTCGCCTCGCCAGCTCGGAGAAATCCTGTTCGACAAGCTGAATCTTCCGCGGCCGCGAAAGCTGCGGAAGTCGGGCCAGTATTCGACCGCAGTCGAAATCCTCGAAGAACTTGCAGTGCAGCATGAACTGCCGCGGCTCGTCCTGGAATACCGGCAACTGGCGAAATTCAAGTCAACGTATATCGATGTGATTCCCAAGCTGATCGATCCACAGTCGGGACGTCTGCACACGTCTTTTCATCAGGCAGCGGCCTCAACCGGCCGGCTCTCCAGCAGCAATCCTAATCTGCAGAACATTCCCGTTCGCGCGGAACTTGGGCGAAAGATTCGTGGCGGTTTTATCCCGGAAGAGGGCTGGTGGTTCGTTTCGGCGGATTACTCGCAAGTGGAGTTGCGCATTCTTGCACATTTATCAAACGATCAGCGGCTCGCAGAGGCGTTTGCGGCGGGCGAAGATGTTCATCGGCGAACTGCAGCGGCTGTGCTACGCGTGCCGATCGATGCAGTAATGCCGGCGCAGCGCGAACGCGCAAAAGCGGTGAACTTTGGCATTGTTTATGGGCAGACACCGTTCGGTCTGGCGCAGCAGCTCGGTATCACTCCCGAAGAAGCGGCCGATTTCATCCACCGTTACTTCGAGCAGTACCAGGGTGTTCAGCAGTACATCGAGAATTGCTTGAGAGAAGCTCGGGACACCGGCATCACTCGTACGCTATTTGGCAGGATTCGGCAGCATCCGGAAATCAACTCACGAAACGGAATGCGACGAAGCATGGCTGAGCGCACCGCGATCAATTCGCCCATTCAAGGAACGGCGGCGGACATTATCAAGATCGCTATGATCCGCATCTCCAATGAACTTCGTTGCCGGAAGCTGCAAACGCGCATGGTTCTCCAGGTTCATGACGAGTTGATCTTCGAAGTGCCTGAAGACGAGTTGTGGATACGCGACGAAATCCGCGATGTGATGCAGAACGTCGTGCAGATGAAAGTTCCGTTGACCGTGGATGTGAAGCAGGGCCGGACCTGGGAACAACTCGGCTGAGGCATCCACGGCGGAACATTTTTACTCCAACCGGGAAGCGGCTTTCCCGCATCGCGGCAAGTTCATCTCTAGTTTCCAAGTACTTACCGTACCCAATCGTCGGTCCCGGACGTGCCATGTGAGCGAAAACCGAAATGACGCCGGGCACAAGGAGGGACATGGTGGATTCAAGGATCGATCCCTATTCGCAACACGAGTTTTCGTTTCCTGAGTGGCTATCTCCGCAGTCGCTGCTGAGCTTGCGCGGCATGGTGCAGGAGCTTGAGCGCTCCGGCGCCGACCCTACTTTATGGATCGGTTTTCGATATCGCGGGACGGATTGGAGTTTCGTCAAACGCACCAGTCGTCCCGCCGCCGATTAATAACAGTTACCCTACTCCGCCCCGCAACCCTCATCCGAGTTGCGGGGCATTTTTTTACCCTGCCGGCTCGATTGAAGATCCCGATTTCAGAAGTTCGCCATCTCTGCCTTTGACTTGAAGGCAACTCTTTTTCTTCTTTCGATTTGATCAGCGCCACAATCGTAGAGATTTCGTTACATCGACGCACTCGGTAAACGTACTCAACCCGGCCAGCAGGCGGCATCGAATTCGTTCTCGCCCGCCGAAGAAGACCGATCCTGTCATCGAACGTCTCCCCAGTTCACGCGTGATAGTCATCAGGAAATGACCCAGGTTAATACCAGAAAACCCAGGACTGGCGGGCATTCCAGCCGATTACAACCTGCCACGGCCGGAACGGGATTGTGGGAACCCGCGTTATCAATAGCTTCCCGCACCAGGGATTCTTTGGGCTTGATCGCCGCAACGTCCGCACCGTAAAAGTTCGCCATACAAAAAAACGAAGCACGAAAGTTTGATTGACGTTCCTGCGCGACAAACAAGGAGGCGAGTCTATGAAAAGGAATAGTGCCCAAAAAATCCTTCTCGTGCTGGTTGGGCTTTGGATCTGCGTGGCTGCTTTTCAGCCGCCGGCTGATGCATCGCCCGCAGCGATACCGACGCCACAGTTAACGATTTCGAAAGTGGTGGCCATCGGTGTTGATACGCCGAGCCCGACGCTGGCTATCGAAGGTGCAAACTTCGGTGCGGCTCCGTCGGTGTATATGGGGATTTCCGGAGGTACGTTGGCCCAGCTCACCGTGGTCTCGGCCTCGAATAATTTCATCAGCGCTGAACTCACGAGCGCGACTTCGGCTCCGGGCACATATCTGCTCGTCGTTTCACGGGGGCCCTCCACGACCGACGTCTTCTCCCTGGCGATCACGATTGGCGGCGGTGCCGTGACCGGAGATCAAGGCCCCGGTGGACAGGCTGGCACAATGGGTCCGATGGGACCAGCCGGACCCGCAGGACCGATCGGGCCCGCCGGGCCGGCCGGGCCGGCGGGTGACACAGGACCG
>Ga0075425_100001970_pt1 | contig 20296 bp, 20 predicted proteins | sample SoiMethybrSBSTD4_FD_75300 | JGI IMG/M metagenome (GOLD analysis project Ga0075425, IMG submission 75300) | Bulk soil microbial communities from a Populus tree surrounding site in Tennessee, USA - Soil MetaG P. TD hybrid SBSTD4 | ecosystem: Environmental > Terrestrial > Soil > Tree plantation... | reverse complement strand
CTTCTCGTTCGATCTCGTCGTGCTCGACGCGCCGCCGACGGGACGGTTGCCGCGCTTACTTGAAGCGCCGCGCTCCGTGACGGAGCTCGTCCACTCGGGCCCGATCCGCAACCAGGCCCAAGGCGTTCTCGACATGGTCTCCGATCAGGAACGCTGCCAGGTCGTGCTCGTGACGCTTCCCGAAGACATGCCCGTGCGCGAGACTGCCGATGCGGTCGAGACCCTGTCGAAGATGCACATCGCGATCGGGCCCGTCGTCGTGAACGGCGCCTTCCCCGAGGTCTTTACGGAGGACCTCCACGCGGTCGCCGATGATGCGCCGGCGACGCTTACCGCCGATGCCGAACGTGCCGGCATCGTGCTCTCGGCCGAAGCACTCGCGGAGCTCGGGCGCGTCGCGGGCTCGCACGCGCGGCGGACGATCAATCAACAGGACGCCATGCGCGAGCTGGCGGAAGAAACGAAGCTCCCGTCGCTCACGCTTCCGTACCTCTTCGCGCCCCGGCTGAACCGAGATGCGATCGAGCAGCTCGCGACCGACCTGATCGAGCAAGGAGCGGTGACGTGACCGCGCTCGAGGAGCTGCTCGGCGACCGGCACATCATCGTGTGCGTCGGGCCCGGCGGCGTCGGTAAGACCACGACCGCGGCCGCGCTCGCGTTGCGCGCCGCCGAACAGGGTCGCCGCACGATCGTCTGCACGATCGACCCGGCGCGCCGTCTTGCGCAGTCGCTCGGCCTGGACACGCTCGACAACTCGCCTCGACGGATCGAGGTCACCGGAAGTCCCGAGCGTCGCAAGGTAGAGCTCTACGGGATGATGCTCGACATGAAGTCCACCTTCGACGCGATGATCCTCGACATGACCTCGAGCGATCGCGCGGAGAAGATCTTCGCGAATCCCTTCTACCAACACATCTCCTCGACGCTGTCGGGCACGCAGGAATACATGGCGATGGAGAAGCTCTGGGAGCTGCACGAGGAAGGCCGATGGGAGCTGATCGTGCTCGATACGCCGCCGACCCGCAGCGCGCTGGACTTCCTCGACGCACCGAACAAGGTGACCGATTTCCTCGAGGGGAAGTTCCTGCGGATGCTTCTCTGGCCGTACCTGAAGGCGGGCAAGACCTATCTGAAGGCGGTGAACTTCGGCGCGCGGACCTTCCTGAAGGTCGCGACCAAGATCACCGGAAGCGAGCTACTCGCCGACGTCGCGAACTTCTTCCTCGCCTTCGAGGGCATGTACGACGAGTTCAAGGACCGCGCCAAGCGTGTGCACGATCTGCTGGCCGCGCGGCGCAGCGGGTTCGTGGTCGTGTCGGCGCCACAGGAGGCATCGCTCCGTGAAGCTCGTTTCTTCGTGCAGCGGCTGGCGGCCGAGAAGATGCCGCTCGGCGGCGTGGTGATGAACCGGACCCACGCGGTCCCGGCCGTCGCGGGCCTGGAGGATCCCAGGGCGCTCGCCTCGCGCGCGCGCGCCGCGGGTGACGGGAAGGTCTTGGCGCCAGCCCTCGAGCTGTATGCGTCGTGGCGCGACATCTCGCTCCGAGAGGAGGACGCCGTGAAGGCAGCGCTCGGCGATCAGGCGCACGTTCCTGTCTGGCGCGTGCCCGACTTCGCCGACGACGTGCACGACATCGGCGCGCTGCGGCGCGTGGGAGAAGTCTTGCTCGGGCCGCTGCCGCCGCGCGCAGCGCCCGCCGCTCCGGCGCCGATCGATCCCGCCGCGAGTTAAGAAACGGCGCGCGCCGCCTCGTCGGGATTCCACTCCGACGGACGGTTGCGGTTCAGCAGCTTGCGCCGCTCGCGATCGGTCAGGCCGCCCCAGACCCCGTGGTCGACTCGGTTGCGCAGCGCGTACGCGAGGCACTCCCAGCGGACCGGGCAACCGCGACACACCAGCTTCGCGCGGCGCTCCTCGACCGCTCCGTGCCCGAAGAACGTGTCGCCATCCTGCCCGAGACAGGCGGCGCTGTTCTCCCAACTCGCGTGTTCGTTCAGAAGTCCATGCACATCGGTGATTGTGAGGGGATGAAGGGCGCGTTTCGATAGCCCCGCCGGGCCGTTCTACGTGAACAGAAAGGACTCCGTAGAACTACCGAGGCCGGCCGGTCACCGCGAGCGCGACCGCGATACCATTCGGGCGCTCAACATCCCGGACGCCGACCACACAACTTTCCCACGAACCCATGATCAGGGGCGAGTACGACCCCGAACGGATCAAGCGACTGACCGGCCCACTCCACCGGGCGTGGGTACGCGTGCGCGAAGCGATGGGCACCGAAGAGCCCGGCGTGCCCGCTCCTCGCGATCCGACGCCGATCGGGAAGGTGCACCGCGTCGCGCTCGTCGCGGTGGTGATCGGCATGTCCGCGACGCTGCTCGCGGTGCTGACGATCCCCGGCGCCGCGGTCGTCGGGCGCCTCGCGCGCGGCGTCGCCTCGAAGCTCGACGGCGGACCGCAGGGTCTCGAAGGCGTGTCGTTCAAGATCGCGCAGCGTTCGGTGATCTACGGCGCGGGCGGCGAGGTGATCGCCACGCTCGCCGGCGAGGAGAACCGAGCGTTCGTACCGATCGACCGCATCCCGCAGCAGACTCAGCAAGCGGTACTCGCGATCGAGGACTCGCGCTTCTACGAACACCACGGCGTCAGCGTCGGCAGTTTGTTCCGCGCGATGTTCGCGAACGTCGAGGCGGGCGGCGTACGGCAGGGCGGCAGCACGATCACGCAACAGTTGGTAAAGAACATCATCGTCGGCAACCAGCGCTCGCTGGATCGCAAGATCCGGGAGGCGCAGTACGCCGTCGAGCTCGAGAAGGAGAAATCCAAGCGCGAGATCCTGGAGCTCTACCTCAACGAAACGTATTTCGGAGAGGGCGTCTATGGGATCGGGACCGCAGCCGAGTACTACTTCGGAAAACGTGTTGACAAGCTCTCGCTGCAGCAGAGCGCCTTGCTCGCCGGCATCATCCGCGCGCCCGAGTACTACGGGCCGTTCGTCAGCCGGCAACGAGCGTTGGACCGGCGCAACACGGTGCTCGACCGGATGGCGCAACTCCACTACGTCTCCGCGCCCGACGCCGCTGCCGCGAAAGCCGCGCCGCTGAAGTTCGGTCGCCACCCACTGCCGAAGCCGCTCGACCCCTATTTCGTCGAGTTCATCAAAGACCAGATCATGGACAACCCCATCTTCGGCGAGACGCGCGCCGATCGGGCGCAAGCGTTGTTCCAGGGCGGCCTTCGCATCTACACGACGCTCGACACCAAGCTGCAGAAAGCGGCGAGCGACTCGGTTGCCAAGGTGCTCACCTCCAAGCGCGACCCGGCCGCCGCGCTCGTGTCGATCGAAGCCGCCACCGGTGCGGTGAAAGCGATGGTCGGCGGCAGCGACTTCACCAAGAGCAAGTACAACCTCGCCGTCCAGGGCAAGCGCCAGGCGGGGTCGTCGTTCAAGCCGTTCACGATGATCACCGCGCTCGAGAACGGCGTCGCTCCGACGTACACGCTCGACACGCCGTCCCCGCTCGAGCTGACCGACCAGAGCGGTCACGTCTGGAAGGTGCAGAACTACTCGCACCACGGCGAAGGCGTCATGACCTTGCGCAAAGCCACCGAGTTGTCGGTCAACGCCTTCTACGCCCAACTCATCCAGAAGGTCGGGCCCGAGAAGGTGGTCGAGACTGCGCACAACATGGGCATCACGTCCGAGCTCAAGCCGTACCTGTCGCTGGCGCTCGGCACCTTCGAGGTCTCGCCGTATGAGATGGCGAGCGCCTACTCGACGCTGGCGAACAACGGCGTGCACTGCACCCCGTTCGCGATCAGCAAGGTGGTCGACGCAGGCGGACACACATTGCTGCGCAACGATCCCGACTGCACGCAGGTACTCGACCCCAAGATCGCCGCGCAGGCCGACGACATCCTTCAGGGCGTGATCCTGCGAGGAACCGGACGCGCGAACGCACAGATCGGCCGGCCGGCCGGCGGGAAGACCGGGACGACCGACGACTACAAGGACGCGTGGTTCACAGGCTTCACGCCGCAATACGCGACCGCAGTGTGGATGGGGTATCCGAAGGACCGCACCCGGCCGCTGTACAACATCCACGGCTACGCGAAGGTCTTCGGCGGCAGCCTTCCGGCGATGATCTGGGCGCGCTACATGAAGTTCGCGCACCAGAATCTGCCGGTGCTCAAGTTCCCGAAGCCGCCGGACGTCACGCCGGTCGCCGTTCCCGACGTGACGGGCAAGCCGTTCGACGATGCGAAGGGCGAGCTCGAGGCCGCGGGCTTCACCGTACAGAAGGAGACGGTGTCGTCTTCGCTCGCGCCGGGCGTCGTCGCCCAACAGGATCCGCCGGCCGGCACCCAGACCGATCCCGGCGCGAGGATCACGTTGTTCGTTTCGGACGGGACCGGCTCGGGTGAGCCGCCGCCGCAGCCCGAACCGACGGATACGGCTTCCCCGTAGCGCCGGCGAGCAGCGCGACGTACCCGACGCTCAGGCGCCGAGCTTGGACTTCACGAGCGCGGACACCTGCGACCCGTCCGCGCGGCCGCGGATCTTCGGCATCAGCGCTTTCATGACCTCGCCCATCTGCTTCGGCGTCGTCGCTCCGGTTTCCCCGATCGCTTGGTCGACGAGCGTTGCCAGCTCGTCGTCCGACAGCCTGTCGGGCAGGTAGGCCTCGAGCACGGCGAGCTCCGCGGACTCCTTGTCGACGAGGTCGGTGCGGCCGCCTTGACGGAACGCGTCGATCGATTCGCGGCGCCGCTTCGCCTCTCGAGTGACGACGTCGAGCACCTCGTCGTCGGAGAGCTCGCGGATCTTCTCCTTCTCCGCGTTGGTGATCGACGACTTCAACAGGCGCAGCGTTGCGACGCGCACCTGCTCGCGCGCCTTCATGGCTTCGCGCATGTCCGCTTCGATCTTGTCCTTGAGCATCGCGCCTTCCGGGTCGTTTCCGGCTCGTTTCCGCGTCGTTTGCGGGGCCGGAGCCGCGGCTAGGATACGCCCGTGATCCCCACATTGCTCGTCATTGCCGCGCTCGGCGTCGCGTGCGTCCTGTACGGCGTATTCATCGAACGCAACTGGTTTGCGCTGCGGACGCATCGCGTTGCATGCCTTCCTCCGGGATCGCCGCCGCTGAGACTCCTGCACATCTCCGACCTTCATTTCCGGCGCGGCCAGCGGCGAAAAGCAGCGTTCCTGACGCGTTGCGGACGCACGCAGCCCGACGTCGTCGTGTGCACGGGCGACTTCCTCGACGCGCCGCACGGGATCGACGTCGCCGCCGCAGCGGTGCACGCGCTGAAGCCGTCGAGTGCCGCGCTCTACGTGCTCGGCGCGCACGACTACTACGCCTCCAGGCCGAGCAATCCATTCCGGTACTTCCTGGGGCCGAGCAACAAGCGCCCACCGAAGGGCCGGCCGCTGCCCTGGTACGAGCTCGTCGAAAAGCTCTCCCAGGAAGGCTGGCGGCTGTTACGCAACGAGGCGACGCATGTGCCGATGGATGGGCTCGGACCCGTGGACGTCGTTGGGCTCGACGATCCGCACCTGCACCGCGAGGACCTGTCGGTCGCGTCGCCGCGAAGCAACGGAGGATTCCGGCTCGGCATCGTCCACTCGCCCGACGCGGCGCCCGCGCTCGCCGGGCTCGGTTACGACCTGATCCTGTCCGGACACACACACGGCGGTCAGGTACGCGTTCCCGGCGTCGGGGCGCTCGTCACCAACACGAAGAACATCGATCGCAAGATGGCGCGAGGGTTGCACCGGCTTGACGGTTCGTGGCTCCACGTCAGCGCCGGGGTCGGCACGAGCGGTTACACGCCGTTCCGTTTCGCGTGCCGGCCGGAAGCGTGCGTGCTCGAGCTCGTCGCGACGGACGAAGACGCTACGCCAGCGTGAAGATCTGCGTCGCGCCGACGGTGTCGAACAGCCGTCGCATCCACGGGCTCATGGTGATGGTCATCGCGATGCCCTTCTGGCGGCAGCGCGTGTCCGTGTGCATGAGCGCTCGGAGCCGAGCGAGTCGATGAACGTGATCCCGCTGCAGTCGAAATGGACCCGCGCGGGCGCCGTCGCAAGCACCTCGTCCACGGCCTCGCGAAAACGATCGGCGACGGCCATGTCGAACTCGCCAGAACAGGTGACGGTTGGATCTTCTCCGGTGAGCACCGAAACCGAGAACACGTCAGCGAGCATCGCCACCTCCTTATCCGCTCGCATCGTTCCCAGCGTTAGCCCAGGTCAAACGGTTGAGTGGCGCGGACTCAAGGCTGGCACTTGAGCTTGCTCAGCTTGGGGCGGCGACGTCAGGCTTGTCCGGATAGAACGCGCTCGAAGCAGCGCAGATATCCCTCGACCATTGCGTCTGCGGAGAAGCGCGCCTCGACGTGGGCGCGGCACGCCTTCGGGTCGATCTCGCCGGCGCGTTCCACTCGGTCGCACATCTCGTCGAGCGACTCAACGAGGAACCCGGTCTTGCCGTCTTCGATGACCTCCGGCGCCGCGCCGTTGGCGAACGAGATCACCGGGGTGCCGGTCGCCATCGACTCGGTCATGACGAGACCGAACGGTTCGGGCCACTGGATCGGGAACAGCGTCGCGTGCGCGCGCGCGAGGAGGTCCGCCTTCTCGTCAACGGTGATCTCACCGATGATCTCCTCGGAGCCGTCGAGCTTCGGCGCCACGATCTCGTCCCAGTACTCCTCCTCGAACGCCTCGGCTTTCTTGACGGCCATCACGAGCTTGCGGCCGGTGCGATGCGCGACCTCGACGGCGAGCTCAGGACCTTTCTCGCGGTTCACGCGACCGAGGAAGAGCAGGAAGTCTTCCTTGTCTTCACGGAACGGGTAGCGACTCACGTCGATCCCGTTGTGCACCGTGCCGGCGTAAGAGAGGTCCGGGCAAAACGCGCGTTGCGCCTCGGAGATCGCCACGAACCACAGACGCCCGGACAGGAACGTGTAGAAGTCCTTCGCCTTGTCGGTGAACGGGCCGTGAAGCGTGTGCACGACCGGCGTCGCGACGTGCGAGCCGATCGCCGGGCCGATCAGCCCCGAGTGATCGTGGATGATGTCGTAGTCGGCGGCGCTGCGGTACGCGTGCAACGCATGCATGGTGTCGTACCACGGGTCGCCGATGAACCGCGCACCCGGCGGATCGTCGAAGACGACCTCGAGCTTCGCTCGCGTGGTGCTACCGCCGCTCGCCCAGAGAGTCGTGTCGTGTCCGCGATCGGCGAGCCCGTCGGCGAGGAGCGCCACGACCCACTCGATGCCGCCGTAGCGTTCCGGGGGCACCGCGAACCAAGGCGGCGCGATCTGAGCAACCTTCATCGAGGGGTGAGGATATCCGCTGAGGGAGCAGGTAAACCCGAACTGAGCGGGGCTACAGCTTTCCCGACGCGGCTTCTTGCGAGCTCGATGGATCGACCGCAAGGGCGCGCGTCGTCGGGAGCGCAATCACTCTGGTTTCGACGGAGAACTCCATCAGACAGACCTGACAGAGACCGTGCTCGATGGATTGCGCGCTGCCGCACCATGGGCAGTCGTACAGCGTTACCCCAACCGACCCTCCCGGCTCCCTGTGTCGGAAAGTCGACCGACGCTAGCACGAGGGATCGGTGACGGGCGCGTCAGAAAGAGAGGGAAAATAGAGCCCGATTCGTCCCCCGTATAATGGCCCGCACGGGAAGTAGCGCAGCTTGGTTAGCGCGCCACGTTCGGGACGTGGAGGTCGGGGGTTCAAATCCCCCCTTCCCGACGATTGTGATGTCTCGCGTCATGCTGGTTGTATGTCTCGGGACATACTAGTTCCGCTGGGCTGATAGTCGCGGCTCGGATCCAGCGTCAGGTGTCGCAATAACTCGCCGTCTTCGGTGAGGACTCGGATGTCGAGACCGGCGACGAGCATGATCACCCGTTTGTTTCGGTGTGGTTTGCCGATCCCGATGTGGTGTAGGCGACCGCGATGGCGGAGGGTGATCTTGCCGTCGCGGTGGACCTTGTCGTGGCGCACGCGCACACCGGTGCCGATGTCGATCCCTGGTTTGAGAGGCCGGGCTTTGTCTCGAGCGTCGTAGGCGGCGCGTGGGGTGATGCGTCCTCGAGCTCGGTGGGGGCGGGTGTTGTTGTAGTAGGCGACGAAGCGATCGATCTGTGCTTGTAGTTGCGCGATCGACAGCGCAGCGGGCTGTTTGGCGAGATAGCTTTTGAGGGTCTGGTGGAAGCGTTCGACCTTGCCGCAGGTTTGGGGATGGTAGGGGCGCGAGTGTTTGAACGCGATCCCGCGGCTGAGCAGCTCGGCTTCCATGGCGTTGGTGCCGCCGCGATGCCAGGCGGTGTAGACGCAGCCGTTGTCGGTGAGCACCGACGCTGGATTTCCCCAGGTTTTCGCGGCGTGTCGGAAGACTTCGGCGACGGTGGGGGCGGTGGTGACCGACACCGCGTGGCTGGCGAGACACAGACGCGAGTAGTCGTCGATGAAGTTGATGATCTCCACTCCGATGTCGTGTTTGAGCCGCCAATGGGTGACGTCGGACTGCCAGCATTCGTTTGGGAGGGAACCTTCGAAGCGGATCCAGGAGCTGCGCGGCCGTTTGTGGGGCTGCGGGAGAACGAACCCGCGGCGTTTAAGGACACGCCAGATCGTGGAGACCGCCGGAACGGTCTCGTGGATCAGTGACAGGTGGTAGTGGATAGTGGCAGCGCCGGCGTCGAAGCCGTCATCGGCGAGCTTCTTCCGCCAGGCGACGATCTCGTCCTCCAAGGCTGCGGACACGCGGTGTGGCGAGTGGTGAGGCGCCCGGGAGCGGGGTTCGATCGCGGGGTAGCCGCCGCGGCGGAACCGACGGACCAGTTCCCCGACCCAGCTTTTGGAGATCCCGTGAGCTGAGGCGACCTCCCGGACGCTGCGGCCCTCCAGCACGACGGCGTCGACCACATAGCGGCTGAGCTGCACCGGACACCCCCTAAGTAGGTGTCCAGCATGTCCCGAGACATCAAGCCACTATGTTGTGAACTCCCACACCCCCTTCCCGACGAAAAGGTTGCAGGAGCGGTGTGCTACTCGTGCGTGATCGTCGAGATCGGCCAGGAGATCCGTCAGCCGCATACCCACGGCGGTTAAGAATCGATCTTTGAGATTTCCTAGCCGAAGTCGCAGTCGAGCTCGACCTTCTTCATGGCCCGCTCGACGACAGTCAGCTCATCAGCGTCCAACTGCGAGACGAATAGCGCCTGGATATCGCGGAAGTGGATCGGCGCGATCGCGGTCAGGCGAGAAACGCCTTTGGCGGTAAGCGCTACAACCACGGCGCGGCCGTCGTCGCCTCCCTTCTTGCGGCGAACGAGACCGTCGTCCACCAGGCGTGCGATCCGGCGGGTCATGCCGGATCGGGACGACAAGGCTTTCTCGGCGAGTTCCGACATGCGCATCTCGCCATGTGCAAGAGCCAGCTGAGCGAGCACGTCGAAATCGCCCAGCCCTAAGCCGGTTTCCGCATACAGATGGCCGTCCATCTGCCGCAACAAAGACGCGTGCGCGCGCAGCAAAGCGCTCCAGGCCTCGACACCCCCACCGTCGGGAAGCTCCCGGGCGATGAGGCCGTTGAGCAGCTGCGCCGGGTCTTTCTTAGAGGATATTTGCATATGCAATAAACTCCGTCGTAATGTAGTTGCACTTGCAATAATAGCAATGTGGGGACCCGAGGAGGAGCTCCACAGGGCGGAGGGAGGAAACGTGGCGACCTTTAAGGACGGACGGGAGCGGGATGCCGTTTTCGTAGAGCAGGCGCACGTCGGGCCGATGATGGGCTTCGGCGTGCTCGAGCCAATACCGTCGCGGAACTTCCCCTACGAGCTCGTGGACCCTTTCATCCTCGTCCACGAGGCCTCGATGGAGGTCAACGAAGACTTGGCGGGGTTGGACACCAAGCACCCGCACAGAGGCTTCGACAACCTTTGGTACCTGATATCCGGTACCGCGAGCACGGGGCACACGACAGGTCCGGGAGGCTCGACCGAACGCGTGCAACTGCAACCTGGAGCCTTGCTGAAGATCCGCACCGGTCGCGGTGTCTGGCATGCGGAGAGCATCGGTGAAGACGAAGTGCGGGAAGGGAAGGGCGGCTCGATCTTCCGCGGTGTTCTGTTCTGGGTGAATCTCGCGCGCAAGGACAAGCACGTTGATCCCACCGCGCAGGTGCTCACGCCGGCTGAGGTTCCGGAGCGACGGGAAGGCGACGCGATCGTTCGCGTTCTTGTCGGCGAAGGCTCACCCGTCGAGCTGGGTACGCCGGGTCTGATCCTGGATGTGCAGTTGCCCGACGGCGGCACGTTCAGCAACGAGGTTCCCGCCGAGTTCAACGGTTTCGTGTACTTCCTCGAAGGTGAGGCAGACGTCGGCTCAAGCAAACAACACGTTGGAACGCCTCAGACCGCGGTGTTGGGCCCGGGTGACACGGTGACGGTGCAGAACGCGATACCGGGAACGCGCTTCATGCTCTTCGCCGGGAAGCCGTACGGCGAGCAGCCCATCTACAACGGCCCGTACGTGGACTAGGGTCCGCAGATTAAGAGGGGAGATCTTATGCCGACCTACCGGATCGTATACGGGGATGACGAGCAAGTCGTCCGCGAAAAGCTCGAAGACGTCGTTCTCGAAAAGGAGGACGGTTGGATCACGGTGTTTCGTGGACGAGACGTCGTCCTCCGCGTGCAGGAAGCACACGTGAAATCACTCGACCTAGTCGACTGAAGCCCGTCGTGGAGATCAGGAGGAAGCGCGCCGTTTCGAGTCAAGCGCGTCGCAACGCGCTGACCACGCCACCGCCTCGCGAGCAACGAATAAATCGTGGGCGAGCAACCCAACAAGCCAGTCGCGATCCGCACCCGACGTGAGACGCACGTACCGAACTCCTCGGAAACGCAAATATCCTCTACGCTCTCGTCGTGAAGCCGCCCCGTATCCGGTTCGCGCCGAGCCCTGAGGGCAAGATCGCTTATCAAGTGGTCGGGGACGGGCCGATCGATCTCCTCTTCCATCCCGGCCCACAGAATCTCGACGCGATCTGGGACAATCCTTCGCTTGAACGCTTCCTTCGTCGACTGGCGTCCTTCTCTCGGCTCATCTTGCACAACCGACGCGGAACCGGTTTGTCGGACCCGATCCCGCTCGGAGCTGCTCCGACGCTCGAAGAATGGGCAAGCGATCTGGATTGCGTGCTCGACGCGCTGGGTTCTGAGCGCGCAAGCCTGCTCTGCTCCGACGTTGGCGGCATCGCCGCTTCAGTGGTCGCTGCCACTCACCCGGAGCGGGTGACTGCGCTGGCACTCCTCAACTGCTACGCGACCCTGCGCAGAGCGGACGAATACCCATGGGGATTCCCGGAAGTGGCCATGGATAGGTTCCTCGAGGCGTTCACATCCCGATACGGCACAGGCGGAAACGTTCAAGTGACCGCGCCGGAACTGGCGCACGACGAACGGTTCCGCGAGTGGTTCGGCCGTCTCGAGCGCCTCTCGATGAGCCCCACCGCCGCGGAACTTTTCACCAAGCTGATCCTCACCTGTGACATCCGCGGGATCCTGCCCCTGGTCAAAGCGCCTACCCTCGTCATCTCCCACGCCGGCCATCCATGGATCCGATCAGATCACGGCGCCTACCTGGCCGAGCACATCCCCAACGCCCGGTACGTCGAGCGACCGGGCTTCTGGGGCCTTTACTGGATCCACGACGTTGAGTGGGTGCTCGACGAAGTCGAAACGTTCTTCACCGGAACCAAGAGCGCACCGAACCTCGACGACCGCGTGCTCGCAACCGTGTTGTTCACCGACATCGTCGGATCAACCGAGCGCGCGGCCGCGATGGGCGACCAACGCTGGCGCTGGTTGCTCGACGAGCACGACATCGTCATGCGTCGCGAGATCGAGCGCTACCGCGGCCGCGCGGTGAAATCGACCGGCGACGGTTACCTTGCGACCTTTGATGGTCCAGCTCGCGCCATCCGGTGCGCGCTCGCGATCAAGGAAGCCGTAAATGGGCTCGGCGTCGAAGTGCGCACCGGGCTGCACACCGGCGAGGTCGAGCTGCGAGGTGAAGATGTCGGCGGTATAGCGGTGCATATCGCGGCGCGTGTCATGGCCGAGGCGGGGTCGAGTGAGGTGCTGGTATCCGGCGCTGTGCCCCCGCTCGTTGCCGGATCCGGGATCGAGTTTACGGATCGAGGGGTGCAACCTTTGAAAGGCGTGCCCGGCGAGTGGCGGCTGTTCTCAGTCGTTGGATGAATCGGTCTCGACGATCGAATGGGAGGTAGACATGGCAGCTGATCCGTCTCACATCATGCAGATCGGCTCAGGGTTCTGGCCTTCGAAGGTACTTCTATCGGCGGTCGAGCTGGAGCTTTTCACGCTCCTCGGCAGTGGATCGCTCACCGGCCAAGAGATCGGCGACAAGCTGGGCCTGCATCCCCGAGCGATCTGGGACTTCCTCGATGGCCTGGTCGCACTCGGCTTGTTGGAGCGCGACGGCGACGGCGGAGATGGCCGTTACCGAAACACGAACGACACCGCCGTATTCCTCGACAAGAACAGCCCCCAGTACATCGGCGGCATCCTCGAGATGTTCAACGCTCGGCTGTTCCGGTTCTGGGCGGACCTGACCGAGGCGCTGAAAACGGGGAAGCCGCAGAATGAGGTCAAGCTCAACGGCAAGCCGATGTTCGACGAGCTCTACGCCGACCCGGCGCGGCTCGAGCAGTTCATGAATGCCATGTCGGGGATCAGCGCCGGTAACTTCCACGCCCTTGCCGAGAAATTCGACTTCTCGAACTATCAGACGCTCTTGGACGTGGGCGGGGCGACCGGGCAACTCTCCCTCATCGTGGCCGGCCGTCACCCGCACCTGCGGTGCACCACCTTCGACCTGCCCCCGGTAGAACCGATCGCCAAGAAGAAGATCGACGCGTCCGGCTTGGCCGACCGGGTGACCACCGCCTCGGGTGACTTCCTAACCGATCCGCTCCCCACAGCCGACGTCATCACCATGGGCATGATCCTGCACGACTGGAACCTCGAGCGGAAGATGCAGCTGATCACCGCGGCGTACGAGGCGCTCCCCATCGGTGGAGCGCTTGTAGCCGTCGAGAACATCATCGACGACGCGCGGCGCCAGAATGTGTTCGGGCTGATGATGTCGCTCAACATGCTCATCGAGTTCGGCGACGCCTTCGACTTCACCGGCGAGGACTTCACGCAGTGGTGCACGAAGGTCGGATTCAAGAAAGTCGAGATCATGCCGCTGGCCGGTCCGGCGAGTGCGGCTATCGCATACAAGTAGCCGACCGACGACCAACCGTACCAACGAAAGTGGTCGGACGAAACGGGCCGTAGGGACACCTCCTGCGGCCATCGTCATCACAAAGCCGCAGACCCATGCTCGGCATGAAGAGGTTCCCCGAGCCTTCGTCCTCGTGCCAGCAGGACGCTGCCGATGACCGCGCACATCAGTCCCGCGGGAAGGATCGCTGCAGCGGCTCCGTGCGGATATCGCTCGTGGTAGAGGGAAAAGCCGGCGATGAGGGGACCTATCGCTTCGGGAACCGCGAGCGCGGCCATTACCGATGCGGCGTTGGCACGCTGAAAGCCCGCTTGTAGGAGGGACAGGGCCGGGATAGTGACCGCGAGCAACAACCATGGCGTGGGGCCGGCGAGCAGATGAGGGACGGCGGCGAACCCGCGATCGGCGAACCGGTCGCCGACTTCCTTCGAGAAGAGGGCAACTGCCGCGAACCCAATCCCGGACGCCGCGCCGAGCGCAAGACCGGAGGACGAACGCGAAACGATCGCGGCTGCACCGATCGCCACGACCGCAATGAGGATCTGTTCTGAATTCCCGAGGTGAATGCGAGACGCTGTCGATCCGCTCTCGGCCCCACTAGCGGCAGCAGCTCCGATCACGATGAACGCGACGCCGATTAGCTCAACCAAACGGAACCGCTCGCGCAAGTAGACCACCCCAAGTACGACGAGGACAGCGGATCCGATCGCGAGCAGAGGAACGACCAACGCGATCGGCGCGAGAGCAAGCGCGGCGACCTGGCCCACCCATGCAAGGAGCGAAAGAATGGTCGCCGCGACCCACACCTTGCGTTTGACGAGGCTGACAAGGATGCCGGCTTTCGCGTACGGAACTTGCAGAGCTTCGTGTTTCTGCAGCGCGGCCGCTGCGTTATAAGCAACCCCAGTCAGAACAGCGATCACAGCGCCGAGCAACACGCGAACGCTCCTTACACACCTTTAGGGGTTGCCCTCTCGAGCTACGCCAGCCCCTCAGACCGCATCGGCCGGCTAGAAACCTATTAGGGAACCCGACGCCCTGAAGCCCAAGTACCGGTGTGAGGCATCGATGGAGCCGGATCCGTGCAACGGCCAGTCGTGCGCCACGCGGTGGCCGGCGTCACCGAAGCCGGATGTCATTTCGTGATCGTGACCGGCTCGCTGAGGATCGTCTTGGTCGTCGTCCCGGCGTAGCCGACCTGAACACTGATCGTGACGCTCCCTGTCGGCTGGCCGAGTTTCCAGCTGTAGATGAGTTGGTGATTAGCGGTGTCGTACTTCATGCACGCGTTCGCAGTCTGCACGCCGGTGGCGACGAACATCACGCGACACGTCGGCGAAAGCAGCCCCTGCGCTTCGGCGTCGGCGATGCGAGTGCCGTTGGCGTCGCCGAGCGCGACCTTGATCGGGACGGTCTGGCCGCGCTTCCATTTCGAGTTCAGCGTCGGTGAGAAGAAGCCGAGGATCCTGTACTGGACGAGGTACCCGACGTTCACAGTCGACGTATTGCCGGCGATGTCGGTCGCCGTACACGTAAGCGTGTGCACCCCGGCGCTACTGGTGTCGGGTGATCCGCAGCTCTGACTCGCGACACCGGAGGTGGCGTCGGTCGCGTGCGGCGTCGCGGTTGCAGTCCCGTGCAGCAAGATCGTGGCGGGGCTGATCGTCGGAGCAAGCGCTGGAGCGATCGAGTCGATGCTGAGCGCGAGCGAGCCCGTGGTGCAGTTGAAGGACGGGTCGCAGCTCAACCCGCTCGTGTACATGACATTGGAACCCTCGGTCGAGGCGACCGTGTCAGGTGGGTCGGTGGGCGGGCCGCTTTGGTCGGTCGCCTGCCAGTCGATGGTCACCGGCGCGCGGTACCAGCCGGCTTCGTTCGGTTCCCGATCGGGGACGCCTGTGACTACCGGCGGCGTCAGCCATGCGGCCGCATCGTTGAGGCGCATGGCGAGGTACTGGTGGACGGCGGCCACTCCGGCATCGATATCGTCGAGCGATGCTTCCTTCCGTGGGTCGAGCTCCTGCCACGGCCGGAGGAGCGCGGCCGTACGGTCGGCAAGCCCATCGAGATCGAGGCCGGGGATCGTCGATGCAGCCCTGTTGACAGCGTCGCGATAGAGCGGGCCGCAGCCCGGATCGGCCAGGCATTTGGTGAACATGATCGCCTGGCCGTCGTCGAACCCAGTGGCGATCGGGAACGTCGACCACGTCTGGTCGGTTCCCCAGGGCAGCATCGAGAACCGACCCGATGCATCGCTGTGGAGGAAGTAGTTGTTCGGCGAGTACTGGTTGCCATACGCAGAATCGTCCCAGCCCGTGTAGCTGTCCCAGTGGCCGATGTATCGCTCGACAGCCCATTCACGGGTCATCTCGACGAGGTCCGCGAACGGGCTGACCTGTTGCGACCATGGGCCGGCCGAGTTGACGGCCGTGATCAACGCCTCGAGATCGCTGCGATCGGTGGCGCTCCCCTCGTCAACCTCGAACGACCCCGAGGCGTCGGGAACCACGTCGTTCGTGTAGTTGCCCTCGTAAAGGTGCTGGGTCGTAGCGAACCGGCTCTGCAGCGCCACGTCGTCGAGCTGCTCCACGTCCAGGTAGATGCCGTAGTCCGCGCCGTTGACACGCACATAGGCGAAGCCCGTCCGTGGAGCCGGAACCCCGACCGCCCGGAAGGCTTTGTAAGCCAGGGTTTCGTGGACCATCGAGTCGTCCTGGACCATGTTGTTGAGGGTCAGCTTCTTGAGTCCCTGGAACCGCTGGCCGGCGACCGAGAAGTTGTACTTGATCTTGAACGCGGCCTTATGGCCCAGGTCGCGGAACCCGAAGGCGCCGCCTTTGAGGCGGATGCCGACGGCGAGTGGACCGTATGTCTGACCGCCGGCGCGAGTGAGCGTGAAGGTCGCATCGTGGTAGGCGCCCTCAGGGTCGGCGTTCAGCGCGTCGATCGTCGACTGCGGCAGCGTCAGGTCGATGACGTGGACCACGGAGGGATCGAACAGCCACGACGGATCGGGCGGAGGCCCACCGGCAGCCGGCGAGAGTACGTTGCCAGACCCCTGAGTCGGGGTGGTCTCGACCCACGACCCCGTGCCGTCGGGGAAGCGGCCCCACGTGTCACCTGCGGAGGCGAGCAGCGGCACGGCGAACTCATCCACCAGCGAGCCGGCGGCCCCGTCCGCCAGGCGGATCGTGTCGCCACCGCAGCTGATGCCGAACGGGAACCCGCCCGCCACCTTTTCGACAACGAGATAATGGTCGGGCTCGATCGTCGTACCCGCAGGAAACAGATAGCGATGATCGGCCCGAAGCGGGTTCCTGTCGAGTGGATCGTCGGTCAGCAGCCACCCGGACACGTCGGCCGGCGCGTCGGCAGTGTTTACGAGCTCGACCCAGTCCGTCGCCTCGCAGTTGATCTCGTTCAGGACGACGCCGCTGCTCGACGCGTGAGCGCTTGGCAGCAGTGCGACCCAAGGCGCGGCAACGAGGGCCAGTACCACTCCGACGGACAGACAGGTGCGCCGGATCATTACGCCGCCTCCTCGCGCCAAAAGGGCGCGGGGGGTGCGATTAAGAACTGCAGTGGGCGAACAAACCAAACCGCTTGTTCGCCGGCCCCCGACGTCTTCTCAGCTTCTTTTCGCAGCATACGCCAGATCGGTGGCGTCCGATAGATGCTGTTTCATCCGACGGCGGCGAAGTGAGTGGGTACAAGACGAACACAACGATCGAAGGGCTGGCTGGAGTTCGGCCCTAGGGCGGCGGCGATGAGGTACGAGCCGAAAAGATTGCGTTCCCTACCTTCGTGACTTCCCTCGCGGGGCGCGAAGCTTGAGCTCGAGCCCGTCGAGGATGAGGTTGAGACCGAACTCGAACTCGTCCGCGTAACGGTAGTTCGGCTTCGCGACGTACATCTCGACAACCTCCGCGAGGTGCGGGTACTGGCCCCTCGGGAACTGCGCGAGGATGGTTTGCGCTACATCGCGCAGTTCTTCTGAGGTCTCGAACGGCAAGGTCAACTCTTGGAGCACGAATCCATACACGTAGCTGTCGACGGTCGAGTACGCGTGCAACGCCATCTCGATCGAGAAACCCGCATCTTTCAGGATCCGGATCATCGAGTCGTGGTGTTTCATATTTGCCGGGCCCGGCGAGACGCGCGACTCCATCAGGCCGACCGCCCATCGGTGACGGATCAGAGCCTTGCGCCCTGAGACGGCCTGAGTGCGCAGCGCCTCTGTCCAGCCGACGCCGTCGGGCAGCTCTATCTCTTCGTAGACGAGATCGACCATCCCATCGAGGATGTCGCCCTTGTTAGTGACGTGGTTGTAGAGGGACATCGCCTCGACTCCGAGCTCCTCCCCCAGTCGGCGCATCGTGAGGGCCTCGATCCCGTCGGCGTCGGCCAGTGTCACGGCGGCGCGAAGAACGCGCTCCCGGCTCAGGGTGCCTCTTGCCATTCGCCTCCTCCTGTTGTACCTTACGGTGTAAGCTTACACTGTATGTGGGGAGGGACGCTATGAAGGGGATCGTTCAGGACCGATACGGGACGGCGGACGAGCTGGAGCTCAGGGAGATCGAGAGACCCCATATCGCGGACCACGAAGTGCTGATCCGCGTTGTCGCTGCAGGGGTCGATCGCGGTGTGTGGCATCTCATGACGGGCCGGCCGTATCTGATCCGGCTTATGGGGTACGGGCTCCGCTCGCCCAAGAATCCGATCCGAGGCGCGGAGGTCGCCGGCGTCGTCGAGTCGGTTGGCAAGAACGTGACCAGGTTCAAACCGGGCGACGAGGTGTACGGCATCGCGCAAGGTTCGTTCGCCGAGTTCGCGCGCGCCCGCGAGGACAAGCTCGCCCCCAAGCCGTCGAGCCTCTCCTTCGAGCAGGCCGCGGCTGTTCCGATCTCGGGCTCGACCGCGCTGCAGGCTCTCAGCAAGGGCGAGATCCGCGCGGGCCAGAAGGTGCTGATCATCGGTGCGTCCGGCGGCGTTGGCACCTGGGCGGTCAAACTCGCGAAGGCGTACGGCGCGGAAGTCACGGGTGTGAGCAGCACGACCAAGATGGACCTCGTCCGCTCCATCGGCGCCGACGACGTGATCGACTACACACGCGAGGACTTCACCGACGGCCGGCGCCAATGGGACCTGATCATCGACATCGGAGGGAACCGTTCTCTCTCACACCTGCGTAGCGCGTTGACGCCGCGAGGGACGCTCGTGATCGTCGGCGGCGAGACCGGTGGAAAGGTGACCGGAGGATTCGGTCGCACGTTGCGCGCGCCGTTCGTTTCTCTGTTCGCGCGTCAGAAGTTGACGGGACTCACCTCGAAAGAGAGCGCGGAGTTCCTGCTGGAGCTCAACGAGCTCATCCACGCCAACAAACTCGAGCCCGCGATCGACCGGACGTTCCCGCTGAGCGAGACCCCGAAAGCGATCCGTTACATGGAAGACGGGCACGCGCGAGGCAAGGTCGTCATCGTGCCGTGAGAACGCGGACGCGACTGACTCCGGTGCTCGTCACCGGGGCGACCGGCCGGCTTGGGCGAATCGTTGTCGACCTACTGATCGATGCACGCGTGCCGGTCCGCGTCCTCGCACGGCGCTCCGAGGCGGCAGCGACGTTGCCGGCGAATATCGAAGTCGTCACCGGCGACCTCACCGTGCCCGAATCGCTCGACGCAGGACTGCGAGGCGTGAGTGCGGTCTTCCTCGTCTGGACCGCCCCGCCGGCGACTGCTCCGGGGGTCGTCGAGCGTCTCGCGATCCACGCGCGGCGCGTCGTCTTTCTCTCAGCGCCGCACAAGACCCCGCACCCTTTCTTCCAGCAACCGAATCCGACGGCGGTGCTCTATGCGGAGATCGAACGGCTCATCGCGGCCGCCGGGCTCGAGTCGACGATCATCCGGCCGGGGATGTTCGCTTCGAACGCGTTGTCCTGGTGGGCGCCCGCGATCCGAGCTGACGGTGTCGTTCGGTGGCCTTACGGCGCTGCCGAGACGGCACCCGTTGATGACCGCGACGTGGCAGCCGTGGCCGCGCGGACCCTCTACCAAGACGGACATGCTGGAAGGGACTACGTGCTCACGGGCCCCGAGTCGCTAAGTCAGGCGGAGCAGGTGAGCATCATCGGTGACGTCGTGGGGCGTCGGATCAAATTCGAGGAGTTGTCGCCGGAGCAGTTCCGGAGCGAGACGGAGGGGATCTGGCCGCGCGCGGTCGCGGACATGCTGCTCGCCGCGTGGGGCGCGACGATGGGACGGCCGGCATTCATCACCTCCACGGTGTTCGACATCCTCGGATCACCGCCGCGATCGTTTCGCCAGTGGGTCGCCGACCACGCCACAGCGTTTATGGAGGGTCCGGCCAGCGACGAAGGCTGAGACCCAAGGAGAGAGCTCCCCTCGGCGAACGTTCGACACCTTCCGCGGTAACACGCGCGTGACAGGCCCCACGCATCATGTGAAGCATGAAGACGCAAGCGACCGACCGCACGGGCATGCTGATCGTCCGCCTTTGGATCGAACCGAACCATGAGCGGGGCCTGCGCGCGCGGATCACCCAAACCCTCGATGCCACAGCCATCGAGCATTCGATCGCCGTTGCCGCTTCCGTTGATGACATCTGTGCGGTCGTCAAACTTTGGGTCGAGGATTTTGCCGCCTCGGTGCCCGGCGACGGGGCCGGCCCGGTTTCGGGCGACGGGATCGCTCGCGGTGAGGACGGTAATCGGCTTTGAGAACCTAACCCCAACCAGGGATGCCCCGGCCTGTTGCCGGGGCCTCTTCATCGAGGGCTCTACGCGGGCGTCATGCTTCTCATGACCCGCACGGCGATGTCGCGTAAAAGGGCGGCCTTCGACTGCAAACGGAGGATCTCCTGCGCCTGCGTCGCTCCGCGAGACTCGCTCATCCATTTCACGGTCTGCGCACGTGTTTCCAGTTCCTCCGC
>Ga0075425_100001967_pt1 | contig 20315 bp, 15 predicted proteins | sample SoiMethybrSBSTD4_FD_75300 | JGI IMG/M metagenome (GOLD analysis project Ga0075425, IMG submission 75300) | Bulk soil microbial communities from a Populus tree surrounding site in Tennessee, USA - Soil MetaG P. TD hybrid SBSTD4 | ecosystem: Environmental > Terrestrial > Soil > Tree plantation... | reverse complement strand
ACCACAGCCACAGCACGATCTGGAACTCGAAACCGACGCGGTCGGTGCCGGCGACCATGTCACGCAACAGAATGATGGAGGTGAGGACGGTGACGATCTCGAGCACGAAAATCACCGGGTTCTTCACCAGCGTGCGTGGGTCAAGCTTGCTGAAGGCCGCGCCAAAAGCCGGCCAGAGAATGCCGGGATCGAGCAGTGCCGAAATCGCCATGTCCTTACGGGGCGTCGAGCTTTGCATGGAACTGGCCTCCGCCGCTAATTGGCCGAATAGAGGGTGCCGGTGGTCATCGCCAGGTGTTCGGCGATCGGCCCGAGCGCCAGCGCCGGGAAGAATGTGAGGCCCCCGATAATCAGGATGACGCCGACGAGAAGGCCAACGAAGAGGCCACCCGTCGTGGGGAAGGTTCCGGCCGAGGCAGGCACGATTTTTTTCGCCGCGAGCGAGCCGGCCATCGCCATCGCTGGAATGATCATCCAGAAGCGGCCCACCAGCATCGCCACTGCGCCAGTACTGTTGTACCAGAGCGTGTTCCCGGTCAGCCCCGCGAAGGCCGAACCGTTGTTGGCGGTCTGCGACGTATAGGCATAGAGCACTTCAGTGAAGCCGTGCGGACCGGGATTGGCGATCGAGGCTACCGCTGGTGGCAGTACTACGGCTGCCGCCGTCCAGCCGAGATACATGAGGGGGAGGAGCAAAATGGCGAGCATCGCCATCTTCACCTCCTTGGCCTCAATCTTTTTGCCCACATACTCGGGTGTGCGTCCGACCATCAGGCCGGCGACGAATACCGCGAGCACCACGAACAAGAGCATGCCGTAGAGGCCAGCACCAACGCCGCCGACGATGATCTCGCCTAGTTGCATATTGATAAGCGGCACCATACCGCCGAGCGCCGTGAAGCTGTCGTGCATCGCGTTGACGGCGCCGCAGGAGGCTGCGGTGGTGATGACGGCAAACAAGGCGGAAGCGACGATGCCGAAACGCAGCTCTTTGCCTTCCATGTTGCCGCCGCTAAGCCCCATTGCGGTGAGCGCGTCGTTGCCGCGGGCTTCGGCCCAATAGGCCAGTACAGATGGCCTAGGGCCGAGCCAGGATTGCCGATAAGGCCGCGCGCAGCGTTGCGGTGGGCTCCCTCGTCAGGGAGGGGCTACGCCAGGCCACGTAGCCGTCGGGCCGGACGAGGACGGCGCCATCCTCGTCCACGCCATAGGCCGTATGCCACTCACCATCGGCGTCCTCGATCTGGCCGTCACCGATGGTGTGCGCGCCGAGCGTGAGCTTCATGTCGGATGCTAGCTGCCGCGCGGCCCGCACCCAGGCCATGCCCCTGCGGCCCGCCAGCAGCATGAAGCCAACGAGATCGATGGTGGAGACGCGCACCCCGTTGCGCTCGAGCCAAACATGGGGTGCGCGGGCGCCGGGCCGGGCCGAGGGAACATAGTCGGTGACGGGGTTGGCGAGCGCCGGTGCGGGGGTACCGTCGGGCACCACCGCGCTCGACGTGTAAACAGCGCCGAAGATCATGCCCTGCTCGTTCAAATATTCTGGCCGGGCGATAGCGGTGCCCGAGCTGCGTCCGCCCAGCCTTCCCATGGACTGAGAGTTGTTGAGGCTCTGCTCGGTGATGACGCGGCCGACAGGCTGGCGCTCGTCGTGATAGGTGTCGAGCAGAGCTGGTCCGGCCACACCGCGCAACACGCCCGCCAACTTCCAGGCGAGATTGTGGACGTCCTGGACGCCCGTGTTGAGCCCAAAGCCGCCAGTCGGCGGCATCTCGTGGGCGGCGTCGCCGGCGAGAAAGATGCGGCCGTGGCCGTACCGCTCCGCCACGTGGGCCGAGGCGGTCCAGGGGACGATGCCCAAGATCTTTACCGCCAGGTCGGGCACGCCGACCGCCAGGCGGACGAGTTCGAGCGAGCGTTGCGGCGTGAAGCTAGAGGCCGTGTAGCCGTAGGCGGAGAGGCTGTTGACAAGGAAGCCCCAGCGGTCGCGGGCATTGATGGTGAGAAAGGTCGCCTTGATCTGCGGGTGCTCGACAAAATAGAGCGCCGCCGGACGGTGTTCGGTCCAAGGCCGCAGGTCGGCATTGAGGAGGATGTTGACGCTCTCGTAAACTCTCTCCCGGCCAATCATGTCAACCCCGAGCCGGCGGCGGATCGCGCTCTGGGCGCCGTCGGCGGCAATCACGTACTGGGCGCGCACGCGTGTCTCACCGCCGCCGCGGTGCGTTAGGGTCGCCGTGACGCCGCCCTCGTCCTCGACGCAGGGGCCAACCTCGGTGCCGAAACGCAGCTCGCCATGCCCCTGGCGCTCGGCGAAGGCACGCAACACGGGTTCGAGGTCATCCTGAGCGCACAGGCAATTGCGCACCGGGCTGACGGCCAGGCTCTCTGGCCCCGCACGCCAGGGAACGCGGCGCTCGATCTCCTGACCGGCCAACGTCCGCGTCCAGACGACGAGGCCGGTATGCTCGGGCCCGAGACCGGCCTTGCGGATGGCTACCTCGACCCCGCACTGGCGGTACATCTCCATGCTGCGCGCATTGATGGCGCGGGCCTTCGGATGCACGGCGGTGGCGGGATGGCGCTCGGCCAGCAGCGAGCGCACGCCGAGCCGTGACAGGAGGATCGAGGCGGTCAGGCCGACAGGGCCGCCGCCGACAATGAGCACGGGAATACTCTGTGGGGTCTCAACTTTCTCGCGCGGCATGACGATCTGGCCTTCCCGAGACTCTTTGTAGGAGATAGCACCGGGAGCGCCAGGATGACCAGCCGGTCAGGATGAACTCGCAGCGTCAGTCGTTGACGCTGGTGCGGCTCCGATCCATAGTCCGCCGACCGCTCCAGTTGCGATGCCTTTCCGCTCGGAGGGTCCTATGACCTCATTACAGGTCTTGCGCCTGCCTCGCACCTTAGCTCGCAAGCTACTCGTTGCCATCGTCGCGCTACTCCCTACTGCGATCGCGGCCGCGGCCGCGGCACCATCAGGTCGTGCGGTCATGGCCTTTCACGTAACGATTTCGCCGAGTTGGTTTGATCCCTCCACCGCGCCGCCGCAGATCACCCCGTTCGGTGTGCTCTATGCTATCCACGACGCGCTGGTGCGACCCTATCCCGGCCACAAGATGGGTCCCAGCCTCGCCGAATCGTGGACCGAGAGCCCAGACGGCAAGACCTACGAATTCAAGCTGCGCCCTGGCCTCAAGTTTCACAACGGCGATCCGGTGACGACGGAGGACGTGAAGTTCAGCTTCGAGCGCTACAAAGGCGCGTCCGCGAATATGCTGCAGGAGCGCGTTGCCGCGATCGAGATCGTCGACAGCCAAATCGTACGCTTCCATCTCAAGGCGCCGTGGCCCGACTTCATGACGATCTACGGCACCACTGCCAGCGCGGCGGGCATTATTGTGCCAAAGAAATACCTCACCCGTGTCGGCGAGGACGAGTTCAGAAAGGCGCCGATCGGCGCCGGGCCATATCGCTTCGTCAGCCAAAAGCCGGGCCTGGAGGTGGAGCTCGAAGCCGTCGCCGACTACTGGCGCCGCGTGCCGAGCGTGAAGACGCTGGTTCTAAAGAGCGTGCCGGAGTCGACCACGCGCGCGGTAACGCTCAAGACCGGTGAGGCCGACATCGCCTATGTCCTCGACGGCCCCGACGCCGAGGCGATCCAGAAAGACCCGCGCCTGCAGATCGTCGCCTCCAAGCATGCCTCCATCTTCTGGATCGAGTTCACCGAGCAGTGGGACACCAAGTCGCCGTGGCACGACCAACGCCTGCGGCTTGCGGTGAACCTGGCGCTCGACCGCAAGCGCATCAACGAGGCGGCGTGCCTGGGCTTCTGCCCACCGGCGGGCGTGATCATCCCCCGCGTCATGGATTATGCGCTGCAGGCAGAGCCGCCACTTTACGACAAGCATAAGGCGAAGCAGCTTCTGGCCGAAGCGGGCTATCCCAACGGCATCGATGCCGGCGAATTCGCGGCAATCCCGGGTTTTACAACCGTGGCCGAGGCAGTGGTGAACGACCTGAAGGCAGTCGGTATTAACCTCAGGATGCGGCCGATGGAACGCGCCGCGTTCTATGCGGAATGGAGGGAGAAGAAACTGCGCGGACTGTTCATGACCGCGGTCGGCAACTCGGGTAATGCCGCCAGCCGGGTGGAGGGCTTCATCCATTCCAAGGGCACCTATGCTTACGGCGGCTACCCGGACATTGATGAGCTCTTCCAGCAACAGGCGGACGAGCGGGACCCAAAGAGGCGCGAGGCGCTGCTATTTAAGATCCAGCAGCTGACCATCGATCGCGTAATGTACGCGCCGGTGATGGACTTGCGCGCGCTGATGGGCATCGGCCCGCGCGTCGCCAAGCACACCATCACCGACGTCTGGATGAGCCCATTCCCCTCCTACGAGGACATAGAGCTCAAGAATTAGGGTCGGCGCACAGCTCCAAATGAGATCCACGCACACATCGCCGTGGTCTGGTGAGCAATTCCCACGTCTTCTCATCGAGCACACGGCTGCGGCGCGTAGTCTTTGGGCGCCATTTCGATCCTTCGTGCAATGTGCCATGCTCTAAAGGTCAAAAGATCAGGGTCTCCGTCGAAACGCGAATTGATATTGACGTGTTGATGCGGCGATACGCGTTGGTCGGCCAGCTCATAGCTGTGGGCAGGGCCACGTTAGGGAACGCCCGCTTGGCTTGGCACATCATGCACAGCATCAACCGCAAGGCCGCACTCAACCTCCTGCAACTCCCGCTCGTGGTGGGGGCTTTGGTCTTTCTGCCCGCCGGAACGCTGCACTACTGGCAGGCCTGGCTGTTCCTGGCGGTCTTTTTCGTCTGTTCGCTCGCGCTCACCGTCTACCTTGCCAAGACGGACCCCGAGCTTCTCGCACGTCGCCTGCGGGTTGGGCCGTGGGCCGAGCAAGACCGGCCACAAAAGCTCATCATGACCGTCGCCCTGGTCTCGATCGCGGCGTTGTCCGTCGTGTCTGCGCTTGACCATCGTCTCGGGTGGTCGCGGATACCGCCGGCGCTCGTCCTGCTCGGGGATATCCTGATCGTGCTCGCTTATGTCGGTTTTTACTTGGTGTTCCGGGAGAATACCTACGGCGCGGCAACCATCGAGGTCACCCCAGGCCAAGCCGTTGTGACAACGGGCCCTTACGCCATCGTCCGCCACCCCATGTATAGCTGGGCGCTGCTGATGCTCTTGGGCCTGCCCCTTGCCTTGGGCTCGGGATGGGGCCTCCTGCTGTTCGTGCCGGCGCTCGCGGCGATTCTCTGGCGCCGGCGCGAGGAGGAGCGCTTCTTGCTAAACGAGCTTCCGGGGTACCGTGACTATCGGCGTAAGGTGCGCTATCGCCTACTCCCCCTGGTCTGGTGACCGGCGGGCCTACCTCGCAACGCCTCTGCGAGGGCGCCGCGCCCCGCCAGGCCCCAGGATTGCACGGCTGTTCGGTGACCCCTCCGGCGAGCACGGCCTTTACCTCCGCGCCACGCTGAGCGCATCTGTTAAAGCCGGGCGGGAGCGTACGATGAGCTATTTGAGCGCGGCCAAGTTGTCTCGCATTTCCTGAATTGTGGCCCTGATGTGCGCCGCGAGCGCGTCCAGATCCTGGGTAGAAGCCCGCGGCTGCCGCTGTCCCGCGGGAGCTGACGGGTCGCCCCCGCGCGAGCGGAGACCGCCGGGCTTGTCGGCATGGTTGACCACCCCCGGTATTCCCGCTCGACCGCTCAGAACTATACCTTCGAACGGGGCATTGGAGTGGACATTGCCAAAGCCATCGGTAATTTCGATGCGCCAGTCCGGCGGAATCGATCGGCCGCGGCGAAGCTCCTCTGCCGCCGTGTCACGGGCCACTTGGTTGGCCTCCGCCTGGGCCTCCGCAAAGCTGCTATATTCGGCCCCGTCTGGGTCGATCAGGCGCTGAGTGCCGAGCACAAGGTTGAAAAAATAGCGCACGCGCGTTTGTCGTCCTAAACTGGGGGCAAGGGAAGCTTCAAGACTGTACGTAACCGCACCGGCACGGCCCTGGACGTACGGTTGGGAACATATTAATGCGTTTGCTGTTTCGAACCCGCACCCATTAGGGAGGAACAGGGAAGGCGGAAATTATGTTTCCCAAAAACAGTAATATACGCGGCAACCGCGTATTGGCGAGCTTAACGGACGACGACTACGCGTCAGTCCAACAGCATCTGCAGGCGACGAGCCTGAAATTCCGGCAATGTGTCGAGCCTGCCAACCGCCGCATCGAGACGGTGTATTTTCCCTATAGCGGTATCGTTTCGTACGTGGCCATCACTCCCAATCGGCAATACCAATCCGAGGTGGGGCTGGTCGGTTGCGAGGGAATGACGGGTTTGCCGGTCGTACTGGAGGCTGAACCGCCCCGCTGCAATGGCCTCGTCCAGATGGCGGGGGATGCCGTTTGCTTGAGCGCTGACGCCTTGCGCACGCTGCTGCACACCTCCCATTCGTTGCGCGCGCAATTGCTGCGCTATGTCAATGTCTTCCTTTTGCAGACCATTTATACCGCATTGGCCAACGCGGAGGGGCGGGTCGACCAAAGACTGGCGCGCTGGTTGCTGATGGCCCACGACCGTTCGCCTGGAGATAGCCTGCGATTGACCCACGACTTCCTGGCCTTGATGCTGGGCGTGCGCCGGGCCGGGGTCACTATTGCCCTCCACCAACTGGAATCCGAAGGGCTGATCTCGACCGCACGGGGGACCATCCTGATCATCGATCATGCGGGATTGGAACAGAGTGCCGGCGGCTTTTATGGCGCGCCCGAGCGAGAACTCAATACGCTTCTCGAGATCCGATCGCGGCGTGACAACTAGGATGTCGACCAGTTGAACGCACCCCAGCTGCAAGGAGAGCGGCCGGGTTGCCTGACATGGGTGCCGGGCCAGTGGATCACCATAGCCGCGAGGCACGCTCTCCTGCGCGGCAGCATGGGCTCCCTGCATTGCTCAGATTAATCCGTGCTAGTATGTCGCTTTGGCCACTCCATGCGCGAGTGCACTCATGCATGCGGAAATTGCCGGAGCGGGGTTCGCTGGCCTGGCGGCTGCGCTCGCGCTGCGCCGGCGTGGCTGGAGCGTGCGGGTGCATGAGAAAGAGGCAGAGCTGCGGGCGTTTGGTGCTGGCATTTTCATTTGGGAGAACGGCCAGCGCGTTCTGCAGGCGATCGGCGCCTATGAGGATGTGCACCGGGGCGCGCATCAGGCACCCGGCTATGAAACGCGGCGAAACGGCGCCTGCGTCAGCTTCGAGAGGATCAACGGCGCCAACCCGTTCTTGCTGATGACCATGACGCGCCAGCATCTCTATGCCGCAATCCTGGCGCAGGTGGCGCGCGAGGGCATAGAGATTGTGACGCGCTCTGAGGTGGTGTCCGCACGGCCGGAGGGGATCTTGGAGCTTGCGGGTGGGCGCAGCCTCAAGGCGGATATGGTGATCGCCGCCGATGGCGTGCGCTCGGCCGTCCGCGACTCCCTGGGTATTCCCTGCGCACGCAGAAAATACCAAGACGGGATCGTCCGAGTGCTTGTCGAGCGCGGCAGCTTTGTGGGCGGAGCCTGGGACCATGTGATCGACTTTTGGGCCTTCGAGCCCCGAACGCTGCGCATCCTCTATGCGCCTTGCGAGCACGGTCGCCTCTACATGGCAATGATGTCTCCCCGCGACGATCAGCAAGCCTCGAGGCTGCCCATCGATCCCGCCGTGTGGGCGAGCAGCTTCCCCGAGCTGAGCTCGCCAATCCAGATGGTCGGATCGCGCGGCCGTTACGACGTTTATGAAACGTCCCAGTTGGAGGCCTGGTCTGTGGGGCGCGTCGCACTTATCGGGGACGCAGCCCACGCCATGCCGCCCACCCTGGCCCAGGGCGCCTGTCTCGCCATGATGAATGCCCTCAGCCTCGCCGAGTTCGTGTCCACCGGATCAGACATCCGCGCTGATCTCAAACGTTGGGAGGCCTGCGAGCGTGGCCTGACGGACCACACCCAGGCTCGGTCGGCAGAGCTGGCGCGAACGCGCGCTCTTGGCAGTGGCATGCAGTGGGACGATGTCGGGCTTCGCGCCGCACGCCATATTCCAACCGGCACGCGTCCAGAAGAATTTCCCCGCTCAGCCGTTTGAGGGCTGACCAGCACCGCCACCGCCGTCGATTTGCCGCCCTCGGCGGTGTCGGTCAGCCCCGCCGTTCCGAGCGGAAACAAAACCATCCCTCGGCAGGAGACCGGTCTCAGCTCACGAGCGCCACGGCGCTGCAGGCATGGGAACGCCAGCTTGGTCACGCAAGGCTCGGCTTGCCGCCGCTGACACCTGTTCCCCAGCGTATCTTCTTGGCGAGCGTTGCGTTGAGCCGTGCCAAGGTGCGCAGACCGGCATGGGCTTCGCCGAGCGCCGCACGCACGGCGGGCCCACGCTCTTGCGCCTGGATCATTGTGGCGTAGGCATGCTCGATAATTTCCTTGGTCGTCGCCGCGCGCAAGCTCGGGGCAGGATGCCGTGCCTCTCCAAGCGCCAGCTCTGCGAACTTGATGGTGGCCAGCACGTCACCTTCGGTCTCGGCGATCTCCATGCGCCACTTTAAGGGCAGGGTCGGCCGGCGCGGAGTTCGTTGACGATCAGCTCACGTGCACTCTGACTGGCTTCGTGACGTGCCTCGGCGTGATCAGCGCATGCATGTCCGTCTGGATCGAGGATTTTCTCCTCGTTCGCCAAGATGTGGAAGAAGACACGCATGTATCCCACCTCTGCCCGTTTTGACGGCACCCGACCACGCGACTTGCCGGTGAATGTCGACCCGCGTGCGTGGCCCCATTTGACCCGCGCCTGATCACCTCTGGAGATTGCGCGGCCACAAAAATCAAGGGGATAGGTCTGTATGAGATAGCGCGTGGAGATCAACTTTCGCGCGTAACGATAGTGCCGCAGCCCGCGCAGCCACTAAGCTCGCCCGCGAGCGCGTTAGCCCTTCGCCCATCCCAGGGTCTTGGTTAAAAGCGACACCTCGCTCAGCCGCGAGGCATCGTCCGCTCGCACGACGCCGCGATTGTAAGACAACAGCCCTGGCGAAGCAAACAGCGGCTGGGCGCGCCAGCTTCGTTACGCCCCGCGCATCTGGCTCGAGTTGGCGCGCGCGAAGCGTTTGAAGCGGGACAACGCCTTAACAACACCGCGTATTCTCGGGCGCGGGGCTAGCATGGCCCGGCGATGCATGCTCCGCTGAACTGCGATCTGTTCCGTCCGCGGCCCACACCCGCAGACACATCGGCCAGCCGGTGCGCATCCCCACCTTGCCCCCAATGACACTTTCTGGCCTTCGTGTTACCTGCGGTCCAAGCTCGCCGCACCTCTGGCGTGACAATTGGCTTTTTGCTACGCGAAGGCTTGGACGCTTCTAAAGAAAGATACGCAAGCACGTTCGCGATTTCTAGCGCTCGCCGTGGGCGCTCCTTACAAGTGAGCGATCGCGACCACATCGGTCAACGCCCGCGCCTCCCGCTTGCCCAACGGTTGGTCGCCATTGAGAGTTGCCTAGGCATGTCGATCGGAGTGGTGCTGTGATTGTCACGACCTTTCCCAGGCCGGTGCGGGTCATCGAGCACACGTTGATACCGCTCAAGGATGGGACAATGCTGGCAGCCCGCATCTGGTTGCCAGAGGATGCCGATCAGCAACCAGTTCCCGCAATTCTCGAGTACCTCCCATACCGCAAGCGCGACGGCACCTACGAGCGCGATGCCCTGACCCATCCCTATTTGGCCGGTCACGGCTATGCCAGCGTGCGCGTCGATCTTCGAGGCAGTGGCGAGTCGAGTGGTTTGCTGTTCGACGAGTACGCCAAGCAAGAGCAGGACGATGGGCTGGAGGTCATCGCCTGGTTGGCAGCACAGCCCTGGTGCTCGGGCGCGGTTGGGATGATGGGAATCTCCTGGGGCGGATTCAATGCCCTTCAGATCGCAGCGCGCCGTCCGCCCGCCCTCAAGGCCATCGTCAGCCTCTGTTCCACCGATGATCGGTATGCCGACGATGCCCACTACATGGGGGGCACCCTGCTGACGGCAGGACTTGAATGGGGGTCGTTCTTTTTCGGTTCCATGTGCCTGCCACCCGATCCCATGCTCGTCGGCGCGAGTTGGCGGACGATGTGGCTGCAGCGCCTAGAGAATGTGCCGCTCTTTTTTGAAACTTGGCTGCGACACCAGCGGCGGGATGCCTATTGGAAGCATGGCTCCGTGTGCGAGGATTACGGCGCGATTGAATGTGCGGTCTATGCCGTCGGCGGGTGGACTGATGCATATACCAACGCTATTCCACGCCTGCTCGAGCGCCTGCAGGTACCGCGCAAGGGCCTGATCGGCCCATGGGCTCATGCCTACCCGCATTTCGCGCGCCCCGGACCGCAAATCGGTTTTCTGCAGGAAATGCTGCGGTGGTGGGATCACTGGCTCAAGGGTGTCGATACCGGGGTGATGGACGGGCCCATGCTGCGCGCCTGGATGGCCGACAGCGTGAAACCTGCCGCGCACCACGAGGTGCTACCGGGAAGGTGGGTTGCCGAACCTACCTGGCCGGCGCCGGGACAAACCCCTCGGCGCCTCTTTCTCACCGATGCTGGCTTGCGAAGCGAGCCGGAACCTCTGAGCGTTCGCGCACTCAGCTCACCGCAAACGGTGGGCCGGTGTTCGGGCGACTGGGTTCCATTCGGCCGTGGCGCCGACCAGGCAGGTGACCAGCGCGAAGATGACCTGCGCTCGCTCCTCTTCGAGACGCAGCCGCTGGAAAGCAGAATCGAGCTGCTGGGTGCCGCGATCGTTACGCTCGAGCTGGCCTCCGACCGGCCCATCGCCAATCTGGCGGTTCGCTTGTGTGACGTGCACCCGAGCGGTGAATCGTTGCGTATCAGCTACGGGGTCCTCAACCTTGCTCATCGCGATGGACACGAGAGGCCCACAGCGCTGGCGCTAGGAGACCGTTACCGAGTGCGGCTGAAGCTCAACGACGCAGGCGCGGTCATCCCGGCTGGACACAAGGTGAGGCTCGCTCTGTCCACGGCCTACTGGCCGATGATTTGGCCGAGCCCCGAGCCGGCGACGCTGTCGATTTTCGCGGGCACGCTCGATCTGCCGGCGCGGGTGGCGCAGGCCACAGATGCGCTGCTCTCACCCCTGCCCGGGCCCGAATCGGCCCCGCCCGAGAGGCCAACACTGTCGCATCGTGATCACATGCGGATCGAGCGCATCGACCGCATCGGCCTGGAATTGGGCACGGCAAGCACATCCCAGTATCACGTCGAGCCGGATGACCCCTTGAGCGCGGTCGCCGACTTGCAACGGACCCAGACGATGTCGCGCGAGGCTTGGCAAATCCGAATTGAGACGCGCATGCGATTGGCATGCACGCGCGACGCTTTCCTGCTGCAGGCAACCTTACACGCCGTGCAAGGCACAACGGAAGTCTGTCATCGCCACTGGGATTGCTCGATCCCTCGCGATTTCCTGTAGCCGTAAGGTCCTCACGCGTGATCATCCCCCAGAAACAGCGAAGGGCGCCGGTGTGGTGGCGCCCTTGCTGGGATTGGCGCGCTCAAGTGGTGCGCTATTGAGCCGTCTTGCCTCCCACCCATAGCCTGCCAAAGCTGTGCAGGCGCGGCGAGGCTTAAATTGGAAAAGATACTATGCGCGGCGCGAGAGGTGGCGCAGCGCGCACAATAGAAAGCCCGGCTCGCATAATCGGTACACAAGCCTACGGCACGCGCTTGGGCTTGCGACCTATCGGCCTCCTCTGAGGGCTCATCGCGCGGGAATCCGTCCTTTGACAATCGGCTGCGCCGATCGCGACGGCAGCCTGGCTTAACTCGTCTCACCCTCTCCCAACCCATGGCGGCACGGGCTTTTTTGTGAGCCGCGCGGAAGCCGACGCGGGTCGACGCGGCCGCGTAGCGCCCGCGGCACGAGGCCCCTCGTTCGTGACCCCATGCCCGGCAGCATGGCGCTTGCCCGGCACTCCGTCGTGCGACGAAGAATGGAGCACGCCTCCGACGCGATGCGGCGCGGCCGCTAGAACGTACCGGGGAGAGCACCCCGCGCGCGGATCTCGGACGAGGAGGTATCAAAGCGGAAACGGTGCTCAGGGATCTCGCTAAAGAGATCGGTATAGCGCCGCGGCAGCGGGATGTCGCTCAGCGCGCGTAGGCGCCCCTCTGCATCGATGCGCACGGCCACCAGAAAGGTACTTCCAGCATTGGCGATTTCCTCGAGTGCGACGTGCATCCGCGCCTCATCGTCGCCATAGTATTTCGGGGCCACCAAGCGCGCCGCCGTATCCGCCCCGATCACAAAGGTCGACTTGGGAAACAGGCGTGACTTCTCAAGAAAGGTGGGTGCGCGCGTAAGTTCGACCGGCGATTTCCAGGCGAATTGCGTCAGGCGGTGTCTTACCGTCGTGCCCGCAAGTGGCGGCTTGTCGACATTGGTGACAGAAATTTCGAACGCCAGTGGCTGCTGCCTAAGCTCTTCGGCGACCCGCGCCAGCAACAGGTGTCCGGCGTGCACCGGGTTAAAAGATCCTGGCAAAAGCACAAGGGGCTGCGGTGCCGAGGCCATCACTTGGCCGTCGGGTTGCACTGACACGCGATCAAACTCACCCGCCAAGAGTTGATCGATCGCATCCACGCTGGCGGCGACGCTCTCTGCAAAATATTCATCCCGATCGAGCAAGCTGCGTGGCGACGGTGCGGCTACCCCACATGCCCGGGCTAGCCAGAGCACGATCGCGCGCGAAACGAGGTCTTCCTCGGCGGCCCGATCACGTCGACCTTTGGCCAATATGCCCGTGCAGTGCGCAACCCGGGCCGATCCGACGCTGGCGATGTGAAAGCGATGCTCGCCTCTGCGCGGGCGATCGCTCACCAAGGCGGCCGTCGCGCCGAGGCCAACCGGATCGCTACCCGCCGGCACCAGGCTGAGTGCGCGGGCCCGTACCCTCTGGGCCATGGCGACGGCCGTGTCAGCACTGCAGGATTGTGTCGGTGCAAAGCCGAGAAACGTCGCGAGCGCCTGCGCGTCGTAGGGAACCTGCGCCTCGACGAGCAGGCGGGAGCCGCCGGGGACACGAAGCAACTCACCGATCGACCCACTGCCGCCCCCCGTGATCGCGAGCGCAGCCTTGCAGCCGGACGCGTGTAAGGCGGCGATCAACTGTGGCCATGCAGCATCCGAGGGGATCATGTGCGCGTAATCATCCGAATGCCTCGCGGAAGGTGAAAGACAATTGGCAGGGTGTCAATCGGTCACAGGACAACGACACCCATCGCGCTGAACCATAACATCTCGGCGCGTTAGTCGCGAGGAGCATGGGTAACCGCGACAGCAGGCCTGTTGCCACGTACCCGACAAGGTGACTGCTGAGGTCAAGGAATTGGCCCAGAGGCACGGCCCTGTGGCGATTGCGGAGCAGTGAGGCTTGCCAGACGTGCTGACAGCGAAAGGCAAAAGTGGCAGCGTGCTGCGAGCCTCTCGACCGCGCTTATGGCCGTGCTGTACGGTCCATTGTAGGCACAGTGGGACATCGCATCTCTCAGCGGCGGAGCTATTCAGGGACAATCGCAGCGGCGCGCTTGGTGCCGAGATTGCCGCTCGCGCGTTGCCGGCGCCGGATGACGAAATAGAGGTGCACTGATAGGGCCAACATCTGTGAACACGGAGCCGCGTCGGCAAACCGGTGGACACCGGACACGCCTACAAGCTTCTCAGAATTCCGGCATCTGACCCGATCCGGTCATGAGGGCGGCCGCCGGTTAATGGTCTGGGCGCTCGTAGCCGACGTGACAAGAACAAATGACAGCACGCGCTTTCGGCTATCAAGAGAACCGGTCCCATGCGGCTTGGCGGGAGATGCCGAGCGCTTGTCCGATAACAGCCCAGGGGACCTCGCGCTTTCGCAAAACAGCGACGGTGTTGTGCAGTCCTGTTCCAGCATTCTCGAACACGGCGGCTTCGATCTTCAACCAGCCAAAAAGCCTTTCGGTTGACATAGACTCCAGTTCTTCGAGGCTCTGGACAGCGGGGCGTACACGCTGCTCCGGCGCATCGGTCGGCGCCGCGATGATCCGGTTGCACTCACCGACGCATTCATTGCAGATGAACACACTCGGACCGGCGATGAGCTTTTGAACCGCGTGCTGTGTCTTTCCGCAAAACGAGCAGTAAAGCGTCGGGTTCAGACCTTTGCGTCGAGGCCGTGCTTGTTGACGCAGTCGCGACGCAGCCTGCGTGATCTTCTGCTTGATTGTCATGGTTCGTCCAGTTGTCAAGGTCGCCTTGACACGATGTACGCGTTGGACAACCTCGTCAAGGTCACCTTGACAACCCTTGTCGAACACGAGCGGTCGGATTGAGGACCAAGCGTCCTCAGTGGTGGAGGTTTAGACCTCTACCCGCAGCGCGTGACGGTCGAGCTCACGCCAGTCCGCAAGGCAATGCTCTGCCGAAGCACAGTGTCTGAGTCGTGGCAAAAGTCGGGAGATTTCGGCGGCGCATCACTTCGGCAGATATCCAGGGCACAAGAGAGTGCGCCGGGAGACCGGGTTTCGCGCGATAGAATGGCGAACTTAATGTTTACACGTTGCCGGCATAAGTGGCGGTACGTGCCGAGGTGACCGGCACTTATCGTATACTGGCGCTCCGAAGTTACGACCTCGGCCGGGAGGAGCTACCCATGCTGGCTTTTCTATTGGGTGTGGTGCTGGGGGCCATCATCGCGTTTCTTGGTCCCTCCTTGTTGCCGCAACAATTTCGGAATCCTTTCGTGGACAGTGCACTGCGCATAATCGGCGTCTTGGCAATCTTGTTCGCAATCGCGTCGACCTCGTTCGTGCGTGTACCCGACGGCTACCTGGGGCAACTCTTCCGCGTCTACGGCGGGGGGTCGCTCACGGAAGGCCGCATCGTCGCCGTGCACGGCGAGAACGGTCCACAAGCCAAGATCCTTACGCCCGGCTTTCATCCCTGGTTCCTAGTGAACGTCCTCTACGACGTCGACATCAGCAAGCCCGAGGTTAGCATCCCGAAGGGCAGGGTCGGCATCTTGACAGCGAAGGACGGGATGTCCCTACGACCCGGCCAGGCCTTTGCCGACCCGTTTCCAGCGAGCTTCGGATACAAGATGTTGGACGCCGAGGTGTTCCTGCTCAACGGCGGCCAGCGCGGACCGCAATTGAGCGTGCTCACGCCTGGTAAGTATCGCCTCAACCGCTACCTGTGGGACATTACGGAAGTTGATGCAAGAGAGGTTAAGGCTGGCTTTGTTGGCGTCATAAAATCCAACGTACATGCCGATATCGACCTCGGCACCCTGAAGGCAGACAAGCCGGGCAAGTGTGACCCTCTGTCATTTGGCAGGCCGGACGAAAAGGGACGGCTTGACGCGCCGGTGGTCCCCGTCGGTTGCGTTGGGGTGTGGGACAAGTCTCTGCAGCCGGGGCAATACTATTTCAATCCGGAGGCATTTGCCCTCACCGAGATCGACACACGAGCGCAAGTGTGGACCTATGCCGGCGGCTACCGCCGGGCGAACATATCGCTCACGGTCGACGCCAAGGGCGACATCGTCCAGAACCGCACCGAAGTGGAAGTGGCAAAGGACAAGGACAACGCCGACGTGGCGGTGTTCGTGAAGATGGAAGGCTGGGACGTGCCGCTCGAACTGCGCGTTGTCGCGCAGGTATCGCCAGCGGAAGCATCGTGCGTGGTGGCGGGCGTCGGCACTTTGAGGCAGGTAGAAGATCGCGTACTCACGCCCTCCATCCGCGCCATTACCCGCGACGTGGCAGGCGGCAGCTACGAGATCACCGAGGCCAGGGTTGATGAGAACGGCAAGCCCATCCTGGACAAGGACGGCAAGCCGATCTTCATCACGGTCAACCGGCCGACCAAGGTGCTCGACCTCATTAATCAGCGCCCACTAATCGAGGGCGAGATCGAGCGCCGCATCCGTCCTGAGGCGCAGAAATCCTGCGTCACTATCCGCGAAGTCCGACTAGGTGAACCGGCGATCCCGCCGGAGCTGCTAGTTGCTGTCCGTCGCGAGCAGTTGGCGACGCAACTGGCGCGCGCCTTCATCCAGGAGAGGGCGGCCCAGGAGAAGCGCGTCGACTCCGAAAAGGCCAAAGCGACAGCCGATCAGCAATCCAAGTTGGTCGAGTCGGAGATCAACGTGCAGCGGTCGGTCCAGAATGCCCAAGCCGCGCGAAACGAGGGGCAAGGCGAGCGCGATAAGCTTTCGTTGATCTCCGAGGGCCAACAAAAACAGGTAGGCGTGCTAGGGCCGGAGTCGACAGTGAAGCTGCGCCAGTTCGAGCTGATGCTCGACACCATCGCCAAATTTGCCAACGCGCACCCAGAGGTGTTTACGGCGGCGCTGGCGAATGCGCAAAAGTTCGTTCCTAACGTGCAGGTCGGCTCCGGCGGCGACGGGGTGGCGGGTATGCTGATGGCGATCCTCGGGCAGAATCTCGCCGGCGCCCCGGCGCCGGGCGTTGTGGGACCGGGTCCCGCAGTCCAGCCACCAGGTCGACCCTGACCTGGTGGAGGCCGGGCCCTGAAGATCGGAAGCGACGGTAGCACGATAGATATGTCGTGCCAGCATTTCCCGCACTGAATGTGATTTCTCTTAGTGCACATAAGTAGCTTGCGCCACGGGTCTGCCTTGTGTCGGGGACATAATGATCTTGCCGACCTCAGATGCCGCCTTTTCCCCAGCGGGCCGAACTTAGATGACACCGAGGATGCGGGCCGCCTTTTCATCGTCACCACGAGCACGATCGTAGCCTCGGCAAGGTTTCAGCATCTTTGAGGCCCTTCACGACGCAGCCTTCTCGAACCATAGTTGCCTCAAAGATCAAGATCGGAAAAATATGCTCGAAACGGGCGACGTGCGCACACCCGCGCGATCAAGGCTGCCCGATACCCCTCCAGCGCGTTATCACGCAGCCAAGACCCTGGGCTGACATCATTCGTGGTGCCTGGACAGCCCCGAATGTGGTCAGGTTTGACGGGCTATTGCTTTCTCTCGCCCCGCATGTCGTGGCTATTCTGATGAAGAATTAGATGGGAGATGTGCCCTGCTTCCCTAGCGAAGAACTCCAACTGGGCGTCCACGATCTTCGTGAAAAACTTGCTCTGGGACTCAGGAAAGAGCGGGATTTTGCGCTGACGGTTCGCTTGCGACATCAGTTGCCCATTCTCCAGGGTGATTGTGATGGACAATGTCGGCGTGAACTCATAGACGCCAGTGTATGTCGCGAGAATAGCAGGATCGACCTTGACGCTCGTCCGGACGATCGGATGGAAATCCGGCCAGCCGTAGACAGAGGCGATGCTGCGCAAGATCTCGGTCGCCAGTAGTTGCCCGCCTTGCGCGTTGGTCATGATGACCGTTCCATCGCCACTATGCTGATAGGCGACGAGCACGGCTTCGAAACCCTCGTTGATGCCACCATGCGAAAAGAAGGGATTTTTGGGCGAGCCCCCGATCGGCAAACCCAAACCATGGTTGCCTTGACCGGCGACGAGCATCTGCTTGGTCATCTCAGTCGAAAGCACGCGATTGGCATTGCCCAGCAGCGAGCGTTGGATCTCGATCGCGTATCGCGCGAGGTCAGTCGGCGTCGTCCAAAGTCCTGCAGCCGCCATTTCCGGATAGATGTGGAACCCGCCCTCTAAAGGGTAGCCATTTGCTTTGTAGGGCGTCGCCGCGCCGGAGCGCAGCTCCGTCGGCAGCGGCTGTTCGTAGGTGCTGCGGGTCATGCCGATGGGTGCCAGCACAGTGTCGTGCATGAGCTTGGGAAACGGCTGGTGCGAGACGTTGATTAGCAATTGCTGCATCACCGTGTAGCCGCCGCCGGAGTATTTCCAGCGGCTCCCCGGTGGGGCTTCCAGGCGGACGGGATCGGTATTGGCGGGCTTCTCTCCGTCAAGGATTTGAACGAGCGTGGGGATCGGAGCACCCGCTTTGTAACCGGGGAATCCGTGTATGGTGAGCCCGGCGGTATGACTGAGCAACTCACGTAGCGTGACCACGGCTCCCGGGGCGGCCGCGCTAGCGGGGATCTTCCAGGAAGTCATTATCTGATTGACGTCCGAGTCGAGCGCCAGCTTGCCTTGCTCAACGAGATGAAGCGCCGCCATCGCGGCGACCGGCTTGCTGATGCTCCCGGCCTGGAACAGGGTCTCGGGCGTGACCGGGCCGACCCCGAGTTGTGCGGCGCCAAATCCCTGCGCCCATTCGATGGCGCCATGATGGATGACGGCGATGCTGACGCCTGGGACACGGTAAGCGGCCATGCGGTTCTGGAGCCTCTGACAAGCGTGAGGATCGTCCTTCTCGACCACCTTCGTTGTGAGGCACGCGCAGACATCATCGATTCGACGTTGGATTTCGGGCGAGAGCACACCTTGAGCAGCAATCTTTTCTGGTCGCCACAACAGTCCGGTGAGACACAGCAGGGAGGCCAGCAGGCAAAATCGTGTCACCTTCATCGGGTGTTCCCCATGACCAGCCGACGTTTAAGTGTAGCTCGATCGCAAACACGAGAGAGAGGTCCGCATCTGGCACGACTGAGAACTCTACCGTGCTGCAACGATTGTGTCCGGAGTTGAGGGTCTTTTGCGTGCCTCTGCGAGCTGGCCAGCATGCGCGGCCGACTTGGGACGAATCGACGGGGATGTCATTGTCACATCAGGAACGTCTGAAGTCCTCTAGTCTCTCCCTTGGCGCATCTACAAGCCTGTTTGGGGGAAGCCCATGCGCGAAAGTGTAGACGATCCTATTGGCGTGACGAAGCCGTGGCGGGTTGCCGTCGTGGAATGCCGGGGCAGTTGCTATGATGTTGGCGTCCAGACCGCCAAGGGCTTCAGCAACAGCCCGCGCGGCAGAACCTTCAAGCATCGTCGAGGGCGCGGTCGTTACGGGTTTAGCCTCAAGAATGCACAGGTGGCGCTCGTCACCTATGCTCCCAATATCTGGGAGGAATTGCACGGACTTGCCGACGGCTTAGAAATTCCATTTGAGACGGCTGTGATGCGGTATTCCAACGGCCGGCTTCCTTACCCCGCCTACGGATGCTCCTCTCTTTCGACTGCGGATCTCTTCGGTCGCAACTACGACTACTCGGTAGGCAAGTATGACAGCATGCTGCTAGCCATACAGCCAAAGGGCGTAAACGCGAGCGTTGGCTTTTCCGACAGGTTCACAGGACGTGTTGATGGAATGAACGAACACGGCCTTTGCGTCGCCTTGCACCTGGTCAACCAATCGAAATCGTGGCGACCGGGCTTGGGTTGCATTTTGACTGTCCGCATCGTGTTAGATCAGTGCGCTACGACTGCGGAAGCGGTCAAATTGTTGAAACGGCTCCCACACGGTCTTTCCTTCAGTTACTCGCTCAAAGACGCCAAAGGGGTGGGAGCCGTCGTGGAGGCATCGTCCCTGGAGGTCGTGGTCCGTGAGGGCGGGAACCTGGCCTGCACCAACCACTTTCAGACCAAAAAACTCCAAATGTTTAACCGCCGCTCCGCCTGGACTACCAGCGCCTACCTCCACTTGAGGCCTGGTCCAAAGCGGGGCTCTCTGCCGAAGAGTTGTTTAGCGCGTTGAACAGGTCCGCCTCACCCGTGTTCGATCACAGATATGCGTTTGGATGTGGCACCATGCATACGCTTGTATGCGAGCCGGCTTCCAGAAGCTTGCTGGTTGGCGTGGGCGGAGATGCAACGCCCCAACAGATCGACTTTCATGGATGGACACATGGCGCGGCCATCGGTGTGACGCAATTAGAGGGCCAGTTAGGGGGTAAGGCGCGGCCCTTCGATGCGGATCGCCCGCCGCCGCGCCGGAGCTCTCGGCCGCGAATAAAGTCGTCCTTCAGCCTCTCACCTCGACGAAAGAATGCGAGTCCGTGGCCGCGAAGACGATTCACACGCGGACCATTGCACCAAACGCGCTCGACTGATCGGCGACCGCGGGGACGCCCCTGCGCGTCCTGTCGCAGTTGACGAGGTTATTGAGGAATCGGGGCATCGCCTTGTTGCAGCGCATGAGTCTCTTGTTGGCAGATTTTGTTGTGAAATGCGCTCCGTCGTCTGATAGATAGCACTACTGATAGAATCGTGTTGTGTGCTTAAGGGTCTCGCGGGAACCCCCGTTCGCGAGAGGGGTTTTGGGAGGAATCGCGTACTTCGCGCTCGCGCGCGGCCCAGCTCCAAAATACTTTTACAACAAAATCGGCACA